>Ga0310811_10000300_pt1 | contig 69367 bp, 67 predicted proteins | sample YCmetagenome_FD_207642 | JGI IMG/M metagenome (GOLD analysis project Ga0310811, IMG submission 207642) | Soil microbial communities from experimental microcosm in Duke University, North Carolina, United States - YC | ecosystem: Engineered > Artificial ecosystem > Soil microcosm > Unclassified ... | reverse complement strand
TTAAGGGGTTGAAAGATTGCCGGCGCGCGACAAAATCCGCCGGCAATACTCACGCCGCTGTCAGGAGCGTAGAAAAAAACTAGACCATTTCTGGCTGCACCCAACATCCAGCCAGGCGTAAAGTCACTCCAGTGACCGATAGGGCCGTATGCCGGGTAGTCGGAAATGGATATTTCGCCAAATTCGCCAACGCCCGTTTTCGAATCGTAGGCGAATATGCCGAGTTGTCCGGCGGGGACCAGGCGGTTGGCAGAAGCGATCATGGTAGCTGATCCCAGAGTTCGAAACTTTCCATCACCGGAAATCTCGCCGATGGCAATGTTGCCGTCCGGCGCATAGAAAACGATGTGTTTCCCTTTTCCTGAAAGACGCGGAGATGGTATCCCCCAGGCAGCCGCGGCCATTGACCAACCCGGACTGTAATCATTCCGATCTTCCGTGCTTACAAAAGTGCCGGTGTCCGGATCGAAACGCCCAATTGTGCCCGCACCCGCTTTGTAAAACAGAATAAAGTCGCCGTCACTGACCACAATGTCCCAGATCGCGAACTCACCCGTGTAGCGACGAATCTCGACCCACGTACTCTCGCGATTCACGTAACCAACGAGAGCATCGCCTCGATCGGAAGCATAAAAAAGCGCCAACCCATTGTTAATACGTAAAACATGGTCCCACCCAGGTCCAGGAGAAAAACCGCCTTGCTCCTCGTAGTCGCCATTGGCGCGAAATACCCCAAATTTACAGTAACCGCTGTCGGAGTTATAAAACAACAATCTGCCGTGATCGACTGGCAGCCGGTCATCATCCGGCCGCAGGCTTCGCCACATGAGTTTGGAATTCTGATGGGTACCACTGAGCCCGTAAAGCCGACCGAAGGAATGCCCAAGAGCGAAAATATCCGGGGCGTTTCCGATATCCACCCATGTCGTGTCGCAAACCTCCCTCTTCCAGTTCACGAGGGGTTTCTCAGAAAGGTTGCCCGTCGCTCCACCCGTCAACCTCCCAAGGTCGTTGAGCATATAGGCTCATTTATTAAAGCGGGAGATTGGCGTCTTTCTCTTGTCAATTCCTCATTCAAAGACTTCGTACCAATCCTGCCAGATCTGGTTAGCAGGATGGAAGAGGAAGAGCACCGAGGACGGGTTCTTGCTGTTGGCAGGCCATAATGCCGAAGGCAATTCCAACACATCCATTTGACTCACAGCGATGTATCGGGACGGTTGTCGAGGTGTCTCCCGATTCGGTGAAGGCAAACCTCCCAATGGCAGCAGCGGCCGAAGGTCGCTGGCTATTTGGGCACAAACTAGGCACAGGCGAAGTCAGCGAGTTTGTCGTGATCGAGTGTGGCCAATTCGCGATCTTAGGCCGGGTTATGAACGTTGCAGTGCCCGAAAAAGACCGCGTCAGCTTAGAAATCAAGACTGGCGTGCCGCGTCCAGTGAATCCCATAGGAACAGTCCATCTCCTGACGACCGTTTCTATCAAGGAACATTCGGTTCAACGCGGGATTCTTCAGCATCCACGTATCGGGAGCAAGGTGTACGCGGCGCATCCTTTGTTTGTTCGATGGGTAGTGGAATCGTGCCAAACATCTGATCATGAATCACCGCCCATAGTTCTGGAGGTCGGGCATCTGGACGTCTCCAACGAACCGGGGGTCAGATTAATGCCCGAGTCCTTGTTCGGACGCCACTGCGCGGTCCTCGGGAGCACAGGTGGTGGTAAGAGTTGGACCTTGGCCAGATTGCTTGAGGAGCTTGGCAAGTACAAATCGAAGGCAATTCTTTTGGATGCTACGGGGGAATTTCACACCCTTTCGGTAGTAACGAAACACGTACATATCGGCGAGCCGTGGGAAGTGGTTCAGTCCACCGAAGTGGTCTTTCCGTATCCGGAACTCACCGAAGGGGACTTACTTGCATTGCTCAGACCAAGCCCAGCGGTGCAAGCACCCAAATTGCGGAGTGCAATCAGAAGTTTGAAGCTAGCCAAGATTCTCGGTAACGAACATCAGTTGGTTACAGAAGGTGTCATCGTCAAGGCAAATTCTCTAAGACAGCCATTTGAGCAAGCCTGCGAAGAACATGCGCAAATCATCCACGATCACCGACTCAGGTTTGACATTACCAAACTCTGTCAACAAATCGAACACGAGTGTGTTTGGCCGACGGCATACGGAGGAGATGCAACTCGGTGGGGCGCAGCTGTTCAGAATGATATAGGCCACTGTGTTTATCTCCAGTCTCGCATTGATGAAATGCTCCACTCGGCTGCTCTTTCCTGTATTTTCAAGCCAGAGGAAAAAGTCTCACTGATTGATGTCATTCAAGCGTTTTTGAATGACGCTAATAGCAAAATCTTGCGAATCTCGCTCAAGTTCGTAACTGAATCGAACAACTGCCGCGAGGTTGTGGCCAATGCCATTGGTCGTTACTTGTTGGACCTAGGGCGGAGTGGAACATTCAACAAGAAACCACTCATTGTATTTTTAGATGAGGCGCATCGTTTCCTAAATCGGTGGCTAGGAGACGAGAACAGTAAATACGTGCTGGACGCTTTTGATCTCATTGCGAAAGAGGGACGAAAATTCTCGCTGGATCTCTGTCTTGCAACGCAGCGACCGCGCGATATTCCCGAGGGAGTCCTGAGCCAAATGGGTACATTAATCGTCCACCGACTCATCAATGCCAATGACCGAGAGGTAGTCGAAAAGGCTTCGGGAGATTTGGACAAAGCGGCTGCGAAATTTCTTCCCGCCCTCGCGCCAGGCGAAGCATTGATCGTTGGCGTTGGTTTCCCCATGCCGCTGGCAATTCAAATCGCACCTCCCATCGATAAGCCCAAATCCGAAGGTGCTCAGTACCAAGAGTGTTGGAAGGAAGAAGAAGTCGCTGAATGATGATGAGCTGCAAAGATGAAGCCGAAGCACTGAAACCAAGCACCGGATACGCCGTCGCAATCCTTCCCCGTAAGGCTTCCTTTCCACCCCAAGACCTTCCAAAATTGCCATCCAAAACATCAACATCCCCATAGTATAATAGTAACTATATTGTTTTCAATTAGTTACATTATAATTGCCCAAAATCACCCCTCCCCCTACCCCCACCGCCCTGTCGCGGGCCTCTTAAAACGCAGCCAAACGCAAGGAAATGCATGTCTATAGACCCCGTGAGACCCCAAAAACTACATAAAACTTGCCTTTTGTTTAACTTACGCGCAATCTAAAATGCACTCTTCAACGCTAAGTTGGGAGGGTGGCAGTGTTTCAGTGGGTAATAAAAGGAGAACTTGCCCGCGGGCCCAGGCCTAGAGCCGGCAAGAATTGGGCCGAGCAAGTGCCGAGGCCGACCGTGGACAGATGGATCACGCCTTCGGTTCGGTCAGCAACGTTGTCCAATCAAAAACGGCCGCCGGCCTGCGCACTTTGCCAATGACGGCCTTGGTGAAGGCCGAGCTCCAAAAATGGCACACTGCCGCGAAGGGCATATCAGAGTACGTCTTTTTCAATCCGCAACGTCCGCTGACATACATCCGTAGCGTGAAAACTGCGTGGCACAATGCTCTTAAGATCGCGGAACTCCCGCGGTTCCCCATCTATCAATGTCGCGCAACGTTTGCAACAAGATTGGCGGCGGCAGGCGTATCGGACACAATCATCGATCAACTCCTCGGACATTCGCGTAGGGATGTTCTCCGGTTCTACACGGCACGTGTGCCCGAATATCTCAGAGACGCAATCAATCTGCTCGATCAATTTCGACGATTAAAGGCAGAAGCGTCCGAAAAGTCGAAGATTGCAGTACTTGAGGAGGCTCGCCAAGAGAGGCCAATTCTCATAAATTAAAGCACTTACCGAGCTTTTAATTACACTTTCATTACAGTTTTAATTACAGTCATCCAGAATAGGCGGCCCACTAGGGGCGCGAACTTCCCTAATCTGCTGAAAACAAACGTCAGATTTTGGTGGCGGCGGTTGGACTCGAACCAACGACCTAGGGATTATGAGACCCTCGCTCTAGCCACCTGAGCTACACCGCCACGGTGAAGATTGTAAGGGAACGCGAGAGGAGCGACAGAAAATTGCGTTCGCGCAGGCTGCTTCGGCCGTTTCCAGCCATTCAGATTTTATCATTCGGCACCACGTTTTCGACCGCTTGCGCCCTAGCAACAAAACGGTGAGACTAGCACTCTCATGAAAGTCATCGCCGTAATCCCGGCCCGGCTGGCTTCGATGCGACTGCCACGCAAGATGCTGAGGGAGATCCATGGCCGGCCCCTGGCGTTGTGGGTTTACCAGGCTGTGCGCTCCTCGCCGCTGCTCGATGACGTGATCCTGGCCACAGACTCTGAGGAAATTCTGGACGCCTGCGGCCGGCATGGATGCAAAGCCGTGATGACCTCGGCGAAACACCGCAGCGGGACCGAACGCGTGCACGAAGTCTCGCAATCCGTGAATGCTGACGTCTATGTCAACGTGCAGGGCGATGAGCCGATGATCCGAGCCGAACACATCGCGGCGTTGGTGGAAGTGATGAAAGACTCCCACATTCCGGTTGGGACACTCAAGACTCCCGCGGCTCCCGAGGACATCTCAAACCCTAATGCCGTTAAAGTCGTCACTGATCTAAGCGGAAAAGCTTTGTATTTCTCCCGCTCGACCGTGCCTTTCGACCGCGATGGCTCGAAACCGGCGTACTTCAAGCACCTTGGGATCTATGCTTACCGCAAGTCCGCGCTCGACCGTTTCATTACGCTGCCCGAATCTTCGCTGGAACGGTCGGAGCGGCTCGAGCAGTTACGCTTTCTCGAGAACGGAATCCCGATCTACGTCGGAGTGACGCTATTCGACAGCGTTGGCGTGGATACGGAAGAAGATCTAGCCAGGGTTTCCGATATCTTGCGACCAAAGTAGAACATTCGGCATAGCAGGGTTACTTCTGCATTCTGACTTCTGCATTCTGACTTCCCACTTCACTTCCTCCTTCTTCCACAGCTTCCCCGGGGTTATACTGCGCTCAACAGTTCCTAATCTCCTCCAGGACGCGCAATCATGACCCTCCGTGCAGTTGAAGAGTTGCCCACTCAGGTTCCTGCCGACGATTTTCAGGCGCTTGAAGACAAGGTTTATCGCACTATTGAGCTGTATAAGTCGGCCCGTGAGGCGCGTTCGATCGCCGAGCGCGACGTGAATCGGCTTCGCGAGCAACTTGAGGAGCGTGAAGAGGAAGTAGAAGGCTTGCGTAAAGAACTGGTCACGCTCCGCAAAGAGCGCGAAGAAATACGCGGCCGGGTCGAGAAGATGCTGGCGCAGATCGATCGCATGGAAGAGCCGGTCGCAAGCTGACTTGCAGGGAGCAAACATGGCGACAGCCACAAAACATCCGCAGGTGCAGGACTCTGCAAATAGCAGTGTGCGGGTTGAAATTTTCGATCAAGCCTACAATCTGCGCGGCACTGACCCGGACCACATTTTGAAACTGGCCGAGTATGTGGACGCGAAGATACGCGCCGTCTCGGCTCAGACGCACACCGTCGATACTGCGCGCCTCGCCGTTCTAGCCGCGATTAACATCGCCGATGAATTTCATCTGATGAAGCGCAGAGCTGAGGGCGGCAATACGGATTCCTCGAAGCGCACCCGTCAGCTGCTCTCCGCGTTGGACGAAATCCTGGAAGATCCGCGCCGCGCCGGTTAGCGAGAGCGCCGCAGGAACGATGCTTCCCCGCCCCGCTTGGCGATGGACGTAGGCAGTACTTCTGCAGTCAAGCCCCGATCTCTCAAGAAGATTTCCACTCGCGTTTTGACTCTTTCCACTTTTGCGGCGGGATCCACGAACATCAGAACCGACGGGCCCGCGCCGCTTAGGACTGCGCCCAGAACTCCATCGTTAGCCGGGAAGGCGCGCAAAGCCGGTAGCAGTGGGCATAGTTGCTCGCGATAAGGTTGGTGAATTCGATCGTCGAGTGCTGAAGCCAGCAGCTTGCGGTCACCCTGAAACAGCGCAGCCAGGAGCAACATGGAATTTTGGATATTCGCAACCGCATCGGCTCGTGAATACTCACTCGGCAGAACCTCACGCGCCTTTTCCGTCGGCAGGGTCTCGTCTGGAATAGCCAGCAGGAGCGGCCACTTTCCCTTGGGAACAAAGCGAGCCGCCTGCGCTTCCGTATTTCCAAAATCTCGTGCTACGGTTATGCCGCCCATCCAGCATGCCGCCGCGTTGTCGGGGTGATGTTCGCGGCGCGAGGCTTCGCCGACGATCCTGCTGCTGTTCCATTTGAGCCCGCCGAAATGTACGGCGAGAGCGATTCCTGCAAGCCGGGCGGCTGCTGACGATCCGAAGCCTTTCCCGATCGGGAATTCGTTTTCAATACTTAGGCTCAGAGGAGAGACGTGTTTACCCGCGGAGTGCAATACCTCCTTGTAGGTACTCAGGATCAGGTGATCCTCCACGCGGCTGCAGATTGCCGAATCACGCCCGGTGGCGACAATCGAAAACTTCTTCGACTTGCTGGCCTGAAGATCGAGATGGAGATCCAGCGCCAAAGCGGCAGCGTCGAAGGCTGGCCCGATGTTAGCCGATGTTGCGGGAAGGCTGATGTGAAATGAGCGCATGTGTTGCGGATTGAGCTTGGTTTAGTTATCTGCCGACTTCAACAACTGAATTACAGCCTCAACGTTAGGCTCAAGCACGATCGGCGCGCGTTGCTGGGATTTCATAGCGTCGTTACCAGCGCCGGAAAACAGATCGCCCCGATGAAACTTCAACGTAAACTCCGCGTCTTTGAGCACATGGCCGGTGAGGATCAGCACAATCGACTCATTCCGTTTCACGAAACCTTGCTTCACCAGCTTCTTCAGACCAGCCAGAGTGACCGCCGATGCCGGTTCGCAGCCTATTCCTTCGGCGCCGATCTCGGCTTTCGCGATCGCAATTTCGCTTTCACTCACTTGCTCCACCGCGCCGCCGGTTTTCCGAATGACCCGCACGGCTTTCTTCCAGGAAGCGGGATTCCCAATGCGAATGGCAGTTGCCATCGTTTCAGCCTGCACTGGTACCAGCTTTTCGCCGCCGTTCTCCCGCATGGTTCGCACCAGCGGATTCGCGCCTTCGGCCTGGATCACAGAGACCTTTGGCACTCGCGAAATGAAACCAAGCTGCTTCATCTCGCGCAATGCTTTCCCAATGGCTGAAGAGTTCGCCAGGTTCCCACCGGGAACGATGATGTGGTCAGGCGGTTCCCATGCTAACTGCTCGAGCAGTTCGAACGCGACGGTCTTCTGGCCTTCCACGCGATATGGATTGATCGAATTCAGCAGATACACCGGCATGCGCTGGACAACTTCGTTCAAGACGCGCACGCAACCATCAAAGTCAGTCTTAAGCTGACAGGTGATGGCGCCGTAATCCAGCGATTGCGAGAGCTTGCTCCAGGAAATTTTGCCGTCTGGAATCAACACAAGGCTATGCATTCCGCCGCGGGCAGCGTAAGCAGCCATCGAGGCGGAAGTGTTTCCCGTAGAAGCACACGCGACCCAGCGATATCCGGCCTGCTTTGCGAACGAGGCGGCTACGGTCATTCCGGTGTCTTTGAACGACCCCGTCGGATTCATGCCCTGGTGCTTGGCAAAGACTTGATCTACGCCGGCCGCCTTGCCACACTTCGGCAATTCATAGACCGGCGTATTCCCTTCCTTGATCGTGATGATCTGCTGCCGGGAAATCTCGGGCAGAACTTCGCGAAATCTCCAGACGCCGCTCTGGTCGGCAGGATCAAAGGACGATCGGCGCTGTCTCCAGAGCTGTTTCAAACCAGCCGCGTTGAGTCCGGCGGGGCCTTGTTCATCCCACCCAGGAAAGACGATCTCGAGCAGATCGTGGCAATTTTCGCAGCGAAATCGGTCGGGCAGCGCGGTTCGTCCGCAGCCTATGCAGCGGAGTTCAGATACACTTTGGCCCGTTTTGATAGCCGATTCTGCCATTCAGAGGAAGTACAAGAATAGCAGAGGGCTGCGCTTCACTTCCGCAGATAGCTGTCGGTTTTGTTGATCCAGTCCTCGCGCGGTGGATGGAAGGTATCGATTGCGAGGGTGTCCTCGAGCGCTTCCGCTTTGTGCGGCATGTTGGGAGGAATGACCAGTACCTCGCCGGCGCGAACCACGATTTCCCTGCCGTCAATCCAGAACTTCAGCGCGCCTTCAAAGATGCTGCTCAATTGTTCGTTAACGTGGCTATGCCAAGGTACGACGCAGCCCTTTTTTAGAAGGATGCGGGCCAGCATCACCTGCCGGCCAACGATCAGCTGACGATACAGCAGTGGGTTCATCTCCTCGCGTTCGACATCGTTCCAAGCGATGTACTTGAGCTCCGGCAGTTGCGTGCGCTTCGAAACTGTTCGTTTCAGCGCCAGCGGTTTGGTGCTGTCGTTTTTCTTAGCTTTCTTCTTTGCCTGCGTCTTGGGTTTTGCCACGATTGTCGATCCGACTTTCTGCTTTGAATTATATGGCGTGCGCTTGCTCAACGTATCGCGCGAATTTAACCTTATAGGTTCTGAAATAGGAGTGGCCATGAAGAAGCATCAATTTCATCCTGAGACAGAAACTGTTCGCGGCGGCGAGAACCTGGACAAGCGCAATGCGCCGCTGACTCAGCCCATCTATCAGACTTCGACTTTTCAGGTCACGGATTCTGACCAACAACTGCGCGCGACTCACACCGACATGTTTTACACGCGTTACGGTAATCCCACGCACACCGCGGTGGAAGCGCGCATCGCCGAGCTCGAGGGTGCTGAAGCTGCCCTGCTCTTCGCTTCCGGTATGAATGCCATTACCACCAGCATTCTGTCGCTGGTGAAGGCTGGCGATCACATCGTCGCGCAGCGGGACATCTACGGAGGAACCACGAAATTCCTTTCTACCTGGCTGCCGAAGCTCGGCGTTGAAACCACGTTCGTTGATACAACTGAATACGATCAGCACGAGCGCGCCATCCTGCCAAACACCCGGCTGCTGTATATCGAATCGCCGACCAATCCCACGGTGCGAGTGGTGGACCTAAACCAGGCTGTGGGCATTGCAAAGCAGCACGGGTTAATCACGCTCATTGACAGCACTTTCGCAACGCCGATCAACCTTCGTCCCGTGGAATTCGGAGTCGATCTCGTACTGCACTCCGGCACGAAATATTTCGGCGGACACACCGATCTGATTTGCGGCATTGCTGCGGGCCGACGCGATCTTATTCAGAAAATCTGGGAAACACGCACTACGCTGGGCGGAGCAATGGATCCCCACGCGGCCTATCTGCTGCTTCGCGGGATGAAGACCCTCGCGCTTCGAGTCGAGCGCCAGAACGAAAGCGCACTAAAGATTGCTGAATTCCTGGCGCAACACTCCAAAGTCCGGTCGGTCAATTACCCGTTCCTGAAAGAACATCCTCAGCGCAGTCTGGCGCTTGAAACCCTGAAAGGCGGCGGAGGCGTGCTCAGCTTTGAAGTTGACGGCACCGGCGAGGATGCGAAGCGGCTGAGCGAAGCGCTGAATCTATTTACGCTGGCCCCGAGCCTGGGAGGAGTGGAGTCGCTGGTCTCGATTCCCGTGCTGACTTCGCACGCCATGATCTCCGCAGAACATCGGGCAAAGATGGGAGTTACGGAACAACTGATCCGGCTCTCAGTCGGCATCGAGAGTGTGGACGATCTGATCGCGGATCTCGATCAGGCGCTGGCGAAGCTGCCTGCGCAACAGCACGTGGCTGTTGGTTGAGATTGCTGGCAGCTAGAGGCTAGGAGCTAGTCACCCGTTTTGCTAGACTGTTCGCGCCTGCCACTTCGCTCTCAGAGTCAGTCGTCCAACCGCACGTTGAGTTATGGAGGTCTTCTGCCATGAAGCGCGCCATCAAAATTATCGCGATTGTCGTTGTCGTTCTGATCGTTGTCATAGTAGCCCTGCCGTTTGTTATTAACGTAAATTCGTTTCGGCCGCGGATTGAGTCTGAGCTGACTACTGCCCTCGGACGCAAGGTCACTGTAGGAGATCTAAGCCTTTCGCTTTGGTCGGGGAGCTTGGGCGCCGACGACATTGCCATTGCCGACGATCCGGCTTTCAGCAACACGCCGTTCATTCGCGCGAAATCACTTGGCGTGGGCGTAGAAGTGATGCCGCTCATCTTCTCGAAGACGCTGCACGTAACCGATCTCACGCTGAAGCAACCAGAGGTAGCCCTGGTTCGCGCGAAATCCGGCAAATGGAATTTTTCCAGCCTGGGTGGAAATGCGCCGCAGCAGAAGCAGCCGGCGCCTTCCGGCTCCGACCAGTCTTTGCAAAGCTTGTCTGTCGCGAAGCTGAGCATTAAGGATGGGTTGATAACAATCACCGACCAAAGCTCGCGCGCTAAGCCTCACGTGTACAAGAACGTAAATCTGACCGTAAAGAATTTCTCCTTCGTATCGCAATTCCCGTTCACCTTGAGCGCCGACCTGCCCGGCGGCGGTACCGTCGGCCTTGACGGACAGGCAGGGCCAATCAATCCGACTGATGCAGCTTCGACGCCCTTCCAGGCAAAGCTGAACGTAAAAAGTCTCGACCTCGCCGCGTCGGGATTCATCGACCCCAGCTCCGGAATTGCAGGCGTTGCGAATTTTGACGGCAACGTGAACTCCGACGGCAAACAAGCGATCAGCAGCGGAACTGCGAATATCGACAAACTAAAAGCCTCACCGAAGGGATCGCCCGCGCCAAAAACGGTCAACCTGAAATACGCGACTAGTTATGACCTGCAAAAGCAAAACGGCCGGCTGACACAAGGCGACATGAGCGTCGGCAAGGCGGTGGCGAAGCTCTCTGGCACATACGACCTGCAGGGTGAATCGGCCGCTCTGAACATGAAGCTCAACGCCGACAACATGCCGGTCGATGACCTTCAAACGATGTTACCCGCGCTGGGAGTGACGCTGCCTTCGGGATCGTCGCTGCAGGGCGGAAGCCTTTCGAGCGACCTCACAATCACCGGTCCGGTCAACAGGCTGATGATCAATGGCCCAGTCAAGCTGGCAGATACGAAGCTCCACGGCTTTGACATGGGATCGAAGATGTCCGCGATCTCTACGCTTGCGGGAATCAAAACTGGACAAGATACTGCCATCCAGATTTTCAGTTCAGAGGTTCACGTTGCCCCTTCGGGAATTCAGACGCAGAACATTAACCTGGTTGTACCGACAATCGGCACCCTTACCGGCAGCGGTACAGTCAGCCCGAGCAATGCCCTCGACTACAAAATGAGTGCGGCCCTGAACGGAACTGGCGTCAGCAGCGTGTCGCAGTTGGCCGGCATTGGCGGGAAAGGCGCGAACATTCCTTTCTTCATTCAAGGAACCGCCGATAATCCGAAATTTGTTCCGGACGTAAAGGGAATGCTGGGCAGTCAACTGGGAGGCCAGCTTGGAAACAAGCTTGGTTCGCAGGTTCCGGGCGGGCAAAATGGGCAGAACGTAGTGAACTCTATTACTGGCTTATTTGGGAAAAAGAAGAAGCAGTAGCTCTAAACGTATCCCAGGCCCGCCAGGCGGTCGTGAATGACCTGCTCATCGGCGGAGCCTGGCCCCGAAGATTTCTTTTCCATGCCGGCTACTAATGACCGGCCCTGCATGGTCTCAGGAATTTCGTATCCCGCAAGGTCGAGCAGTGTTGGCGCAATATCCAGTAGGCGCGCGCCTTCGTACTCACCATGCAACGGGCAATTCGGTGCAGCAAGTATGAATGCACCATACTGTGCGTGATTGCAGCCGTCGGGCCCAGTGTCGTTCTCCTGAACGTGAATGGCGGGATGGCCTACCGTTCCGATCGACCGCCAGAAGAGCCCGCCGAAGTGGACGATCAGGTCCGGCGCGACGTTGCGGACGTTCTGATACAGTTCTCGAGGCTTGAAGACGAGCGAGTTCAGCGGCTTACCCTGATCGTCAGTGAGAGTTTCGAGCTTGGCTTTCATCTCGTCCTGAAACTTTTCATAGTCTCCGGCCGGGATGACTCCCTGCGGCTCGCGCCCCTGAACGTTGAAAAAGACGCGAGCGTAGTATCCACCTTCGCTCCATACGCGAGTCTTCGCCCAGTTCACGTTGAGCTTTTCAAATGGCGTGAGCGTGGCCGGGTATTCATTGAGCACCAACAGGCCTTCGCGAATCAGCCACTCGTTGATCGCAATTCCGCCGTCGAGCCGTTGCGCCCCGTGATCTGAAACGACAAGCACCAGCGTGTCCTGATCTAGCCGTTCGAGAGCTTTGCCAATCTGCTCATCCAGCCACAGGTAGTATTCCGGAATTGCGTTCTGATAGGGATTTCCCGGCTCAAACAGCACATGCTTCTGGTCGAAGTGATTCCAGAAGCCGTGGTGCACGCGGTCCAGGCCAATATCCACGAAGTGAAAGTAATCCCATTCCTGCTCTTTGAGCAGCCAATGCACAACCTTCCACTGCTTCTCGCTCATTTTGAAGATTTCATCTTTAAGCCAGTCCTTGCGATCGGTGCGGAAGTTCTTGACGTCGACCGGATACTCGCCCACAAGTTCATTGATCTTCGATTTGAAAGCCGGAGGATAGGTGAAATCGTTCTTGGTCGTGTCCGGCGTAAGGAAACATCCAATGCTGATGCCGTTGATCTTTCTCGGCGGATAATTCGGCGGCACACCCACGATGATGGAGCGCTTCCCTTCCCGAGCGAGCTGGTCCCAGATGGCCAGCGACTTGATTGACGCAGAGTTCGCGAAACCGAGCTTTTCGTAGGAATGGTCCACGCGATTGCGAAAGCCATAGACCCCCAGCGACCCAGGGTCCTGGCTGGTGCACATGCACATCCATGCGGGAACGGTGATCGGCGGATAGACACTTTCGAGGCGGCCATAAACGCCTGCTTCCATCAGACGCCGCAGGTTAACCAGCCGCTCATCGCCGAATACGACCTCAGGCGCGGCGCAATCGAGTCCTAGTACGCAGATCTTCATTTCAGAGCAGTGAGGTTCCTTCCATAGCCTTGGGAATGGGCACACCTAGATAATTCAAGATTGTGGGCGCGAGGTCAATGATGCTGGGGACATTTCCAATTCTCGCAACAGCAGCGAGAAGTGGGGCACCCCCATTTTTCGCGATAAACAAGATTCCTGGTACGGCGTTGGGATCCACAATGTGGTCCCCACTCCATTTGCGCAGATTGTCTTCAATCAGTGAATTTGCGAATCCGCCGACCGCACTTTGCCAGGACACCCTATATCCGGGAGCGAAATTCACCAGAAGATCTGGGGCGTGCGCAAGGTACGCGCCCGAGTAGATTTCATCCCGGCGTGAAACGCTTCGGACTGCAGGCAGATTTCTGCCGGCATCGGACGCTTGCGGCATTCCTGATTGAATCGCATTTCGCACACGCTCAGATTCCGCGCCTTCCTCCAGAATTCCTTCGCGCTCACGACTTTTCATGTTGAGATAAATTCCACCAAGGCCGGTTGCATAAGCGTAGGTGCGAGACCAATCCACTTCGGTCAGCCCTTCGCGCATCTTTTCATCTGGTTTTCGGCCGTTTTTCAGCGTAAGCAACTGGTTTTGCCAGAGCCACGTATTTGTGTCGAAGGCGCGGCGGAAGGTGTTGAAGCCGTGGTCGGAGAGGACAATGAGCAGAGTGTTCTCGTCGATCTTGTTGAGAACGGGAGTAAGCAACTTGTCGCAGCGCGCATAATGTTGCTCCACCAGTGAGGAATAGTCCCGTGCAAGGTCCGGCTCATATCCGGGATGCTGGGCATCGCGAAAGCGCCATACCATGTGCTGCACGCGGTCGGGCGTGTCATAGAGCTGGAAAAAGAAACCCTCTTTGAACCGGTCCAGTTCAAAGCGCATCAGCCGCTCGCGTTCTTCAAGAACATGTTCGCACTGGGCAAGGAACGCGGCTTCGTCCAAACGCCCGTTGTTCAATCCATTGTGATCTTCAGCCATGCCGAGAGTGGAAAACAGACCTATCTGCTCTGAGAGATCTTTGGCGTAGACCGGAGGAGACGAAACCGGAAACAGCGGCGCCGCCGGATCGAAATTGAGGGCCGACACATAGAACTCAACATGCGGTTCGATTTGCCGAACATAAATTCGCGCAATACCGGTCACCGATTGCAACATCGAAAGCTTAAACTTGAACCGAACCCATTCGCTCCACGATTTCTCTCTGACTTCAACTCGCGCCGGAGTTCCGTTCGTCTCGATTTCCAGTGTTTTTGAGTCCCTCTTGGCGCGTGCGCGAATCTCGCAGGTGGCGTCTAACAGCGGCGATTGCTTTCGTGGGCCGCTCACGTGGGCTTTCAGGTCGTCGCCCGCATCGAGAAACACGACTTGCTCGCTCTCACCTGCCTGCACGGTTCTGTCCTGCGTGTAGAACGTTCCTTTGTTCTGGCTGCCGCGCAGATCGGGGACACCAACCCCCGCGATCATGCGGCCGTTGATCTCATCAGGAGGAAAAGTACACGGGCAGCGCAGGACAATGCTGGGTATGCCGGCCTGCGAAAGTGTCTGCCAAAACGGCACGCCCTTGCGCTGGTTCACCACCTGCGGCGGCGAGAACATATTCTTGGGCGGCGCGAAATGGCTCAACGCGGCATCCGGTTGGTAGGTTTTCGGATTTCGCGAGATGAAGTCGAAAATTCCGTGGCCGCCAGGATTGGTCCCCGTCGCAAACGACGACCACGCCACCGGAGTTTGTGCCGGATATGTGGTTCTCAGGCGTGAGTAGGAGCCCATTTGCCGGATGCGGGCCAGATTCGGCAGCTCGGCCCGTTGGAGCATGGACTCTACAATCGTCGGTTCCAGCCCGTCCAGTCCTATAACGATTACTTTCTTAGGCAATTACTCAGCCTGGGATGGAGTTTTTGGGGAATTCTGCTCGGTCTCCGTGGCCGGAGGATTCCGCTTAATGCCAAAAACCTTAAAAAAGGCATTCACCACTTTGTGCCAGAAAATTAAGAGAACTCCAATGATGCTGGCAATGCCGGAGGTGACCGTCATAACCTGGTCCGGCCCGCCGTATAACGCTAATACTCCAAAATGCATGCGCACTCCAATGTGAGCAGAAATTAAATTCGGGTCACCCTGAACTCTAATTTTACGGGAGTTCGCCATTCCGCGCGACCTCAAATGCGCCGGCATCCGGCTCGAAAACGCCCCCCCATACGTACATGTCCAGTCGAAATCTACAGGGCTTGCTCCCTGGCTTCTAAACTGAAATCCCCCAGAAATTGCCGATTTCGTACCTGAAGCAACGGCCCTCTAATCCAATTGTTAGGTGGGTGCTAGCCCTTCCAGCGGAAGGCGTTGGGTTGTGGCAGACCGATATGCGCCAGCACACGGCAGCAGAACTCGTGGGCCATCTGGTCAAGAGTCGCCGGGCGGAAATAGTACGCGGGAATCAGGGGAAAGATGGTCGCACCGGCATCGGCAGCACGATACATGTTGCGGATATGAATTTTATTGAGCGGCGTTTCGCGTACGCAGAGGACCAGTGGGCGCCTCTCCTTGAGACAAACATCGGCGGCGCGCTCGATCAAATGCGACGCGATGCCATTGGCGATACGAGCCAGAGTGCCCACGCTGCATGGCAGAACAATCATCGCGCCCGCGGGATAAGAACCGCTGGCGACGTTGGCTCCGATATCGGTGTTCGACTGCTGATGAATTTTTCGCGAGTCGCGGCCGATGAGTTGCTTAACGAGAGCGCTCCGGCCGCGAAGGCCCAGTTCCTCCGCCATGACGCGGAGCGCGCTGTCAGAGGCGATGAAGTTCACGCTCTTAACCCGGGAATCGCGTTCGAGGGTCGTGAGCAGATGGCGAGTGAACAGTGCGCCACTGGCTCCGGTCGCAGCGACGGTCAGGTTTTGGATGGCGTCAGGCAATTGGGTCCGAGTTCAGAGATTAGGTGCATAGCGACAGTGAGTCAAGGCCGGCGATGAAAGGCACTCGCGCAGTGAGGTCACGCGAAACCGCAGCACAAATGCATGCGCTCGCCGCAGTGCGCCGCGAAATGCGTAAACGCGACTCCGCACACGGGCGCAAGTATGTACGCGAATTTACCGACGCTTTCCGAAACTACGATTCCATTTTGTCCCCCGAGGAACTGGACGCGAAAGTCGCCGATGCTACGACGATCCTGGTGGGTGATTATCATGCGCTGCCTGCGTCGCAGCGGTTCGCCACCGAGTTCATTGAAAAGATCTCTCAGAGCCGGCGCATCGTGCTGGGTATCGAGGCCGTTCTTTCACGCGACCAGAGCACCCTCGACGCCTGGTGGCGTCGTGAACTGAGCGAAGCAGAGTTTCGGCAGAAGCTCCGTTTCGATCGTGAATGGGGCTATGAGTGGTCGCCGTTTTATGCATTGTTGTCGGCGGGGCGCGACTATTCCGAAGCCATCTACGCACTGGATTGCCAGCCCAGAAACGATCTCCGGCGGATACGAACCCGTGATCGGCACGCGGCCGCCAAGATCGCTCAGATGCGGCAGCAGCATCCTGACGCGGCCATTCTCGTGCTTTTCGGAGAGTCCCATCTCGCACCTCAGCACCTGCCGCGTCACTTGAAACTGGGTTTGCCCGACGAGCATGTACTGAGCGTTTTGCAGAATGTTGATGCGCTCTATTGGGAGGCAATTTCCAAGCACAGCAACGCACCCGCAGTCGCAGTCGGAAATGAAGCGGTTTGCGTTTTCAATTCGACTCCGCTTGAGAAATACGAGAGTTATCGCATCTGCTTTGAGAGGTGGAATGCCTCTCTGGATGATGCGCCGGACTTTACCCCGGCCATCTACAACTTGATTTTCTCCCTGGCGAGAGCGCTTGGGTTTCGGCTCGATTCTCCTCGCAACGGTACACAGCCCAAATTCTTATGCGACTCACTACCCGAGGTTGTTGCGGCTGAAGGTGACGTGCCGTTCGACCTCTCGGATGACGAATTATCCAAACTCGAAGAACATGGATGTGTATATGTCGCCAGGACCAACACGTTTTTTGTGAGCGAATTTAAGGTTGCAGACGCCGCAAGCGAAGCTGCGCGCTTTCTATATCACGCGTGCCAGGGCTTCAGGCCCTTCCCGCACAGCAAGCGAATTGAAGACGCGATGGCAAATTTCGGAGCAACGCTGCTCTGCCCTGGGCTAGGGAACCTGGATGCACGTACATGCGAGGCAGGGGAGTTTCTGTACAGCTCCTATGTGGCGGGAAAGCTTGGAAAAGCAGCCATTCGCCGTATCTTTTTGACCCATGTCGAGTCCGACCAGGCCGCCGAGCATCTGCTATGTACTACCGGTGCCGATTCCAGCCCCGGAGATGCACTTCCGATTACAACCTAGCTTTCCCTTAGTGCTTCTAAAGTCCGAGCGCCCGGGAGAACTCGGGTGGTTAAGATAGGTGTCGGCCGAGTACGGGGGCGTGCGGTGACCGAACAAAATTCCTTGTTGCCATCTTTTTTTGTCGTGGGTCCGCCACGGACCGGGACCAGCTGGTTGCATGAAATATTGCAATCACATACGTGTTTACCGAGGGTAAAGGAGACCCGTTTTTTCGACGAGCGTTTCGATCGCGGACTCGCCTGGTATCGCAATCATTTCCCATCGTCTGATTTGCCAGTCGGTGAAATTGGCCCGACCTACTTCGCATCACCAGAAGCGCGTCACCGGATTGCAGAACTAGTACCGCAAGCGAGGGTGCTTTGTGTTTTCCGCCACCCGGTTGACCGAATCCGTTCCCATTACCGTTTGAAGCGGGCCTATGCCATGATCCCGTGGGAGTTCGAGGAAGCATTGGAACGCGACCCTGAACTGATGGAATCCGGCAAATACGGCACCTACTTCGAGGATTGGCTGCAGACTTTCGGTTCTGAGAATGTGTGCGGCGTGCTGTACGACGACCTGCAACATTCGCCGCAAAGTTTCGTGAACGATGTGGCTGATTTCATTGGCGTGCAGCGTTTCGCGCTGGCTCCGTCCCAGGCATCCCGTGTTCATTCCTCGGAACCCCTGACGCAGCCGCGCAGCTACTACCGCACTCGCGGAGCAGGCGCGGTCGCCGACTGGTGCAAAGCCCATCATCTCGACCGTATCGTCACCCTTGCTAAAAGGTCGCCGCTCAAAAGATGGTTCCTCGGCGGCGGAGAAAGTTTTTCAGAGATGAACCCCCGGCTGGTAAGCGAGTTATATGAGCGGTTCAGGCCGGAAGTCGAGAAACTGGAAAACATTTTGGGGCGCGACCTGAGCGGCTGGAAGTGTGAAGACGGCCGCCTCATGTCGGCCGTCTGATTCTTCACGAACCTGGCATTCCCACGCGGTGTTACCCTAACATTCCACCGTGTCTCTGAATGCAAAATCGATTCGGCTTTTGCTGAAAGACGTGCGTAGCGGCAAACTCTCGCCCGATGACGCTGTCGACAAACTTCGCAATCTTCCCTTCGAAGACCTTGGTTTCGCCAAGATAGATCACCACCGTCATCTGCGGGTCGGAATGCCCGAAGTGGTGTTCAGCCCAGGCAAGACTCCCGACCAGGCGGCTGAAATTTTCAAACACCTTGCGAAGCACGCACCCAACGTGCTCGCAACCCGGGCATCGGCAGAGCAGTTTCGAGCAGTAAAAAAAATGGTGCGCGGGGTGCGTTTCGAACGCGCAGCGAAGGCAATCGTACTTCAGCGCGATCGCCAGAATTATGGGAAAGGCAAAATCAGCGTCATATCAGCTGGAACCAGCGATATTCCGGTTGCCGAGGAGGCGGTGCTTACCGCCGAACTAATGGGGAACGCTGTCGAGCGTTTCTACGACGTTGGGGTTGCCGGCATCCATCGTCTGCTGGCCCACAGGCACGCGATATCCCAGTCTCGCGTCGCCATCGTGTGTGCCGGGATGGAAGGAGCCTTGCCGAGCGTGGTCGGAGGCCTGGTCGGAATTCCAGTAATCGCGGTGCCAACCAGCGTTGGGTATGGGGCCTCGTTTCAGGGCATGGCCGCTCTGCTCGGGATGATGAACTCCTGCGCTTCGAACGTGAGTGTGGTCAATATTGATAACGGTTTCGGCGCTGGTTATGTGGCCACTCTCATTAACCGTTTGTGACCGCCGGTTTTGTGGTTTTCACAATGATAGATCTTGACGGTTGCTTCGCTTTGAGCTAAATACAAGAACTAACCCCGCAAGAAATATCAGATGGAGGCCCGTATGGTCTCTAAATGCGCTAACCCCGACTGCACTGCAGCTTTTCGTTACTTACATGTTGGGAGGCTCTTTCGCTTCGAAACCTCCGGCGGTTGGGAACGACGCCGGGCCATGGGTGAAGGAGAAGTTCCACGAAAGTGCATGCGGCGGATTGAGTTCTATTGGTTGTGCGAGAACTGCGCCGCAACCATGACGCTGGCTTACCAACCCGACGTCGGTATTTCAGTGCGTCCCAGCGGTCAGGCTGCCTCAGCGACGGCCTAAGTCGCTGAATACTTGCCTGTGACTGCGTTCCAGCGAATGGCCAGGACTTCAAGAAACATGCGCATCCCATCTCTCAGAGGGTTGATTCTGGTGCCCGCAGAATGCGACCACACGACTGCGACCTCCTGAACCCTGAGGCCCGACTTCCGGGCAAGGAACAACAATTCAGGATCAAAACCCCAGCGCTCAATCCGTTGCAATGGAAAAACTGCTTGTGCGGCTCGTCGGCTGAATACTTTAAATCCACATTGTGTATCCTTGAATTTCAGCCCAAGAACAATTCTCAGCAGCAGGTTGAAGATGCGCCCATAGAGCTGCCGGGCAAGCGATTGGCGATGCGTCTGCAATTCAGGTTGCAGCCAGCGCGACCCGATCGCGATGTCAGCGCCGGCTTCGATCGCGGCAAAAAGCTTTACCGATTCTTCTATCGGGGACGACAAGTCAGCATCTGTAAAAAGAAGGATCTCGCCGGCCGCATTCAGCATTCCGTTGCGCACGCTGTATCCCTTTCCGCGATTCCCCGGATTTTCTATCAGGCGCAAATTGGGGTGCACAGCAGACCTCGTTCTAACCAGATCGGGTGTTTGATCGCGAGAGCCGTCGTTTACAACCACAATCTCTGCGTCCCAGGCCTGTTGCGAAACATAGCTCAGCACCCGCTCGAGCGTAGAACCCAGGCGCGCGGCTTCGTTGTAGGCCGGAATGATGATGCTATAGCGAGGCATTGAGTTTTAGACGGCGGACTGCCGCTACGGCAATTCAGAAAGGTAACACGCAGGCGGGTGTATCGGGTAAAACGGCGGTTACGCAACCTGCCGCTGCTTGTCGAGCATGGAGAAGAACTCGCCCACGAGTTCTTCGTCCCAGAGGCCGGCGCGGGCCTCGTCGCGCATGGTGATAGCAGCCTGATCATGGCTTAGGGCTGGCTTGTAAGGGCGCGCGGTGCGAAGCGCATCGTACACGTCCACCACTTGAAGAACTCGCGCAAGCCGCGGAATGTTTTCGCCACTCAGGCCATCGGGATATCCGCTGCCGTTGAAATGCTCATGATGGTTGCGAATGATGGGCAACACCAGACGCAGGGACCGCAAAGGACGGCAGATGTTTTCACCCGTCAACGGGTGGCGCTTCATCACCGCCCATTCTTCCGCCGTGAGATTCGCGCCCTTTTTCAGGATTTCATCCGGGACCGCAATCTTTCCCAGGTCGTGCAAGTATCCGCCGCGGCGAAGGGCCGTGATTTCGTCATCCTCAAGATGGAGGTGACGGCCCAGATTGCTGGCGTTCTCCGCAAGCCGTTCGCAATGGCCTTCGGTATATGGATCGCGGCTCTCAACGCTCAGGCCCAGCGTGCAGAGAACGCTCTCCGCAGTTTCGAGTTCATCGGTGAACTCCTTGAGTTTAAGCAGCGATTTAACGCGCGCAAATAGCTCTTCAGGAAAAATTGGCTTGTTCAGAAAATCGTCGGCGCCCGCTTCGATGCCGCGAACGCGATCTTCGCGCTCTGTAAGGCCGGTGATCAGCACGAAGGGAATGAGGCGGCTTGCGGGATTTTCCTTCAGCTCATGGCAAAGCTCATACCCGGATTTCCCCGGCATGACCACATCAGACAAGATGAGGTCTGGCGCGTGGTGCAGAATCTCGGCCTCTGCCTGGGTAGCATCCGGGACAGCCACCACGTCATAGCCACGCGAAGACAGCAGGTCTTGCATCAGGCTCATGGTGTTCGGATTGTCATCTACCACGAGGATGCGAGGCAGGCGGCGGCGCGGTGCAGGGTCACTTGCGCCAGGATTACTACGAAAAGAAATCGTGGACAACTTCCTCGGCAACTCCATAACCGGACGGCTACTACCCGTATTGTAACCAAAACGACTCATAAGGCAATCCGCATTTCTACGACGCGGCGCTGGGCCATGTAAACTGCATCTTCGTTTGCCTACCACTTGGAACACGGAGCAGCTATGAAGGTTGCACACTTAGCCATATTCGCGCTGGTCTCGGGAATCGCTTTGGCCCAGACTTCAAACGCGTCCAAAGACGTTGACGATGTCCTTCCGCGCGCGAAGGCGCATTATCAGGACATCCATCAGCACCCAGAGCTCTCTGGACACGAGAATCAAACGGCGCAGAAAATTGCGGAGCAACTTCGGACTCTCGGGTATGACGTGACCGAGCACGTCGGCGGCACCGGCGTGGTGGCACTCATGAAGAACGGCCCCGGACCGGCAATCATGTTGCGGACCGAACTCGACGCTCTTCCCCTGGAGGAAAAAACCGGCCTTCCGTATGCCAGTACCGTACGTGCGAAAGATGATGCCGGACGCGACGTTTCGGTGATGCACGCCTGCGGTCACGATCTGCACATGGCCGCAATCGTCGGAACAGCTGAGATCATGGCGCACAGCGAAGATAAATGGCACGGTACGCTGATGCTGATCGGCCAGCCTGCGGAAGAGACCATCACTGGCGCCAAGGCAATGGTCAAGGATGGCTTGTTTACGCGATTTCCCAAACCCGATGCCGCGATCGCTTTGCACGTCGGCAACGAACTGGCGGCGGGAAAAATCGGAATGGTTCCGGGCATTTACAACACCAACAGCGATGCCCTTCGCATCACCATCTACGGAAAAGGCGGACACGGTGCCTCTCCCCATACGACAGTCGATCCCATCGTGATCGCTGCCCGAACCATTCTCACGCTACAGACGATTGTTTCCCGCGAGGTAAAGCCGGGCGAAGTTGCCATCGTGACCGTCGGCTATATCCACGCTGGAACGAAAAACAACATCATTCCTGACGCGGCCGAACTCGGCGTCACTGTTCGGACCTATAAGCCGGAGATCCGCAAACAAGTATTATCCGCGATTACTCGTATCGCGAAAGCGGAAGCCGAGGCTGCGGGTGCGCCACGCGAGCCTTCCGTTGAACGTGTGGAAGGAACAGACGCGGTCTACAACAACCCCGCGCTAGGCGAGCGTCTCCGCGGTCCACTTGAGGTTGCGCTTGGCAAAGATAACGTTGTAATGGAGGAACCGATCAGGGCTTCAGAGGATTTCTCGGTCTTTGTGGAACTTGGCATTCCCGGTTTTTATTTCAGCCTGGGCGGGGCTGACCCACAGAAGTTGGCGCAGGCGAATGCGACCGGGACCCATCTACCCTCAAATCACTCGCCTTTGTTTGCGCCCGATGTGGACCCGGCACTCCGCACTGCCATCACCACAGAGGTTGTGCTTTTGAAGAATCTTCTCAATACACCGGTGGAAGAACTGCGCAAGCTTTCGCCCAGTCAGTCCGGCCAGTAGCTGATCGTTATCAATCTCCGAAGCGTTGGGCCGCACGCGCCTTGGCTTTGGCGGCCTCTTCTTCCCGGTTCTTGGGCGGGGCGCTGGTTTCGAGTGAATGGAGGAGACGCTTGGAGACCGACGCTACTTCATCAACTGCTGCAGCGAACGAAGCTTCGTTTGCTTTTGAGGGTTTGGTGAATCCGCTTATCTTCCTTACAAACTGAAGCGACGCCGCGCGGATCTCGTCGTCGGTAACCGGCGGTGCGAAGTTGAAAAGAATTTTGATATTTCTGCACATTGGAGTCGAATGCCGCCTCGTGGGGGTGCTGTCTCCACCTTCGAAACATTGAGACGAAAATGCCCGGGCTGGAACCCGGGCATCTAGTGAGAACGCTCAGCCGATGTGTTTGTCAACGGCCTTCTGAATCTGCTCTTTGGGCACGTATCCGACAATCTGTTCTTTGACCTGGCCACCCTTGAACACGAGCAGTGTCGGGATGCCGCGCACGCCGTAGCGCATAGGAGTGGCGCTGTTGCGGTCGACGTCCATTTTGGTGACCTTCAGCTTGCCGGCGTACTCGTTCGCGAGTTCATCGACGATTGGGGCGATCGCACGGCAGGGTCCGCACCAAGCCGCCCAGAAGTCCACCAATACAGGCTGCTCCGACTTCAGCACGTCCTGGTCAAAATTCGAATCCGTTACCTCTACAATTCCATTTCCTGCCATTGTTCCTCCAACGCCAAATTTCTATATATTGCTGTGCTTCTATCCTAGCACCACTATTTGATGCGATTTGGGCTCGAAGGTCGCAGGAACCCAGCCGTCAGCCATAACCCATCAGCCGTCAGATAAACCATTACGTTTGCAGAATTTGCGTTTGTATCTCGGCTGCAAGCAATTCAACAATTGTCTCTGTACAGCTGCGAGTCGATGGCACGGGCCAACTGATTGCTGACGGCTAAATAAAAAAGCGCCCTGACTGTTCAGGACGCCTCGGCAGCCCTCCCCCAGAACTGCCAAACCACGACTGGATCATATCGGTGAGGGCTTGGGGGCGTAAATGTCACTTCGGTAATAGCAAAACCACCCTAACGGGCTATTGGCGGCGCCAGATGCGGCCGCCATCGGATGTGCGCCACACCTCTCCGTTTGAAGCACTTACAGACCCATTGGAGGGGTCGGGAAAGTCAATGTGGGTAACGTCGGAGCTCAGTTTCTCATTCGCTTCGGAAGGGCGCACATGCTGCCAACTCTGTCCGGCATCAACCGAATGAAAGAGCATGCCGCCTTTACCACCAACCCATACATGCTGTTTTACGGTACACAACACAGTGAACACGGCTTTTTTCGAAACCGTCACATTCTGCCAGCTACCGCCAACGTCAAAGGACCTCTGCACGATGCCGTCAACAGAAAGCCTCCACTGCGGAATCGAAACCATCTTCATCATCGCGGGAGTATTGTTGGTCACCGTGTTCTGCTGCAGGCTTCCCGTGATCGGCCCGCCGACAGTGCCTGCTCTGGCTGGCGCGGTCTCCACTTCAGCCGCCGCGCCCACATTGGCAGAAACGGCTGCGGCACTCACCTCCACCGTCTCGCTGGCGCTCCCCGGTTCGAGCCTGACCCCCACCGCCGCGGGCTTATCATCGGCAACGGCGACATCGGCAATTTCGCTCGACTTGAACCCAGCGGCCTCTGTCTTGATCGAATACGAGCCTGATGCCAAAGAGCTGAAAACGAAGTTCCCCTGTGCGTCCGAAGTCGCGGTCTTCGACCCAACCGGCCCATTCATGGTCACCTTGGCGTTATTCACCAGCGCGCCGGATGGGTCTACGACCGTCCCTTGAATCACGCCACTCAAATTGCCATGAAGGGACTTTTGCTTTGCGGCCCGCGCTGCGTAACCAACATCCGCGCCGGTCTGGCGCTGGTCCTTGTCGGCAAGCTGCAATTCATTGGCCCCCTGTCCGGAAGCCTGTGCTTGCGAAGCGGCAGGCAGTGGCAGAGTGTTGCGACCCATTACTGTCAAAGGCTGATCTGCCTTCTTCTTGTCCTCGTCTAGGCGCGGCGAACCGGCTACGTGCACCTGATCGGTGCCGTCAAATTCCATGTTCGCGCGCGGCTTCGCAGTCATGTGCTTCTCGGCCGGACGTTCCTTTATCGGCGGTGTAGACGCAGGCGCGAGCCGATGGCGCATTCCTCGGACGTCCGGCGGTGTTTTTTCTTCGGCGACCTTGGAATAGTTTTCAACCGGCGGAGCAGCCGGTTTCTGCGAATACTGAACGGCCTGGCGCGCAGGATATCGCGTAATCACCGCGGCGCCAACGATCACCACTGAGGCCGCAACCGCTCCCCATCTGAACATAAGCGACGGCCGCCGCTTCGGCTGGAAGGAGAGAACCGGCTGTGCCTCCGGAGAATTTTCGGCTGCCAGATGCAGAGTCTCGCGGCAGTCTTTGCATGCTCCCAGGTGATGCAAAACCTGCTCGCGCTCTACGTCGGAAAGCGCATGCTCCGCGAAAGCAGTGAGTACATCCGCATCAGGATGTTGCTCGACCGTTACCGTCGCCAACCGTCCAGCAACGAGTTTTTTCACGCCGTCCATTCCTGGATTAGCTCCCTCCTTCACCAGCTTTTGCTCCTTTCTCAGAGAACGACGCAACCGCCGAATCTTGCGCGAGGCTGGCGCGAATATTCAGGCTTATGTCCCGAACATCGGCGGTCACGGCCTCTTCCGCTTGCCGGCGGCTCATTCCTTGTTTCAACAGGTTTTTCAGGATTTGCTTGCGCAGCCCTTTAGTCAGCTTTTCCACTTTGCGGCTGATAGTGGATTCGTGCACCGAAAGCGCGCGTGCGATCTGCGCCAGCGTTCGTTCATCAAGAAAGTAGGACGCCAGAACGAACCGGTCTTCTGCAGAGAGAGATCGCAGCGCCTCATCAGTGGCGCGCTCGAGCCTCGCATCCAGAGGCGCGACCGGCGCGGGCTCCGCCGCAGCATACTGCGTGCCCTCTTCCGACTCCTCGTCCAGGCTCACGAGCTTGCGCTGTCGTCGATATCGGTTTACATACTCTTGCGCGAGGACCGTCCGCAGCCAGCCATCCAGCGATCCTCTACCGCTGTAGGAGTTCAGTTTCGACACGCGCTCACCCTCGCGGGTGCGCGTGCCGTACAGCTCCGCATACACCGAGTCGGCGAGATCCCTGCCGGCGGAATCCTCACGCGTAATCTGTCTGCCAACGTCATACAGTTTCTCGCGAAAACGGCGCATGAAGACTTCCCACGCGCGCTCGTTTCCGGCGGCACACATGCGCGTGAGCACCAGGTCCTCGATGTAGAGACGAGAGCAGAACTCTTCTTTTTGTTTTTGTGTGGACTCCGGCGCGCATCGAGATGCGATCTCTTCGAGCAACGCGACAAACTTCTCCGGCGCGAGTCCAAACTCCGCAGCTTTGCCTTTGTGGTAAAGCTCGGCAAAGCCTGGAGTCAAAGCGGTTGTGATCGTGGCGTCGCTCAACTGTGGCCAATCGCGGACATGCGCTCTCAGGATGCTATCAACTTTTTAGACGCAAGAAGCTGAAATTTTGCCGTTCCCGGTGTCAGTAAAGGTTGGATGCAGCACGCGCCGGTGGCGAGGAAATCTGCGCCACTCCTGCGTAGGAGTGTGCTTCGAAAAGGAGCCAATTATGAGCAAGAAGCTGTGGATGATGGCGATTGTAGTGGCCGTAATCGTCGTGGCGCTGGCCGTCGTGATTCCTTGTCTCCGCGGAGGAGAACCATCCGCAAGCTCGCGCTATCAGGTGTTGGATCCTATTCGACACGGTAACCTAACTATCTTTCCGGTCGTCTCCTCTGCTTCCCACGACACGCATGCGTTCTTGACTCTCGATGAGGGATTGCGGTCGGGCGAAGTGGTCGTTTCCGAGGCGGGGAGCATCGCGCCTCTAGTACGGCCACGTCACGGGCATCGAAACCCAGGCCAACCCCAGATTCCTGAAGGCCCTTCAGTGTGGTCCGAGAGACTTCCTGGTGATGGCGCACAAGTGAATCGCCTCGTGCTTGTTAACAACTCCCCAAAACCCCTCCTCCTGCTCGCGGGCGAAATCGTAACCGGCGGCAAACAGGATCGCATCATCGGGAAAGACCGGCTGGTTCCCGCTGAAAGCGATCCTATTGACCTTAGCGTCTTCTGCGTTGAGCCGGGGCGCTGGGTGGGAGCATCGGCGAAGTTTGCGCTGCCGCCTGCGCCGGCATCGGGAGTTATCGGCGCCATGGTTCAGCCGTCAGTTCGGTCGAAGGCAATGGCGGACAAAGACCAGCGCAAGGTCTGGGACGAAGTAGCTGAAGCGAGAACGGGAATGGCTAAGGCAGCCCCAGCACCGGCCGCGCCTGTGATCGCGGGAACCTCATCTTACGCGAAGGTTCTCCAGAACGAGCAGGTGCAAGAGAAACTGGAAAGTGTCGCGGCTCCCATTCAGCAGGAATATCAGAGCGTTATTCGCCAGCTGCGCGACAAGAACGCCGTCGGTGTCGTGGTTGCTGTAAATGGAGAAATCATCTGGACCGATGTTTTCGCCAGCACCGGCCTGCTTGAAAAATATTGGCCCAAGCTGGTGCGTTCGTATGCTGCCGAAGCACTGGTGCAGCGCACCAGTTCGGGACCAGTGACTGCAAAATCTGCGCAGGACTTTCTGTCGCGACTTGAAGGCCGGCGCGAAGTAGTTGAGAGCGAACCCGGACTCTATCGTCATACCGAGATCAGCGGCGACGGATTCAAGGCCTTCGAACTGGCGTCGCTCCTGCCCGGCACTGGTTTCGCATTGCACATCGCGAAGATGACTGAGTAGCTGAGGGAAGCTACGCGCTGCTATCATCACCTCAGATCGTCGCGGGCGCGTAGCTCAACCGGATAGAGCATTGGATTTCTAATCCAAGGGTTGCAGGTTCAAGTCCTGCCGCGCCTACCAACGCTTCTTGGCATGAACACCGATCTCACAAACTGCGCCGGGTCAGTCGCACCTGGTGCCCCTGCCCGCGCAGCACAGAGCCAAACCATGCGCTCCCGCACATGCCTCCAGACCGATCAAAGAGGATGGTATGTTTGCCGTCCAAGCCAGCAGCGCACGTGAGAACTTCTTCTCCCTTTGAGGCGATTGTGTCAGCATGTGAGGATTCCCAATTCTTCGCGAAAGCGCGCGCTTCAGCAAGCTGCGACGGGGTCAATTCCTCACTAGGGATTTGAATTACATTAGCTCCATATCACTCATTGAGCGGCGTTCTTTCTGGACAGCGTGCGCGGTGGCGGGGTTGGTCGAGAAGCCGCGCTTAATACATAAAGAGCCTGGGTGGACATTTGGGCGTTTTCGATAAGATTGAATAGTGCGCTGGCACCACGCCGCTAGGCGCACTTGGCCGCGACCAATGATCCGGGTACGTGGTTGTCATGCGGGAACTCCCGGCACTGCGCGGCCCGACAAGATGATTCGTCCCAAACACCTCCTTGGCACGACAACCCGTCTTCAGAGTTAAAAAGGAGGTTTTCCATGTTCACTCTTCACATTTCGTCTCAGCTGTCATCGTGTGTTCGGCGCGGGCTCGCATTGTCCTGGGTTCTCGTGGCCATGGCTTTAGCTACCCAGGCCCAGACGCAGGCTGCTTGCACGTTCAACTTCTTTTCCCCAACAACACCGTTCAAGCTCCCCGATGGAACTCCGATATTCATGCAACCAATTGGGATTAACGATTTCGGCACAATAGTTGGCTATTCAAGTCCCGGCAAAGCTCGCGGCTTGATTCGATGGGCCAACGGCGGGGTCACCCGCGTCACAGGAACCAGTCAGCTCTTTGCACGCAACGACCACGGTACCAGCGTCGGATTTGACTTGACAGGCCAAGGAATTCTGGTGAACCGCACGACCATCAGTCCCATCCTTCTCGACGTGAACAACGGCGGCATCAAAGAGGTCAGAGGAATCAATAGGTGGGGTACTATCGTCGGCCGATACCGGCTACCCAATAATGCCGGCGGACGCGGGTTCAAACGCTGGAACACCGGCACCACTCATACCCTGACCTTTCCCGGCGGGGCATTCACAGCACCTATTGGTATCAACGACAACGGGACTGTGGTTGGCGCAGCTGGGGCGGATCACACCTTCATTTTTCACAACGGTCAGTGGGCCACGCTGGATTACCCAGGTGCCCAGGCGCCCGGATTTACCAATCTGGTTGGCATTACCAATGCTGGCAAGATCATTGGGAACGCTTTTTCCGCAACTGCTGTTTCTATAACAACATTTCTCTACGAGAACGGTACTTTCAAGGTAATTTCCGTTCCAAATTCGGTACCGGGATCAGCGAGTTTGAGGAGCATTAGTCCCAAACTAGGGCTGATCCTTGGTGTTACCGACGTTGCCACGGGAAGCCCGGCATTCATCGCCCAGTGTCAGTAAGAACGGTCCGTAACAGACGTGCTGCTACGTGACTGTTGATAACGATGCTCCTCCGCATGACTGCAAGAGGTTTGAAGTTTGAGCGAAGCGACCTGTACGCGTGAGTACTTTTTACGAAGCAGAATCTTGCTGCTCTCTCCCAATGCAACCAGGTGAAAGGTGTTCCTGCCCAGAGCGATGCCAACCGAAAGCGATATTCATTGCGATGATCCTCCTGATGTAAACTGCCGAGTCACCCTGCTCGGCAGCGGACCATCTCATTAATCTACATATCACTCAATCAGGGTGTCTTTAGACGGCCCTTTATACTTCCAGGTATGAAACTCGATTTGCAGTCTTGCTTGTTATGACGCGGCCTATTGCTCGTATGCTCCCAGGTTGATCTGTCCGCTGCCATTGACCCGCGGATTGCCTGCGAAATCAAGAATTCCAACCGTATTCACGCCCAGGTTCGTTCCTGCATTGATCGCAGGCGATCCGGACGCCAGATCGAAGTTATATGGTGAGGTAGCGACATTGACGTACAGCGGATCCCCAAATTTCGAGTGCGCCTCCTGTCCTGAGGCCGCCTGGTATGCTGCAAAGCCGGTGATGCCCTTGCTCTGCCAATCGAAAAGGCTGCTCGCCGCACCCCCGGTCGTGTAGTAGTCGTTGTAATCCATGAGCGCCGGATTGGGCACGCTTGTCGTAAAGTCGTAAACCAGGTATTTCGAAGTGAGTGTGTAGTCGTCGAAGATGTTGTTTTCAACTGTGTTATTGGTCGCGTTGTATTGGATTTGGAATTCTCCCAGCCCGCTGTTTCCAGACGTTCCATCGTCCCAAAGAGAATTGTTCACGATCACGCAGTGGTCGGTGCCGCCGACGTTTTTCGAATAACCGCCGATCGAGAGTCCCACGTATAGCGAGTGATAAATGATGTTGTTGCGGAACATCACATAGCTCGAGACATGACCTGAATGTTCGCTGGCCATTTCGCTGAGATCGCTATCGTGTATCAAATTACGTTCCACGATCACCCGAGTACAGCCATCGCAGTAGTACCCGTCTGCTCCAACCTGGTTGTGATACACGGGATTAGTCGTCGAACTGATGTTGTAGATGGTATTGCCGAACACCCAACCGTCGCGCGCCTGGTCATAGGAAGCATTGGGAGAAACGCCCTCAAACCCAATATTGTCCAGTCCTATGTTGTCGCCGTCGTGCACCAGATTATTTGCCTGCACAAAATGTTGGACATTGCCGTCGAAGGAAACGTTTTCGCTGCATCCTGTGGTGTTGTGGTCGATTTCGTTTCCATACAGCGTCACGTTGTTGATGGACGCGGGCGCCTGCGTACCGTAAAGCGCAACCGCGAGCGCGTTCGCGGCGTTGCAACTATTTAGTGTCTGCACAATGTTGTGGATATGGTTGTTCAAAATTTCGATGTTGCCGCCTGCACCCTCGAAATCAATCCCTACAGGAACTTTCCCCCTGGTTGAACTGGAATAGTTTCGAATTTCGAATCCCTGAATAATGATGTAGTTGAAGGTTCCTTCCAGGCTGAACAGTCCGGTCTGGCCACTGGCTCCCACCGCCAAACCAGTGCCGTCCACAATCGGACTCTGACCAGGATAATTCTTGAACGTGATGTATCCTGCGCTGGCATTGCCGGAGGCTTTCATGGTGACGACTTCGTTATATGTCCCGGACATCACGAGTACGGTATCGCCCGCCTGAACGGCGTTGGCGGCGTGCTGAATGGTGCGCCAGGGTGCGGCTTGTGTGCCGGCGTTATTGTCATTGCCGCTGGTGGAAACGTAGTACGTCAGACCGGACCGGGACGGAGCCTGAACGGTCACAGTTGCCGTCGCGGACTTGGTGGGATCTGCTTGCGAAATGGCTGTGACCGACACTGAGGCCGGGCTCGGCACCACCGACGGAGCCAGATACAACGCCTCATTGGCCGTGCCCAGGACAGTCGTCGATACCAGCCCATTAGCGGAGTTCCCGCCACTGATGCCGTTCACCTGCCACGTCACTCCTGTATTGCCCGAGCCGGAAACGGTTGCAGTAAATGATTGTGTGGCCAGGGTGCCCAACGAGATGTTACTGGGTGAAATTGTGACGCTGACTTGGGCACCAGCGCTGGTGGCAAGTGCAGTGAGCACCGTCACCAGGATGGCTGCACCTGGATACAGGACGTAATTTTTCATGGCCTTCCCTCCTCGGAAGTCATCAGTGGAGGTCCTTCGGATATTTACGAACCATATTTCGAATACTTGCGAATTACTTCTAATCGGTTGAGATGAGACATCCAATTCCTTATCTTGTCAAGCGATTTGTGCGTCACGACGTAAAGTGAGAGCCAGTGAAACGCCGAGGGGCAATGGCGCACTTGGGCCTTCTCTGTCCGAGGGGAGCGACTCAGGGGCTAGGTAGCGACCGATTTTGCAGTTTTCAGCCGCTCACATTCAGCAACAGTCACTGTGACTGGTGTCAGGCGTTTTTCGTGAGCGCGGCGCGAATTCGCCGTCCCACGATCGCGTCTTCACCGGGCTGCAACATCCAGACTCCAACCACGAGCGTGTTGGCATCCGCCGGGATGCCTTGGTTGGGCTTCTGACCAGTGTTTGGATTCAGTTCGATGGAAGGCGTCCCGTTGCGCAAAGTTTCGACGATCTGGCGAGTTGTGACGCCGGTGACTGCCGGATCGAAGCGTATGAGCAGATGCGGAACATGGTTGGCGATTTTCGGAACCACCGCTTCCGTCCTGACTGAAGGGATGCCCTTGACGGCAGCGGCGATGAGATCGGCGCGCTTCTGGTAATCGCCTTGCATCGACTCTTCGGTGTGCGAAAGAACCCAATCGACGGCGGCCACCATTCCCACAATCTGTTCCTTTGCGACCTTCATTCCGCGGCCGATGCCGTCTCCGGGATTATTGTTCGCATGGGCCAAATCTGTCAGGACCTTTCGGCCAAGCAGAAGACCGGCGTTTTGCGGACCACGTATCCCCTTGCCGCCAGAAAAAGCTACAAGGTCAAAACCCATGCCGGTGTATTTCCATAAATTCGAAATCGGCGGCATGTCGGCAGCTGCATCCAGGTGGCAGGGAATGTTGTGCTCGTGTGCCACCTGCAGCCACTCCTCCCGGCCTATCTGCGCGCTGCCTGCGATCCCATCCTCGTCCTCCGCGGCATTGAAAAAATTCGTCATCACCGCATTGCCGGCAGCGCAGGCCCGCTTGTAGTCGTCCAGCGTGACCACCTCGGTGACGCGTGCTCCGCAGAGATAGATTGCGCGGTCATACTCATAGCGGTGAGCGCGCTGCACAAGGACCTGGTTCTTCATACCGTCGATTGCCTGCGGCATGTCCACAACTTTGAGGTTGTTTGCATACTGCAGGCACGCGGCTGTCGCCAGGCTGATAGCTCCCGAGGCCCCCGAAGTCACGACTGCTCCCTCGCACTTGAGGCGGCGCGCGATGTACTCACCTGCCTTCTGCTGCAGATCGTGCAATCGCACCGGATGAAGCGCCGCCTTCTGCACTGCAGCCAGGACCTCGGGCGGCATACAAGCAGCCGTTAATGTCGTATAAGTACCAGCGGCATTGATAATCGGCGAGACGCCAAGCTTTGCGTAGTAGTCCTCGCCCTCCGACGTTAGAGCTGGCTGCGAAAGACCTTTGGTAGACGAAAGCAGAGGCACCGCACCGATGGCCGCAGCCAGCGAACTGGCCCATCGAAAGAATCCGCGACGAGAATGGAAGCCTGGTTGGAATTCAGCCGGTCCTGACATAGTAGTTGCTCCGTGGTCCATAAATTCTCAGACGGGAAATTGTACACATATCACTCATTGTCTTTCCGCCTCGATTCGTACCCCGCCAGCAGCTACTGATCACCGCGTGGCCTCAGATGCGCTAACGACTCATGCACTCGCAAGTCAAACCGCGACATGAGAACACGCGCAGCAACAATTATTTTCGCACTCGCAACCCCTTGTGCATTTTCGCAACTGACGATCGAAAACCCCAGGCATGTGGACATTCCCGAGGCCCAGGCGCGAGTGCTGTTCCAGATGAGCTTCCACGCAGTCGCCAAGGAACTCCGTCTAGGACAGACGACGAATGCGGAATTTCCCCTGCATCTGGTGATCGGGCAGGGAGAGGAACGCTTCGGCCTGGATGCAAGAACTGGTGTTGCCACACTTCTTTTGCGTGAGTGGGATGCGGTGAAATTTACCACCGCTGCGGTGAAGTTCGCGATTCAAAGGAGCGTTCAACCCGAGCGTGAGGAAGCGATGATTTCGGAGATTGTGCGTCACTCCCAGGCCGTTGCACCAGTTTCGGCAGCGCAACTGCGCGGATCCAATCAGGTTGGAGATCCACTGCCTCCGCCTGCAATTGGCTGTGTCAAGGGTATCTACGATGCCGGCCTCAGCGGATCGCCATGCGCGATGGCTCCAGGCAGTCGCAGCGGGCCAGTCAGGTAGGATAATTGGCGCACTTTGCGGTTAAAAGCTCTTGATCGCAAAGGACGCTAAGAAATTCCGCAAAGGGCGCTAAGGAGTCATGCTTCGATTATCGACAACGGACCTGCGGTCGCAACTACGCTGGTCCTCCGATCCGACGGAAATAAGTGATATCGGCGTGTTTTCATTTTTGATCTACAATCCAGCTCAGAAGATTAAACCCCCAAAATCGGTAAATTGAGGTGCCTATGAGTTGGCGAACGTCGTCTTCGATTTGGGCAGTCTCAGTAGTGAGCATCGTTTTGCTCTCAGCCGCGCGAATGGCAACCGCTCAGTGCGACGGACCCAAGCGGCCGCCCACCGCAGCCGAGGCGAAGGCATATGCGGACGGATTCGCGCTGTTTCAGCGCATCGCGCCTAAGGCCCCGGCCGGATGGACCGCGGACGACAGCCGCAAGGAAGCGGCCGTCACTTACATCTGCGAGAGCCCTTTGTACAACTTCACACGCTGGACCTTCTCGCGAACATTCAACCGAAGCCAGGCAGAGATGCAGGCGCGCGGCGACGCCGCGCTCAAAAAGACAGAAGACGTGAGGACGCGAACTGAGGCACGCAACAAGGCCAAGGAAGCGAAACTCGCAGATCTCGACCGCCGGCAGGAAGATGTGGTCAAACGGATCGAAGCAGCCGCCAATGCGCAAAATGTCGCCGCGCTCACGGCGCTTTCGGAGGAAAATAACAAACTCGTTGCGGAACGCGAGACTCTGATGGCCGACAGCGCGGCCGAAACGGAAATGACCGCGATCGACGCTGAGGTGACCCGCGATCAAACCGCGCAATTCACACTGACATATGGCGAAACCAACGTTGCGACGAGCAGCGCCTACAAGCCCATGGCGTCCGCCGTCGGCAAGGGCTATCGCCAGGATTACCAGGAGAAGAACGGTAATCCATTTGCTGACTTAATGGTCGTATTGCCGCCGGTCGCAGGCGTTCCCGGACAAACTATCGTACGCATCACCGGCGACCCTGCGCGCGCCGACGCGCTTCTCAAAGCGACAAAGCTACGCTGAGGCGAGTTGCGCGGCTTGTTCAACCAGGAGCGATCACGGTCATCAAGCTTTTACGGCTTCGACAATCGACAACGGACCTTCGGTCGCAACTACTCGCGACATCCGGAACCCGGCGCCGCGCAGCAGCTTTGTAAACTCCGCCTTTGTCCGCTCGCGGCCTCGCGGCGTGAGCACCAGCATTTCGAGATCGAGCAGCTTGCCGTAATGCGGGGTGCTGCCTGAGGGCACGACCGCGTCGACAATCAGCACCTTGCCTCGTGCGCCGAGGGCTCGATGGCAAGCTTGAAGAATTCGCGTGGCAGAGTCGTCATCCCAGTCGTGAATAATGTGCTTCATGATGATGGCATCTGCGCCCGACGGCAGTTCTTTGAAGAAATCGCCGCTTTCGATCCGCACTCTGCCGGTGATGCCGGCGCGAGTGAATGTCGCAGTCGCGCCGGCTGCGACATGCGGGAGGTCGAACAACACGCCACGCATTTTTTTATGACGGCCGAGGACGGTGGCCAGCAGCAGTCCGTGTCCGCCGGCAACGTCCATTAGAGTCTCGACTCCCTTGAAGTCGTACGCGTCAGCTGTCGCGCGCGCCTCCATGGCGCTGATCGAGGTCATGGCTTCGTCGAAAACCGCCGAGACCTCCGGGTTTCGCGAGAAGTGCTCGAATATAGGCACATTGAAGACATGATCGAAGGCCGGCATGCCGGTCTTCACGCTGTAGCTGAGCTGTCCCCAGGGCCGCCAGGTGATGTCATGGGCGGTAAAACGCGCATAACCGGCGAGGCTCTGCGGGTGGCCGCTGCGCAGCAGTTGTCCCATAGCGGTGAGCCGGAACCGACGGTCGGCGCTTTCGGTGAACAAGCCGACGCTGGCCAGGGCTCTGAGTAACCGATAGAGGCCATCCTCCGACACTCCGGCATTGCGGGCCAGATCTCTGCATCGGTGAGTACCCTTGGCAAGCCTGTCTGGAACTCCGATTTCAACGATGGTGCCAATCGCCTGGCTGATCCACTTGCCGACGATCATCTGGAACAGGACCTCATACGGTCGCATTTCTCGACTCCCTCGGCCCTTAGGCATAAGCCTCCTTAAGCATGGTGTCGGCCTGGATTTTACTGATGTCGCGAGTGAAACGTAAAGCGGCGTGACATCCTTGCAGGCGAACGGAGTTTCCTCTTTCCCCCTCGCCACATGGAGCCTGGAAATGCAGCGCCGGTGGCGGAAAACATCACACTTTCACGCTGTACATAGATAGAGAAGGGCTGTTACCGCGCTACACACAAAGAGGCCGAAAATGAAAACCCGAGTCAGTCTTGGTGTTGTGATTCTCCTGCTTCAGGCTGGACGAGCCGGGGCACAATTTACGCTCACCTTGCAGGCGCCTTTGTATGGACAATCCACCAGCTATTACTGCGGGCCGGCGAGTGGCGAGATGATCATGAATGGGTACCCGAATGCCGCCAGCAGGGTTTGCCGGGAGCAGACGGCTATCTATACCAGCATCCAGAGTCACAAGCAGGACAATGGCTTCTATACCGACCCGGATGGTTTGCGCGACGCCATCATGGAACTCAATCCTCCGCCGGCGGCCGGGCACTTTGCGATTTTCAGCGATACCAACCGCGATGTGGTAATGCACAGCATGCTCTACTGGATGGCGCAACGGAACTATCCCTCGGCCGCGCTTATTAACGGCGGCGATCACTGGGTTGTCGTCACCGGATACCAGACCGACATAGACCCTAGAACCGGCAATGCTGTATTGCAGAACATAGACGTGAATGACCCTTTGCCTGTGCCTGCTAACCCGCAGGACGATCCCTGCACTTCGGCGGTCGAGGGAAGCCAGGGTGGCACCGTGCGCTTCGTAACCGGCAGCTCATGGTTCAGCAATGACTTCCAAAACGCCAACCGATACGGCACCAAATGGCTTAATGACTATGTCGCGGTTGTTGAGCCGCCGGAGGTCAAAGGCCGGGTTACGGCAAAAATGGAAGTTGAGGAAGGGACGATTATCTCCGCGGAACAGGCGGTGCAGCGCGCGATAGGATATTTGAAGGAGAGGAACTTGGTTGAAAGGAAGCAATTCAGGGTATTGAGGGAAACGTCCGCGAAACGCGCCTTGCTGGCGAACAAGGAACACAAAGCGTACTACATCGTCCCCTTCGAGTCGCGGGACCAGAAAAGCCCTGCCGCCATGCTCTTGAACGCGTACACGGGAGAATTTGAGGAAGTGGCGGCTTTCCCGCACCCGGTTGAATATATCTCCAAAGAGGACGCCATCAAGATCGCGCTGTGCTCTACGCGCGCTGTCCCTCTGTGCACAAAGCCGACGCGGCTGCCTGTGAACATCACTGCGGAACTTGTGTACAAACCGTCAGAGCAGGTGAAAAGCCGCTATTTCCCGATCTGGCAAGTCACGATCCCCGCAAGAGACACCAGAACTACTCGTTACATTTCGCAGATCGGAGAAGTATTCGTGGGTTTGACGCCACTGGCCTTTGGCGGGGACTGAGCCTGAATGAAGTGTTGATCAAAGAGGAGGACGGCGGCCTGACAGACTACAGTTGACCACCTGCTGGCAACAGAAATGCGGACTTCCGTAATCTAAAGCCAGCCTATGACACGCAAAGAATCCGCTCGAACGCCTGAAAATCCTAAACCAGCGCCTCGCGCCCACACATCGAAAGACCAAGATAAAGGTAAGGGTGCAATGGAACAGGACGAGAATTCTCAAGAGGGGAATACTGGCATGCAAGGGCAATTGGGACATCGAGACGAGGATGCCGAGTTAAAGGATGCCGATTCCGGTTTGCCCGGCTGATTCTGCACGTTGTCAATTCCACGTGGCCTTCGCATTACTCATCGTTATTTTGCGTTCTCCGCAGGTTTGCAACTGCTAAGCGTCGCTCCTAAACTCGCATTGCCGTGACAAGCTCAATCGCTTACACATTGGCGCGTTACACCGTGGCTCTGGGTTTTGCCGCGTACGTACTGCGACTGGCGCGCAAGCCCGACAAATGGTTCGGAAGAATTTTGCTGCGGGCCATGAACAAGGGCCACGAAACCATGACCGAATGGGGCCTGAGTCACGTAAAGATCGAAAGTCAGTTCAAAATCCTGGATGTTGGCTGCGGCGGCGGCCGAACCATTGAGAAACTTGCAGGGATTGCAACCGGCGGCATGGTACACGGCGTTGACTACGCCGAGGGCAGCGTCATTGCCTCCCGCCAGTACAATGCGCGCCTGATCGAGGCTGGGCGGGTCGTAATACAACAGGCCTCGGTTTCACAACTGCCGTTTCCGGACGAAACTTTCGATCTGGTGACGGCCATCGAGACTCAGTATTACTGGCCGGATCTGCCAGGGGACATGCTTGAAATTTTGCGGGTGTTGAAGCCTGGCGGGAAACTCGTCGTCATTGCCGAGACCTACAAGGGCAGCAAACAGGATTGGCTTCAATGGCCGGTGATGTGGTTGCTCGGCTCTTCGCACCTCAGCGTGGACGACCAGCGACAGCTGTTTGCATCGGCCGGCTACGCGAACGTGGAGATCTTCGAGGAAAAGAAGAGAGGCTGGATTTGTGCGATGGCAACGAGATTGCACTAGCGAATGACCTGAATCTCAATTGGAAGTCTCAGTTTCTTCCAAGCCTTGTCAGCGGTATAAACGCGAGCAGACAGGTGAAGTCCTAATGCCAAACAGGCGCGATCACCGAATGACAGCCCGAGCCTCTTTGTGTAAGGAATAAGTCCGCCAGCCAATCGCGCGTGCTCGCTTGTGAATTGCTGAGGTTCTTCGATCGCCGACGAAGCCGCTATCCAAGCATCCTGTTCGGCTACCCCCCTGCTAACCAGCTTGCTATGGACTTCAGCCAGGCTGACAGTACTGCAAGTAGCCTTCATCAGGATTTCAGGTGTCAGGTTCTCCGCGCCAGGCTCGCGATTGAGAATTGTCAACAAAGCCGAAGAATCTAACACAATGCTACTCATCGAGTTCTCGACGCGCCTCAGCCCGCCTTTCCTCAATCAATTCATCCACCAGCGACACTCCAGGTTTCACGTATTTTCGGACGATACGTTGCGCTCGCGCGATGCGCTGCTTCACAGTGGTCAGTTTGAGGCCATCCTCTTCTAACGTCACAGCAAGTTTGTCGCCGGGCTTTATGCCGAGGGCCTTGCGAAAAGAGGCAGGAACCACCACTCGTCCGTTTTCGTTGATCTCAACCCATTGTTCTGGCTGCATGACAATATCTTACATTGTGTCATGATTGTAGCATATGTCATATCTCTAATGATATGACATTTAATTGGGCTCACGGTTTTAGCCCCAGCGCTCGCACGGTCACTTCATCCGCAGTGTTCGGACCTTCCCTTGGCCCATTCACCACGCCGAAGCCTTTGCCGCCGTCGCGTCCGCCGAAGTCCCACATGTTCCAGCCAATGCCGTAATGCTCCAAAGTGCTGCGAACATCGTGAATCCAGCGCGCGCGGTCCTGAGGATCGGAATCTTTGCGATAGACACCGAACTCGTTGCAGGTGAGCGGCACGTTCCATCTCTTTGCCCACTCCGCCGCCTGGCCAACCTCGATCGAAATGCGATTCGCGTCCCAGTGGTCGAGCCCATAGCGAAGGACTTGAAGGCGGTTGTAGGCGTCCGGCTCTTGCGCGGCAACCTTCTGCGCGCCTTCAAGAGTCGCCGGATAGGCAAGCTTGCTTTCAAAGTGCCAGTAATTCGATCCCCACGTCGCGCCCTGATGGGTGAACGTGTGCGGATCGTAGAAGTGGAAGTTGTAAATCACGTTGGTGTCGGACAGCGGCGTTAACCACAACAGGTCATCGATGTCAGACCAGTTTGCGCCGGTGGCGATGATCGTGTGCTGGGGCGCGCCTTCGCGGATGGAAGCCGCGAGCTTGGCCTGCACGCCTGCCCAGCGGAAGCGGTCGCGGAATTCCGGCTCGTTGAGCACTTCGAAATAGACCATCTCGGGATCGTATGTCGAATAGTGCTGCGCGATGGCGCGCCAATAATCGGAAAACTGCTCGACCGAGTCATCGTGTTGGACTAATCGGGCTTTGAATTCGCTTTCGGGGTGCATGTCGATAATCACGGCGAGACCGTGGTCAAGAATCATCTTGACCGCGGTATCGAGATAGCCGAGATACTCCGGCGGAAGCTGATCGGCCATGTTGTGGCGCATCATCGGCTCGGGATTTACGCTGAGGCGCACGTGATCGAAACCCATGGACTTGATCAGAGCGATGTCATCAGCGGTCACCCAAGTGAGAAGGTGCTCTTTGGTGTAGCCCTTGGGATCGTAAACCTGCGCAAACCACTCGCTGAGGTTGATGCCGTGGCGCAGGTGGGCGGCGCGACGCGTGGCGAGAGAGGAGCTTTGGGCTGGTGCGGGAATGCAGACGAGCAATATGAAAAAGAGAATGAAGTTGTTCATAAGTGGCTTGTGGCTAGTGCCTAGTGTCGCGAAACAACTGCTGGTCACTAATCACTAGCCACTAATCACTAAGCATTCAGAATTGGCAGCTTTCTAACTCGCTTCTTCGTCGCCGAGTAGATCGCGCTGCACAGGGCTGGCGCGAGCGGTGCGACCGGCGGCTCTCCTGCTCCGGTCGGCGGCTCGGTGCTGGAGATAAAATGCGGTTCGATTCGCGGAGCTTCATTCATCCGAATCGGCTGATAGTCGTTGAAGTTCGCCTGCGCCACGCGGCCGTTTTGAATGGTGATCTGGGCGCGCAGAGCATTCGCCAGGCCGTAAACCACCGCGCTGTGAATCTGCTGGTCGAGAATGTTGGGATTCACCACGGTGCCGCAATCAATAGCCGCGACCACTTGATGCACGCGCGGTTCGCCGTTGACCATTGAAATCTCAACTACGTCGGCGGCGTAGGTGCTGAAGCAGCCGAAGCAGGCGATCCCGCGATGGCGGCCCGGCGGCAGTGGCGTCTTCCATCCGGCTTTATCCGCAGCAAGCTGCAGCACCGCACGCAGGCGCGCTGTATGCCAGGTCGCGTCGAAGTATTGAACGTCAGCGTCTTTCGCGAGCAGATGAAGGCGATAGGCAAGGGGATCTTTTCCCGCCGCTGCGGCGAGTTCATCGATGAAGCTCTCGCTGGCAAACGCCATCTGCAGCGCATACACCGAACGCATCCAGCCGAGCGGCACGGGAGTTTCCGTCATCACATATTCGAGCGAGACGTTCGGGATCGGATAAAGGAACGACGCTTCATCCGGGAAATCGGCGTCCACTCCCTTCACCGGCTGCGAGCCCTTTTGTCCATTAATAGAGGGACCGATGATGCGGTGCGTGAACGAAGTAGGCCATCCGTTCGCGTCGAGCGTCGCCGTGAGTTTGTGCAGGCTCACCGGACGATACGTCGAGTAGCGCATGTCATCTTCGCGTGTCCAGGTTATCTTCACCGGTGCGTTGATGGCCTTCGAGAGCAACGCAGCTTCGACCGCGTAATCGTGCTCGAGACGGCGGCCAAAGCCTCCGCCAAGCAAAGTGATGTTGACTTTCACCTGCTCAGGTTTCAGATCAATCAGCGGGGCGATGGTGTCGCGGCAATCCTGGGGAACTTGGGTTGGCGCCCAGATTTCGCACTCGGTTCCTCGGAAATGTGCTGTGCAGTTGCCGGGTTCCATGGGCGCGTGGGCCATGAATGGGAGTTCGTAAACAGCTTCGATTTTCTTCCCCTTGGCTTTCGAGACATCGCCAGCGGAGAAGAACTTTACGGCTTTGGACTCATCGGCATCATGCAGAGACTTAGAAATTGCCGCGGAATCAAGGTCTTTGTTTGGTCCTTCATCCCAAATGACTTTCAGTGCGCGGCGGGCCTTGATCGCGTTCCAGGTGCTATCGGCAACGACGGCGACGGCGGAGTCGCTGATCTTGTCAACGAATGTGACTCCAGGCATTTGTTTGGCCGCGGTCGCGTCGAAGCTGGCGACCTTGCCGCCAATGATCTCGGTGCGGGCGAGCACGGCGTACTTCATCTCCGGCACGCGGAAGTCGATGCCGTAGATAGCTTTCCCATTTACCTTCGACGGCGTGTCGAGCCGTGGAATGGACTTGCCGACGATCTTGTAGCCGCTGGATTTGAGCGGCGGATTGTCGGGGACGGGAAGTTTGCCGGCAGCGGTTGCCAGGTTGCCGAAACTCAGCTTGCGTCCGGAAGCTGCGTGAACCACGAAGCTCGTTTCCGCCTTGCAGCTTTCACGCGCCACGTTCCACTGCTGCGCTGCCGCGCTGATCAGCATTTCCCGCGCCTGGGCTCCGGCTTTGCGCATCGGCTCCCAAGTGGTGCGCACGCTGGCGCTGCCGCCAGTGGTCTGATCACCAAATAAGTTGCTTGCGCCGGCCTGTTCGATTTCAATCTGCTTCCAGTCGGCTTCGAGTTCTTCGGCGAGAATCATCGGCAACGACGTGCGCACGCCCTGGCCCATCTCCGACCGAGCGACGACGATTGTGATTTTCCCTTCAGGCGTGATGCTCAGGTAAGCGTTGGGGGCGAATGCCGACTCGGCCTGCGCGCGAGCTCGCGAAGGAAGATAGAAGCCGATGACGAGTCCGGTTGCGGCTGCAGTAGAGGTTTTCAGGAAAGCGCGGCGTGAGAGCGTCACTTCGCACCTCCAGCGGCCTGGTGAATCGCTTTACGGATCCGATCGTAGGTTCCGCAGCGGCAGATGTTCCCCGACATGGACTCGGTTACCTGCGCGTCTGTGGGATGCGGTGTTTTTGCCAACAGCGCCGCGGCAGCCATGATCTGACCGCTCTGGCAGTATCCGCATTGGGGAACGTCCTCGGCGATCCAGGCTTTCTGGAGCGCGTGCAGGCCGTCAGCACCCAAGCCTTCGATGGTTGTGATCTTCTTGCCCGCCGCTTGCGAAATCGGCGTCAGGCAGGAGCGAGTCAGGGCTCCGTTGACATGAACGCTGCAAGCGCCGCACAGTCCGGCGCCGCAGCCGAATTTTGTTCCTGTGAGTTCGAGTGTGTCGCGCAGGACCCAGAGCAGCGGTGTGTCCGCTTCGACGTTAACGTTCTTTTCAGCACCATTAACTTGCAGAGTGTAGTTCGGCATGGGGGAAGGCCGGGAGATATCCTATGACGAATCGGCCAAAAAGAAAAATGCGAATGGGGCTGAGCATCTTCGCGTAGGCCCGGGTGCCCCACCCGGGCGGGCGATGCTCGCCAGATCTCCCGCGCACGGCGCGGCCGGGCGGGTGAGGGTACCCGCCCCTACGTGATATGTGGTGATGGTTAGACGTTCTTGAACAGCTCTTCCCTCGGATCTTCCGGGTTCAGCTTCGCCAGTTCGCGCAGGAGTTCTTTGGTCTTTTCGTCGCGTGGCATGGGGACGGTGAGTTTCACCTCGACGATTTCATCTCCGCGGGCACCTTCTTTTGTAGCCGAGGGTACGCCCTTCTCGCGCAGGCGCAGTTTTTGGCCAGACTGAGTGCCGGGCGGGACTTTCAGCAGCGCGCGTCCGTCAATGGTCGGTACCTCGATCTTTGCTCCGAGGGCGGCTTCGGTCGCGGTCACTGGAACCGTGATGCGGATGTCATCGCCGTCGCGATTGAATACTGGATGATCTCCCGCGCGGATGATCACAAAGAGATCGCCAGTTTGGCCGCCGTGCGTGCCGGCGTTGCCTTTGCCGGCGATGCGGATGCGCTGGCCGTCGCGAGTACCGGCCTTGATGCGAACTTCGAGCGGTTCGGTGCGGCCGACCACGCCTTCTCCGTGGCAGACCGGGCACGGTGAAACATTCTTGCCGGTGCCTCCGCAGCGCGGACAGGTCACATTGAACTTCATGCGGTTGGCGCTTTGCTCGATGGTGCCTTTGCCTTTGCACTGCGGGCAAACTCCGGGCTGCTCGATCACTCCGCTGCCGTGGCAGTTCGTGCACGTGTCCTGGCGCGTGATGTTGAGGCGCATGACGCCACCGCGGATCGCCGTCCAGAAGGGCACGTTCACCTGATATTCGAGATCGCTGCCGGGCTCGGGGCCTTCCTGCGAGAATCCACCGCCGCGGCCGCCACCGAAAATTCCTGAAAAGATGTCGCGGAAACCGCCACCGCCGGTTGAAGTCGTGCGGCCGCGCGCGCCTTCGAACATGTCGCCGAAATCGAATCCGCTGAAGTCGAATCCCTGAGCGCCGCCGGCGCCGGGTTGACCGCCGGGAAATCCTCCGAATCCGCCGGCTCCGGTTGCTCCGCCGCGGGCGTAGGCCTCGGCAGTTGCTGGATCGATGTTGTCCGAGTAAAAGCCGAGCTGGTCGTAAATCTTGCGCTTCTTGGGATCGCTGAGTACGTCGTTGGCTTCAGATAGGGCCTTGAACTTTTCTTCCGCCGTCTTGTCTCCGGGATTGACGTCGGGATGATATTTGCGCGCAAGTTTGCGGAACGCCTTGCGGATTTCCTCTTCCGAGGCGGACTTCTTTACGCCGAGGGTTTCGTAATAGTCTTTTTTGGTGGTGGGAGGCATGGGCTAGCAATCAGCACGCAATCGAAATCTCAACCACAGAGGCCACAGAGTTTCACAGAGGAAATATACAGAGAATCTCTGCTGCCTTCCTCTGCGCGCTCCGTGTCCTCTGTGGTTCAAGGTTTTCGTCTTTAGGATGCCAGAGTCTCCGTTACCAGCGCTCCTGGCTTCTCGTACTTCGCAGCATCCACGTACACCGGAATGCGGTGCACTCCCTGCGGCGTGGGCGCGAAGACGTACCAGCGGTTTTCCTGCTCTACGAATGCTAAAAAGTAATCCTGATCTTTGATCTTAAACCGCAATTCATTTACCCCTTTACTGCCCCAGGGCCTGAAGGCCGGTAGCTCAAATTTCGTTTCGGCACGACTGAAGTCGTGCCCTGATACGAACCTAAAACCAAGCCACGGATTCGCGCGGATTTTCACGGATCTGTTTTTATCCGTGTCGATCCGCGTTAATCCGTGGCGAAACATTGTCGAGCTTCGCTCGACTGCGCGGGTGAGAGCCTGCCCTGAGCGAAGTCGAAGGGGCACCCGCCCATACGTGTTCATTGCTGATACCCGCTGCTCATTTCAAAAAATATGCGGGTTGGGATCAGCCACGAGCTAAGAGCTAAAAGCTCAGAGCTTACTTCTTGTCCACATCCACATACTCGGCATCGATGACGCCTTCGTCTTTCTTGGCTTCACCGTTGCCACCAGGGGTCGGGCCGGCCTCGGCACCCGGCGCGCCGCCCGCAGGCGGAGTCTGCGCCTGCGCCGACTTGTACATCTGCTCGGCCAGCTTATGCGAAGCCTGGGTCAGAGTCTCGCGTGCGCGGTCCATTTGCGCTTTGTCGTTCGACTCGAGCGCCTTCTTCGCGTCGGCAATCGCGTTTTCGACGTCGCCGCGGTCAGAGCCGGAAATTTTGTCCCCCTGCTCCTTCAGCGTCTTCTCGATCTGGTAAACCATCGAGTCGAGCTGGTTCTTGGCGTCGATCGTTTCGCGCTGCGCCTTGTCTTCGGCTGCGTGCGCATCGGCGTCCTTTGCCATGCGTTCCACTTCTTCTTTCGAGAGACCCGAAGATGACGTAATCGTGATCTTCTGGTCTTTGCCGGTGGCGTTGTCCTTCGCCGTCACGTTGAGAATTCCGTTCGCGTCAATGTCGAACGTGACCTCAATCTGCGGCACGCCGCGCGGCGCCGGAGGAAGCCCGGTCAAATGGAATTTGCCCAAAGTCCGGTTCTGCCCCGCCATCGGCCGCTCGCCCTGCAGCACGTGGACTTCAACCGACGTCTGGCTGTCCGCTGCCGTCGAGAACGTTTCCGTCTTTTTGGTCGGAATCGTCGTGTTGCGCGGAATCATGGGCGTTGAAACTCCGCCCAGGGTTTCAATCGCCAGCGTCAACGGAGTCACGTCGAGCAAGAGCAGGTCTTTCACTTCGCCCTTGAGCACGCCGCCCTGGATGCCCGCACCGACTGCGACCACTTCGTCCGGGTTCACGCCCTTGTGGCCTTCTTTGCCGAAAAGCTCTTTCACGATGGCCTGAATTCGCGGCATGCGCGTCTGTCCGCCGACCAGCACAACTTCGTTGATCTTGCTGGTGTCAACGCCCGCATCCTTCATGCACTGCCGCGACGGCCCAACCGAGCGCTGCAGAATGTCCTCGACCATGCCTTCGAGCTTCGCGCGAGTCAGCTTCTTGACCAGGTGCTTCGGCCCGCTGGCATCGGCAGTGATGAACGGAAGATTGATCTCCGTTTCCATCGTGGTCGAAAGCTCGATCTTGGCGCGCTCGGCTGCGTCACGCAGACGCTGCAGCGCCATCTCATTTCCCTTACCACGCAAATCCAGGCCTTCGTCTTTTTTGAACTCGTCGATCAGCCAATCAACCAGCCGCTGATCAATGTTGTCGCCGCCGAGGTGCGTATCGCCATTGGTGGCCTTCACCTCGATCACGCCTTCGCCGACTTCGAGGATCGAAATATCGAACGTGCCGCCGCCGAAGTCGTACACGGCGATGGTCTCGTCTTTGCCTTTATCTAAACCGTAGGCAAGGGCGGCTGCCGTCGGCTCGTTGATGATTCGCTTCACCTCGAGCCCGGCAATCTGGCCGGCGTCTTTGGTCGCCTGGCGCTGCGCGTCATTAAAGTAGGCGGGCACAGTGATGACCGCCTCGGTCACCTTCTCGCCGAGGTAGTCTTCTGCCGCCTTCTTCAGCTTTTGCAGAATCATGGCCGAAATCTGCGGAGGCGTGTATTCCTTTCCCTGCGCCACAATCGCCACGTGATCGCCCGACTGCACGACCTTGTATGGGACCATCTTCATTTCTTCGTTGACTTCGTTGAAGCGGCGTCCCATGAACCGCTTGATCGAATAAACCGTGTTTTCGGGATTGGTGATCGCCTGGCGCTTGGCCACCTGCCCGACCAGCCGCTCCCCGGTTTTGGTAAACGCCACCACCGATGGGGTAGTCCGTCCGCCTTCTTCGTTGGCAATGACCTTGGGCTCGCCCCCCTCCATGACGGCGACGCAGGAGTTGGTGGTGCCGAGGTCAATTCCGATAATCTTGGGCATGTTGCTCTCTCCTTGGATAAGTGCTGGATCAGCAATGAGCTATGAGCGGTGAGCTTTGAGCAGGCTCGTTTTCGCTTGCTCATAGCTCGCCACTCACGGCTCGCTGCTCGTTAAGTACTTTACAATCAACGTCCTCACCTATGCGCTCTGGGTTATTATTAGACTTGAGTGAGATGTTGTCAATGTTTAGATGCGGGAGGAAAGAGGTGGGATGCGGGAGAAAATTGGCGTTTAGCTAGTTCCGAACTGATACAGCGAATGAACAATCGAGTGGGGGCTTGCCTTGAGTCCGACGCTCGCGCCGAGTGATGGTCGTCTTCAAGTCGCCGTCTTTCGATTTTCGCAAGTACAGGTCATTGCCCTTGATTCTTACGTCGACAGAGTCTCCCACCACAAAATCTGTCGGTTCATAGCTCCAGCGCCAGTACGCCTCCCGCCGCGAAAGATATGTGATATCGCCGACTTCGACGGCGAAGCAAAACGAGCCTTGCGCACGCAATGCTCCTGAGCCCGTGCCATACCTCTGCAGATCGATCAATTTGCCTTTCTCGTAGCTCGCCTTGTCGGCGCTCGACGCTGGCTCCGGCGCTAGGGTGACAAGCAAAGTGAGGGGCAGGAAGACATAGGACTTTGGCATGGCCCTAGCTCCCGAGTGATTCCTGAGACCGGAGTGCTTCCCTAAAATGGCGGGCAGCGAGGGTGTGTCGCTCTTTTTCAAGCTCGCGTATTGAAAGCAAGCAGCGCATTATCTCCACAATTGCTGCCCGCTCTCGGGAATCACTCAAATTCCCTCGCCAAACTTCCAAATGAAGCAGTTCGCGTTCCCAATTTGATGACTGAATCTTTTGGTCAATCGTAGACAAGGACTCGGCTAGCTCTTCAACCATAATGGGCTCAGGATTGCACGAGCGCGTGCGCAACACAATAGCACCTTGGCACCACCGCAACTCACGTAGGGGCGGGTGCCCTCACCCGCCCGGCGGAGCAACGCTCCGCGACGACGTTTGCCAGCCGCACGAATCTCCGGCGCACAAACCGCGCCGGACGCCCGGGTGAGGGCACCCGGGCCTACGTGGGCATTGCTAGGTTTGAGCTATCGGAACCATGGCTGGCGAATACGGATTTTCAATCGGCTTGCGCCACGACCATGGATATTCGCTCGCGACGTTCACCAATCCTGCCCGTACCGGATTCTGCAAAATGTAATCAATCTTAGCGTCTAAGCTTTCGGACGATCGCAGAACGTGATCAAACGATTCTTCCTGCCAAATTACGTCATGCGTGCCATGCCTCCGATTGATCGCGTGCGATGATGTTCCCTTGATTGCTTTCATGATTTCGCGAAGTGGAAATATTCTTCGCCCAATTTCATCCGTCAGCGGCGTGAGAATTATGTGCGCGTGATCCGGCATGACGACGACCACGCGCAGGTTGTATCGCCTCTCATGATCGTGTCGGCAACAATCAAGCACAATCTGCCTCGCCCAATCCGAAAGCACGCGACGATTCTTCGTGACGAAGGTGATGAAGTGCGGCTTGTAATCGCGTTGCAAGTGAGGAAGATTGCGCCGATAGAAGGTCACACACAAATTGTGCGCTGAAACTTATGTGTCGGAAGCCTTCTGCTTAAGAAAATCTTCCCCGCGGTCCCGATTTGAAAATCCACCACGGCTCACGTAGGGGCGGGTGGCGGGTGGCCCAGCCTTTCACCGCTTGCACCACCACAACAAAGGGGTGCCCCACCCTCGCGATTTTTGCAAGGGTGGGAGCCTGGAACCTTTTGAGCTCACCACCCCAAAAATTGAGGTTCATGCTGCCCACCCTTTCGCACAGAACGCGAAAGGATGGGGCACCCGCCGCTGGAGGTCTTCATTTCGGGACATGCTTACACATCTTGTGACATCCATGGCATACAACTCGAAACTTACGATTCCGTAGGAATTACAGGTCTTCTCTGCGGCTCGGTGCTACACTGTGCCGAATCCATCACTTGGGTGTCGGAAGTCGCGGCTAGGAAGTCAAGGGAGCTTCGCATGGGTCGTCGCAGCTTCATGGACCTGCTTGTGATTCCATGGGTGGACAAGACCATCGCCATCGTGGCTACCATGCCCTTTGTTGTCGAGTTATATCGTCGTTGGGTGGTTGGCCATGTGAACTTTCCGCGCGCAGCCCTTGGTCTGCAGCTTCTCGTAATCATCATCATCATGGTGCTCCGGACGGCGCCGGTGCGGGTGACGCCGAATCCCTGGTACTGGCTGCTGGCCTTCGTGACGACCTACGCCACTCTCGGATTTTCCGCGTATGCTGAGCCGGGCGTAACGCTCATTTCACCGAATCTTGGAAATGGTGTAGCGGTAGTGTCAGTGATTGTTATTCTGTATTCGCTGCTGAGCCTCGGCCGGAACATCGGGTTCATTCCGGCGCAGCGCCGGATTGTCACGCGAGGAGCGTATCGCTTTGTCAGGCATCCGATTTACACGGGCACGTTCGTATCTCTGTTGGCTTTCATCCTCCGAGCCTATTCGCTGCGGAACTTGACGATAGCAATTGTTCTCATTGCCCTGCTCATGCTCAGGGGTGTAGTTGAAGAGCGATTCCTTGGACAGGATGCGGGCTATGCTGCTTACATGAAGGAAGTCCGCTGGCGATGGCTTCCCGGCATTGCCTAGGGCAGGGCCGGGTGCCCGACTGATAGGGCAGGTTGCCCCACCCTGTAGCCTGATGTGGTCTCAATGATTGCCATGTCCGGCTCGCACAGTGGCTCAACTGCCAAGGCGAATAGAAATCCCGAGGAATCTGCGCTATAGTCTGCTCCTCGTCCGCGTAAACCCTTTTGAAGGAGGACAAAATGCGTTCTCTAGTAATTGTTGTATTGACCGCTCTGCTCTCAATGCCAGGGTTCGCTCAAGCTTCGGCCACTAACCTCCAGACTGAGCTTCAGACCCTTCACGCCAAATGGATGAAGGCCTACGATAATGGCGATGGCGTAACCATGGATCAAATGGAAATGGACAACCTCGTCCTGGTTATGCCGACTGGGGACCTGTGGGCGAAGACGAAACCAAGGGGCACATCAGAACCAAAGCTTGATCCAACAACTCAGCGCACTTTGAGTGATGTGTCGGTCAGGCAATTCGGGGACACGGCCATCCTCACGGGCACTCTGACCGCCAAATCGAAAGAGGAGAACTCAAAGGCAGGAACAACCGTGGTGTTTGTGCGGAATGGTGGTCGTTGGAAAATCGCATCCGCACAATGGAGCGCGGTAGCGAACCCGAAATAGTCCCGGGTGCGATCATCGCGCCGGAATGCAGGGCATCTAGCGAGGTTCGTTCCGATTTACGCATCCAGCACGACGTCTATTTCCGGCTGGGCACAGCACAGCAGAACGTTTCCGGGCGTGGGCTTCTCCAGCGGCTCCGGGTTGTAGCTGATCGATCCGTTGATGATGCCGGTCATGCAGCTATGGCATACGCCTGTCCGGCATGACCATCGGACTGGCACATCGCAAGCCTCAGCCAGTTCCAGCAGGCTCTGATATTTGCTGTCCCACGCGGTCGTGACCCCGCTGCGCGCAAACGATACCGACGGGCCGGAGCCCGGCGACCCTGCCGGAACATGCGGAGTGTGATCAACGCGCGCCATGCCGGGAGTCATGCTGTCAAGCGCGCCAAAGATTTCTGTGTGAACGTTCCCGGCGGGCACGCCCCGCTTTTGCAGGCCATCGCGCATGCTTGCAAGGAATGAAGGCGGGCCACACAAATAGAAATCGCTGTTGGGCATCACGCCAATTCGCTGAAGCAAATCTGTATCGATGCGCCCGGCAGCGTCGAAATCAGCATCGGGCCGGTCGCCCGTCGCGGGCTGGCTGTACACGATATAACTTCGCCCGCGAGGCAACAGTTTGAGGAGGGAACGCGATTCGTCTGCAAACAGATGCTCGACGCGATTGCGCGCCCCATAAATCCACCAGACCTGCCGTTGCGATTTTTCGGAGGCGAGAGCATGCAGCATCGACATGACCGGGGTTGCGCCGACTCCGGCGCTGATCAGCACAACCGGGCTGTCGCCGGACTTCACCGTGAAGCTTCCGCGTGGAGCGCTCACATCCAATAGGTCGCCTTCGCGGACGCGACTATCCAGAAACGAACTCCCGATGCCTTGCGCTTCTTTCTTTACGCTGATGCGGAAATGGTCGCCTGCTGACAGATCGGACAACGAATAACTGCGGAGGATTGCCGGCTTGCCTTGATCGACAAGCAAGCGCAAAACGATAAATTGCCCCGCTTGAAAAACAGGAAGAGGCTGGCCATCGACCGGCGTGAGAACAAAAGAATCCACGCTGGCGCTTTCCTTGCGAATTTGTGCCACGCGCATCTGCCTGAATCCGGGCCACGCGGGAGCGCGCTCTTCATTTGCAAGTCCTGGATTTCCAGCCGAAGTTTCGCCGGCCGCGTCCTGCTGAAGCATGGCCTGAAAAGAACTTTGCCAGCCTTTGCTGAGCGCAGGAACACGCAAGGCGCGTTGCAGTTGCTCGCGAGAATGCCCCGGCAAGTAGAGAAGCCCATCGATTTCAGCCACCGTAATCCGCTCCGGGCCGTCGGCAATTTTCACGATGTCATCGCCTGCGCCAACTTCACCTTCCTGCAACACGCGAAAGTAAAATCCAGGCCTTTTATGCGCGACCAGCAACGCCGCCATTCGCGGCTCATTCATACGAATACCGACGCGATAGCAGGTCACGCGCGGTTGCGTCACTTCACACAGCGCGTCACCGATGCGGTATCGATCGCCGATGCAGACCTCATCATCGGCAAGCCCATCGACGGTGAAGTTTTCGCCAAATTGACCGAAGCTGAAATCCTTTCGGCTCAGAAATTGTTCCCAGTAGTGATAGGAGCCCATCTGATAGACGAATACCGCGCGATGCTCTCCGCCATGACCGGCGAGATCGCCCTGCCCATCGCCATCGATATTGAGCTTGCGCACCATGCGGCGTCCGGTAACGGGAGTTTTCCAAACGGAGGTGAAGACGGTTTTGCCGTTCCACATCACATTGCGAGGAAGACCAACATTCACTGAGAGGAGGCATGCCATGGTTTCAGATTACTTCGCCTGTTTCTTCTGTGGAGTCGCGGGCGCTTCCTTGCCTGCCCGCTTGTCCCATCCGTGGAAATGCGAGAAGTCGCCCGCGTTCCACGCCTCGCGAAGTCCAGGCTTGCTCAAGTCCCAGTCTGGACGAATCTGGCTCGTCACAACCCGCAGATCGTGCCAGAGATCAACTACCGACGGACGACCCCAGAACCAGTAGCCGTTGTAAATACTGTGGATCACCAGCCCGGGCTTGAGCACGAGAGTGTGCGGAATCATGGGATTGTGCTCGGGGTCGGTGTACTCCTGAATGTCGAGGTCTTTCTGAATCTTCCGCTCGTTATCGGAAAGAAAAGTCCACTGAGCGCCGACCGATGCGCGAAACTCCTGCAGCGTGTGGTGTTCGTCGGTCGAAATGGTGACGATCTGCGTGTACGCGACCGAAATCTTGGGATAGAACGCGGCAAGTTCAAGGTGCTGCTGGTGTTCTTTGGGGCAGTAGTGTCCGCGCGCGAGCGTTAGGATCAGCGGATCGTCGCCCTGCAGCTCGCTGAGCTTGCATAACTTTTCCGTGTGATCGGGAAGTTCATAGTCTGGGAAAACGCCGCCAGGGACGATATCGAAACGCATGGTTGCACTCCAAGCACTTGCAGGTTGCGCCACTGCTTCGAGGCTTTGGCGATCAGTAAACGCCGGTTCAGCCCACAGCCAATGGTAAGCCAAGAGTGGCTATGCCAATTTTCAATTAGGTGGATATTGTCCCGGTCCCCGGTCCATGACACTCTTCCATCGGAATAGTGTCACCTCGGGGCAAGTCATGAACAGTCGAATCAGGTTCAATACATCTCTCGGACTGCTGCTTTCGTTGGCTCTCGTCTGCTTGATGAACGGTTCGCAGAGTATGGCGGCAGACGATTCGCAGAAGCATGGTAAGAACAACGTTGTGTATGTCTGCGCTTGCTTACAAACGAAGTCGTGCTTCTGCATGACTGAAGCCAAGATGCAGGGCCCGTGCGCCTGCGGAACACAAGGCGGTCCGCCGATGAAGGGGGTGCCGTCCGATAGTGACTGGGCGAAGGAGAACCGCGAGGCACTGGCGAAGAAATGAATGCGCCGGCAAGCCTGGCGGTCCTGGTGATTTCCAGCCAGGTGATCTGGTCGTATTGCGTCGCCGGAGTCGTTTTCGCAATCGGCCTGGTCACGATCTTTCTTCGCGGCGACTGGAAAAACGCGCGAGGACTGGACAAGCTGATTCTGTTCGGGCCGGTTTTCTACGCCGCGCCGCTCGCCGCATTCGGCACTGAACATTTCACCATCACGAAGATCATTGCCTCACTGGTGCCGGGGTGGATTCCGTGGCATCTGTTCTGGGCGTACTTCGTGGGCGCGTGCTTTATCGCCGGCCCGCTGAGCCTGGTGACGAGAATTCAGTCACGTCTCGCGGCCAGCTTGCTCGCGCTGACATTCTTCTTTTTTGTTGTGCTGATGGACGCGCCGGGGTGGGCACGGCATCCGGGAAATCGGTTTTCGCTGATACTCGCGTTGCGGGAATTGTCTTTCAGCGGCGGCGCACTGGCGCTGGCGGCCAGCCTCACCGAGCCGGGCCGCAGACGAATTATTCTCGCGGCGGTCGCGCGCTACTTCATCGCAGTTCCCGTGCTGGTTTACAGCTTTGAGCAATTCATGCACGGAGCTCATGTTCCTGGTGTTCCGCTCGAACCGCTGACTCCCGCGTACGTTTTCGGGCACGCCGTCTGGACATACCTGGCAGCTGTGATTTATGCCGTGGCGGGCGTCCTGTTGCTGGTTGGCAGGAAGACTCGCGTCGCCGCAACGGTTCTTGGAGTGACAGTTCTCTGCATTGTGTTGGTCGTGTATGTGCCGATGGCGATCGTAGAGCGGGCCAGTCTCGAAGGACTGAACTACCTCGGCGACACGCTGATGTATTGCGGCGCTATCCTGCTGCTCGCGGGAGCCATGCCGCGCGAAGCATAGGATGAGTAACAGCCCGGCGTTGCGCGCTTACGAATGACGTTTACCCTGCGTTCCAGATTCGAATTTCTGGCTGGCATTCAGCAGGGCGTCCCGCATCTTGCCCATAGCGATGACGATTTTCTTTGCATTTTCAGGCGTGAGTTCTTCCTTCTCGATCAGCTCTATGGTTTTCTGGTAATAGGCAAGCATCACTGGAAACTGAAAAAAACCCACTGGACCGGCGCCCTCTGACTTAAAACGCAACTCATAGTCCTTGTACGCTGAGTCAACGATCGTCTTCCGTAACTCGGCGCGATTCTGGTTACGGTTTTGCACCATCTGGGTCGCGATGCTGCTGAAGGCTCCGACCAGGGTCCCGGCGAAGCCCCACAAGGCTGCTGAAAAATCTTTTGTGGAAGAAACGTCCATGTGCTTACCTCCTGTGAGCGGTCTCGAGGACGCGTTGGCACAAAGTATAGGTGCGTCGAGTTCCATTTGACATCGGATCTGGGACTGCTCATTTTGGCGCAATCTTCACTTGCCCGCGCGGCATTACTTAGCTAGCTTGTTCGAGGGTCAATCTTGGAAGTCTTTTTAATCGACGGCACCTACGAACTCTTCCGCCATTACTACGCGGTACCATCCGCGCGGGACGAGCGGGGCCGCGAAGTCGGCGCCGTGCGAGCCGTGCTCTCATCGCTGTTGGGGATGATCAAAGGCGGCGCGAGCCACATTGCAGTTGCAACCGACCACGTCATCGAGTCATTTCGCAACAGTCTGTGGCCGGGCTACAAGACCAGCGAAGGAGTTGAACCGGATCTGCTGGCGCAGTTTTCGCTGCTTGAAGAGGTTCTGTCGACGGCGGGCATTGTGGTGTGGCCGATGATTGAATTTGAGGCCGATGACGCGCTTGCAGCGGCTGCTGTTGCCGCCGCCCGCGATCCGCGCGTGGAGCGCGTAGTCATCTGCACGCCGGACAAAGATCTCGCACAGTGCGTGAGCGGCACGCGTATTGTTCAGCTGAATCGGCGCACGCGTACCACCCTGGATGAAGCGGGGATTATTCAAAAGTTTGGCGTCTCGCCAGTTTCTATTCCCGACTATCTGGCGCTGGTTGGCGATTCGGCGGATGGCTATCCCGGGCTTCCAGGCTGGGGCGCAAAGTCGTCAGCTGCGGTACTCGCCAAATTCCTTCACCTTGAGTCGATCCCCAAGGACTGCAGCGAGTGGCATGTGAATGTCGCAAATGCCGGAGCACTGGCATTGACTCTGCGCGGGCATCTGGAGGACGCACTTCTGTTTCGAACTCTTGCGACCTTGCGGACTGACATCCCGCTCTTCGACAACGTGGACCGGTTGCACTGGAACGGCCCGAACGCTGATTTCGACGCGGTGGCCGCGCGCTTAGACGCGGCGAAAACTCAGCCACGCCCCAAGTCAGCTAAAAGCCGGGGCGCAACTAAGCCTTAACTAGTTTCTTACTCCCGCCGCTGACAGCTTGATCCGGTACAGGCTGGTGCTCGCGGTGATGTAAAGAGTTTTTCCGTCTTCGTCGCCCCAGGCCACGTTGCTTACAACTTCCGGAACTTTGATTGTGCCGAGGTGATTGCCTTCGGGCGAAATAATCCACACCCCGCCGGGCCCTGAGCCGTAAATGTTTCCGTTGTGATCCACGCGAATGCCGTCAGGGCCGCCGGGTGCCTTATCGGTCGTCGCATCCAGCAAGAGTTTGCCCTCGCCCACCGAACCATCGGGATGAACGGGATAACTCATCCAGACTTTCTTGCCGGAGTCGGCTATATATAAGGTCTTTTCGTCGGGCGAGAAAGCAATACCGTTTGGGCGCGGCAGGTCCTTGATGATCAACTGCAGCTTGTTGCGATCGGGAGCGGCGCCCGCCTTCTGCTGGCGCGCGTTCGGAATGCGATAGACGCCATTCACCTGCAGCTCTTTCAGCGGATCGGTGTCCAGCTGGGTGGGCAATCCGTACGGCGGATCGGTGAAATACAGTGAACCGTCTGAGTGATAAACCAGGTCGTTGGGGCTGCTCAACTTCTTTCCCTGATACGAATCTGCGAGCACGGTAATAGTGCCATGCGGATCAAGTGTTTCGAGGCGCCACACGTTCCGGCGCCCGTGGCCCGCGACAGAGACGCGTCCATCCTTGTCCAGCGTCATGCCATTTGACCCGGGCTCCGGGCCGCCGTAGGGCGCTGACCCCATGTAGCCGCTCGGCTCGATGAACACTTGGGCATCTTTGCCCGGCGACCAGCGCACGATCTGGTTCGAAGGGATGACGGCAAACAGCAGGGTGCCCTCGCGCGTCCATACCGGGCCTTCGGTCCACTTGTTGAAGCCGCTTGCGACCTTTTCCAGCTTCGCATTCGACGGCACAAGCTTATCGAAAGCGGGATCCAGCCGCTGAATTTCCTGGCCCAGCGCCGCGCAGGCGAAGATTATGAGCACAACCGCGATGGTAGCGATCTTCATAGAGCCGACATCTTACACCTTTTCCGGCAAAATGCGACGGAACCGATCTCACCCTTTTTGCGTACTCACGTCTATCAGCATGGCACGCGTGTGCACGCGACAGGAGGAGTGATGAAATACATCGGATTGCTGGCTTTGGCAGTGGCAAGTATCTGCGCGGTCCCGGCGGCCGCAGAACAGTGGTCGAAGACCTACAACATCTCCGGCGCTCCCGACCTGCGCATCGAGACCTCCGACGCGAACATTCACGTTGAAACCTGGGAACAGAAATCGATCGAAGCGACCATTATCAGCTCACATTACAGCTTCGGCCCCGGGGGACTGACCGTCGAAGAGCATCAGACCGGCGATGCAGTGGAGATCAACCTGCGCTTTCCCCGTCATTTCCTCACGGTCAACGGCGACAATCATCGCGTGGACATCAACATTCACATGCCCCGAACCGGCCGGGTAAATCTGCACACCGGAGACGGAAATATTGACCTGGCAAATTTCAACGGCGAAATGCAGCTGAGCAGCGGTGACGGTCACGAAGTTCTGCACGCGGTGGACGGCAAACTCTACGCCAGCACCGGCGACGGCCACATCACCGCTGACGGCAGGTTTGACGTGGTGAACCTGAAAACCGGCGACGGGCACCTGAGCGTGCACGCCGCGACCGGATCGGCGATGGCCGACGAGTGGTCCCTGAAGACGGGCGACGGTAACGTCAGCCTCGAAGTTCCTGAAAACCTCGCCGCCGACCTGTATCTCCACACCGGCGACGGCCACATCGAAGTGAACGTTCCCATGACGACCGAAGGCCGATTCAAAGGCAACGATGTTCACGGAAAGCTGAACGGCGGCGGAAAACTGGTGACGATCCACACCGGTGATGGCTCCATCTCGCTGAGTAAGGTATAGACCCGCTCAATAGCTAGACGCTTTGCAGCATCCCATGTGTTCCACAGAGAGTGGTGTCCCCGCATTCCCTGCTCTCTTCGCCCGATGCCGCGCGGCAGCTATTGAGGCTCTTGAGTTGACGGGCTTGAAGAGGGCGCATCAGCTGGTTGATTGGAGCCGATGTGTTCGCCGATGACGTCGCCGGAGACGATCATCTCGACACGGCGATTCAATTTACGACCGGCGGCGGTGCTGTTGTCGGCGACCGGATCGGATTTCCCGAGACCCTTCGCAGCAACATTGTCCATCGTCACTCCGGAACTGACCAGATAGTCGCGGACGGTCGCGGCGCGCTTTTCCGAAAGGGTTTGGTTGTATTCGTCGCTTCCGATGCTATCGGTGTAACCCTCGATCTGCAGCTTCAGGTCGGGGTAGGCGAGCACGATTCCTGACACTCGCGCCAGACGCTCACGCGCGGCGGGTTTCAGCGTGTACTTGTTGAAATCGAACAGCACGTCGGGCATGTTCACCACCAGGCCGCGCACCGTATCGCGAGTCTGTAATACCTGGTTCAGCTGGGCCAACAGGCGTGCGCGCATTTCCTCTTTCTGCTGCACTGCCTCAGCTCGCGCGCGCTCCGCTTCTTCCCTGTTGCGGTCGGCTTCCTGCCTTTGAAGCTCAGCCTCTTGCTTTTGGCGCTCGGCGTCTTCTGCCGCCTGCCGCGCTGCCTCGGCTCGGGCTTGCGCCTCCTGCTGCGCAGCCAGAGAAGCTTCCTGTCGCGCCTGCGCTTCGGCTTGCGCACGCTCGGCCTCAGCGCGCCGTCGAGCATCCTCGTCTGACCTTGCTTGCGCCTCTTCCGCGCGCTGTTGCGCGGCCCGGGCATCGGCCTCGGCTTTTTCTTGTGCTTCCTGCCTGGCGCGCCGTTCCGCCTCCAACCGCTCCTGCTCCTTGCGGCGAAGCGTCAGCACGCGAGCATCTTCCGCCATCTGCGTGGCGCCGCGAGCGGCAGTGCCGATTGGAGTGCGACCCTGTTTGCGCTGGAGGTAATCCTCGGCTCGCGTCAGCATGTCAACCGCTTTCGCCAAACTTTCGGGCGCGTACTGCTCGGCTCCTGCAGCCTTGGCAATCGCGACCGCGTCACGCGCCTCCAACAAATCGAGAGGCACGCGGCTGTCGGCGTTGGTGACGGGAAGTTGGTCGGCGGGCACATCAATGATGTACTGGCCACCTTCGAGCACGTCGAACCTTGTATCTATTTGCTCTTCGAATCCTTTCGTCTCCTGGCGCAGGATATTTTCTGCAACAACAGTATTGCTTGGGTGCGTGACAGCGTAGTACGGCTCTGCCGTGACAATGAGTCCAAATGCCTGCAGGTCGGTGGTTACATCAAGCTTGCTCTTGCCGTTATCTCCCGGAAGCACCTCTCCAAGATTGACTGCCCGGCCTTCGGGGGTGATTGCCCACAAGACGTACGTGAGATATTGCCCACCGTAATTTCTGGCAGGGGGAAGATGAGTCAGTTCGGCGCTGATGGCGAGCCGCCCGGCTTTTCCGTCCACTTTCGCGTGGCCGCCGACTCCGGGGAGCAGGTCGGTGCCTCTGAAGTCCACCGTCGTAGAGCCACCGCGGTGGCGATAATTCACGGCCTTCGTGGTGCGCGCAAATACTTTGACTCGGAAAACGGTGACCTGATTGTTGCTTGGGTTTTCTGCGGCATTGTCCTGGGATGGCGGTGGATTTGGTTCCGATGACTGTGGGGGTGCGGCGTTGTCCTGCGCCAAAAGACCCACAGAAAAGATCACGCAAAGCACGGAAACCAGAGCGGCTCGTTTCATGTGAACCTCCCGGAAAAAATGCGTTCAGGTCCTTCGCTCGCGACTTCTTTGCCGCATCACGATGGAAGACTTTCCAGTTTAGACGTTTGCAGGCAGGTCAGCCATACTGTGGTTGTGGTATTGAAGTTCAGTGAAGGGTTTGCACTACCGCCATATCTTGGCGAGACGGGAACTTACACGAAAATAAATCGGCGGCTTTTTAAGCCGCCGTTTCAGGAGTTGGCTCTATACCGCCTAAGCTGCTCTCTGTGAGAAATCGGATATTGCATCCGAGCCGTGCTGCTTCACCATCTTGTTGTAGTTCCCCATGATCAGAAAAGGCGCGGCCCACTGTCCAACGAACATGCCCAGCCATTCTTGCCGACAATTTTTAGAACTGCCGACCCGATCATCGCGCCAAGGGCACAACCCAGGTAAACCGAGGATGGCGCCTTCGAAGTCACCCGCTCAATGGCTCCAGTGAACCGGTCTTCAGATCTTTCCCCTGCTCCTACTTTGCTTTGCATTGCGACACTCCTATGAATGGTTATTCAGTACTTCGATGCCGCCAAGTCGAGGGCGGGAAGCGTAGCCGGGAGCAAAATCGCGAGTAGATTTTCGAGTAGATCGCTTACATAACTAATACGTTTTAATGGGCAGCCGCGGAGGGGCCAGCTTCGAAGCGAGGTACGAATACGGGCGTGGTGGCGACCGAAGCCGGAGGGGTGCTGTGCAGGGTTATCGCGATCAGCTTGGCAAACACCTGGTTTCGCTCTATGTCGAGCTGAGAGGGCGTGTGCGGAACATCGAAGTGGCAGGCCAGCGATGCGATGGCCGTGTCACCATCGAGCACCGGGACCGAAAAGGCAGCACGAATCGGTGAACTGACAGCACCGTTGCGACCCTCGGCAAAGAGCGGATCGCTCAGCATGTCAGTGACAATCCACGGTTTTTTGCTTTCCACCGCGCGACCGCAGCACTGACTTCCAACGCGGACCGTTCCGATTCCTTCTATGTATTCTTGTGGCAGGTTGTAAATAATGCCGGGCCGCAACACGGCCCCGTCCACGAGAAACAGGGTCGCCCCTTTGGCTTCGGCCAACTCACACGCGAGTCGAACCATTGTCACTATAAGTGGATGAAGCACGAATAGAACCTAGCATTCCGTGCCTTAACTTTAAAATACAGGAAAAACCTGATGCCTTGCGGAGTACACTCTTCCTGTCCGCGGCCGCAACTCTTGCGCAGAATGCCACGCCGAAAGCGAGTGTGACCAAGTGGCCGCAAAAATCGGGCTGTGGAGATATCATTCCGATGTCGCAGAGGCGATAGCTGCCCAGGCAAGCTCGTGGAATTTTCGGTCCATCTGTTCTGCCGTCACCTGATTCTCGTGCCGCGTCCACCAGTCGAGGTGCGCCATCAAAGCGCCCGCGAGCGCATGCGCCAGCGCCTCACGTTCAATCTCCGGCAACTCGCGCGCCCGTGACACCTCCCGCAGGCGCTGGACTATCCCGCGCGCAAAGTGTTCTCTTGCCAAATCGAAAAAGTCGGACAGGCGATGCGAGCGCAAGAGCGCGCCGCGAACTTGCTCAGCTTCGCCTACGTGCGAAAAAAACTCTCGCACCGGAGCGATCCTTTCTGGCTGACCAGACCCACAAAGTGCCGTCGCGACTCTCTCAAGAAACTCGTCCATGTCGGTCAGCAAAAGGTCCTGCGTGCTGTTGAAATGGGCATAGAACGCGGAACGACTGACGCCGGCTTCATTTAGTACATCCTGGACAGTGATTTCGTCCAGCGTGTTCTGTTGCATCAGTTGGCGCAGTGCCGCGCCGAGGCGATCGCGCGTCCGTCGCGCGCGAGAATCGCGCTTCGCGTGCCGCGGCTTGCTTACGATTGTCATCCTTCACTCCCGTACATTTCCCGCCGTTTTGTACGTTAACCGGATTTGAAACTTCATTTCAATTGACGACTGCCGGGCAAAAAGGAAATCTAGCAGAATCGGCGTTTTTCGCAGAGGAGATCGGATGAACAGCTGGAGACTCATCGTGGTGGTCCTTGCCTTTGAGTTCATGCTCGGCACTTTGATGGCGTCGGCGCAGCATAGTGCGCGACCGTCAGCTTCCGTCGCCGGCAAATGGAATATTACTTTCACATTGCAGGGACAGACGGCGCCTGGGACGCTCGTTTTAGCGATTGACGGTGAAACCTTGACCGGTACAGTTGAAACTCACCACACCGGTCCAGGCAAGCTTCAGGACGGGAAATTCTCGGCGACGAAGCTCAGCGCGACTTGTGTCTTCGAACACCACGAATCGATCGCGCTGACGGGTGAACTCAAGAACGAAAAACTTGTTGGAACGTTCCACACTGAAGCGCATGGACGGCACCTGGGAGGCAACCCGTACCGAAAAAGCCAGCGTTGCGAATCAACAATATGCTCCATTTGCATTCCTGATCGGCACCTGGGATGTAGCGGGCCAGGCCGATGCTGCGCCGGTCGCAATTCAGCGATTCACCTGGGGAGCGAACCAATCCTACATTCTGTGTTCGGGAACTTTGTTAGTCGGCGGCAAGGAAGTTCCCCACTTCGAAGGAATGCTGGTTTGGAACGGCGTCACCCGGAACCTCGACATGCTGCTGGCGATGGATCTCCAGAGCGGGCGCGCCGCGGAACAGGGTACGTTCAGTATCGGCGCAGATGGAACCGCCGTACGTGACATAAAAGGAGTGTTTTCCGAGGGGACGCAGCCCATTGGTGGATCGCCAGTTGGCCCCGATGGAGCGATCGAACATTTCCGCCAGACTTACAAGATGCAAACCGCTGATACGATTCTCACCTCTGTGATGCACGAAACCGCAACTGGATGGGCCCCGACTTTTCCCGGCAGCGATCGTCTCATAATGACGCGACGTTCGGAAACGACTTCGACGCGAATCGTCCGGTGAAACTGTTGTCTGCTGCAGGTTCCATCGGCTTTGAATGGTTTCTGGGAAGTAAAGATTCTGTGTCTATGGTGTCGGCGGATCGAGTCGTAGTCACTCCCCTTACCCTGTCTCCCTGTTGAGGTTTGGGAGCCAAGGCACATTCAAACCTACAGCGCCAGTGGGGTTGGTCCGTCCAGGCTCATGCCCGAACCGGAAAGCAAAATGTCGTAGACTGTGTTTGTACGTTGCTGAATTAAGCAGCGTGGTAGTTCTAAGTCGAAGAGCGCCTCACGTCTGACCTCGTCTGAAGTGCAAAGTTCGCAGTCTGTACGGGAGTACTCACATGATCGGCCATCTCCAGAAGTGTGCTTTGATGCTTGTGCTGGCCTGCGTTGTCGCGGGCTCACCGGTGCTTGCCCGCCAGAAGCACGAAAGCCCGGCTAGTTCCGACTCCTCGCTCTTTTCCTGTCCTGCCGGCGAGGAAGATGCGATGCAGTATTTCGTCATGCGCAAGGACTTGCGAGAGGACCACTACCTGAGCGGCGAAGCGAACCCGAGTTATACCAAGATCTTCCCCGACGTGGACTTCGCTCCCACCGGTTACTGGTTCTGGCTGAAGAGTCCGGAGGCGCACGGCTTTGATGTCAAGGCCTACGACGAGAAGTACATTTACATTCGCGGAACCGAGTTGGAGTGGAAGGACAACCGCACTTTCAAGCGCAAAGAGCAGGATAATGCGCTGAGCACGCGCTGCGTCCCGGTGAACGGTGCCTCGCCTACGCAGCGGGTCAGCAACGCGCGGTTCAGCTTCTACTCCAATTGCAAGCCGTACAAGAGCAGTTCGTTGGGCACGATCGTGGATGATTTGGACGCACCCGAAATGATGGACGCGGGCGGTGACATCGGACAAGTCATGACCCGCGTGCTCCACTACCGCTTCAACTGCGACAAACGTTTCGAGAACTGCAAAGATGAAGAACAGTCGTTCCTCGGCAAGGGCTACGGGCGCTGGAAATGGGTGCACCTGAAACACGGGGAAGTTGTGAAAACCACCATAGTGAACCGTGTCAGCAAGGGAACGGCTCACGCCATCCCGCCGTGCGAGGAGTCGTACAAATAGCGGTTTTATTGCCGCTCCGCGCCGTCCTAACACATGGTCTCTCGACTACGCAGTGCGCTCCGCGCGTGCTTCACTCGAGATGACTGACTTTTTTTGTGATTGCCATTCTGGGGATCGATACATCGCTTGGTCTCTCCTTCCGCGATGTAGAATCTCTATCCTCGTTTAATCACGGAGGTGAAGAATGAATGTGCAATTGGCAGCAGCGTCTCGGAGTCCTTCCCGGCGCGTTGGGCAAAGCATTCTTGCGCTGCTCGCGGGGATCGTTTTGGGCGTCGTGCTTTCAACCGGAACAGATTTTGCCCTGCACGCGATGGGACTGGCGCCTGCTCCTAATCTTCCGGAGCGATGGTCGAACGATTTATTGCTGTTGGCGACTGCTTATCGGTCGATCTACGGCATCGTCGGCGCTTATGTGATTGCGCGGCTGGCGCCGAACCGGCCAATGGGACATGCGCTGCTGGCAGGCGTTCTGGGCCTGGGAGTCAGCATCCTGGGCGCAGCCGCTATCTGGAACAGCACCGAGGGTCAACACTGGTATCCAATCGCGCTTGCGCTGACCACACTGCCGACAGCATGGATCGGGGGCAAGCTTCGCTTGTTGCAGTTGCAGAGTGACGCTGCGTCGGCCGCAGTGAAATGATCTGAGGTTATCAATTTAGAAAACCGCTTTCCCGCATATCTGAAGAAATTTCCTGCGAATGGGCAATGAAGTAGCAGGCCTTCTATAATCCGCCCATGAACCTCGAACAGAAATTGGCGGAACTCAAGCGGCTCGACCGGCTCGCGGATGAGGGCGGAGGCAAGGAACGGCGCGAGCGCCAGCATAAAGAAGGAAAGATGTCGGCGCGCGAGCGTGTCGAGTTTCTGCTCGATGAGGGAACGTTTGAGGAGACCGACCGGTTCGTGACGCATCGGACGAATGACTTTGGGCTCTCGGAGCAGAAATATTATGGCGATGGCTTCATCACCGGATACGGACGGATTGAGGGTCGGCTGGTTTTTGTTTTCGCGCAGGACTTCACGGTTTTCGGCGGCTCGCTTTCAGAGTCGAACGCGGCGAAGATCGTAAAAATTATGGATATGGCTGCGCGGGTGGGTGCGCCGGTGATTGGGCTGAACGATTCGGGCGGCGCGCGCATTCAGGAAGGCGTGGTTTCGCTAGGCGGCTACGCTGACATTTTTCTGCGCAACACGCTTTACAGCGGCGTGGTGCCGCAGCTCTCGGCGGTGATGGGGCCGTGCGCGGGCGGCGCGGTTTATTCGCCTGCGATTACTGACTTCGTCGCGATGGTGGACAAGACTTCGTACATGTTCATCACCGGGCCGGATGTGATTAAGACGGTAATGCACGAGGATGTGAGCAAAGAGCAGCTCGGCGGGGCGACCACGCACAACGAAACTTCCGGCGTGGCCCATTTCCTGGCGCATGACGATGCCGAATGCCTGTCGATGCTGCGGGAGCTGTTGAGCTTTATTCCTTCGAACAACGTTGATGATCCGCCGCGGAAGGCCTGCACGGATCCGATTGACCGCGCCGATGCTGCGATCGACACGATTGTTCCCGCGCAATCGAATTTACCGTATGACATCAAAGATGTGATTCACGCGGTGATCGATGACGGCTACTTCTTCGAAGTGCACGAGCATTACGCGAAGAACATTGTTGTCGGGTTTGCACGGATGAATGGGCGGTCGGTCGGGATCGTGGCGAACCAGCCGGCGGTGCTGGCGGGGACGCTGGACATCAATGCGTCAGTGAAGGGCGCGCGGTTTGTGCGCTTCTGCGATTGCTTCAACATTCCGCTGATTACGTTCGAGGACGTGCCAGGATTTTTGCCGGGAACGCAGCAGGAATATGGCGGCATCATTCGGCACGGCGCGAAGCTGCTGTTTGCTTTTGCTGAAGCGACGGTGCCGAAGCTGACGGTGATTACGCGCAAGGCTTACGGCGGGGCGTATTGCGTGATGGCGTCGAAGCACATTCGCACGGATGTGAACTATGCGTGGCCGACGGCGGAGATCGCGGTCATGGGGCCGGAAGGCGCGGTGGACATTGTTTACAAGCGCGATCTGGACCGCGCCGCAAATCGCGAGGAATTGCGTAATCAGAAGATCGATGAATTCCGCGACCGGTTTGCATCGCCGTATGTTGCTGCCGAGCGGGGATATGTGGATGCGGTCATCCAGCCGCGCGAGACTCGCAAGAGGCTGATTCAGGCGCTAGAGATGCTCGATACCAAGAGAGATAAGAACCCGGCGAAGAAGCATGGGAACATACCGCTGTGAAATTACTTGTGCCACCCGCTATTTGTGCACTATGTCTGAGCCGAGCAGATCTTCCTGCTTTCTTGAAGGAAACCTCCGCGACTGGATTTTTGCGCGGTGCAGAAGCTCCAAACCTGCGACGGCAGGACTTGATGAAGGAAAGGTTGCTTTGCGTCTGCTGCGAAGGTCGCTTCGCGATATGGGAGAAGGAGTTTAAGGAAAAGGCGCTCGCGACGGTACAGAGCGATAACTTTACGAATTTACGATATGGCCCTTGGTTAATGCACTTCGTTGTTTCGCTAAGTTGGCGCGTTCTTGTTGCACAGCGCGAGTTAATGATCGGAAAGTATCCGCAGTTTACGGACGATGTCAACGCGACACTCGAGAACTGGCGCCTGTTTTTGTTAGAACAGCGTCGGCGTCCCAATAGTGAGCATCACCTTTTCGTCTTTGCTGGGGTACCCGAGAGTTTGCCTGCTGAGTGGCATAAGAAGTCATTGCATTACTTACTTCGTGCAATTGATGCGACCACGGCGGGGAGCGGACGCACTCTTTTCGTATACACGAAGGCGTTGCGATCCCTAATTTTCTCGCCCATCGTACCCGCATCTCCGGCTGGCTGGATTAATACGCGAGTTCATCCCGGGCATGGGAGACTTGTGTCACCACAAAAAATCGCGATGCGGGGATTCGCTGACTTTCTAAACTCGCGCGTCGTGGAAGGATTCGCTCAACCTTTGTCGGTGAGGCAGCAGTCGAAAATCGATGAGGCGATTCTAAACAATCCCCGACGAGCTCTGTCATCCGAGTCATACAAGGTTCACAAGGCGACCAAGAGACTTCGTGCGGATGTAGTGCCTGACGAAGGTAACTGATGTCTCTAAATTCCCAAATCGAATGGACTGACGCTACCTGGAACCCAGTTCGCGGCTGCACCAAGATTAGTCCCGGTTGCAAGCACTGCTATGCCGAGACGTTCGCCGAGCGGTTCCGCGGCGTCAAAGGCCATCCTTATGAGCAAGGCTTTGACCTGAAACTCGTTCCCGAAAAGCTGACGGAGCCGTTCACCTGGCGATCGCCAAAACTGGTCTTTGTAAATTCAATGAGTGATTTGTTTCAGCCTGGAGTTCCGGACGGCTATGCTGAAGCTGTCTCGCACGTTATGGCCGCCGCCGACTGGCATACGTATCAGGTGTTGACGAAACGATCGGAGCGGATGAGAGATCTGCTGAATGGGCCGCTTCGATTCGCGGCTGAGCAAAAACACATCTGGTGGGGAGTGAGCGTGGAGGGCCGGAAATATGGTCTGCCGCGGATCGACCACTTGCGCGAGTCTGCCGCCAGAGTGCGCTTTCTGTCCGTTGAGCCGCTGTTGGAAAACCTGGGATACGTCAATCTTTCCGGAATAAGCTGGGTAATTGTCGGTGGGGAAAGTGGCCCGGGCGCTCGGCCACTGCGAAAAGAGTGGGTGCTTTCAATTCGGGAACAGTGCCGCGCAGCGCGGGTTCCCTTCTTTTTCAAACAGTGGGGCGGAACGCGGAAATCCCGCAACGGACGGGAGCTCGAAGGCCGCACGTACGACGAATATCCGCGACGAGCAGCTGTCGCCGTCCCAGAAAGATCAGAGTGCCTGGCTCGCGCGAAAGCCTTCGCGCGTTCAATCGGAAACCCGTTCGGCATTGTCCAGCTTGAAAGTGCGCCGGCCTAGCGGATCTTCTTCGGCAGCGCACTGAAGCCCTGCCTTGCTCTCGCCAAACTCACGGGTCTCTCTCCTGCCGAACTGAAATGCCCTTGCGCTGCGAGCAGGTCGAATCCTGATTGCGTGGTGTAGATTGCCTCGTCGAACGTGCTTCCAGACTTGGCTTTGGCGACCGCGAAGAATCCGTAGGCTTTGCCGTTGGCGAAAGAGGTTGCGATGTAGTCGGCGACCATTTGTCCGGAGAAGGTCGAAGGCAGCCAGCTCAGCTGCATAGGGCCGGCGAACGGGGTCGGGGAACTCCAGGTTGCGCCGCCGTCAACGGAGGAGATGAATCCGGCATACAGCGCGCAGGCTGAGGCAGTGCAGTTCGATTGCGGATAGTAGTAGTAGGTCAGTCCCAGATGTGCGGTCGCGCCGCCGGTTGCGGGATCGATGCCCAGGCCGGGAATGAAGTGATCTACGGTGCTGGTGGTCGAATCGATCGGAATTCTCGCCGGCGCAGACCACGTTGTGCCATCCGCTGAAGTGCTCATGACCAGATCATTCGAGCTGCAGCTTGTACGGAAGCTGCAGTCCTGCCAGGTTACGTAGATGTTGCCGGCGGCGTCCATGGCAGCAGAAGGCAGTGCGTCGCTGCGTAATCCGCCGGCGACCGGATGATCGTTAACTTGCGCAACCGTAACCGGCGCGCTCCAGGTTGCGCCACCGTCAGAAGAAGAAAATGACTGGATGAAAGGCGCATTGGCGAGGTACGGAACCAAGACTCTGCCGTTCGGCTGCACCAGCGGAATGCCTCCGAGCCCGTTGGCGGCGACGCTTTTGGGCGTGGACCACGTCAGGCCGCCATCAGAGGATGTGCTCATGAAAACCAGATTGCCGTTACCGTTGTCGTCCCACTCGGCGTAACAATTTCCGTAGAACGGGCTGGTGCTGGTGTTGTCGCAGGTGATCCAGTCTTTATCGAGGTCGGGGCCATGGGCGATCACCACTGGATTGCTCCAGGAAGCTCCGCCGTCGGTAGAACGGTTGACCGCGACCTGAATATTGTTCGACGAAATCGGCAGTGACGAAATCAGCCAGACACCGTGTGCCGCGTCGTAGATCACGGCTGTGTCACTGACGGCGGAGTTTGTCCCTCCACCTTGGAAGGTGGTGACGCCCGGAAGCAGTCCGCTTTGCCAGGTCGAACGGCCGTCGGTGGAGATCGCATATCCGATGTCGGCGCCGCCGCCACCGGAAATCCTGGCGACCTGGAAGGCTGTAATGATGGTTTGTCCCCACGAATAACTGTCGGGTTCGACCTCGGTCGCGTGCTGGCTGGTCGCGTTGTTAAACGTATCCGTGCTCAGCTTCACGAGCGGGACAGTGGCGGGCGGGAAGGCCGGCGGCTGCGTGGACCTGGAACTACTACCGGAGCCGCAACCAATTTCTGACAGCAATGCACAAACCAGGGCGAAAACGCCGAAACGCACAGACTGCACGGAACCTCCCCATAAGGGTGACGGCACACGAGAGATTACTGAAGAAGCTAACCACAAACGCGAGGCGGGTCAACTGTGCGGTTGAGGTCGTGGTCTACAAGGCGAATGGCATGCCTGAGGATCCAAGTTACGTTCTGATCGAGGGCGACCGAGATGCACTCAGATTCGCGCTCGTGTGTTGCAAGCACAGGCAGAAACGGATGATTGCGGACTCCAGATCGGCCCCGAAGAAGCTGGAAAGCTCGGTTCAAAAAAGATCGTCCCTGGGACTGTACTTGCGCCGTTTGCCGTGCGTTAGCCAGAACCCGCCTGGATCGTCATTGAGTGATAAGGCCTGTTATCAACACCCCGCTTCGTTCAGTTCCAAATTTTGCGATACTGGTAAACCATGAGCGACGAAGCCAACCAGGAGAGTCAAATCGCGGTCTGCCGACAGTATCGGCGCGACTTCGTCGCCTGCCGTCCCGGCTCCAAGTTGGGAATAGCACTGCAAAGTCTCGGTCAAGCCCCTGTTCATGGATTGCGACATCCACCCACTCCTGAAACGAATGGGTGGTACATCTGGGCGGGCGAGTATTCGTCTGATGCGGATTTCTTTAAGCCGTTCCACGCATCGCATCTGTCCCAACGACTGCCGGAAGTCGTCAGATTTTTAGGACTTCCACCGGGAAGCCGTTTCCTGTTGACCGGAGAGCATGTTGATGTCTGGTTCGACGAGTCCCTGTTGGAAGTCTGAAGCGCGGGTCGATGAGCGATGTCGCCTGTGTCTGTTGAAAAAGTCTCTCAGTTGAGGCTTGTGGCGGTGCAAGGTTGGGGTTATAAGCAGGCCAAGGATG
>Ga0310811_10000299_pt1 | contig 69404 bp, 63 predicted proteins | sample YCmetagenome_FD_207642 | JGI IMG/M metagenome (GOLD analysis project Ga0310811, IMG submission 207642) | Soil microbial communities from experimental microcosm in Duke University, North Carolina, United States - YC | ecosystem: Engineered > Artificial ecosystem > Soil microcosm > Unclassified ... | reverse complement strand
AGAAGGGCGAGCGGATATGGCGCAGCGAACGTCCATCGGGTAAGGAGCAGCGAAACGGTCTCGCCGACTACGTCCGCTCCTTTGGATCCACTAGCTATCATCCTTGGCGACACTAGCCTCTGTTGAGCGTAAATATTGTTACTTCGGATTCAGTAGGCCGTGATATAGTTATTTTGGCCATCGGGGGGCTCTTTACGTCAATGCGTAACGTTACGTGCGGGAAAAGTCACGCGCTCGACGGTGCTGCGCGGGCGTTCAAAGTGTCGCGGGGCGCGCTCTTCCTGAAAACGCCTCTCGCCTCATGGGCGAGCTTGGCCTTGGGCGCCGGTTTGACCTGCCTGGCGGGCGCCGCGACGGCCGCCGTGGAGGACACCTTCCCGCGGGAGGCCACGCGGGCCGGGATCCTGCGATGGCTGGCCGGCAATTCGGACCTCAATCCCGACACCGTCGTGACCATGACCGACGAGCTGGTGGTGGCGATCACCTCGCGCGAGGACGGCCGCGGCGTGGGCCGCTCGACCCGCCTCAGCCTGCGCGAGGAAGTGATCAATCCCGACGCCGCCGCGGCCTGGGGCGGGCGGTCGATCCAGCTCGACCTCGACCTCGACTGCGCGCGCCACCGGGTGATCCTGGGCGCCCGGCGCATCTATGCCCGGCCCAACCTGCAGGGCGCGGTGCGCATCACCCGCTCGGACAACAGCTGGGCCGAGGTGCCGCCGGACACGGTGATCGACGACGTGGCGCGGGCCGCCTGTTCGTCCAAGCCGACCCGACTCGCCGAGGCGCCGCCCGCCAGGGACCCGGCGACGGGGGACGCGGCGTCGGCCCCTGCCCCGCCGCAGTCTCAGGCCGCCGCGGCCGAACCGCCGGCCGCGGCGTCCGCGCCCGGCCCGGCTCCGGTTCAGGTCGCCGCCGCCGAGCCCGTGCCCGCCAAGGTCGAGCCGCCGCCGGATGTCGCGCCGGCCGCTCCCGCCGCCGCCGTTCCGCCGGCGCCCGCTGCCCCTGAACCGGCCCCTGAACCGGCCCAGGTCGCTGCGGCCGGGCCGGTCCACGTTTCCCCACCGCCGGCCGCCGAGCCGGCCCAGCCCGCCCAGGGGGCTACGACCACGGTGGCGATCGCCGCCCCGCCGCCGACCGGCGTGGTGGTGGTCGGCGCCCAGCCCGACGCCCCGTCTGAGCCGGCGCCGGAGCTGCGCCAGGCCCCGGCCGATCAAGGGGTGATCGTGCACAATCCGTTCGCCGACCGCACCATCGGGCCCCGGGAGCCGGCCGCTCCGCCCGCCAAGACGACGACCAGGGTCGCGTCGGCGGCCGCCGCGCCCCAGCGTCCGGCCGACTACGCCGTGCAGATCGCGGCCGCGGCCACCGCCGATCTGGCGCACGACAGCTGGCAGTCGCTCAAGTCAAAGCTGCCCGGCCTGGTCGGACAGAAGACCTTCGCCGTGGAGCCGGTGTCGGCCAACGGCCGCACCCTCTACCGCGCCCTACTGCTGGGCTTCGCCTCGCCGGGCGAGGCCGCCGACCTGTGCAAGGCGCTGCGAAGCCAGTCGGTCGACTGCATCCTGCGTCAGCTGAAGTAGTCGGCCTCGTCCACGGAGCCAGCCTCGATCGCCGGCGCCCGCCGCAGCAGGACCCACGAAGCCGCCAGCAGGGCCACGACCGCGAACACGAAGTCGAACGCGTTCAGGCCCGGCGTATCCTGGCGGAACAGGCCGTGAGCCCCGTTGAACACGTCGCCGGCGGAGACGACCACGATCCCGCCGAACAAGTTGTTGGCCAGGTGCAGGCCCCAGCCGAGCGCCAGGCCGCCCGTGCGGATCGCCAGGAACGCCAGCACCATGCCGAAGGCCGTGGCCGAGGCGGCTTGGAACGGGCCGTTGGGAATGTGGGCCGAGCCGAACACCAGGCCGCTGATCAGGCACGCGATCCACGGGCGCTTGAAGGCGCGGACCAGTCCCTGGGTGATCACCCCGCGGAACACGAACTCCTCGGCGAAGGTCTGGATGGCCAGGGCCGGCGCCACCGTCAGGACGTAGAGCGGCGTCTGGGCGCCGGCGGTGAAGGTGAAGCCGGCCGGATGTAGCAGGAAGTCGGCCAGGGCCCCGAGGACCAGCACAACGCACCACACGCCGAAGCCCAGCGCCACGAGGCTCCAGGACCAGCGGCCGACGAGGTCGCCGAACCGCTTGCCCTGCAGAAGCCGCGCGGCGGCCCAGAAGCCGAACAGCAGCAGGCCGAAAGTGACCGCCACCATGGAGAAATAGGGTGTGGTCTGGCGCGGGTCCTGCAGGCCGTGGATGACCTGCGGCGTCAGCACATGGGCCAGGGTCAGCACGACGCCGAGGCCCAGGGCCAGCCCCATGGTCAGCGCCAGGGCGGCGACGATGACGAGCGGATACCACCAGCCGCTCGGCCGGCCCCGCCGGGCGTAGTCCAGGAACAGCGCCGGCCCGGAGCGCGGCGGCGCCCGGTCGATCGGTTCGATGAGGTCGTTGAGCGAGGGAATGGGACGGCTCCGGGCGGCGGCGGCTTCAGCATAGGCGGCCCAAGCCTAACGAAACGAAAGCCCTCAAGGCTGCGAATTTCGGGCCCCGGGTCTCAGGCCGCGATCCTCAGGCCGCAATCCTCAGGCCGTGGCGGCGTCCATCATCGGCCGGCCGGGGCCGAGCGCCGGCATGGCCAGGGTGCGCGCGCCGCTCGGGGCCAGCTCGCCGACGAACACGCCGCCGGAGCCGATCGGATAGGAGCGGTAGGAGACCACGCTCAGCCCGCGAACCGGTCCCGCGCCGGCCCGCTCCAGGGCGAGGATCGGCCGGTCGTTGAACGGGGTGTAGGCGACCACCCGCCAGCGGCGCTCGCCGGCGCGACGGACGATGCAGGGGACGGCGCCCGCGGCGGTCTGCAGCCTGCAGAAACTCCAGCTCTGGTCGGCGGGATCGCGGCGGCGCGGGCCGCTCTGCAGCTCCCGCCAATGGTTCACGTCCCATTGCAGCGAATTGCCGAACAGCAGGGCGCGCGCGGCGTCGCGGGCCTCGTCGCTGGCCCATTGCAGCGACAGGCGCGCGGTGCGTCCGCGCCCCGGCTCGTCGGACTGGCCGACCACCACGCCGCTGAATCCGGCGGTGCAGAACGGCAGGTGCAGCTTGCCCTGAACGGTCTGCGGCAGGACCAGGGCCCCGGCCAGCTCGATCCTCAGGCCGCTCAGGGACAGGTCCTGGGCCAGGGCGCGATACCGGCGGCCGTCGCCGACGCGGAGGGTGACCGGCACCGGCAGGTTGAAGCGGTGATGGTCGCGCCGGTAGCGCACGCGACGGGTGGTGAACCAGCAGGCGCGGATCAGCAGGCCGGCGCAAACGGCGACCCAGGCGAGGCAGAACAGCAACGCCCCGGCCGGCAGGTAGGGATGGGCGAAGGCGCGGGTCGCGGCGAAGGCGACGGCGACGATCGAGGCGGCGACCAGGACCAGCTGGGGCAGCAGCCGGCGATGGACACGGTCCTCGCCCCCCGGCGGCTCGACCGCGGCGCCAGCCCGCGCGGCCCGCGGAAAAGCCAGCTCTACGGTCGCCCGCAGGCTGATGGCGTAGCGCAGGAGGCTGTACTCCTCCATCCACAGGGTGCGGGCGTAGCCGCGGCTGGTCAGCCGGTCGATCCACACGCCGAGGCCGAGCCACGGCAGCAGCAGGCCGACCAGCCAGCCGGACACGCGGGTGACGGGCAGGTCGCCTGTCAGCAGCACGACGATCGGGGTGGTGTACAGGATCAGCTTCTGCCAGCCCTCAAGGGCGCCGAGCACCTGGCCCAGGTAGCAGAGCCGCTGGGCCGGCGTGAGGCCCGGGGTGAACAGGATCCCCTCCCGGCGCCACACCTGCAGGGCCCCCCGCGCCCGGCCCAACGCCTGGGCCAGGTACTGGCCGATGTCGGACGGTGACAGGCCGAAGGCCAGGGACTCGTTGTGGTACACCGAGCGCCAGCCGCGCTTGTGAAACCTGAGCGAGGCGTGCAGGTCCTCGGCGGCCGTGCCGCCGGCGAACCCGCCGATGTCGTCGAGCGCGGCGCGACGCAGGAGCGCGCAGCTGCCGCAGAAGACGGCCGCGTTCCAACGGTCGCGGCCGGGCTGGATCACCCGGAACAGCAGGGCCTGCTCGTGCCAGAACTCGCCCCGCGCCTCGCGCGAGCGGTGCTGGAAGGAGTCGATGTTGTAGAAGTCCTGCGGCGTCTGCACGAAGGCCAGCGCCTCGTCGGCGAAGTAGCCCAGCGTACGCTCCAGGAATTCCGGCGCCGGCGCATGATCGCCGTCGAACAGGGCGACGAATTCGGCCTGGCAAAGCTTCAGCGCATGATTGAGCAGATCGGCCCTGGCGCTCCCGGCCCGGGCCAGGTAGGCGACGCCGAGCTCGGCCGCCAGCGCCCGCATGTCCGCGCGGTCGCCGCCGTCCAGCAGCCACACCAGGCCGGCGCCGCGGATCGCCTTGGCCGCCACCAGGGTGTTGCGCAGGCGCTCGACCGGTTCATGAGCCGTGGGGATGAAGATGTCGGCCCTCACCTCGGGTCCGACCCGCACCGCGTCGCGCTCCAGGAGGGAGTGGGTGGCGAACAGATGCAGCGCCAGGCGCAGCACGCCGAACAACTCGGCCGCCAGCAGCAGGGTCGCCAGGACCGCAGCATGCGGATTCCACGACGGCAGGCGCACCGTCCAGTAGACGGCCGTGACGCCCAGGAACAGGCCCACGGGAGCGGCGGTCCAGCCGCTCAGCTTGCGCCGAACGACCCGCCCCCCCGAGACGAGACGCATGCCGTCCGCTTCGGATCGAAAATGCCGGCCAAACTTCATGCCGGGACCCTAAGCAACGTTATTTAAGCTTGGCCTAATGACGGCGCAACCAGGGACGCCCGTCCTCCTGCGAGGACTGCCGCGCCAACTTACCCAAAAAGCACGATCTACTCGCCTGTAGAGCGATATCCACAAGAACAATCGCGCTCTATGTCGGATTTACAACTCGCCCAAAGGGCGAATTTTGCCATGCTTCCGAGTCGTTACATGGAATAACAACATTGCATTAAGGTTAATTTCGATAAATCTTGTTGAATATCGTTTAAATTTCGTTAGTCATTATGGAGACTTGTGGAGGGGTGTCCGTCGGGAAAGCGGCCCCTTCCTGGCTTGAAAAACGGGGGCTCCAATGGCGCTGTCCACGACCACCAACGGCGGTGGCTCGACCACCTCGTTCAGCAACACGCCCCAGGCACAGAGCGACACCTTCGCCACGACCGAAGACGTCATCGGCGCGCTGACGCTCGATGTCATGAGCAACGACCTCGGGGGGAACGCCAAGACCCTGTGGTCTGTGGACGACGGGATCTGGGCCGGGTCCTCCACGGCCGACACCGACCTCCTGGCGCAGGACACGGTGCGCGTAGAGACCACCAGCGGCGACCACAGCCGGCTCGGCGCGAATATCTGGATCACCGCTGACGGCAAGGTCGGCTACGACGCCTCGTCTCTGTCGCAGACGATCAAGCAGCAGTTGCAGGCCCTCAACGTCGGCCAGACCCTGACGGACAGCTTCACCTACGCGATCCGGCTCGGCAACGGCACTTTGGCCTGGACGACCGCGAATGTCGTTTTCCAAGGCGTCGACGACGGCCCCGTGGCCGTAAACGACACCAGCTCGGCGCTTGAGGCCGGCGGGACAGGCAACGCCACGGCCGGCGCCAACGCCTTCGGCAATGTCCTGGACAACGACACCGACGTCGACACCGCCCATGCCAGCCTGAAGGTGACCTCCGTCCGCACCGGCGCCACAGAAGGATCCGGCGCGGCGGGTTCGCTGGACGTGGCGCTCAGCGGCGCCCACGGCCAACTGACGATCCACGCCGACGGCTCCTACACCTACGTGGTCAACGATGGTGACGCGGCAGTGCAGGCCCTCAATGTCGGCGACACGCTCTCCGACAGCTTCAACTACACCGTCTCCGACGGCAGCCTTGCCGACACCGGCGTCCTCAACATCACCATCAACGGCGCCAACGACGCCCCGGTCGTCGCCGCCGCCCTGACCACCTCGGCCAGCGAGGGCGATACGTCCTACACCCGCGACCTCTTGTCCGGGGCCTCGGACCCCGACGACCACCCGACCCTCTCCGTCTCCGCCGTCACCTACGCCGTCAACGGCGTGGCCACCGGCAACGGCGGGACCGACCTGCCGGCCGGCGTCAGCCTGAGCGGCGCGACCCTGTCGATCGACCCGGCCAACGGCGCCTTCAACCACCTGGCCGAGGGCGACCACGCCACCATCGTGGTCAGCTACAACGTCACCGACGAGCACGGCGCCACGGTCGCCCAGACCGAGACCATCACCATCAACGGGACCAACGACGCCCCGGTCGTCGCCGCCGCCCTGACCACCTCGGCCAGCGAGGGCGACGCCGCCTACACCCGCGACCTCTTGTCCGGGGCCTCGGACCCCGACGACCACCCGACCCTCTCCGTCTCCGCCGTCACCTACGCCGTCAACGGCGTGGCCACCGGCAACGGCGGCGCCGACCTGCCGGCCGGCGTCAGCCTGAGCGGCGCGACCCTGTCGATCGACCCGGCCAACGGCGCCTTCAACCACCTGGCCGAGGGCGACCACGCCACCATCGTGGTCAGCTACAACGTCACCGACGAGCACGGCGCCACGGTCGCCCAGACCGAGACCATCACCATCAACGGGACCAACGACAATCCGATCGTCCTCTCGGCCCTCAGCGACCCGACCAGCGAAGGCGCTGCGGCCCACGACCTCAATCTGCTGAGCGGGGCCTCCGACCCCGACGACGGCGACACCGCCGGGCTCACCGTCACCGGCGTCTCCTACAAGGTTGACGGCGTGGCCACCGGCAACGGCGGGACCGACCTGCCGGCCGGCTTCTCCCTGACCGGCGCGACGCTGCACGTCGACCCGACCAACGCCGCCTACAACCATCTGTCGATCAGTCAATCCACCCAGGTGCTGGTCAGCTACACCGTCTCCGACGGCCACGGCGGCGCCGTCGCCCAGACCGAGACCGTCACCATCCAGGGGACCAACGACACCCCCACCGTCGTCGCGCCCCTCAGCGAAACCACCAGCGAAGGCGCTGCGGCCCACGACCTCAACCTGCTGAGCGGGGCCGCCGACGTCGACGACGGCGACACCGCCGGGCTCACCGTCACCGGCGTCTCCTACAAGGTCGACGGCGTGGCCACCGGCAACGGCGGGACCGACCTGCCGGCCGGCTTCTCCCTGACCGGCGCGACCCTGCACGTCGATCCGACCAACGCCGCCTACAACCACCTGTCGGTCACCGAATCCACCCAGGTGCTGGTCAGCTACACCGTCTCCGACGGCCACGGCGGCACGGTCACCCAGACCGAGACCGTCACCATCCAGGGGACCAACGACACCCCCACCGTCGTCGCGCCCCTCAGCGACCCGACCAGCGAAGGCGCTGCGGCCCACGACCTCAACCTGCTAAGCGGGGCCTCCGACCCCGACGACGGCGACACCGCCGGGCTCACCGTCACCGGCGTCTCCTACAAGGTCGACGGCGTCGCCACCGGCAACGGCGGGACCGACCTGCCGGCCGGCTTCTCCCTGACCGGTTCCACCCTGCACGTCGATCCGACCAACGCCGCCTACAACCATCTGTCGATCAGTCAATCCACCCAGGTGCTGGTCAGCTACACCGTCTCCGACGGCCACGGCGGCACCGTCGCCCAGACCGAGACCGTCACCATCACCGGCGTGAACGACAACCCGACAGCGTCGGCCGCCACGGTTGGCCTGACCGAGACCACGGCGACGGAGGCCGGCACGGTGGTCAAGTCGGGCAACGCCCTCACGGCAGTCGGCGCCGCCGACGTCGATACCGGCGACGTTCCGGTCGTCTCCCAGATCAAGGGATCGGGCGACGCTTCAGCGCTCGCGGTCGGCGGCAGCAGCACGGTGGCGCACGGGACCTACGGCGACCTGACCATGAGCGCGGACGGGAGCTACAGCTACACCGCCAAGGCCGCCTATGACGCGCTGAACACGGGGAACCACGTCAGCGACCTCTTCAACCTGACGGTGGCCGACGGGCATGGCGGGTCGGCGGCAACCAGCCTGACGTTCAACATCGACGGGACCACGGAGGTGGTGAACCACGCGCCGGTGGCGAACGCCGACATGATCGTGGCATCCAACAAGACGACCTTCGATCTCTCGGTAGGGTGGCTTCTCGCGAACGATACCGATATCGACGGCGACGCCCTGTCGGTGACTGGAATCAGTTCAGCGCCGAGTGGCTGGACGATTACAAACGAGGTGGACGGCGGGGGACACATCACCGGCTTCAGCGTCACGACTACCAACTCGACGAGCCCCACCACGGTCGCGCTGCAATACACTATTAGCGACGGTCACGGCGGCACGGCCGTGGGCGCAGTGTCGATCGGCACCGTCGTTACCGATTCGAGCGACAATACGGTCGATCTCACGGGTCGAACGTACAACTACTCCTACATCGACGGTCAGTCTGGGACCGATAGCCTGTCCGGATCTCTGTCCTACGACACCTTGGTGGGCGGTCAGGGCGACGACACGCTCTCCGGTGGTGCGGGTCCCGACACCCTGACCGGTGGGAGCGGCCACGACAAATTCGTATTCCACAGCCCAAGCGACGCCGTCGACACCATCACCGACTTCACCCCCACGTCAGGGAATTCGGACATTCTCCAATTCCAGGTCTCGGGCTTTGCCCTTAACAACCAGACCACGGCCGGGGCCACAGTCGTCGTGACCAGCGTGAGCGGTTCGGCCACTTCGATCGCCACGGCGGACGTCGTCCTATGGACAGGGGCGACCCACACCGACATGGACACCGCCAGCAAGGTCGACAGCATGCTGGCCTCGCAAGCGGGAACGTTTGCCGGCGGGATCCTGGTAGCCGCCTACACCAGCACCGGCGACGTCGGGATCTACTACGATGCTGATGCTCACACCGTCGGCGGCGCCGGCACGCCTAGCTTGATCGCCGTGCTCAGCGGCGTGACGAGCGCGGGCTCGCTCGTCGCCGCCGACTTCGGCTTCCTGGCTTGAGAAGGCGAGACTCAAGGCTCAGCCCTCAGCCTTGAGAGGCGAGCCTACCGCCCCGCGGAAGGCGCTGGCGCGTTCAGCGCTCTGTTCAGCTCATGGGCGCTCACCGTGTGGACGCCGCCGCCCAGGCCGTAGGGTTCGGCGTAGCCGGCGATCGCGCTCCACAGGACGATGACGGCGCCGGCGGCGATGGCCACGCCGTAGGGCACGCCGCGCCCCCAGTCGCCCTTGCCGCCCATGGCCAGCATGACGGCGGTCCGCCGCGGCCGCAGCGCCAGGCTGGCGGCGGCGACGAAGCCGCCGGCGAGCACCGTGGCCAGGGCGAACAGCGGCAGGTAGCCCAGGCCGAAGAACAGGGCGGCCACGGCGAACAGCTTGGAGTCGCCGGCGCCCACCACCTTGAAGGCCCAGAGGGCGAAGGTGACCAGCAGGGCGATGCCGCCGGCCTCCAGGGCCGAAACCAGTGGGCGCCCGAAGCCGAGCACCAGCACGGCCCATCCCAGGAACACGACGAGCAGGGCCGCCACCGCCACGTTCGGGATGATGCGCCGCCGGATATCGGATACCGCCGCCCAGGCGAGGATCACACTGGCAAGCCCGGCGAGAACGATCGCCGGCACGCTATTTGGGATCATGGGACTCCGTGGCGGTCCGAGCCTTGCCCTCGCGCACCAGTTCGAGATTGGCGGCCGCCAGCTCGTAGTACTCGCCCTTGCGCTGGATCGCCTGCTGCAGCAGGGACTCGGCGCGGGCGTAGTCGCCGCGCACCAGGGCGGCGAAACCCGCATTGTTGAGCAGGGTGGCCTCGGTGTCCTTCTGGGCCCCCGCGGTGGCGCGGCCATATTCGCCCTTCAAGGCGATGGCCAGGCGCAGGTTGGTGCGGGCGGCCCCCAGGTCGGGCCGCTGGCGCAGGGCTTCGACGAAGTCGGCGCTGGCCTCATCGAGGCGGTTGCGCAGCAGGCGCGAATAGCCACGGTTGTTCAGTACGATCGCCGGGGCGTCGGACGCCGCCAGGGCGTGGGCGTAGGCGTCGTCGGCCTCGTCCCACTGACGGCGGTCGTCATAGGCGCCGCCGAGCGCGTTCCACGCCCGCCAGGCCTTGGGATACTCGGCCACGGTCTTCTTCAGCACGGGCACGGCCTCGGCCTGCCGGCCGGCCAGCGCGAGGGACAAGCCCTCCCCTTCCATGGCCCCGCCGCGCGTTTCCGCCGCAGTCTCGGCGGACCTGAACTTCTCGAGGGCCTGCTCGTAGCGGCCGCGGGTGAGATCGAGCTTGCCCGACAGCAGGGCCAGGCGCGGATCCTTGGAGCCGCTGAGCAGGGCCATGTCGATCATGGCGCTGGCGTCGATGTAGCGCTTCTCTTCGATCGCGCGCTCGATGTCGGCCACGTTGCGGTCGCTGACGATGCGCTTGGCCTCGGCCTTCTTGGACTCCTTGGCCAAGGCGGCGCCGGCGGCCGCGGCGCAGAGGCCTCCCGCCAGGGCGACGCCGGCCAGCATCAGCGCCATCGTCTTGCGGGTGCTCATCGGGCGGCTCATGACTTGTTCAGGACCTTCTTGGGCAGGCTCCAGCCGCGCGCGTCCTTGCCCACCACCAGGCGGATGGCGGGACAGTCGCGGTTGCAGGCGTGGACCGCGACCGAGCCCCGCAAGGTGCGGGCCAGGGCCTGGGCGATCTGGGGCGCGCGGGAGGGATAGTCGATCCGCGTGACCTCCACGGTGGTTGGATGCGCGGCCGGCTCCGTCTGCACCGACCAGCCGAGCTTGGTCAGGCGCTGGCTGATCCGCCGCACCGAGTCCGGCGAACCGGACGCGTCCACCAGAACGATCGGCGCGCCGGCGAGCCGGGTGCTGGCCTTGGCCGGCTGGACCTTTGGGGCGTCGGGCTTCGGCGGCCGGGACTGCGTAGGCCGGGATTGGGCGGCCGCCAGCTGGACCCGCGCCACCTCGGCGGCGGCCGGCTTGAGGACGCTCTTGGCCGAAGCGGCGGCGAGCTGGGACCGGCGCGCGGGCTTGAACAGTTCGGGCGCGGCGTCGACGGGCGCGATGCTTGCGACCTCGACGACCGGCGCGAGGGCCGAGCCGATCGGCACCACCACCACCGGCGATCCCGGCATGAGGCCGCTCCGAGGCGGCAGTTTGGCCTCGGCCTCGGCGGCCGAGGCGAAGGCCAGAGGATGCTCCGACAGGCCCTGCAGGCGCGCGGAATAGGCCAGATTGATGTCGACGACCTTGGAGGTCGGATCCAGGGCCTTGGCCTCGGCATAGTAGCGGTGGCTGAGATCGAAGCGGCCGAGCTTGTCGTAGACCACGCCGAAGGCGTTGATCACCCGCACGTCGTTCTCGGCGAGGCCCCGGGCCGTCTGCAGGTAGTCCAGCGCCTGGGCGTAGTCGCGAGCCTCGATCGAGCGCACGGCGGCGGAATAGTAGAGGTCGATCTTGGAGGATGGGGTCGACGCCGTGTACACCGCCCTCAGCTTCGGCGACCGGTCGTGGCCGGGCAGCGCCAGGCACCCCGTGACCGCAATGCTCGCCGTGCAGACGGCCAGGACGGGCCCGATCTTCGACGTCATCATCGCCCCCACCTCATCTTCGCCTATCCCCCGCCCTTCAGCGCCGGCACCATGGTGCGGATCACGTCGATGATCGGCGGCAGCATCAGCGCCACCACGATGACCGGCAGGATGCAGGCCACCAGCGGGATTGTCATCAGCACCGGCACCCGCATCGCCTTCTCCTCGGCCCGGAGGAAGCGGTGCTCGCGCATCTCGGCGGCGTAGGTCTTCAGCGTCTGGCCGACGCTGGTGCCCAGGGTGTCGGTCTGGATCAGCAGGGCCACGAACGACTTCACGGCGTCGACGTCCGCCCGTTCGGCAAGGTTGCGCAGGGCGTCGGCCCGGCTTCGGCCGGCGCGCAGCTCCTCGGACATCTTGTTGAACTCTTCCGCGATCCGCGGGTGCGACTCGTCCACGTCGTCGGCCACGCGGATGAAGGCCGCCTCGAGGCCCAGGCCCGCCTCAACGCACACCACCATCAGGTCGAGCGAATCCGGGAATTCCTGCTCCAGCTGGGTGCGGCGGGCGCCCGAGCGGTTGTCGATCACGGCGCGCGGCGCGATCAGGCCGAGGCCGCACAGCGCCACGGAGAAGATGGCCAGCGCCACCGGGCTCATCGGCTTGGTGCTGAGGGATTGGGAGGTGATGAACAGCAGGGGCAGGCCGATGGCCAGGCTGAAGCGGGCGACCACGAAGATCGCGGAGGCGCTGGGGTGGGTGAAGCCCGCCATGCGCAGATCCTTGGCCAGCTTGTCCTTGTCCTTGTCGTCGGCGGTGGCGCGCTGGACCCACTTCAGGAAGGGGTTGGTGGTGATGTCCGTGCGCATCACGCCGGATGAGCTGGTGACTGGTCCGGTCCCCGCGCCGGCCCCGAGCCTGCGCCGCACGTCCCACATGGCCTCCGCCATGCGCATGCCGGCCATGGCCAGGGCCACCACCACGGCGAAGACGATGACCTCGATGACGATGTTCAGGTTGAGGTTCATCGGGGCCTCAATACTTGATGTCCACGATCTTCTTGATCATCACCTGGCCGATTGCATAGACCACCATCACGGCGATCACCACGGGCCAGAACAGCGGATCGGCGAACTTGGAGGTGTAGAAAGTCGGCGCCATCAGCATCATCATGCCGATGAGGAACAGCGGCAGGATGCTGAGGATCACCGCCGAGGCCTTGCCTTCGCTGGACAGGGCCTTGACCCGCTTGGCGAGGGTCTGACGACCGCGCACCACCCCGGCCAGTCCTTCCAGGATCTCGGCGAGGTTGCCGCCCGTCTCGGCCTGGATGCCGACGCTGACGGCGAAGAAATGGGCGTCCGACGAGCCGCTTCGGCGGGCGAAGCTGGTCAGGGCTTCCTTGAACTCCAGGCCGTAGGTGGTCTCGTCGACGATCAGGCCGAACTCCGAGCCGATCGGATCGCCCAGCTCTTCCGAGGCGAGTTGCACTGCCGAGATCACCGGGTGGCCGGCGCGGATCGCGCGGGTGACGATGTCGAGGGCCAGCGGAAGCTGCTCCTCGAGCTTCTTGAGCCGCTTCTTGCGCTTGCCGTCGAGCCAGGTCCAGGCGCCGAACGCGGAGACGACGCCCGCGAGGATCAGCGAAATCAGGATGGCGTTGAGCAGCGGCGTGCCCTTGACGGTCATCAAGGCCACCGCCAGCAGCCACACGCCGGTGCCCGCCATCGCCACATAGCTCATGAACTGCGTGGGCGTGATCGCCAGCCCGCCCTGCTTGAGCTTGATGTTCAGGGCCTCGTGGATATTCCCCAACATCCCGCTCTGCTTGCCGAGCTCGGCGGGGTTGCGCACCAGGGTCGAGAACACCGCGTCGCGGTCCAGCCCCGAGGCCAGCAGGGTGAGGCGGCGGTTGACCCGCTTGTTCTGGTCGGTGGAGGCCAGGACGAGGCTGACCAGGGCCTGGATCAGCAGGAACACCGCCACGAAGGCCAGCACATAGATCATCGGGGCGATGAATTGTGACATGGCTAGCTCGATATGCGGCCGGGCGCGAAGATCGAGGAGTTGAGCTCGATGCCGCGGCTTTGCAGAAGCTCCATGAACTTCGGCCGCACGCCGGTGGTCTCGTAGTCGCCGAGGATGGCCCCGTCGGGCCCGCGGCCCTTGCGCTTGAAGCGGAAGATCTCCTGCATGGAGATGACGTCGCCCTCCATGCCGACGATCTCGGAGATCGACACGACCCGGCGGCGGCCGTCCTCCAGGCGCTCGGCCTGCACGACGATGTTGATGGCCGAGGCGATCTGACCGCGCACCGAGCGCGGCGAGATCTCCAGGCCCGACATGCCGATCATCTGCTCGATGCGCGAGAGCGCGTCGCGCGGGGTGTTGGCGTGGACGGTGGTCATCGAGCCGTCGTGGCCGGTGTTCATCGCCTGCAGCATGTCGAAGGCCTCGCCGGCGCGCACTTCGCCGACGATGATGCGGTCCGGACGCATCCGCAGGGAGTTGCGGACCAGCTCGCGTTGGGTGATCTCGCCCTTGCCCTCGATGTTGGCCGGGCGCGTCTCGAGGCGGCCCACGTGCGGCTGCTGCAACTGCAGTTCCGCCGAATCCTCGATGGTGATGATGCGCTCCTTGTGGTCGATGAACGCCGAGAGGGCGTTGAGGAGCGTGGTCTTACCGGAGCCGGTGCCGCCGGAGATCAGGACGTTGCGCCGAGCGACCACCACGGCCTTGAGCACGGCGGCCATTTCCGAGGTGATGGAACCGAACTCCACCAGCTTGCCCATGTGGATGGGCGTGGCGGCGAACTTGCGGATCGAGACCAGCGGGCCGTCGACGGCCAGGGGCGGGATGATGGCGTTGACGCGGCTGCCGTCGGCCAGGCGCGCGTCCACCATCGGCTGGGATTCGTCGACCCGGCGGCCCACCGCGGCGACGATCTTGTTGATGATCCGCACCAGGTGTCGCGTATCCTGGAACTGGACGTCGGTCAGCTCCAGGCGGCCCCGCCGCTCCACATAGACCTGCGAGTGGGTGTTGATCAGGATGTCGTTGATGCTGGTGTCCTTGAGCAGGGGCTCCAGCGGCCCCAGGCCCAGGAGCTCGTCCAGGACGTCGTCGATCAGCTGCTCGGTCTGGCCGGCCGTGAGGAACTTCTTCTCCTCGTTGAGGAGGGGGCCGACGGCGTTGCGGATCTCCTGGCGCAGCTGCGCCCGGGGGGTCTTCTCCAGAACGCTGAGGTTCAGCAACTCCAGCAGCCGCTGATGGATGCGCACGCGAAGCGCGAGATAATCGTCGGCCTGTTGGGCCGGGCCGGTCAACGAAACCTGGGGCGAAGCGTTTGACCCCGCCACCTCTTTCCAAAGCATCGGTTAGCCCTTCGCCTGACGCTCGACGCTAGCCGGAGCACGAACCACGGCCAGCAACTGGGCGAGCGCCTTTTCCAGCTTGGTCCCACGGCGCACGCTCGCCAACTCCACGCCCTGGTTGATCGCCGCGTTCATCGTGCGGACGTCGCAGGGCAGGACCACGTCGAACGAGCGCCCGAGGCTGCGCTCGGCAGCCTTGAGCGACACGCTCTCCTGCTGTTCGCTGGACAGAGCGTTGCACACCAGGATCGTCGGGGTGTTCTCGAGGCCTTGGCTGGCCAGCATCTGCAGCTGGCGCTTCATGAGGTTGATGTGCGGCACCGAGAGCTGGGTGACCAGGACGATCCGGTCGGACAGGTGCAGGACCTCGTTGGTCCAGGCCGTCCAGGCCCCGGGGAGGTCGACCAGCGTCACGTCGAACACCTGGCGCATGCCCCGGATCAGGCCGTCGACCTGCGGCGGGCTGATCGCTTCCAGCGGCATCAGGTCACGCGGCGCGGCCAGCAGCTGCACGCCCGAGCGGTGCTTGGCCAGGGCCGTGGAGAAGGGCGTTTCGTCGAGAGGGATGCCCGAGGCCAGCAGATCGGCCACCGACACCGCATCGGTCAGGTCCAGGTAGAAACCCAGGTTGCCGAACTGCAGATCGAGATCCACGGCCGCGACCCTCCCCCCGGCGCCAGCGCAAGCCGGAGCCAACTGGGCGATCAGCGAAGTGGTTCCCGCGCCGCCGCCAGCCTTGAGGAAGGAAATGATGTGGGAGCCGTCGCCGCCGCCGCCGCCCACCGGGCGCGATTCGAACAGGCGCTCGAGCGATAGGGTCAGCGACATCTCGCTCACGGGAGCGGGCAAGACGTCCGCGGCGCCGAGGCGGATCAGTCGCCGCGTGGTGTTGAGATCGGCGTCCTGCAGCACGACCACGACCTGGGCCGGACGGGCGGTTTCAGCGACGCGGGCGTAGAGGCGCTCGGCGTCCTGCCGCGGGAGGGCGACCACCACCACCGCGCAGGCGTCCTGCAGCCCATCCAGGCCGCCGATGCTGTCGAAGCGAACCTCGGGGAAGAGCGCCGCCAGCGACAAAAGGCGCTCGGGGCCGCCGATCGAACCCTCGACGATGGCCACTCTCTGCAAGGCTTCGCCCTTCGTATCGCTACGCCCCCGGCTCATGCCTGCCAGGAACTTCCCCCGTTTGAACAGTTCGCTCACCGCCTTCACTCCATCGGTCGACCTGCGGCAGCCGGCGCAGGGACCGTCACACATTGCCCCGGCAAAGCCAGCACTAACCGTTCACTAACAGTAGCTGAAACAACGCCTTACAGGGTATACCGAAAAATATGCGATTACTGCGGATAATTATGTCGCACTAGACTTAGCGCTTCGTTACACAAGCAATACACAAACCCTGGCCTGCTCGCTATTGAGCGGGCGTCGCACCGCCGCCGCCCGATGCGGAGGCGATGCCGGTCGATGCGGGCTGAACCACCCGACCGGTGACATAGCCCTGCATGGCCGCCTGCGCACGTTGACCATTGGACGCGGGCTTGGGATCACCGGTGTAGCGAGGCTCGGGATCGGCGATCTGGGCCGCCACGTTTTGCCGCACGGCGACGCCGTAGTCCGGCGACAGGCGCAACTCGCTACAGCCGCCCACGGCGCCGGCCGCCAGCAGGACAGCCACCCAACGCCAGTTCATCTGCTTGGACATCGCGGTCGCTCTTTCAGTAAAGGACATGGCCGTGCGGCCCGTCGACTCCGCCCTTCGGATCGGTCGAGATCAGCGCCCGGTCTTCCGGCGACAGGTAGTCGGGCGAGCCGCGCTGGGCCCCCAGCAGGAACAGCTCCAAGTCCGACGGCGGCACGAAATGGTCGATCGGGGTGGCGGCCACGCCCCTCTGCGGCACCACCAGATGCGGGGTCACCACGATGACCAGCTCGGTCTCGTCGCGCTGGAAGCTGGTGGAGCGGAACAGGGTCCCGAGGATCGGCACGTTGCCCAGCCACGGCAATTGCTGGATGTTGTTCTGGTAGTCGTTCTTCAGCAAGCCGGCGATGGTGAAGGACTCGCCGTCGCGCAGTTCGATGGTGGTGTGGGCCCGGCGCACCTTCAGGCCGGGCACGCTGACCAGGCCGGTGTTGACCGAGGTGGAGGAGTCGATGTCCGACACCTCGGGATTGACCACCAGGTTGATCAGGCCGTCCTTGAGGATGGTCGGGGTGAAGGCCAGGCCGACGCCGTAGGACTTGAACTCCACCGTCACGGTCGGGACCCCGCCGGCGCCGGTGCCGGTCGAAGAGGCGATCGGGATCGGGAATTCGCCGCCGGCCAGGAAGTTGGCCGTTTCGCCGGACATGGTCACCAGGTTCGGCTCGGCCAGGGTCTTGGTCAGGCCCTTGGTCTCGAGCGCGTTGAACAGCAGGTTCAGGTCGCCGCTGCCCGTGGCGATGCTGGCGGCCAGCGAGGTAAAGGCCGTGGCGGGCGTCTTGTTGAAGATCACGCCGGTGGTGGCGGTGCCGGGGGTGATGTCGTCGCCGGTGAAGATCTGGAAGCCGCTGCCCTTGGCGGGCAGGTTGGGCGAGATCGCGCTGATGCGCAGGTCGCGGGCGGTCGCGCGCGACATCTCCACGAAGCGCACCGACAGCATCACCTGCTGCACGCCCTCGACCGACAGCATGTTGACCACCTTGCCGGGGGCGTAGCTCTCCGCCAGGGTCAGGATCTGGTGTAGGGCCGCGGGGCTCGAGACCGTGCCGGACAGGACGACCGACTGGTTGGCCGGCCGCACCGACACCTCGCCTTCACGCGGCAGGATGTCGTGCAGACGGTTCTTGAAGCCGTCGAGGTCGGCCGTGACGTTGACTGTGACGGCCGCCATCAGCTGCTTCTTCGGGCCGTACACCGAAAGGGCCGTCGATCCGGCGCCCCTGCCGACCAGGTAGATCGAGCGCGAGTTGAGCGGCAGGACGTCGGCGACCTTGGGATCCGCCACCATGATGTCGCTGAAGTCGTCGCCGAACTGCACGACCTGGGACTTGCCGGCCGCGATGGTCACCTCGGTGACTTTCGGCGCGATCGGCGCGCTTTGAGCCGGCGCCTGGGCCAGGACCGGCGAAGCGCTGCCGGCGCCGGCGGCGAGGACCAGCGCCCACGCAAGGCCCGCCAAGGTCGCCGAGCTCTTCCTTGGGCCCGTCGGGATCCGCATCATGTCGTATCGCCCCCCTCGCTACGCTTCGGTCTACAGCTTGGCCACGGAATAACCCGCGGTATCGAGGCCCCGGGTCACGCGCACCTGCACCTGGTCGGAGTTGGAAGGCAGCGAGGGCTTGGCCCGGCGCGGAGCGACCCGGACCCCGCCGCCGCCCGCCGCCGGCTTGATGCGATCCTTGGGGATCGCCAAGTCGGCCACCGTGGCCACATGGTGCTGCAGCGGCGTGTCGTCGGCCACGTGGCGCAGGGTGAAGGACACATCGCCGACCCTCTGGGCCAGGGAGATGATGTGCGCCTGGTCGGGCGTCATCTCCACGGTCACGGTCCGCGCCACGGCGGGCTTGTCGGCCGCGTCGTCGGACAGCTGGTCGATGGCCAGCACCTTCACGTTCTCGGCGAGAACCTGGGTCACCGGCTGGCCGTTGTCGGCCGTCCCGCGAGAGAAAAGAATGTCGACCCGGTCGCCCGGCAGCACGAAGCCGGCCACGCCAGCCACGTCGTTGGAGCGCACCGACACGGCGCGCATCCCTGCGCTGACCACGGTCGAGAGAATGAGCTTGCCGCCCGGGCCGGTCACCTGGTTCATCAGGATCGGCTCATTGGGGGCCAGGGCCCGCAGCACGAGGCGGCCGTTGGGACCGGGCGCGCCCAGTTCCGCCACCGTGCTCACGGAGCCGGCCGGCACCGCGTCGGCGGGATAGTTGACGACCTTCAGAAGGTTCGGGGCCAGGGCCGTGCCGCGCGGGATCGGCGCCGCGGCGACCACCACCGGCTTCACGCCCGCCGGCCCTGCCGCCGTCTGGGACGGCGCGCGCTGGGCCTGGCCCACATAGTTGCGCACGAGGAACACGGCGACCAGACCGAGCAGCACAGCTACGGCCATCGTCAAGAGAGTCCGGATGTTCATGGTGGCCCGTCCCGACCTGGGGTTGCGCAGCTGCACCCGAATTGTAGCTACGCTGTGTTGGTTATCAAAACTCTAATCACACCGTTCGCCGGGCTGTGACATAAGGAATGCGGCCCGGCGCAGGGCCGGGCCGCATCGGTACTCAAAGCTCAGCAGGCGGTGCCTTGGCTGATACACGAAGCGGCGCTGTTGATCGCCGTAGAGATCGACTGGCCGAGGAAGATGGCCGCCGCGGCGACAGCAGCGCCGACGATGGCCAGGATCAGGGCGTATTCGGCGGCCGAGGCGCCATCCTCTTCCTTCAGGAAGGACATGAGCTTGGACATGAACCTCTCCTTTGCGAGGGGCGTTTGGCTCAGCAAGCGGTGCCTTTGCTGATGCACGAAGCGGCGCTGTTGATCGCGGTGGAGATCGACTGGCCGAGGAAGATGGCGGCGGCGGCGATGGCGGCGCCGACGATGGCCAGGATCAGGGCGTATTCGGCAGCCGAGGCGCCGTCTTGTTCGTTCAGGAAAGCGAGAACCTTAGACATGTTGAACCTCATCAGTTTCGTTTGAACTCGGCCGCGGCAGCGGCCCGCAAAATGGTCAGAACGAAACTGATCGATTCAGCCCCGCCCCTAGCTCCACCAAGAAACACAACTTTAACTCGTTGTAAACCTGAATGATTGATTAACGACAAGATCTATCGTTAAATACCGTCATCCACCCACCCTATGTATCGTTATTCAATTCGCCCGCGAAAAATTCACCCGATCTGGGGACGCCGAAACGCGCTGATCGGAACCGGTCGCGTTAATCAATATTAATCTCCGCGTCGAAAATGCCGGAATTCCGGTATGTGTCGGAAACCCGGCCTACGCAGGATGATACAGTCTCGCGTACAAACTCCAGTCAGCGCGTCGATTGCTGTGCATTTACCTAAACGATCTGGAGCAGGTCGGCGACGCGACATACTATCGCTGTAGTACTGTTCCCGGGCGGAGCCACCGAAGCGGCAGGCGCAGTTTGCGCAGGGGCTGCGAGATCGGCGGCAGCCACACGGCCGCGTAGGCCAAGAGCGTCCAGGGCGCGGACACTGCGCCGACGAAATAGGCCACGCCGGCCAGGGACAGCAGGCTCAGCTCGGAGATGGCCGCGAGGGCGGCGGGCGCCGCGACGGCGAGGTCGTAAGGCAGGGCGTGGGGAGAGCACAGCAGGCTGCTCGACACCAGCACGGTCATGCGCACGGCCAGGCCGCCGCGCCGGAAGGCGATCGCGGTCGCGGCGGAGCCGGCGACGACCAGGGCGGCGCGCGCCACGAGGCCGGCGTGCGCGGCGAGGCCGATCGTCCGCATATGGACCTGAGCCTCCCAGGCCAGGTGCTGCGGCACGATGGCCAGCCAGTCGCGCCAGGCCTGGACGCCGAACACCGCGGTCGCGGCGAGACACAGGGCCGCACCGGCCACGCCCATCCCCATCAGGACCCGCCAGGCGCCGATCGCCAGAAGGCCCACCGGCGCGAGGAACAGGAGCTGCGGCTTGAGGCACAGGGCCGTTCCGAGCAGGACGCCGGCCAGCCAGGGCCGGGGCAGCTGCCACAGGCCGCAGAGGATCAGGGCGCTGAGCAGCAGCGAGGTCTGGCCCGTGATGATCGCGAACACCACCGGCGGGCAAAGCAGGAGCAGCGGGGCGAGCCGCCGCGCAAGAACTCCGGAGGCCCAAACATAGGCGCCCACCGACAGGGCCACCCAGACCAGATAGGCGTCGGTGCGCGTGAGACCCTTGAGCAGCGCCAGGAACAGCAGGGCCGGGGGCGGATAGACGAACGGCAGGGAATGGCCGGGCGACACGTCGAAGCGGTAGGCTTGGGCGGCCGTGCCCTGGGCTGCGTCCCAGAAGGAGAAGAAATCGGGACCGAAGCCCGGCTTGGCCGCCTGCAGGGCGGCGACCCACACCGCGAGCCCGACAGCCGCCATCACCCCGACGAGGAGGATCGGGTCGAATGGCCCCCGGCCCCGGGCCGGCTGGCCCTCGCGCGCGCCGTCGGTGTCGCTTGCCTCCACTGTCCGGCTCCCCCTCGGCCATCGCCGTCTCGCCCGCCACGATGCCCGGCGGTGACAACCATTCCTTTAACGGGCTTAACTCAGATTTCCCTCGGCGCTCCGATGCGGCGTTTTGGAACAGTCGACGCGATGTGGTCAGCGATCCCCGATCTCCGGTCGACCCGGGCGCTGGTCGCGGTCGTGGCGGTGGCCAGCCTGTGCGCCATGGTCCTGATCGGCGCGGCCTCCCTGCCCCTCTATCTGCGCGGCGTCGGCGACACGGACGACGCCGTCCGTCTGGTGCTGGTGCGCGAGCTCCTCGCCGGGCGGCCCTGGGGCCACCCCAAGATCCTCCGCCTGCAGTTCCCGGCCGGCGCGCTGATGCACTGGTCGCGGCTGGTCGACGGCGGCGTCGCCGGCCTGGACCGCCTGCTCGGCCTCGTGCTGCCCCAGGCGGGGGCCGAGGCGGCCGCCCGGGCCCTGTGGCCCCTGCTGTGGCTGCCCGCCGCCGCCGCCGCCGCCTGCATCGCTGCGCGGCGCCTGGCCGGCTCCGCCGGCCTGCTGGCGGCCGGCCTCCTCGTCGCCGTCAGCCTGCCGGCGCTCGAGCAGTTCCGCCTCGGCCGGATCGACCACCACAACGTCCAGATCGTGCTCTGCCTCATCGCCGCCAGCGCGGCGATGACGGCGGACGGCCGCGGGCGCGTGGCCGCCCTGGCCGGGCTGGCCTCGGGCCTCGGCCTGGCCGTCGGCACGGAGGCGATCTTCTTCCACGCCGCGATCGCCCTGACCTTCGCCCTGCGGCTGCTGATCGGCGATGCGGGCGCGGCGTCGGCCGCGCGCGCCTACGGCCTGTCGCTGGCCGCGGCCGTGACCTCGGCCTTCCTGCTGCAGACCCCGCCGCCGCTGTGGGGCGTCTCGGTGTGCGACACCCTGGGCGTCAACCTGGTCGCGGCCGTGACGCTCGGCGGCCTTGGCCTGGCCGCCGCCGCCTTCGCCCCGCCCGGCCCGGCGCGCGCGATCCTGACGGTCGCCGCGGGCGCGGCGGGGGCCGGCGCCTATGTCCTGATGCACCCCTCGTGCCTGCACGGCCCGATGGGCGACACGCCGCCGCTGATCCGCGCCTACGTCGACCGGATGGCCGAGATGCGGCCCTTCTGGGAGGCCTGGGCGCGCGACCGCCTGGCCGCCGACGGCGTGATCGGGCCGGGGCTGGCCGCCCTCGCCGCCCCCGCGCTGCTCGCCCGCCAGGGCCGGAGCCGCCGGCCGGAATGGCTGCTGCTCGCGGCCCTGCTCTACATGGCGCTCGGCCTCGGCCTGCTGCACATCCGCCTGCTGTCCTACGCCAACTGGTTCGCGATCCCGCTCGTCGCCGCGGCGGTGGCCGAGGTCTCCGTCCTGTGGCGCCGACTGCTGGTGCCCACGGTGCTGGCGGCGGTGCTGGCCTCGCCGCTCCCGGCCACCGCGACGATCGTCGGCCTGGCGAGGCTGGCGGCGCCCGAAACGACGGCGCCGGCCGCCGCCGCGGCGTCCCCGCCAGGATCGGGTTCAGCGGCGGACGGCGCCCGATGCGCGGACCACGCCGCCTACGATCGCCTGCGGCGTCTGGCGCCCGGCCTGGTGCTGGCCGATCCGGACCTCGGCCCGTTCATCCTGGCCGAGACGCCCCACGCCGTGCTGGCGGGGCCCTACCACCGCCTGGTCCCCGGCCTGACCGAGGACTTCCGCCTGTTTTCCGAGCCCCTCGACAAGGCCAGGCGCGACCTTCTCGCGCGCAGGGTCGCCTACGTCGCCGGCTGTCCCGCCGAGGCCAACAAGGCCGACCACGCCATGATCGGCCCCGCCGGCCTGCTCGGCGCCCTGGACCGCGGCGCCCCGCCCGCCTGGCTGCAGCCCCTCTCCCGCCCCAACGAACGCCTGCAGGTCTACGCCGTCCGCCCCTGAGCCGACGTCGCGCCCGGGCCAAGCATTGCGCCGGACCGATTACTTCGCGTCATTAACCATAATTTCGGATTATCCGAATTTATTAACCATTTACTAAGGTTGACAGAGTGTTAATGCGATCCTAGCGTCCCTGCACTGTCCGCTCTCGGACGAGGGATTTGCGTTATGAAGCGCTGGGCCCGCGTGGCGCCGTTCTTCCTGATCGGGCCCGTATCCGGCCCGCTCCTCGCCGGCGCCATCTTCAGCTTCCGCGAAGGCAAGCCGGTGCGCGGCGCCCTCTACACCATCGCCCTCGTGGCGTTCGTGGTGCTGCTGCCGACCCTGACCGTCAGCATCGGCCGGACGATCCACTAGGCAGTTCGCCGCGAAGATGTGCGGAGCGCATTCGGCGACGACAACCAATCGCCCTGGTTCCTACTGGAAGGTCGAACGGCTTATTTTCTCCGACAGGCGCGTTCGAACAGCGAAGTCGCCCACAGCTTCGCCACGCCCTAGCTCCAAGCCGTGATGGGTTTTGTTTCGGGGAAGCAGGCTGTGGCGGAGATGGGAACGGTAAAGTTCACGAAAAGGGCAACGATCCGGTAGTTGCCCGTACCCGTGACCCTCCGGCAGTAGCCAGTGGTGGCGTCCGAGACTTCGTCGGCAAGGAACTGAACGCCGGTGAGCGGGCCCTTGTAGAGGCTCGCCGCGTAGTTTTGCACGTCGCCGATGCTGGGACCGGTGGTGGTGTTAGTGCTGCACGAGACGCCAGTGTTCTGCTGACCGACAGAGGCGCAACGCGCCGCCTGTTCGACGGTCCAGTGCAGGGAGCCTGTGGCGTAGCTCATGAAGCACATGTGGAAGATCGCCATCAGCAGCAGCATCGCCACCGGAATGACAAGGGCGAATTCCACGGCGGCAGCACCCTGCTCGTCCCTGGCGTAGGAGGGTCCGCGAGGCATGTCAGGCCACCCTCGTCCAGTAGATGCGGGTAATGGTTGTGCCGAATATCGATGTGACCGTCACAGCCTTGAACAGGGGCACATAGGTATAACTGACCGCCACGCCGACGTAGTCGCCGGTCGCGCTGGGGCAAGCCGGCGGCGAGGCGGGCGCCGGACTGGGCCAGGTCAGGACATTGGTGTTGCACTCGTAATGGTTCACGACCGTGACGGTGCTTCCCAACGAGGTGCTGGCGGCCCGCGCATCCATCATGCTGGACAGGTTGGTGCAATATTGCAGGACGGGGACCGCCGACTGCTGCCCGCACGCTGTCGATGCGACCTGCACCGCCATCTGGGCGCTGTTCTCCACCTGCGTCCGGTCGTAGGCATAGAGGCCGAAGTCGACCACGTTTAGCAGCGGATAGAGCGATACGGTCAGCCAGAGCGCGAACTCGACCGCAGCCGCTCCGCGCTGTTCCGAGCGAAAGGCGCAAAGAGTGGATAGAAGTCGCTTCATTTCAGGAGAGCCACTACCGGCGTCGTGGGCAGGGTCGGGTCCCGCTTGTAGCAGTCCTTGGATGGGTTCGGCGTCACATAGGCCTCGCCACCTCCTCCCACGATGTTCTTCGCCCAGATCAGAATACAGTAGTCGCCCGAGTTGTCGGCCTTATCTATCGAGCCGTTGAAGTTGATCGTACCGTTCGGGTCGTAAAGGGTGCCGGTGAACTTGATCACCGTATTGCCCGACGTCGTCATGTCCTGTGGGCAGTTCTTGTTGGTCGCCGCGACGCAGGCGCTGAAATTGCCGCCGCCGTTGACACTCCCGCCCTGCAGGTTGGGATCGACGGCGATGGCCATGTTCTTCCAGTCACCGGCCGATGGCGAGAGGATATCCATCGTCCCATTGTTCCCGAAGGTCAGAATCCCCGACGCATTGGTCGTCTGCGTTCCGGTGAACACGACGGTGAGCGTGCCCGATCCGGTCGTCTGCAGCGCACCGTTGATCGTCAGGCTTCCGTTGCTGATCTTGATGACCGTGTCGGCGTTGCCGGCGCTGACAGTGGTGCCGGCCGGGATCGTCACGTTGCCGGAAAAACAGTTCAAGCCTGACGTCAGACTCGTAATGGTGCCGGTTCCCGTGGATCCGCAGGTCCCCAGATTGTTGATGCCGGTCGTCACCCTGGAGGCGAAGGGATCCGAGTAACTGTAGCTGCCGCTCGGCAAGGCGCTGGTTCCGCAGACATTCTGGCCGCCGCCGTTCCCGTTCGACGGAGAATTGCCGTAGATCACGCCATCGGCGGCGTGGCCGGTGCAGGTGAGGCTGTTGCCAGCGAGCATACTGCAACCGTCGAGCGGCGGGGGGACGGACGGCGTCCCGCCGCCGTTCATCTTGATGTCCTGGCTCGCCTGCATGCAGTAGACGATGGTGGAGCTGATCGTTCCGGCGATGGCGCCGGCCGAGATGGTCTTGGCCGGGGTGGTCCCGATGAAGGTGCCGGTCTCCTTGAAGCCCACGATCTGGGACAGGTACAGCGGGACCTTGCGGCTGATGACGACCTCGTAGCAGCTGGTCCCGGAGATCAGGTTGGCGACATTGGCGGGACACAGGCTCGTGCCCGCGTTCCAGGCCACAGTCACGTTGTTCGTGCTGTTCGTGTAGCCGTACTTGGTCGCGACGATGTTCCCTTCCGACGTGGCGCCTTTGATGGCGGCGGCGACGACGGCGGAGTCGGCGGCGTTCTGCTGCGCTCGCTGGTAGGTCCACCAGGAACCGGTCTCGGTCGCTATGGCGAAGGCGCCCACCACCGGGACCACCGTGAGGGCGATCAGCGGGGCGATGCTGCCATGCTCGGCCCGCAACCACTTCAAGGCCGCCGCGAACAGGGCGCCCATGCGATTCAGACCTGCGCTCACGGCCGCTCCCCTTGCTGAGCCCCGTAGGCGTCGGACGCCCGGAGGCAAAATATCGACAGTCACCGCGGAGCCGAAAGATACCTTTTTCGAAGAATATCCGCAAGTTGCAGTAATGCCGCATGATCAATTTTGAGTATCGTTACGCGGGGCGGCGCGCCTCGCGCTGGACCGGCCACCAAACAAAAGACGACTACTATCGCCACAACCATGGCTAATACCGCCGTCGACGGCGGGCTTGCGAACACCAACATACCGAAAAATTATTATCTGAGACGTTATGAAGCAGCATACACTTTAAAATCATCCGCAACTGTCAGGTGAATGTCACCCCGTACGATCCGTCGCAGGCCGCCGAAACTTGCCTACATTCTTTTGAATATGTATATCTGACAGTATCTGGACGCAGCACTGGGGCTGGTCGATCCTGATCACGGGAGTGCGGCTGTGGGGATGCCTCGGCGCAAGGGGTCGCTGTTGCGGACTTGGCTCGGCGGTGAGCGGGGCAACGTCGCGGCCTTGATGGCCCTGCTGCTGGTGCCGCTGATCGGCGCGCTCGGCATGGCCGTGGAAGGGTCGAGTTGGCTCTTCACCAGCCGCGCCGCCCAGAACGCCGCGGACAGCGCGGCCGTCGCCGCCGCCAACAACGGCAGCACCGCCGTGACCAGCAGCCACTATCAATACGAGTGGGAAGCCTGGGCCAACGCCAAGTCATACGGCTTCGACAACGGCTCGAACGCCACCGTCACCGTGTCGCGCAACGTGGCGTGTCCGGACGGCACGTCCACCTGCTACAGCGCCACGGTCACCCAGGTCATGCCGATCTATCTGACGCGCATGGTCGGGTTCAACGGCGACACGGATCTCAGCGGCGGGCGCCGCGGCACGACGATCACCAGCACCGCCGTGGCGGAGTCGATCAGCTCGATCAAATACCCGAGCTGCCTTACTGCCACGGGCAACGACTCCGGCGGCAACGGCGTCCAGACCAAGGGCGCTCCCTTCTCCAACATGGCGGGATGCACGATCTCCGCTACCGGCCCGAACTCACAAGTGAGCTGCAACGGCCAAGGGATCGGCGGCAACCCATCGATCTTCGCTACGAGCAGTATCGATTCAGTTTGTAGCAATGGAGTCAGGATGTCGAACCGGCCGACCAGCGCCTATACCGACCCCTACGCCAATTATTACCAAAACATTCCTTGCAGCATCAACGGCGCTTCGACCAACTGCGCTTCCGGTTCCTCGATAAGCTGCGCGCCCTACTCCGGATCATTCACGGTGGGGAATTGCTATACGGCGAGCTCCGGCAACACGATCAACATCTCCAGCCAGACGCTGTCGCCGGGCGGCCCCGGCGTCGTCTACATCCAGAACGCCAACGTCTCGTTCGACAATGTCAGCCTGGTCTCGAGCAATGTGACGTTTGTGTTCACGGGAACGACTCCCGGCGGCTTCACCGGCGGCAAGAAAGGCAGCCTGGACATCACCGCGCCGCAGTCGGGAACCTGGTCGGGGGTCGGCGCCTACCAGGACACACATCTGGCGACGTCCACCTGGAAGGCCGCGGACTGGTCGCAGAACGGCAATGGTCCGACGGTCGATATCATGGGGCTGATGTACCTGCCGAGGACCGACGTGTCCTTCGGCGGCGGCGCCGGCGGGTCGAGCAAGACCTCGACCTGCTATGTCGCCGTCTATCACTCGTACGACACGAACGGCACGGGCATTTCGATGACCCGCTCGGGATGCCCGGCGGCCGGCCTGAACGACCTGCCGACGATACAGTTCGCGCGCGCGGCGCTGGTGCAATGATCAGACCCTATTTCCGGGATGAACGGGGCGCCGCCGCCGTCGAGTTCGCGCTGATGCTGGGCCTGTTCACCATCTCCTTGCCCAGCGTGGTCGATCTGGGCATCTACGCCTACCAGAACATGCAGGTTAAGAACTCGGCCCAGATGGGGGCCCAGGCGGTGTGGGCGGCCTGCAGCCAGTTGCCGGCCACCGACACGACGGCCTGCCCGACGGCCCAGACCGCCCTCAATGCCGCGGTCCAGAGGTCAACCCTCGGCAGCGCGGTGACCGTGAGCACCGTGACCGAGGGCTACTACTGCGCCGGCTCCAGCGGCGCCCTGGTCAACGCGGATCCCAACGGCAAGACTGGTAATTTCACGACCTCACTGACGACGGCCCTCGCCACACCGCCGACCACCTGTCCGTCCGGCAGCCTGACGAGCGCGCCCGGCGAGTACATCAAGGTGGACGTCTCCTTCACCTACAAGCCCGTGTTCGCCCAGGCCTCGGTGGCGAGCCTGCTCGGATCGACGATCCAGGGCACGGCCTGGATGCGCCTCCTGTGATCCGGTTCAGCGCCTACCGCCACGACCAGGGGGGCTCCAGCGCCGCGGAGTTCGCGCTGCTCATTCCCATGGTCGTCATGCTGGTGCTGGGCATGCTGCACCTGTCGCTTGCGCTGTACACGGCCGTGAACCTGCACTACGCGGTCGAGGCGACCGCGCGGTGCCTGTCGGTGAGCGCCAACAATCCGAGTACGGCCACCACGCTTTGCCCCAATGCGGCGCAGGTCCAGGCCTATGGGCAGAGCCGATACAAGGGCTTCTACAACATCTCGCCGCAGTTCACTGTGGTCAGCCCGGCCGTGACCTGCACCAACGGCAATCAAGTCTCCGGCACGGGGACCTACACCATCGCTTTGGGCCTGCTGACCGTGCCGATCCCGATTACCGCCAACGCCTGCTTCCCCTACCTGCCCTACAAGCCCTGATCAGCCGACCGGCCCCGCGCGGCCAGCGCCGCGGCGAGCCGTCCCACCCCCACCAGCGCCACCGGCCACAGCGGGGTGATCATCAGCCCCCAATAGGCGTTGTCGGGCCGGCCGAGCATCAGGAAGGCGAGGCCGTAGCAGACCAGCACCGCCGCCGCCCTCGCCTCAGCCGGCCCCTTCAGGCCAGCGAGGCCCAACACCGCCAGCGCCGCGGTGACGGCGATCACCGAGGCCGGCATGGCCAGGAGCAGGGCGTTCCACTTCATCTGCAGCAGCACGAAGGGCCAGCCGCCGAGCGCCAGCCAGCCGGACGAGGCGCCGTCGGCCGGCAGGGTCAGCCGCATCACCTGCGCCGCATGCCCGGCGAGGCCGCCGGCGTAGAGGACCAGGCCCAGGGCCCAGGCCAGGGCCTCCCTTCGCCGCCCGTCGCGCAGGGCCATCAGCGCCATCAGCGGCAGGACCGGCGCCGCCAGCTCGCGCACCGCCGAGGCCAGGAACACCAGGGTCAGGCTGAGCGGCCAGGAGCGCGGGCCATAGACCGCCAGGGCGAGCGACAGCAGGAGCCCGCCCCACAGCTCGTGCTGGCCGTAGGCGCGCGGATAGACCGCCGCGGCGGCCGAGCCGAGCAGGAACAGCAGGCCGAGCACGGCGCCCACGGGCCGCTTCACCTCGCCGCGCAGCCGCACGGCCCAGGCGGCGACCACGGCCAGGGTCAGGAGACCCGACGCCAGCAGCCGGGCCCGCGGGCCGGGCAACCGGGCCAGGGCTTCGGCCAGCACCGGGGTGCGCACGGTGACAAACGGGCGCAGGGGATAGCCCTGGGCGCGCTGCTCGCGCACCGCCGCGCGGTAGTAACCCTGGCCGGCGCGCACGTCGTCGATCACCCGCAGGTAGAGCTGGCTGTCGTCTCCGGGCGGGCCGCCGCGCGGACTGTGCTCCACGCCGGTCGCGAGCCCCAGGATCAGCAACAGCAGGGCCAGGACCGCGACGATCGGCGTGCGGGCCTCCTCGAACCGAAGCCGGAGCGCGGCTGCGCTCACCAGACCGCGACGCCCTTCAGCGCCGCCTCCAGTTCGGCCGCCGGCGAGCGGATATCGGGCGTTCGGTCGAAGGCCGGCGGCGGCCCCATCCGCTCGAACGGCGCCCGATGCGGAGATGCCGCGGCCGGCGGCGCGGCCGCATAGCGGCGCGTGTCCGGCAAGGGAACAGGAGCGTTGTCGTCGGGCGTCACGGCCGTTGTCCTCGTCCGCCCAGCCTAAGCGCGAGGGGGAGAAATCTTGCTTAATGATCGCCGGTTAGAGTGCCGCATGGTCGCGATTCGCCAAGCCCGTCCGGCGCCCCCGCAAGCCGTGCGCCGGTTGCTGCCGGTCCTCTTCACCCTGGCCCTCGGCGGCCTGTGGCTGATGGGCTCGGCCAAGCCGCTCTACTTCCCCCTCGACGACGCCTACATCACCTTGCACAACGCCCGCGCCGTCTGGGCCGGCGGCGACGCCAACTACGGGGTCTCGCCGCTGGTCGGCGCCACCAGCCTCGTCCACCTGGCGGTGATCTCTGCGCTGCTGCCCGCGATGGGGCCCGTCCACGCCGACATCGCCGTGTGCCTGGCCGGCGCCCTGCTCTACCTGTGGGGCGTGGAGCGCCTCGCCTGCCGGCATGGGCTATCCCTGGCGCCGACGGCGGCGCTGCTCATGGTCGCCGCCGGCTCGGCCTCGACGTTCTTCCATCTGTTCAACGGGCTCGAAACGTCCCTGGTCCTGGCGGGCGTGACCTGGGCCATCGTCCTCGCCGACGGCGGGAGGCCGAGCCGGGCCCTGTGCGCCCTCTGCGGGATCTTGCCGTTCCTGCATCCCGAACTTGGCCTGCTGTCGGCGGCCCTGCTTCTGCGGCAGGCGGGGCGGCGATGGCGGGGCGGCGAGGCTGGCGCCATCGCCGCCGACCTCGCCCTCACCCTCGCCGTCGCGGCCCCGTGGGTCCTGTGGTCGTGGCTCCAGACCGGCTCGGTGGTCCCCAACACCGCCGCGGCCAAGATCGCCTTCTTCGCCGACGCCCAGCGTCCCCTGGACTGGAAGCTGAAGACCGCGGGCGCGGCGCTCCTGGGCGGCATCGGCCTGCCTCTGGCCGCCCTGCCCTTCGCCCGCCGCTCCTCCCTGGCCCTGGCCCTCCTGGCCTTCGCCCTCGTGTTCCTCGGCACGGGCCTCCTGGTCTACGCCAGCGGCCTCGAAACCTATCGGGGCCGCTACATCGTCGTCCTGCTGCCGGCCTGCCTATGGGCGCTGTGCGCCTGGTCCGGCCCCGCCCGCGTCGGGCGCGTCCTCCTGTGGGCCTGCGCCCTCGTCGCCCTGCCGGGCGTGGTCCAGGCCAGGGGCCTGGCCGAGGCCCTGTCGCGCATGACGGCCGACGAGGCGACGGCGGTCGCCTGGGCCGACCGCAACCTGCCGCATGACCAGACCGTGCTGGTACACGACGCCGGCATGAGCGCCTATGCCTCGACGTTGAAGCTGTGCGACGTGGTGGGCCTCAAGACCCCCCGCGCCATGGCCGTGCACCAGGCGCTGACCGGACATGACGAAGCCCAACGCGGCGCGGCCATCGTCAGGATCGCGGCCGACTGCCATCCCGGGTTCGCGATCGTCCATCACGTGCCCTTCTGGTCGGACATGATAGGCGATCTCGAGCATGCCGGCTGGCGACTGCAGTTGCTGCGCCCCGCCGGGGCCGCCGGAGGCTATAACGTCTGGCGCCTCACCCCTCCCGGCTGAGGGCGGGGATCGGCGGCTCGGGCCCGCTCTCGGATCGGTATCCGGCGACCGTCCGGCATGAGATGGCCAACCACGACGTTTCGCCCCTTGGCTACATCCAGCACCGCCGCCAGCCAGCCGCGGCTGAGATCGAGGTCCGTGGCGGAGTTCAATGGCGCCAGGTGGTAAAGCAGAAGACCGCCTGCCGCCGCCGTCGCTCCAAGAATTCGCGCGCCTCGCAGAGGAACCTCGAGCTTACGGACGCCGCCTTCCGTCAGGGCCGCAGCGCCTAGACAGGCGCACAGATCGAGCGCCGGATAGAACTCCATCCGATAGCGGAAGGTCAGGCTGATGGCGACCAGCATCAGCGCTGCGGGCGCCGCCAGGGCGACAGTCGCGAGGCGCGCCTGCGCCGGCGCCTTCAACATCGATGGGGGACGCCACTGCGCCCGAAGGCCGAAAAGGGCCAGCAAGCAGGCGGCAGGATCGCTCAGGAGGAAGGTGCTCGGCGGCAGCTCCACCGTATCGAACATCCGAACCTGGAAGTCCTGGAACAACAGGCGGCCTGCAGCGTCCTTCATCACCCAGATCGGGGCGAGGTAATACTGCAGAGCGAACGGCAACCTCGCCAGGTTCGCCACGCCCTGCTGCGTCACCCTGGGCAGACGATCAGGGAACAGGCCTTGGAGCAGCGCCTGCCGCTCGACCGGCGCGAAGGAGAACGGATCACCCCAACGGGCATAGTTCACGCCGGCCGCAGCGCCCGCGAATAGGGCCAGGACGATCGCCGCCGGCAGAACCCTGCCCAGAACGGCCGTGGGTCGGGCTTCGCCGCCTCTCACAAGCTCCACAGTCAGTATCGCCGCCATGGCCAAGCCGGCGCCAAAGCCGAACGAGAACCGGCACAGCAGCGCCAGCCCGGCGACCACCGCCATCGCCGTCAGGTGGACCGATCGTCGGCGGACCTGACCCAGCGCGAGCCGCAAGGTCAGCAGCACGAACACGGCCGACAGGGCCGCGCCCCATGACACCGCCTCCTGATAAACGTCCGGCACGAGGTACTGAACGCTCTCCCCGCCGATCGCCGTCGCGCTGAGAGCCACGAACCGAGCGGACCTGGTCCAGGCGCCGGACACGCGAATGGCCATGTCCAACGCCCTCAGTCGCGCCCACAGGGACAATCCCGCCGCCATCAGGACTGACAGCTTGGTCACATCCAGTTCCGGCTGGCCGATCAGGAACAACGGCGCACGCAGCAGTGCGCAGAACACCCCGAAATAGGCGTAGGTACCGCCACCGGCCCTGAACGCCTCCAGTTGCACCGCCGCCGGGTCCACGTCGAAGCGGCCCCGCAGCAGATGGGCGAACATGTCGTTGAACAGGAGGTCGATGACCCCGCCACCCTGGTGGGCCAGCAGCAGGGCGGCGTAGACGATCGCCGCGGACCAGATCACGAGCAAGTCCCAGCGGCGGCGCTCGTCATGGACGTCGATGTGGATCATCTGCGCTGCGACATCCGGCGCCTCACACCGCCGAGCTGACCGCCGGACGGCGACCGAGGGCCGAGCGGACGAGGTCGGCCAGGGCCTCCGGCGCGAACGGCAGGCCCATGGCCAGCAGGGGCGCAAAGATCATGCCCCAGTAGAAGTTGTCCGGCCGCCCGACCGCCATGAACGACAGGAGAAAGGCGGTGATGACGCCGGCGATGCGCCAGAGCCAGGGCGAGCGCACCGAGGCCAGTCCCAGGAGGCTGGCCAGCAGCACCAGGCTCGCCAGGGGGGCGGGCAGCACGGCCAGGAAGATGTTGCGCTGAGAGGCCAGGACGGCGAACGGCCATCCGGCGAAACGCACCCACCCGGGCGAAAAGCCATCGGTCGGCAGGTGCTGGCGCGCCGCCAGGGCGAAGTGCAGGCCAAGGGCCCCCGCCAGAACGGCCAGCCCAGCCGCCCAGCCGGCCAGCTCGGCCCAACGGCGCTCGAAGGCGGCGAAGGCGGCCATGGCGACCATGTACGGCAGGGCGATCTCGCGGAACAGGCAGGCCAGCAGGCCGAACGCCACAGACAGGCCCCAGCGGCCGCCCCCCGCCCCGGTCGCGTCGCCCGGACGCCAGCACGCGAGGGACAGACCGACGAACAGCGCCGCCCAGTTCTCGTGCAGATAGGGCGCCGTGGGCACTGCCACGATCGCCAGGCCCGCGCCGAACAGCACGGTCACCATCACCCGCCGCCAGCGCGCCGCCGGAACCTGGTCGACCGCCTGGCGCATGGCCACCACCGCGCCGGCGGCGAGCGCGGCCAACACGCCCCAGCGGACGGCGTCGGCCCTCAGCAGCACCAGCAACCAGGCTTCGGTGGGTTCGCGCACGGTCCACGCCGGCCAGGTGGGATAGCCCCGCGCCCGCTGCGTGCCGACCGCCGAGGCGTAGTAGTCCTGGCCCGCCGCCACCTTGCCGGTGATCTCGCGGTAGAGCTCGCGGTCGGTGTACTCCGCCGCGGCGGCCGAGGCGGACTTGGCGGCGGCGCTCGAGGCCGTGGATTTGCCGGCGGGCAGCGGCGACAGCTGTGGACCGAATACGACCGACAGAGCAAGGACCGCGGCCAGGACCAGGACCGCTCTCGACAGCCAGGGCGGCCAGGCGGCGATGCGGCCGCCCGTCTGCGCCCCTGCGCCGGACATGATCATGTCAGGCCGTCACCGCGAGGACGCGCCCGCCACGCAGGCGAGGGCGTAGAGGGCATAGGTCTGATCTTCATAGAGCCGGCAGGGGGAGCCCGCCTGGGGCGCGACCGCCGCTTCGACCTTGGCCAGGACCGTCGGCTCGTAGGCGCGCTTGTCCACCAGGATGCTGTCGAAACCCATGCCGCGGGCCCGCTCGGGCAAGCCGTCGAGCTTCGCCGTCAACGCCTGCAGGCGCTTGAACCCCGGCTGCTTCTCATTGGCGCCGTAGCTCCAGCGCGTGGCGCTGTCGCGCCGGTCGAAGATGAACGGCAACTGCTGCTCGTAGGCCATGTAGCCCATCTTGTCCGGAACCGCCTCGGGCCAGGTGATCACGGGCAGCTGGAGCACCGTCTGCAGCCCGGCCTTGTCCTTGGCGACCAGCATCTGCTGGACGCTGGCCCTCAGCGCCTGGGTCTTGCGGTCGGCGAGGTTGGCGGACTGCACCTTGGCCGCGGCGCCGAACGAGCTTGCCGCGCTGACCAGAAGCACCAGGGCGACGGCCAGGGGGCCCCCGTAGCGGATCCAGCGCCGATCGCTGTCCCGCGCCGTTTCGGCGAGGAGACACAGCATGACCACGGCGCCGAAGGTGAACACCGGCAGCACCCGGGAGTCGGCCCGGATCTGCGGCATGGCGACTAGGTTGAAGATGTAGCCGAGGCCGCCCCGGGCGCCGAACCACACCATGAAGACGACGAGCGTCGCGCAAAGAACCGCCAGGCGCAGCTTGGACGCCGCCGGTCCCTCCAGGGTCCGCAGCCGGGCCTGTCCGGCGATCATGACGAGCGGGGTCGCCATGACGGCGAGGGTGAGAGGCAGGGCCGGCCAGGCTCCCAGGTCGCCGCTGAGATACAGCCCGAAGCGCTTCACGTCGGAGATGCCGGTCACCACCTTGGGCATGAAGGTGAACCGGTCGGCCGCCGCGGTGAGGTCCAGGCCGTAGGCCAGTTGCTCGAAGGCGTAGCGCTGCGGCTGGGGCGTGCCGCCTTTCGCCTTCAGGACGGCGGGCAGGTCCAGGCCGTAGCCGCCCACCAGCAGGACCACGAGGACCACCTCGGCGACGACCAGGGCGGCGAGCAAGGGGAACAGCCGGCGCTCGCCGGCGCTGTAGGCCACGCCGACGAGCACGGCGATCAGCACGGAATAGAAGGCGTAGTAGAGACCCGACGTGCCGACGAGCAGCATGGCCCCGAAGACCATCGGGTTCATGAAGAAGCTGCGCAAGGTGGCGGTCGAGGCCTGGCGCGCGATCTGCAGCGCGAGGCCGAAGCCCACGGGCACGCTGAACGACAGGGCCAGGGCGTCCTGCCAGTAGATCCGCTCTTGCAGATAGGGCGTGACGATGGCGCCGAGCGTGCCGACGACGGCCAGCCAGGCCGAGATCTCGAGGCGGCGCAAAGTCCAGTAATAGGCGCAGGCCATGACCGGGAGCCCGAGGGCGTAGACGATCTGGACGAGGGCGAAGGGATTGTCGGTCAGGCGCGCGCCGATCCAGAAGGCGATCCGATCGATCGGCTCGAAACTGGGGAAGTACAGAAGGTCTCGCGGTTCGGGAAACCCGAGCTGGGGCTCGAACCGGCCTCCATGGCCCCTGATGAGGCTCTTGGCGCCGGACAGGGAAAACACATGGTCGAGAGTCAGGGCCGCTGGCTCCGTCAACCTCACCTGGAAGTAGCCGACGAACAGGAAGACGGCCAGAATGGAGACGAGGAAGAACACCGGCTCCCAGCGCCCGGGCTCCTCCAGGGCCTTTGACAGGCGCTTCCAAGGGTGAGTTCGGGCAAGCATCAGCGCTTCCATCATCCACACGTTGATCGCGCCGGGATTCGCAGGGGCCGGCAATGGCGGCCGCCGGACCTGGCCTGGACTACTCCATGGGCCTCACGAACTCCACGCGCCGACGCCGGCTACGCCTTGGCCGCCAGGGGCGCTCCGGGAACCCGCGCGTCCACCCGACGCAGCTTGTCCCGCACCGGGACCTCGCGCTCCTCGACGCGCTTCACCCCGTCGCCGAGCGCCGTCTCGATCAGGCGGATGTCGCGCACCAGGCGGGAGATGCCGTTCGGCTCCAGCGAGGCGGCCTGATCGCTGCCCCACATGGATCGGTCGAGGGTGACGTGGCGCTCGATCATGCAGGCGCCCAGGGCGATGGTCGCGGCGCTGGAGGGGATGCCGGTCTCGTGGCCCGAATAGCCCACCGGCGTCTTGTAGCGGTTGCGCAGGGTGGTGATGACGCTGAGGTTGAGCTCTTCGTACATCGAGGGATAGGCGCTGCAGGTGTGCAGCAGCACGAGGTCCTTGTCGCCCAGCACCTTCACCGCCTGGTCCACCTGCTCCAGGGTGCTCATGCCCGTCGACAGGATGATCGGCTTGCCCTTGCTGCGGGTGTAGGTGAGCAGGGCGTCGTCGGTCAGGCTGGCGGAGGCGATCTTGTAGGCCGGCGGATCGAAGCGGTCGATGAAGTCGACGCTGGCCTCGTCCCAGCAGGATGCGAACCAGGCAATGCCCTTGGCCTTGCAATAGGCGTCGATGGCGCGGTAGGCGGCCTCGTCGAACTCCAGGCCCCGCTTGAGATCGCCGTTGGTCGGGCCGAACGGGTTCTCGCGCGGCTTGGCCAGTTCCTCGGCGGTGTAGACCACCTCCACGGTGCGCTTCTGGAACTTCACCGCGTCGCAGCCCGCCGCCACGGCGGCGTCGATCAGCTTGCGGCAGACCTCGAGGTCGCCGTTGTGGTTGATGCCGATCTCGGCGATCACGTAGCACGGCTGCCCCGGCCCCACGGCCTTGTCGCCGATCTTCACAACGCCCATCGCGATTTCCCCCGATTTCAAGGACGCGCGCGGCCCTGGCCTGCGCGGGGCCCCAGCTTCGCCCGTTCCGAAGACGATACCTAATTCAGAGGCATCAAGATGTGGTTAATCCACAACAGCGATGCGGTCATGTGTCTCAGCGACCTTGGCCATGGGCAGGCCGGGCTCGAACTCGAAGTTCATCCGCTCCCGTTCCACCGCGTACGGACGATGTTTCAGTTGTGTGAGGATGGCGCCGACGTATTCGCCGAGCATGCCCATCAGGATCATCTGCACAGAGAAGCCGAAGAACATGCCGATCACCAGGGGGGCCACACCCACCTGGAAGCGCGTCCAGAAGATGATTTTGTAGACCAGGAAGGCCGCGGCGATCAGGAACGACAGCAGGGCGCCGCAGAAACCGATGAAGGTCATCACCCGCAGGGGCGCTTTGGAGTGGTTGATGATGCCGATGATGGCCAGGTCGAACAGGGTGACGAAGTTGTTCTTGCTCTTGCCGCGCCGGCGCGCCGGCTGGTCGTAGAACAGTTTGTAGTGCGGATGGCCGAGCTCGGCGATGATGCCGCGGAAATACGGCTCGGCGTCACCGAGCGCGAGGACCTGGTCGATCACCTTTCGGTCGAAGAGACCGAAGCCGGTGAAGTTCTCGAACGTCTCCACCGACGACAGCTGGTTGATCAGCCGGTAGTAGCGCTTGCGCAAGAAGTACATCAGCGGATTCTCGGCGCTGCTGCGCTTGATGCACAACACCATGGGATTGCCGCTCTCCCAGGCCCCGATCATCTCGGGGATCAGTTCGGGAGGGTCCTGGAAGTCGGCCACGATGCCGATCACCGCGTCGCCGCGCGTCTGGCCGAGGGCATACATCGGCGAGCCGACCTGGCCGAAGTTGCGGGTATTGACCAACAACTTGACGTTGCGGTCCCTCGCCGCCAGCCGCCTCACCCGCTCGACGGTTCGGTCGGAAGAGGCGTTGTCGATGAAGATGTGCTCGTAGCGGTAGCGTCCGATCCCGGCCATCACGGCACGCACGGCCTCGTACAGCGCCTCGACGTTCTCCTCCTCGTTGAGGCAGGGCGTGATGATGCTGATCGATTTCATGGCCGTGCTTATATTGCCCCACCGCTTTACGGATTGTTAGCCGTGACACCGGCTGATGGGCCACCACTTACCTCGTCGCAAAGTATCCGGAGGCGCCCTTGAAACTGTCCGACTACGTCGCCGAATTCGTAGCCGGCCAGAAAATAGGCCATGTCTTCATGGTGCCGGGCGGCGGGGCCATGCACCTCAACGACTCCTTCTTCCACCATCCTGGCGTCGAGTGCGTCTCCAACCTGCACGAGCAGGCCAGCGCCATGGCCGCCGAAACCTACGCCAAGGTGTCGGGCGGGCTCGGCTGCGCCCTCTTCACCACGGGACCGGGCGGAACCAATGGCGTCACGGGCCTGGCCGGCGCCTGGCTCGACTCCACACCCTGCCTGTTCCTCTCGGGACAGGCCAAGCGCTCGGACCTCAAGGGCTCGAGCGGTGTGCGCCAGATGGGCCTGCAGGAGGTCGATATCGTCTCGGTGGTGAAGCCTCTGACCAAGTTCGCCAAGACGGTGATGGACCCGGCCGACATCCGTCGCGACCTGGAAGAGGCAGTGCACACCGCCCTCTCCGGCCGCCCGGGCCCGGTGTGGATCGACATCCCGCTCGACGTGCAGGGCGCTACGATCGACCCGGACGCGCTCGCGCCGTTCATCCCGCCCGCGCCGGAACCGTCACCCACGGACCTGCCGGCAGCGGCCGATGAGACCCTGCGCCTCCTGGCCGAGGCCCGGCGCCCGATCATCCTGGTCGGCAACGGCGTGCGGCTGGCCCACGCCGAGGGCGAGCTCCACGCCCTGGTGGCCGAACTCGGCGTCCCGGTCCTGGCCACCTGGCTGTCGCTCGACATGTTCGCCGAGGACGATCCCCTCTATGTCGGCAAGCCGGGCTCGGTGGCTCCGCGGGGCGTGAACTTCGCCCTACAGAACGCCGACTTCCTGCTGGTCCTCGGCTGCCGGCTGGACGTGTCGATCACCGGCTACGCGCCTGATCGCCTGGCCCGCGAGGCCAGGAAGGTGATGGTCGACGTCGACGGCGCCGAGATCAGGAAGCTGGCGCGCCATCTCGACGTCCAGGTCCATGCCGACGCCGGCGATTTCCTGCGCGCCCTGCGCCGGCGCCTGCCGCAATTCGAGAAGCCCGACTGGTCGGCCTGGACGGCGCGCTGCCGCGACTGGAAGACGAAATATCCCGTCGTCCTGCCCGAGCACCGCTCCCCCAACCAGAAGGTCAGCGTCTACAACCTGGCCGAGGTCCTGGGCGACCAACTGCCCGAGGGCCAGGTGATCGTGTCCGGCAGCTCCGGCGCCGGCATCGAGATCTTCATCCACGCCGTGAAGCTCAAGCGCGGCCAGCGTCTCTTGACCACCGCCTCCCTGGGCTCGATGGGCTACGGCCTGCCCGCGGCCATCGGCGCCTGCCTGGCCAGTGAGCGCAGACCGCTGGTGGCGGTGGACGGCGACGGCGGCCTGCAGATGAACGTGCAGGAGTTCGAGACTCTCCGCCGCCTGAACCTCCCGATCAAATACTTCGTCCTGAGCAACGAAGGCTATTCCTCGATCCGCACCTCGCAGAACCGTTGGTTCGGCCGTCGGTCCGGAGCTGACGCCGAAAGCGGCATGACGCTGCCGGATATTCTGAGGGTCGCTGCGGCTTACGGCCTGAAGACCGCGCAGATCAAAGATCAAAGCAACCTGGAAGAGGATGTCCGCGCCGTGCTGGCCATGGACGGGCCGGTGGTGTGCGAGGTGATCACCATCCCCGACGAGCAGCGCATTCCCAGCATGTCGTCAGCTCAGCGCGCCGACGGGTCCCTCTATTCAAAGCCGATCGAGGACCTATGGCCCTTCCTTGAGAGGGAGGAGTTCCTGGCCAACATGATTGTGGCCCCGCTGGAGGAATGATGGCATGACGATCCGAGATCACTTGGCCACCGCCTCGCCGAAACTTGCCGGCCACGCGTTCGATGCCCCGCTTGCCATCTACGGCGCGGGCGGCGCCGGCCGTTCGATCGCCGCAAATCTCAGGGCCAAAAGCATCCCGGTCGAATCGTTCATTGACGCCGGGGCCGCCCCCAGCGACGTGAGAGACGGGATTCCCACCTATACCTTGGCTGCCTGGCTGGATCACTTCGACCCCGCCGAAAAGGACGCGCTGATTAGCCTGCACAACCCCGATCACGACGTGGCTCCGGTGATTGAAATCCTCACCGGCGCGGGTTTCCGCAACGTCTTGACAATGGTCGACTATGTTAACGCAGTCGACGACACGGAATACCGCTACTGGCTGAGGCCGGCCTCTTTCTATCGGGACAAAAAAGAGGAGATCGACGCTGCTTACCACCTCATGGCCGACCAAGTCAGTCGGGAGTGGATGGAGGCATCCCTCCGGCTTAGGCTGTTGGGCGACTACAAAGGGCTGCCGCCGCCATCAAGGGAAGATATCTACGCCTCACATGATCTACCTCGATGGCTCAACCCGATGCGGCTCATGGACTGCGGCGCGTTCGACGGCGACAGTATTGAGAACTACAAGCGGGCCGGCTACCAATTCGAATCTCTAATCGCGTTCGAACCGGACCCCGCAAACTACGAGACCTTGGCGGAGCGGTGTTCCGACTTGAACGCCACGCTCCTCCCCTGCGCGGTTTCCGATCGAGCACGGCGCGTGTCCTTCGCGTCGGGCCAAGGAAAGTCTAGCCGCATCGACGAGCAGGGAGGTGACGATATCGTCCAATGCGTCGGCATTGACCAGGCCTTCCCGAACTTCGCGCCGACCCTGATCAAACTCGAAGTGGAGGGGGTGGAGCTGCCCGTTCTTGAAGGGGCAATCAGGACGCTGCAACAGCATCGCCCGGGCTTGGCCATTGGCGCTTACCATTTGCCAGAACATCTTTGGGAACTGCCACTCTTTATTCAATCTCTCGATCTTGGATATCGAATGTACCTGCGCGGACACGCCCACAACAACTACGCTCTAATTCTTTATTGCCTCAGACAATAAGCCCCAACGTCAAATTCTTAACCCAAAACAAAACTCTCCACGCAGCCTACGCTTCTATGGTCGTGTGGGTACAGACCGTTCGGCCATCCAATTTAGTGAGTTCACGAATCGAAGCCTGCGTGCCGGCAGATCGATGGCGTGGAGCACCACGATCGAGACCACGATCACGGTCAAGGCAATAAGACTAGGTGCCTTCACGCCCCAATAGACGTATAGAATAACTATTGGGACATGAACTGCATAGATTGGGTAGGACAAGTCGCCGAGCCAACGGCATGCCGCTCGCCAAGTCTGAGCGATCGGGATATCCTCGCAAAATGCTAGAGCCGCGGCGCCGACCCAGACAGCGCTTCCAATCCTATTGTGGTTGAGGGCGAGCGCCAGAATCAACGGAAAGAACAGCAGCACGTATCCGTAATAGCTTCGACGGTATCGATAGTATAGAAAGCCGATCAGCCAAAGCCACGAGAGTTGCGCGAACATTATTCCGTGCAGAGTGAAAGCCGGTTCTGCCGGCGTCAGGAGAATGAAGAGGCAAAAGGAAATAGCAACCAGAAGCCACACGCCGATTCCCGGAAGGATGCGAAATAGCGGCGCCAGAATATAGTTCCACCATTCCACAGCCAGGCTCCAGAGCTGCCCGCCACCTGCGACTGTAGGAACGAGGATTGTTTGCAGCATCACGAGCGCCATAAAATAGATCAATGCCGGTTGGGGCGCGACTCGGATCGTATTCGCGGCAAACACCAAGAAAATCGAAGCAATGTAAACTGGATATATCCGCCTCGCGCGCCGCCACAGAAATCCCTTTTCGGCCCGCTCCAGACTCGCCGCGATCGAATAGCCCGATATGAGCAGGAAGCCATAGACGGCCGATGACTGGCCCAAGTAGTACCCGATAGCTGTCCAGCGAACCGAAGGCCCAAGCGCAAAGTACAAATGTCCAAGAAGAACGCCCATTGCGAGGACGAATCGCGCGGCGGCGAGGACTTCCCATTGGTTCGAAGACGGCTGCTGCACAATCATAGCGTAGCCTTTGGCGAGTCACGGTTGCAAGCGACATTGGACGCATGCAAGCCTCCAACACGTGCCCGCGCGGTCGCATCAATTGAATCGAGGAGAGACCGTTGAAGCGCCGCCTAGCCTTGTGCTTGCTTTTGACTGCGCTCTCCCCGGCGCCCGCCGCGCACGCCGCGGATTCCGGCTGGGACCAATACGGCGGCGATCAGGGAGGCCAGCGCTTTTCAGCAGCTTCGCAGCTGACACCGAAGAACGTGCGTCGTCTCCGCATTGCCTGGACCTACTCGGCCTCGAACGGACAAGAAAATCCAAAATCCCTGAGACATGCGTCGTTCGAGAACACCCCTATTCTTGGCGACGGTCGGCTTTACCTATGTTCTCAATTCGACTCCGTATCCGCACTCGATCCGGGGAGCGGAAAGCTGATTTGGCGATATGACGCCAAACCAGATCGATCTCTGCCTTATGCAAACAACTATGTTTGCCGAGGCGTCGCCTTTTGGCGCAATTCCTCCCTGAGATCAGGCTTGTGCGCGAGCCAGGTCTTCATCGCGACGATCGACCGCCGGCTCATCGCGCTAGACGCTGCTACCGGCCGGCCATGTCCGTCGTTCGGCGCCGGCGGCGTGATCAAGCTCGTGCCTGATGCCGCGCTGTCAAAGCGCGAAGAGGAACAGAACACGTCGCCCCCGATCGTGAGCAGAGGGCTCGTGATCGTCGGCTCATCTGTCGAAGACAATTGGCGGACCGACGCGCCCAACGGCTCAGTCAGGGCATTCGATGCGGCGACAGGGGCCCCAAGATGGTCATTCGATCCAATTCCTCGTGACGTAAATGGCGCTCAGGCCTTGGGCTGGAACACCAAGGAGGCGCCAACGGTCGGGGCGGCCAATGTCTGGGCCCCGATGTCCGCTGACGATGAACGAGGCTTGGTATTCCTTCCGACAACTAGCCCCGGTCCGGATTTCTTTGGCGGCCTGAGAAAGGGGGACAACCGATACGCGGATTCGGTTGTGGCTTTACACACAGACACAGGGAAGGTTGCGTGGTCGTTTCAGATTACGCATCACGACGTGTGGGACTACGACGTCTCCTCCCAACCAACCCTGGGGATGGTGAACTACCGAGGTAAGCCGACCCCCGCTCTCTTGCAGGCCACCAAACAAGGGCTCTTGTTTACGCTAGACCGCGTTACAGGAAATCCCGTCATCCCCGTTGTCGAGCGCAAGACCCCGCAGGGCGGCGTCGCAGGAGAAGCCCTCTCGCCAACGCAGCCCTTCCCGATCGCACCGCCGCCGCTCATTCCAACTTCAGTCAAGCCGAGCGAGGCATTTGGCCTGACTCCCTGGGACAGGAAAGCCTGCCGTGACGCGATCTCCAGAGTCCGGAACGAAGGCATCTATACGCCGCCCACGGCCGAGACCGGCACCCTGCAAATCCCGGGCTATTCAGGCGGCTCCAACTGGGGTGGTCTAGCGTTCGATACAAGCAGGCAGATTGCTGTGGTCAACACGACAAGCATCGTTGACGTGATCCGCCTTTTTCCCGGCGAAGATCTCCAAAAGGTCAGGTCGGAGAATCCGAGCAAGATCGTTTCGCCTCAGATGGGGGCTCCGTATGGCATTACGTCTTCCTGGCTGCTGGGCCCGTTCGGCATGCCGTGCAATCCGCCGCCTTGGGGACGCCTAACGGCAATCGATATGCGCGAAGGGCAGGTGCTCTGGTCCGTGGCACTCGGGTCGACAACAGACATCTTTCCCTTCTCAGACTTGGTACTGGGGAAAACGGGCACGCCAAACGTCGGCGGCCCCATTGTCACGGCGAGTGGCCTCGTGTTCATCGGCGCCGCGATGGACAACTACCTTCGCGCCTTTGACGTTCGTACGGGGGCAGAGTTGTGGAAAGGACGCCTGCCCAGCGGAGGGCAGGCAACGCCAATGACCTATACGTGGAAGGGTCGCCAATACGTCTTGATCGCCGCGGGCGGTCACGCTGGCCTGAATACCAAGCGCGGCGACACCGTCGTTGCATTTGCCCTGCCGGACTGAAGCCATCATTCTCGGAAAGCCATTCTTCAATCAATTTTTGCTAATGCGACGATGATCGCCTCTGAGCACGTGATTTGATGAAAGCCGCCATCTCAACCGTAGCGTCGGGCGGCCGCGCAGCGCGGGCGCCCCGATGACCCGCGTCGAACGCCTGGTCCGCTACTACGGCGCGGGCGCCGTCAACACCGCGTTCGGGTTCGGGCTCTACTCGCTGCTGGTGTTCCTGGGGCTCAACTTGTTCGTGGCCCAGATCATCGCCCACGTGTGCGGCACGGCCTTCAACTACTTCACCTACAGCCGGCACGTATTCCGCGGCCATCGCCGCAGCCCGGCGGCCTTCATCGGCGCCTATGTCTTCAACTACCTGCTGGGTCTGGGCCTGCTGGCGCTGGCCCATACGGTGGTGAAGAACCCCTATGGCGCAGGCTTTCTCGGCCTGCTCGTCGGCACGGCGATCAACTACTTCGTGCTGCGGCGCTTCGTGTTCCGGCCCCCTGAGCCGCCCCCCGCCGCCGGCTCCTGCCCCGAGGCCTCCGCCCCCCCATGACCGCCGCCACCGACACCTCCCCCGCTCCACCCGCAACCCTCCCCCTGATGCACCGGATCGCCGCCGTGGCCACGCCGGCGACGGCGTTCGTCCTGCTGGCCTGCCTGGCGGGGACGCTGTGGATCGGGCGGGACTGGCCGCTGGTCCACGACGCCTCGATCATGCACTACATGGTCTTCCTCATGGAGCACGGGCTCGCGCCCTATCGCGACGTGCCGGACTTCAACATGCCCGGCGCCCACCTGTCCGAGGCGCTGGTCATGCACACCCTGGGCGGCGACGCGGCCGCCTGGCGGCTGTGGGACCTGATCCTGGGGCTGCTGGCCACGGGGGCCTGCGTCTGGATCGCCGGACCCGGCTTGCGCTGGGCGGGGGTGGCGGCGGGCGCCCTCGGCTATCTGATCCATCTGGCCGACGGCGCCTTGAACCTCGGGCAACGGGACTGGCTGGTGGCGGTCCTCCTGCTGGGGGCCCTGGGCTGCCTCTCATCCGCGCTGCGACGGGGCCAGCCGGCGTGGATGGCGGGCGCCGCCCTGCTCTGCGGCCTGGCGACGACCATAAAGCCGCATGTCCTGTTCGTCGGCCTGGCCTTCTTCGCCGTGGCTTGTGGGCTGAGCCGTGCGGCGCCGCGGCAGACGCCCTCGCCGCAAACACCCGCGCCGCAGACGCCCATGCGCGGCGGCTGGCCGGCGGTGGTGCTGTGGTCCTTCCTCGGCATGATTCCGCCCACGGCCATGGCCCTGGCCTATCTGACCTATTGGCGGGCCTGGCCGGCGTTCCTCGACATCATGCACGGCGTGCTGCCCTGGTATGCGAGCCTCATGCGGGCGCCGCTGCCGGAGATGCTCAACCGCTCGATGTGGCCGTTCGTCCTGCTCGCCGGGGCCTTGACCGTCGCGTGGCCGAACCGCCGCGCGCGCGGCTGGGACCTGGAGCTGGCGTTCCTGGGCGCCCTGGGCGGGCTGGCCCTGTTCCTCATCCAGGAAAAGGGCTGGCCCTACCACCGCTATTCCGAGATGGTCTTCCTCGCCCTGTGGGCGACGCTGGCTTGCGCCCGGGCGATGACCAGGGGATCGACCGGCAGGCTCCTGGGCGTCACCGGCCTGGTCCTTTGCGCCCTGTTCGGCGGAGTCCAGGTGTTCCTGGCGTCCCAGGCGATCTATCCGGCCCGGAACCTGCCGCTGCTCGAGCGCGACCTGCGGCAGCTGGGCGGCCCGGCCCTGTCGGGCAAGGTGCAATGCCTGGACATGGTCAGCGGCAGCTGCATCACCGCCCTCTACGACCTGAAGCTGGTCAACGCCACCGGATGGATCGGCGACGTCGCGTTCTTCCCGGATCATCCGAACCCCGTCGCCGCGGGCTTTCAGAAGCAGTTCTCCCAGGTGCTGGCCGAACGCCCTCCGGAGGTGATCGTGATCAGCAGCTACTCCTGGCCGGCCGACAAGTTCAACTACGACAAGCTGCGCAACTGGCCGGCGTTCAACGCCACGCTGGCGAGGCAGTACCGCCTGGCGCACGAGGTCCCCAACGTCCGTAACGGCGTCGGCTACCGGCTCTATGTCCTGAAGCCCAAAGGCGACCGGAAATCGTGAGGCAGGGGACGGCCCGCGCGACAACGCTTGGCTTGCCGCAACACGGTATTAGCGTGTCCGTCCTAAATACAGACCACGCCCAAGTGGGGAACACGACCACATGAAAACCGTCATCCTGGCCGGGGGGCTCGGCAGCCGGCTCGGCGAAGAGACCGCGGTGCGCCCCAAGCCCATGGTCGAGATCGGCGGACGGCCGATCATCTGGCACATCATGAAGATCTTTTCGGCCCACGGGCTCCAGGACTTCGTGATCTGCCTCGGCTACAAGGGCTATATGATCAAGGAGTATTTCGCCAACTACTTCCTGCACATGTCGGACGTGACCTTCGACCTGTCCGACAACTCCATGACCGTGCACCAGAACTCGGCCGAGCCGTGGCGCGTGACGCTGGTGGATACCGGATCCGAGACCCAGACCGGCGGGCGGCTGAAGGCGGTGCGGCGCTATCTGGATGACGGCGACGACTTCTGCTTCACCTACGGCGACGGGGTGGCCGACGTCGACATCCGCGCCCTGGTGGCCTTCCACGAGGCACACGGCAAGCGCCTGACCATGACCGCGGTGGCGCCGCCCGGGCGCTTCGGCGCAGTGGAGACGGACGGCGACCGGGTGGTCAGCTTCCTGGAGAAGCCGCCGGGCGACGGCGGGCGCATCAACGGCGGCTTCTTCGTCGCCCACCCCTCGGTGCTCGACCTCGTCGAGGGCCCGGGAACCTATTGGGAGCGCGAGCCGATGGAGGCCCTGGCGCGCGACGGCCAGCTGATGGCGTTCCGCCACGACGGCTTCTGGGCGGCGATGGACACCCTGCGCGACAAGACCGTGCTCGAGGCGCACTGGGCCAGCGGCGCCGCGCCCTGGAAGGTGTGGTGAGCCCGGAACCGCCGCTGACCACGGTCCAGGGCGCGGCGGCCCAGCGCCTGACGTCGGGCAACCACCGCATCGTGGTCACCGGCGCCGGCGGATGGCTCGGCCTGGCCACCCTGGAGATGCTGGCGACGCTGCTGGGCGAGGCCTTCGCCAAGCGGGTGTTCTGTTTCGGGGCCCGGCCCCGGCGGCTCCTGCTGCGCGGCGGCGTCGAGGCCGTGCAGCACCCACTGAGCGGCCTGGCCGATCTGCCGCCGGCGCCGAGCCTGGTGCTGCACCTGGCCTTCATCACCCAGGGGCCGCAGATGACGCTGTCGGCGGCCGACTATGTGGCGGCAAACCAGACCCTGCGGGCGCAGGTGCTGGGCGCCCTCAAGCCGATCGGGGCGAAGGCGGTGTTCCAGGCCTCCTCCGGCGCGGCGGCCCTCGCCGATCCGGCCGGCGGCGCCCAGTCCAAGCAGCTCTACGGCTGGCTGAAGACGATGGACGAGGCGGCGTTCGCCGAGTGGGCCGAGGCCGAGGGGCGCGGGGCCCTGATCGGCCGGGTGTTCAACCTCTCCGGGCCCTACATCAACCGCCGCTCCACCTACGCCCTGGCCTCGTTCATCGGCGACGCCCTGGCCGGCCGGCCGATCGCGGTGCGCGCGGCCGCGCCGGTGTGGCGCTCCTACGTCGCCATCGCCGAGCTGATGAGCGTGGTCCTGGCCTGGCTCACCGGGCCGGCGGGGGGCGTGGCGCGCTTCGAGAGCGCCGGGGCCGAGACACTGGAGGCCGGCGAGATCGCCGCTCGCGTGGCGGCGGTCCTGGCCCCCGGGACCGGGATCCATCGCGCGCGCTTCGACCCCGAAGCCGCGGCCGACCGCTACGTGGGCGAGGCGGAGGCCTACGAGGCCCTGCGGCGCGCGGCGGCGGTCGAGCCCCAGACGTTGGACGACCAGATCCGGACGACGGCGCGCTACATGGCCGACTATCCGGAAGCGGCCGCCTCGTAGCGCGCGATCTGCGTCCGGGTGAATGCGGCGATCCCGGCGGGGTCGGCGAGCTGGGCGCGCCACCAGTCGGCGGTCATGCCCACCGCCTGCTCCAGGTCCAGCGCCGGCCGCCAGCCGAGGCCCGCGGCCGCCTTGGCGCTGTCGAGCCGCAGAATGCCCGCCTCACTAAGCGGCGAGGGCTCGATCACCGGCGCGGGGGCGGACGGTCCCCAGGAGCGGGCGAACAGGCCGGCGATCTCGCCGACGGTGACCTCGGCCTCGGCGTCGGGCCCGAAGTTCCAGGCCCCCTCGACATCCTTGCTGTCGAGCAGGGCCCGGCCGAGGCGGAGATACCCGCGCAGGGGCTCCAGCACGTGCTGCCAGGGCCGCACGGCGCCGGGGTTGCGGAGCGCCGGCGCCCGGCCGGCGGCGAAGGCCCTGGCCAGGTCGGGGATCAGCCGGTCAACCGCCCGGTCGCCGCCGCCGATCACATTGCCCGCCCGCACGGTGGCCAGGCGCATCCGGCCGTCCAGCGGCAGCACGGCGCGCGCATAGCTGCCGGCCACGATCTCGGCGGCCGCCTTGCTGGCGCTGTAGGGATCCTTGCCGCCTAGCGGATCGCCCTCGGCGAAGGCGCGGCCGGTTTCGGCGTTGTCGTAGCACTTGTCGCTGGTGGCGCAGACCACGGCGCGCACCGACGGCGCCCCGCGCGCCGCCTCGATCACATTGACCGTGCCCATCACATTGACGGCGAAGGTGTGGGCCGGGTCCGCATAGGACGGCCGCACCAGGGACTGGGCGGCCAGGTGGAAGAGGAGGTCGGGCGCGAAGTCCGCCACCGCGCGGCGGGTCGCCTCGCTGTCGAGGATGTCGGCCATCACCGAACGGGTGCGGGCTTCGAGGCCGAGGTCCGCGTAGAGGCTCGGGCCCTCGGGCGGCAGGGCGAGGCCGCCCACCACCGCCCCCTGGGCCAGCAGCCACTCGGCGAGCCAGGCGCCCTTGAAGCCGGTGTGGCCGGTGACGAGGACGCGGAGGCCCCGATAGTCCGCCGTCATGCCGCCCCGTGGCTCTGGCAGAAGCCGCCGATCACCTCGAGCATGTAGTCGATCGCCGCGTCGTTCAAGCCGGGATACACGCCGATCCAGAACGTCTGGCGCATGATCCGGTCGCTGTTGGCGAGGTCGCCGGCCACGCGGAACTCGCGGCCCAGCATGTAGGGCTGGCGCACCAGGTTGCCGCCGAACAACAGGCGCGTGCCGATCTTGTGGGCGTCGAGGTGGCGCAGGATCTCGTCCCGCGTGAAGGGCGCGTCGTCGCGCACGGTCAGCAGGAAGCCGAACCAGGAGGGCTCGGTGTTCGGCGTCGCCTCGGGCAGGACGAACACTTCCTCGAACGGCTTCAGGCCCGCCTTCAGCCGGTCGAAGTTACGCCGGCGCGCGGTGATGAAATCCTCCAGGTGGTCGAGCTGCGACAGCCCCACCGCCGCCTGCATGTCGGTGATCTTCAGGTTATAGCCGAGGTGCGAATAGACGTACTTGTGGTCGTAGCCGCGTGGCAGCTCGCCCAGCGTCCAGTCGAACCGGCGGCCGCAGGTGTTGTCCTGGCCCGGCTCGCAGTAGCAGTCGCGCCCCCAGTCGCGGAACGCCTCCATGGCCCGGCGCAGCGCCGGGTCGGTGGTGTAGACCGCCCCGCCCTCGCCCATGGTGATGTGGTGGGCGGGATAGAAGCTGAGGGTGCCGATGTCGCCGAAGGTCCCGACGTGCCGGCCGTCGACCGTGGCGCCCAGGGCGTCGCAGCAGTCCTCGACCAGCCACAGGCCATGCTTTTCGGCGATCTTCGCGATCTCGTCGGCGCGATAGGGATTGCCGAGCGTGTGGGCGATCACGATCGCCTTGGTGCGTTCGCCGATGGCCGCCTCGATGGTCTCCGGCAGGACGTTGTAGGTGGGGATGTCCACGTCGACGAACACCGGCTTCAGGCCCGCGGCGATCGCCGGATTGATGGTGGTCGGGAAGCCGGCCGCCGCCGCGATCACCTCGTCGCCGGGCTGCAGCCGCCGGTCGCGCACGAGCGGCGAGGTCAGGGCCAGGGTCGCCACCAGATTGGCCGACGACCCCGAATTCACCGTCAGGGCCCAGCGGGCGCCGACACGTGCGGCGAGGCGGGCCTGGAAGGCCTCGTTGAAGCGGCCGGTGGTCAGCCAGAAATCGAGCGCCGAGTCGACCAGCGACTGCATGTCGGAAGCGTCGAACACGCGTCCGGACACGGGCGCCGAGGGGGACGCCGGATTGTACCCGCGATCGGCGTGCTGCAGACGATAGTATTCGTCGACCAGGCCCATGATCTCCGCCCGGATCGCCTCCGGCGTGCGGTCAGGATTCTGACGATGCGGTTGGGCGATCGACACGGTGGCTTCCTGGCTTCGGGAGTGCATCGCGGCCATTGACGGCGGTGGGGACCAAGGTGACCGTATCCTGACGGGGCAGGTTGAAGAACCCGTTTATTTACCTTGAGGAGGTCTGTTGCGCCCATCCCGCTATCACCAACTGAAAGAACGATGGTATCGTTACCTGGATATCGTTCTCCCGGGGGATCAGCGTCATGCGTATGTTCTCATTCATGATGGCCGGCGGCGGTGGGCGGCGGGTGCACATCAATCCCGAACAGGTGGTCTGCCTGGTCGACATGGGCGACGACCGCACCCAGGTCGTGACCACCGGCCTTTCCGGCTCGACCTCCATGACCCTGGTGGTCGAGGGCGCCCTGGAGGAGGTGGCTATGGTCCTGCAGGGCCATGTCCGGCCCGAACGGCGCAGCCTGCACGACCCGGACGATGTGCAGCCGCGGTCGTCCGCCCTGTCCTGACCCGGGGCGTGCATGGCGGCGTCTAGCGGGACGCCCGTTGCGCCCAGTATCGGGGCCCTCCAGAGCGGGCTTACGCCCGCCGTCGTGTTCCTCGGCTTGGCGGCGCTCTACTACGGCGTCCTGTGGCTGTTCTCGCTCGGCGAGCCGATCACCCTGGCCTTTGCCAACAAGGACGCCTGGCAGCATCTGGCGGCGCTTCAGGCCCTGATCGACGATCCCTGGAAGCCCGCCAACCCCTTCGTCGCCACCGCGGAAGCCAGCCGCCTGTTCGGTCCGGTGCATGTGGCCGGGGCCCTGGCGGCGCGGGTCCTGGGCTGGCCGGCTCTGGGGGCCTACGGCCTGATCGCCGGCTTCAACCTCCTGGCCCTGGCCGGAGGCCAGTGGTTGTTCGGCCGCGCCTACTTCCGCAGCGCCTGGGGGCCCGTGGCCCTGCTCGCGGCCATGGCGGCGGGCTGGTGGGTGTCGTTCATCCACACCGGCTTCCACTCGGCCCTGTCCCTGCTCGAAGGGGCGGAATACCCGGCCACCACCGGCGTCGCCCTGGGCCTGGTGCTGTGGGGCGTGACCCTCCGGCTTCTCGCCGACCCGCGCTGGCTCAGCGGCTGGTCGCTCGCCTGTCCCCTGCTGGTCGCGGTCATGGTGGCCAACCACCCCCTGTCCGCCGGCATCGCGGGAGTCGGCGCCGCCTGCCTGGGCCTCCTGGAGCCGGCGTCCCTGGCCGCGCGCGCGCGCCTGGCCGTGCTGGGCCTGGCCGGGCTGGTCCTGGCCGCCGCCTGGCCCTGGTTCAACCCCTACGCCGTGCTGCTCACCGCCGGGGCGCCCGACTGGGGCGCCGCCATCGACTTCTACAGCCTGCCCGTCCTCGGCATGACTCTTTGGCCGGCGGCGATCGGGGTCCTGGGCCTCAGGCGCTCGACGGCGGCGATGCTCGGCGTCTACGGCCTTGCCTTCCTGCTGGGGCTGGCGGGATCCTCGGTGGCGCACCGGTTCGTGATGCCCACGGTGCTCACCCTGCACATCGGCCTGGCTGCCCTGATCCTGCGCTTCTGGCCTACGCCCAGACGGAGAGTCCTGGTCATCGCCCTGGCTGCGTCGGTCGCGGTGCAGTGTGTCGCCGGAGCACAGTACGTGCGCTACGCCTCCGGGGGCTGGCGAGCGGACGGCAATCTGCTTCGCCACGCCCAAGCGCTGGGGTTGGATGCCGGCGTCGTCGCCGCCGACGGCTTGGCCGCCTGGCCGCTGGTCGCCAGCGGGGTGAAGGTCGTGGCCACGCCCCTGCCCGAACCGCTGATCCACGACCAGGCCCAGCGCCAGGCGGACAATGCCGCCCTGTTCTCGCCGGACACGCCGCTGTCGGTCCGGCGAGCCATCCTCGCGCGCTATGGCGTCCGGTCGATGGTGGTCGACAAGGATTTCCTGCCGCCCGGCGAAGAGCAGACCCTGGCTCCAGTCGCCGCCCCGGCCGCGGTCAGCGGGCCCCTGATCCGCTATGACGTGCGGCCCTGAGGTCCGGCCGACCGGCTCCCATGCCGCAGGGCTTCACCGGTGATTGTAGGGTAACCCGGCGTCCACGATCTTGCGCGAATGCTGGTGGCTGATACTGCGATCGGCCGGGCCCGTCCGCCTCCCCGCGACACCGCCCCTTGGAGACAATGATCACGCCATGGACGCTGACGACCCGGCGCCCCTCGGCAGTCCGGACCCGCCGTCGACGCGGACCGCTTCCGAAGGCCGCCGCGCCTTGCGCTACCTTCTGTTCGGAGGGATGGCGGCGGCGATCAACTGGGGCTCGCGCTTCGCCTGGAGCCTCGTCCTTCCGTTCCGGTTCGCCGTGCTCGCGGCCTACGCCACCGGCATGGTGTTCGCCTTCGTCACCTTCCGGCGCTTCGTCTTCGACGCCTCGGGAACGGGCGTGGGAAACCAGGCGCGCAACTTCATCATCGTCAATCTGCTGGGCGTGGCCCAGACCTGGATCCTGGCGGTGGTGATGGTGGACAAGGTCCTGCCGGCGGTCGGCTGGACGTTCCAGCCGGAGGCCTCCGGCCACGCCGTGGCGATCGCGGCGCCGGTGGTGACGAGCTGGTTCGGCCACCGCCATTTCACCTTCCGCGCCGCCCGGGCCGGCGCCTAGATCCGATCAGGATCGCTGCAGGATCGCCTGGACCTCCTGGGGCGCCCCGGCCTGGTGCGAATAAGGCGCCGGCAGAAGGAGCGGGATGACGGCGAACATCGCCGCCACGCCCGCGAACAGCGGGGAGCGCAGCAACGGCGCCCCGTAGCGCGCGGACAGGGCCGCCAGCGACAGGCCCATCGTCAGGATGCTCAGGCCGCCCCAGCGCAGGACGTCGTAGCCGAGCAGGTTCATGGCCAGGGGCGTGAAGGCGGTCGCCACCGCGGCCAGCTTGGCGACGGCCGGCGCGCGCCAGCCCAGGCAGACCACGGTCAGGAACAGGCCGGCCACCGGCAGCAGGAGCATCGCATTGGCCAACTGCAGGCTCCAGAACCAATGGGTGCGGCCGATGTCGGCCATCATGGCCAGGTTGTCGGACAGTGACCGGCGCAGGATGGCGAAGCCGTAGGGCTCCAGCGGGAAATCGGCCCTGGCCTGGAGCAGCTTCAGCGCCTGCGCGGCCTGCGCCGGCGAAAGCGGCCTGCCCAGGGCGCACAGCCCCGCGACGAGGACGCCGGCTCCGACGACGGCCACGGGCGCGATCCAGTCCCGCGCCCGCTCCGCGCGCAACACCAGCGGCAGCACGGTCGCCGGAAGGAAGATGACCAGGTACGCCTCGTGGACGAGGACGCCGATCACGGCGCAGATCGCGACGACGGCGACCTGGAACCGGCCCCGGACCAGGAAGCTGGCGGCCGCCAGCAGCGCCATGGGCAGATCGAGCGATCCGTTGAGCGCGATGAACACGCCGAAGCCGTAGCTGGCCGCCAGGGAGCCGATCATGATCAGCCCGGCGGCCGACCGGGCCAGGCCCGATCTGGCCAGGGCGAGGCCGTAGACCAGGACGACCAGGCACAGGAGCGCCGTCGACACGGCGGCGTAGACGGCGAAGTGACCCACAGGAATGTGCAGCCACGCCAGCGCCTGGCCGAACCCACACCGCTTTGGCGCGATGTCGCAGGTGAACATCGCCTGGGTGGCGGCCCAGGGATCTGGCTGGCGCAGGCTCCGCGCGAAGGTCACGAGGAGGGCGGCGACCGGCGCGAGCCAGAGCGCCCGGCGCATCGCGCCGAACCCGTTTCCCCCGCCGCCTCGCCCGACTATGGCCTCCCCGCTCATGGACTAGAGTTAGCACGGCCCCCGACCTCGGCCAGGGCCATCCCGCCGCGGATGGTGTTTCAACGCGAGTCACGTCTGAAGTTCAGGATCGGGCAGGCAGGTGGAGGGTCAGGCCTTGAGCGTCCTGTTTCTACGCCGCGACGGCGACGAGCCGGGCGATACGGGACGGGCTGCAGTTCTGCGCCTGCTACCCATCCCTCCCGCGGCCTTCCTGGCCCTGCTGATCATCACCCTGGCCGTGGTCGTGTACGGCCTGAGGCTGCAGTCCCACGCGCCTGCCCCTTCTCCGCCCCGCGCCGCGGCGACGGCGTTCACCGACGTTCAGCTGCACCGCGACGAGGTCGCCTTCGCCCACCATCCGTCCACCTACTACGCGCGAGTGATCGCCGAGCAGCGCCTCCGGGGCTATCCGTTGAAGCCGTTCGCCGCCGTGCGGCCCCCGGTCCTTGCGTTCGCCCTGGCCTGGCTGCCGGGCGGCGAGGCCTCGGCGCGGCTGCTGGTCGCCGCCCTTGGCGTCGTGGTCGCGGGGCTGTGGACCGTGCGTCTCGTGGCGCCGCTCGGCGCCGTGGGCGCCGCCGTCGGCGGCCTGGCCCTGGCCAGCGGCGTGATCGCCGCCTTCACCCCCAACGGCTACCTGATGCACGAGTGCTGGGCCGGGCTGCTGATCGCCCTGTCCCTGGCGCTGCATCCCGGCCACCGGCCGCGCAGGGGCGGGGGCGCGTGGCTGGCGGCCTCGCTTCTGGCCGGTCTGGCCGCGGCCCTGGTGCGCGAGCTCGCCCTGCCCTTCCTCGGGGTGATGGCCCTGATGGCCCTGGCCGAACGCCGACCGAAGGAGGCGTTGCTGTGGCTGGGGGCGATCGGCCTCGCGCTGCTCGCCCTGCTCGGCCACGCCCTGGCGGTGATGCGCCATACCCTGCCGACCGATCCGGGCATGGCGTGGGTGCGTGTGGGCGGCTGGGGCTTCGTCCTGGCGGCCGATCGCTGGAACGCCATCGTCGCGCTGAAACCCTGGCTGGCGGCGATGCTCGCGCCGCCGGCGCTGGCGGGCGCCCTGGCCTGGGGCGGGCCGATGGGGCGGCGACTGGCGTTCACCCTGCTCGGCTACGCGGCCGGTTTCCTGGTCGTCGGCCGGCCCGAGGACACCTACTGGGGCCTGATGATCGCCGCGTTGCTACCGCTCGGCTGGGCGGGGGCGGTCGCCGCCGGCCTGGCCCTCTTGGCCAGGCTCATCAGACGGCAGGCGGCTCCCGCGGCAGGCTGAGGCGCCGAGGCGCAAGCCGGGTCCGGCGGCGGCGCGGCGGCCTTGCCGGAATGGCTCCATGCTCCGAGAATCGAGGCCACTACGAGGATGCCTCGGATCTCGTTGAGCAGAAGCAGCGCGACCCCCACCTTGCCCAAGGCGCTGAACGGCTTCATCGCCGCCCTGAACGTGCCCTCCTAAGGCGTCGTTCCGGGGCGGAGGCCTGAATTCAGCGTGATGACGCGGCGGCCGGCGCCGCAGGAGGCGGCGTCAGCGACTGCACGGCCAAGCGCAGGGCGTGGACCTGCTGAAGGGTCTGCACCGACAGTCCCAGCGAGCCGACCGCGGCCAGGAGAGAGATCACGGCGCACATGACGGCCACCCGCCCGATGTTCTCGGCCCGGATCATCCGGCGGGGTCCGAGCTCCAGCGGGAGCCCATGCGCGGGATGGTCGATCCCGACCCGGGCGCAGGCCTTCTCGTTCAGCCAGCGCATGGCCACCGCCCGCGCCGGCCCCTTGTAGTAGTTGGCGTCCAGACGTTCGGAGACCGCGGCCTCCCCGAGGGACTCGAATTCGGCGTTGAGCTGGCCGACATTATCCATAACGTCGTTATATCAAATATCGGAGAAGCTTGACAGTTGAGCCGGAAAACTTTTTCAGGCGTGGTCCTCGGGCGACGTGGAAGCGGCGTCAGCGCAGCCGCCCGGTCTAGGCCGAACGGCGATACTCGATAATGCCGTAACGTCATTCATCCTGGCCACCTGGCCAGGCAGGAGCCACGCCCTATTTGGGCTTGCGCACCTGGCCGGGAGGGGCGCCTCGGCCGCCCTTGCCGAGACCGATCTTCTTGGCCACCAAGGCGCGATCGCGGGAGTAATTGGGGGCGACGATCGGATGGTCGTGCGCCAGGCCCCACTTCTTGCGGTAGGCCTCGGGAGTCAGACCGTGGGCGCTGACCAGATGCGGCCGCAGGGAGCGGAAAGTCATGCCGTCCTCGAGGCAGACCACGTGGTCCGGCGTCACCGACTCCTCGATCGGCACCGCGGGAACGGGGGCCTCGACCGGCGGGGCGTCGTGGTCGAAGAGACCCACGGCTTCGAATACCCCCTCGGCCGAATGCGCGCCATGCTCCGAAGAGGCGGGATCGGGAAGCCGGGCGAAGGCCTCATGAATGCGGCGGATCAGCTCCGGCACGTGCTGCGCCAGTTGCGGAATGTCGTCCGCCCCGACCGCATTGTTCTTGAGATAAGCTGAGATCAGCTCTGCGGTTATGGCTACAGCCTTATCGTTACCCATAGGGCGCAAACTCCTGAGGCCCATCTACGCGGTGGCGGAAATTGCATACTCCGAATTGAGTATCATGTCATACAAATTTTTGCCGCTTTTGGAATTGGACCTGATTCTAGCCCAAAATAAGGCGACCGATAGCCAATCGGGTCGCACCTTCATTAGTGTTAATTCGATCGGCATGAATGTTCCGACATGGGACACCAAGTCAGAACCATCCTAGACCAAAGTATAGATAGGCGACCGCGCGACAGGCGAAGCGCGACACTGAAATGAATAACGAATGTCGGGAAGATGACTGAAGGGCTGGCGCGCGACTGTTATGCGGCCGAGCCAAATTTCTTGGACGGCGTCTCGAGCGTGATAGGGCGATACGCCACTGTAACGTTACTTGGACTACCGGATTTCGCGCGTCGCTTGAACGCTACACTGACCTCCGATTCGGGCCCTGGGCGAACGTCGGCGCAGGCGCGGGAGGCTCTCCCAGGGCCGCGCCGGCCCCCCGCGACCCCACTGTAACGTTATTCACGGGCGCGTCAGAACGCCTCGCGCAGCGGCGCCCGCCGCCCCCAAACCGTCCACAGGCAGGAGGAAGCGCGGCGCCGGTTCCCCCCGCCCCTGCGGAGGGCGACGGCGATCGGACTCGCGTCGATCACTCCGCTGATCGTGGGGCGGCGGCGCGAGTGAGTCGAGTTCAGCCCTTGAGCTTCACCGTCACGGTGGTCGACAGGCCCGGACGCAGCTTGGCCAGGGCCGGCTGGCCCGGATCGAGGCGGATGCGCACGGGCACGCGCTGCACGATCTTGGTGAAGTTGCCGGTGCCCGGCTCGAAGGGCAGCAGCGAGAACTGCGATCCCGAGCCCGGGGCGAAGCTGTCGACCTCGCCCTTCAGCGTCACCCCCGGCAGGGCGTCGACCTTGATGCGCGCGCCCTGGCCGGGAAGCATGCGGGCGATCTGGGTCTCCTTGAAGTTGGCCGTCACATAGACCGCGTTCAGCGGCACCAGCGTGAGCAGGCGCGTGCCGGGTTGAACATAGTCACCGGGCTCGGCCTGGCGGTCTCCGACCACTCCGTCGATCGGGGCGCGGATCACGGTCCAGCCCCGGTCCTGTTTGGCGAGATCGAGCGCGGCCTTGGCGCGGGCCGCGGCGGCCTCGGCCTGGCCGAGGGCGGCCTCCAGCACCGGACGCTTGGCGGCGACCACCCCGGCCTGGCTCCTGGCCACGTCCAACGCCGCACGGCTGTGGTCGGCGTCGGACCGGGCGGTGACCGCGGCTGCGCGGAAGGCGTCGGCGTCGCGGCGGGCGACCGCGCCCGAAGCCACCAGGTTGTCGTAGCGCGTGCGGTCGGCCTGCGCCTTCACGCTCTGGGCGTCGGCGGACGCGATCAGGGTCTGGGCGGCGCGCACATTCGCCCCCGCCAATGCCTGCTCGGCGCCCAGTTGCAGTAGGGCGGCGCGGGCCGAGCCGACGGCGGCTTCGGCGTTGGCCAACTCGGCGGCGGCCGAGGCCACCTTCGAGTCGAACTCCTGCGGGTCGATGCGCACCAAAGGATCACCCTTGTGGACCGGCTGGTTGTGCTGCACCAGCACCTCGGTGACCTGGCCCTTGATGCGCGGCGCCACCACGGAGCTGTCGGCCTCCACATAGGCGGCGTCGGTGCTCTCGGCCGCCTTGGGCGCCAGGATGTAGCCCGCGCCCGCCACGCCGAGCACGGCGGCCCCGGCCACGGCCATCAGCGCCTTCTTCGAGGCGAACGGCGGCTTCTTCTTCAGCTTGATCTCGGCGGCGCCGGCGAGGGCGTCGATGGCGACGGTCTGGTTCACGGCGGTCACTCCAGATTGAGGCGTTGTTTGAGGACATGCTTGGACCGCTCCAGCATCAGGTCGGAGCGGGCGATATCGGGTTCGTTGCGGGCGAGCATCAGGCCGCCCACCGCTTCGGCGACGGTCGATGTCGCCAGGTCGTCCGGCTCGGCGCGGCCGAGGTCACGGAGTAGTTCGGCGATGCGGGCGGTCATCCCCGCCATGCCCTTGGAGTAGGCGGCCCGGATCTCGGGCGTGAGGCGTTGCGCGTCCGCGGCCAGGGCCGGCAGGGCGCAGCCGGCGGGCGAGTCGCGGTGGGCGGGGGACAGGTAATAGTCGAGGAAAGCGGCCAGCTTCTCGGCCGGCCCGAGGTCCGTTTCGCGGTCGAGCCGCCTCAGCCGGCTGCGGGCGAACATGTGTTCGATGGTCTGGCAGACCAGGTCTTCCTTGGATTGGAAGTGGGCGTAGAACCCGCCATGGGTCAGGCCAGCCTTGGCCATGACCCCCGCCACACCCAGCTTGTGCGGACCCTCGGCGCGGATGGCCTCGGCGGCGGCGTCCAGCACCTTCTCCCGCGTCTTCTGCTTGTGTTCGGCGTCGTACCGCATCGCTCGTGGGCCTCTTGACCTCGCTTGATATGATGACCATCATACTATGCGTCAAGGGGATGGCAAGGGCCATCTCGACGAGGGGAAGTTTCGCGATGAAGGACATGGCCGATCACCGGGCCGATCACGGGCCGGGTCATCGGGCGCACGCCGCCCCGCCCGACCCCTCGCGCCTGCCCAACGCGACCAAGTATCTGATCTTCACGGTCATGGCCTTCGGCATGTTCATGGCCCTGATCGACATCCAGATCGTGGCCGCCTCGCTCAACGACGTGCAGTCGGGTCTTTCGGCGGGCCCGGACGAGATCAGCTGGGTGCAGACCGGCTATCTGATGGCCGAGCTGGTGATGATCCCCTTCGCGGCCTTCCTGGCCCAGGCGCTGTCCACCCGCTGGCTGTTCGCCCTCTCGGCGGGGCTGTTCACCCTGTCCAGCGCGCTGTGCGGCGCAGCCTGGGACATCAACTCGATGATCCTGTTCCGGGTGATCCAGGGCTTCGTCGGCGGGGCCATGGTGCCCACCGTGTTCGCCACCGGCTACGCCCTGTTCACCGGCAAGCAGCGCGCGATGATCCCGGCCATCCTCGGTTCGGTCTCGGTGCTGGCCCCGACGCTGGGCCCCACGGTCGGCGGGTGGCTGACCGAGGCGGTCGGCTGGCGCTCGATCTTCTACGTCAACATCGTCCCGGGCCTGGTGGTCACCCTCCTGGCGGCCCGCCTGATCAAGGTGGATTCGCCCAACCTCGGCATGCTCGCCAAGATCGACTACGCCCACCTGCTGGCGATGGCCGGCTTCCTCGGCGGCCTGGAATATGTGCTCGAGGAAGGCCCCCGCCACGACTGGCTGAACGAGCCGGCCATCGCCGTCGGCGCCTGGGTCTCGTTCGTCTGCTTCGCCCTGTTCATCGAGCGCTCGTTCCGCTCGGGCGGCCCGATCGTGAAGCTGACCCCGTTCCGCAAGCCGACCTTCGCCTTCGCCAGCCTGTTCAACCTGGTGCTGGGGGTCGGCATCTACGGCGCGACCTATCTGGTGCCGGTGTTCCTGGGCCGGGTGCGCGGCTACGACAGCCTGCAGATCGGCCTGACCGTGGTGGTCACCGGCGTCGCCCAGATCCTTTCCGTCGTAGTCGCCTCGCGCCTGTCGCAGAAGCTCGACATGCGGATCATGATCACCGCGGGCCTCGGCCTGTTCGCCTCCAGCCTGTGGCTGACCTCGCACATCACGCCGGACTGGGGCTTCGGCGCCCTGCTGCTCCCGCAGGCCCTGCGCGGCTTCGCCACCATGCTGTGCATCGTTCCGGCGGTGCAGATGGCCCTGTTCGGCTTCGAGGGCGCCGAGCTGCGCTACGCCTCGGGCCTGTTCAACCTGATGCGCAACCTCGGCGGGGCCGTCGGCATCGCCCTGGTCAACACCTGGCTGCAGGACGGCGCGCGCCTGCAGGCCGCCCGCTTCGGCGAGACCCTGGGCGAGAACGCCCGCAGCGCGCCCGATTTCCTGGCCGGCCTCGCCGGCGGCCTCGCCCGCGTCACCGCCGATTCCGCCGGCGCCCTGGCCCTGGCCCGCGGCGAGTTCGCCCGGCTGGTGGGCCGCTACGCCCTGACCCAGGCCTTCGACGAGGTGTTCCGCACCATGGCGTGGATGTTCCTGATCGCCCTGGTGATGGTGCCCTTCTGCAAGCCGCCCAAGCTCGGCGGCGCTTCCTCCCCTCCCCCCGACGCCCACTGATGCGCCCTGCCCAAAGAAGGCTTCCCAACATGCGCCCCTCCCGCACCCTCGCGCCCGCCGCCGTCGCCGCCCTGCTGCTGTCGGCCTGCGCCGTCGGCCCGAACTACACCGCGCCCGACCTGCGCCTGACCCAGGGCTTTCACGCCACCCCCGCCGCCGCGCCGGCTCAGCCCCTGCCGCTGAAGACCTGGTGGACCGCGTTCGGCGACCCCGAGCTCGACCGCATCGTCGAGCGGGTGCGCAGCGAGAACCTGCAGCTGGCCGAGGCCTCGGCCCGGCTCGGCCAGTCACGCGCGGCGGCCAAGGCGGCCGGGGCGGCCCTGCTGCCCGTCGTCTCGGGCGATGGCGACGCCTCCAGCGTCCGGCAGTCGCTGCAGACGCCGATCGGCGAGATCGCCCACGGCCTGCCGGGCTTCAAGCGCGACTACAACCTCTACGAAGCGGGCGTGGCGGCGAGCTGGGAAGTCGACCTGTTCGGCGGCCTGCGCCGCGAGCACGAGGCCGCCCGCGCCGAGGCCCTCGGCGCCGCCGACCAGGCCGAAGCCGTGCGCGTGGCCGTCACCGCCGAAGCCGCCGACGCCTATTTTGCGGTCCGCGGCCTGCAGGCGCGGCTCGACGTCGCCCGCCGTCAGGAAGGCGTGCAGCAGGACCTCTCGGCCCTGCTCCGCCGGCAGGTCGACGAGGGCGTGGCGCCGGAGCGCGAGCTGAACCAGGCCGAGGCGGCCCTGCAGCACGTGCGTGCGAGCATCCCGCCCCTGACGAAGGCGCTGGAGGCCGAGTACAACCGGCTCGACGTGCTGATGGGGGCCCAGCCGGGAACCTGGCGCGCGGAGCTCGAAACTCCGGCGGCGATCCCGGCCCCGCCGGCCCTTGCCACCGCCGACGGCCCCGCGGCCCTGCTGCGCCGGCGGCCCGACGTGCTGGCCGCCGAGCAGAGGCTGGTCGCCGCCAACGCCCGCATCGGCGCAGCCCTGTCAGACTACTATCCCAAGCTCACCCTGGCGGGCCTGTTCGCCGGCCAGAGCCTCAACGAGAACACCCTGTTCGCCCCCACCGCCCTGCAGAGCCAGGCCGGCGCCGCGATCCGCTGGCGCCTGTTCGACTTCGGCCGGGTGGACGCCGAGGTCGCCGCCGCGCGCGGCAAGAACGCCGAGGCGCTCGCCGCCTACCGCCTCACGGTGCTGCACGCCGTCGAGGAGGTCGAGAACGCCTTCACCGACCTGGCGCAGGAGAAGGCCCGCGCCGCGGCGCTGGACGCCGAGGTCCACAGCCTCACCGCCGCCCGCGGCCAGACCGAACAGGCCTACGAGGAAGGCGTCACCAGCCTGATCGAGGTGCGCGACGTCGACCGCAACCTGCTGACTGCCTCCGACCAGCTGGCCGACGCCCGCACCGGCGAGGCCAAGGCGGCGGTGCAGGTGTTCCGCGCCCTCGGCGGCGGCTGGAGCGCGCAATAGTTCCGCTCAGGTTGTATTGATTGCATAGTCGGCGCCGTTCGGCCGATCGGAGAAGCCCCATGCCCGCCCACCCCGGCCTTCGGGCCGCCTGCGCCTGCGGGGCCGTCACGCTCGAGGCCAGGGGCGCGCCCATGGTCACGGCGGTCTGCTACTGCGACGACTGCCAGAAGGCGGGCGAGCGGATCCAGGCGACGCCGGGCGCCCCGCCGGTGCTCGACGGCGACGGCGGGACGGCCATGGTGATGTTCCGCAAGGACCGGCTGCGTTGCGTCGAGGGCCAGGACAGACTCACCGCCGTCAAGCTCGACCCCAAGTCGCCGACCAGCCGCTATGTCGCCAGCTGCTGCAACTCGGCGATGTACCTGGGCTTCGACGACGCCAAGCACTGGGTTGACGTCTACCGCGACCGGGTCGTGGGCGAGCCGCCAAAGGTGCAGGCCCGCATCTGCACCCGCTTCCGGCCGTCGGGACCGGACCTGCCGGGCGACGCCCCCACCCACCCCGGCTATCCGCCGAGCCTGATCCCCAAGCTCCTCGGAGCGAAGATCGCGATGCTGCTCGGCCGCTAGGCGGCTCGTCATACTGCGGATGTACGGCCGCCCGACTGGCGCAAATGCGCAAGCCCACTATGTCAGTGACGGCGGCCGGACCCCATGCGCCGCTAACGGAGGTGTCGCCGTGGTCGATCGCAGGACTGTCCTGGGCGGGCTCGCCATGAGCGCCGCCGTCGCGCCGGCCTTCGCGGCGGCGCAATCCCCGCCTCGCGCCCGCAACGTGGTGCTGGCCCACGGCCTGTTCGCCGACGGCTCATGCTGGTCGGAGGTGATCGCCCGTCTGCAGGCGCGCGGCCTCGACGTCACCGCCGTGCAGAATCCCCTGACGACGCTGGACGCCGCCGTGGCCGCGACCCGCAAGGTGCTGGCGCGGCAGGAGGGACCGACCGTGCTCGTCGGCCATTCGTTCGCCGGCATGATCGTCAGCGAGGCCGGCGCCGATCCGAAGGTCTCGGCGGTGGTCTACATCGCCGCGCGGGCCCCCGACGCCGGCGAGGACTATGCCGCCTTGGCCGCCAAATACCCGACCCCGCCCGCCTCCGCCGGCATCGTGTTCGACGGCGACGAGGGGCGATTGAGCGAGGCCGCCTTCCTGAAGGACTTCGCCGGCGACATCCCCGAGGCCAAGGCGAAGGTGCTCTACGCCGTCCAGGAGCCGTTCAGCCGCGCCTTGCTGGCCGGCAAGACGACCCAGGCGGCATGGCGGTCGAAGCCGAGCTTCTACGCCGTCTCGACCAATGACCGGACCATCAACCCCGACCTGCAACGGTTCATGGCCAAACGTATGGGCGCCCGGACCATCGAGATCCAGGCGAGCCATCTTTCGCTCATCTCGCATCCGGATGAGGTCGCGGGACTGGTTCTGCAGGCGACGGCTACGGCAGGCTGAAGACGTAGAGGACGTTGTCGGTGGCGGGCTTGTACTCCGGCGTCTCGCGGCTGAGGGCCGAGGCCTCGGGCGAGAAGCCGGTGCCGATGGCGATGTACTGGCGGCCGTCGACCGCATAGCTGATCGGATAGCCGCCGACCGGCGAGGCCAGGTTCACCTCCCACAACTTCTTGCCCGAGGCGTCGTCGAGCGCCTTGAACCGGCCGACCGCGTCGCCGGCGAACACCAGCCCGCCGCCGGTGGCCATCAGCGACATCATCCCCGCGCGCTGGTCGAACGTCCACGCCGTGCGGCCGGTGGAGGCGGAGATGGCGCGCACCGTGCCGATGTTGGTCTCGCCCTTGGGGATCACGGCCACATAGTTGATGCCCATGCCGATCTGGCCCTTGGTCTTGGGCCCTTCGCTGGTCACGACCGAGCACAGGTTCTGCAGCGGCATGTACATCAGCCCTGTCTTGGGGCTGTAGGCGCCCTCCGGCCAGTTCTTGCCGCCGGCGAAGCTGGGGCAGACGTCCAGCGCCTGGTCCGGGCCGGTGAACACGGTCGCCGAGTTCATGGTGACCTCGCCGGTGGCCCCGTCGATGCTCTGCACCACGTTCTGGCGCACCGTGGGGGTGGCCCACAGGAACTCGCCGGTCTTGCGGTCGAGGGTGTAGACGATGCCGGTCTTGCCGGGGATGCCGGTCAGCACCCGGCGCTTCTCGCCCGCCTTGATCTTCGGGTTGATCCACGACACCGCCTTGGGATCCGGCGCCACCTCGGTGTCGACCAGTAGCCGTTCGAAGGTGTGATCGAAGTCCCAGTGGTCGAGGATGTGCTGGTAGTGCCAGACGATCTTCCCGGTGTTGGCGTCCAGCGCCAGGGTCGAGGTCGAATAGAGGTGCTTCTTGTCGACGCCGCCCAGCCGGTACTTGGTGGTCGGCGCGGTCACCGAGGTGCCGAAATAGATCAGGTTCAGCTGGGGATCGTAGGTCGGCGCCATCCACGTGCCGACCTGCAGCCGCTTCTCCCACGGCACCCCGCCCCAGGTCTCGTCGCCCGGCTCGCCCGGCTTGGCCATGGTGTGGGTGCGCCACACCTCCTTGCCCGTGCGCGCGTCGTTGGCGACCATGACGCAGGCGTCCGGCCCCGCCTCGCGGGCGCAGTTGCGCCCGGAGATTACCTTGTCGCCGGCGATGATCGGCCCGCCCGAGGTGGAGGCCGACTGGGTCTTGAAGTCGGTGACCTTGGTCTCCCACACTTGCTTGCCGGTCTTGATGTCCACCGCATAGACGAAGCCGTCGGCGCTGCTGTCGATGATCAGGTTCTCGAAGATGGCGGCGTTGCGCTTGGAGCCGCCGCCCCTGAAGCCCTCGGCGTAGCGGCGCTTGTAGTTCCAGATCAGGTCGCCGGTCGCCGCGTCCACTGCCTGGATCTGGTCGCTGGGGGCGATGATGTACATGACGCCGTCGTGCACGATCGGCGTGCCCTCGTAGGCCCCCTGCGGCAGCGCCCGCGACCAGGCCAGGCGCAGGGTCTTGACGTTGGCGGAGGTGATCTGGGCCAGGGGGCTGTAGCCCCAGCCGTCCAGGGTGCGGCGGAACATCAGCCAATCGCCGTCGGCCGGCTTCAGCAGCATCTGGGCGGGCACGGGCCTCGGTTCGTGCAGCGGCAGGGGCAGCGTGGTGGTGACCGGCGTCCTGCCCCCGCCCTCTCCCGCCGCCGGCGCCTGGGCCAGCGCCCGACCGCCCAACAGCGCGACCGAAGCCAGCAACGCCGCCACGGCGATGACTGAACGCATGGATTTCCCTTCCAATTCAGTCGGGGCGCTTGACGGTGTCCGCGGGCGATGGCGCGTTGGTGCGCGCCCCGAGCTCGGCCGCGTGCGTCAGGGCGGCGGCCACCCCGCCGTTCCTGGCCCGCTCCGCGGCGAAGCGCGGGCTGGTCGCCTTGATGTAGTTGGCGGTCTGCTCGTTGCCCTCGGCGCAGGCGTATTCGAAGAACTCGTACTTGTCGTTGCGCGTCCAGGGGAACGACATCTTCCACGGCGCGGTCAGGATGTCCGGATCCTCGATCGTGGCCTCGTACTGGATGTGGTCGTGGTCGATCGGGGTCAGGCGCTCGACCACGTGCAACTGCTTGCTGGTCGGCACCGAGGTGGCGCGGGACGACACGATGATCATCGACGAGCCGCCGTTGAAGTTGGTGGACTCGATCACCAGCGTGTCGCCCTCGAAGTGGCCGCGGGAGTCGCCGAGCCAGGTCTCCATCCGCTTCGGCAGGTGCGGCGAGCCGTCCAGCGGGATGATGCGGGTCTCGTGGATCAGCTCCAGCTGGATCACCACATAGCCCGGCGTCTGGAAGATGCGGACCCCATTGTTGTAGGGGAACGGGATCATCGAGACCGGCATGCCGCGCGTGATGCAGCGGTCGAGCGAGTTGAAGTCGTCCGGCGTCTCGAACACCGTCTCCGTCCAGCTGCTCTTCATGGTAGCGGCGAGTTGCTTGCCCTTCTCGGTCAGCGGGGGCAGGCGGCCGTTCCTGGGCTCGACGATCAGCGAGGTCTGGCGCAGGGCCTTGCCGTATTCGAACCAGTGCCCGCCGCCGAGCTTGTTCTCTTTCTCCTCGCGCTCGGCGCCGGCGGCGACCTGGGCGGCGTCGGCCTGGGCCTTCTTGTATTCCTCGTCGGTGAAGTAGAGCCGGTCGCCGTACTGGGTCGGCCGCTGCAGCGGCGTGCGGCCGAGCTGGTCGAGCGGCCAGGTGCCCTGCAGATCGGGATCGCCCCAGGGCGTCCTGGGCGGGGTCCATTTGGCGGCGGCCCTCTTTGCGGGCTTGGGGGAAGACTCTTGGGCGAGCACCCCGGGCGCCGTCGCCGCCAGAGCCAGGACCGATAGGACAACGCCTGCCCAGGCCAGCCGCCGAGCCATCCGCTCCTCCCATTAGGCTTCGGGACGTCTGCGCGTCCGCGCTAGGATGGAGGGCGCTTGCTAGATGTTTGTCAAGCGGCATACATTCTCCGGGACCATGAAGACCGCCGCCGACAAGTCCGCCGCCCAGACCGCTCCAAAGATCGTTCCCAAAATCGTTCCGGGGGCTGGTCCCCGCCGGCGGCCGGAAGCAGGCGGCTATGCGCGCGGCGACGAGGTCAGGAGCCGCATCCTGCTGGCGGCCATCGAGATGTTCGGAGAGCAGGGCTTCGCCAGCGCCTCCACCCGGGCCATCGCCGCCCGGGCCGGGGTCAACCCCCCGGCGCTGCAGTACTATTTCCACAACAAGGAGCGGCTGCACCAGGCCTGCGGCCAGTACCTCGCCGAGCGCATCCAGGAGCACCTGCGAGCGCCGATGGACCAGGCGCGCAGGGTTCTGGAGGCGGCCGACCGGGCCGCCGCGCCTGAGGTGCTGTGGGCCCTGATGGAGACGGTGGTCGACCACTCGTCCAACGACACCGAGATCCCCGGCTGGTCCCGCTTCCTGGCGCAGGCGGCGGCCGACATGAGCGACACCAGTTGCGCCCTGGTCCACAACGAGGCGGTGCAGCCGCTGTTCGAGATCATGGCGGACCTGATCGCCCTGGCCTGGGGCCGGCCGGCCGGTGACGAGGCCGCGCGCCTGGCCGCGGTGCTGCTGCTCAGCCAGACGCGGGCGTTCGGCGTGCAGCGCCAGGGCGCTCTGGTGATGATGGGCTGGCCCGATTTCGAGGACGGACGGCTGGGTCGCGGCAAGCGCTGCCAGCGGGCCCTGATGATGCGCCTGATCGCCGAGCCGCTGCCCGCCTGATCGTGTCAGCTTTGCTACATTTGTTTTCCGATTGACATACTTTTGGGCGGAATGTTCCGATCCGCCAAAGCCGCGCCGACAAGCGGCAAACCAATATGAGTCGGGACGCCTCGGGGGAGGACGATTTTGGCAAGAAGTGCGCGCAGAAGCACGGTCATCGCCACGCGGGTGAACTGGCTGAGCAGCAAGCTGGTGTCCACCGCCACAGCCACCTACGGCGAGCTGGGCCTGGGCTTCCTCAACGCCCGCATCATCCTGGCGCTCGGCCGCCGTCCCCACATCACCGCCGCGCGCCTGGCCGAGGTGATCGGCGTGGACCCCGCCGCCGTCAGCCGGGCCCTCCGCGAGCTGAAGTCGCGCAAGATCGTGGACGAGGCCAGGGGGCCGGTCCGCTCCCTGTCGCTGTCCGCGGCGGGTGCGGCCCTGAAGGCTCAGGTCGAGACCGTCTCCGAGGAGCGCGAGGCGCGCATGCTGGCCGGCTTCACCGAGGAGGAGGCCGACCGCATGTTCCAGTTCCTCGAGCGGATGCTGGCGCACATGGACGACGTGGCGGCCCTGGCCGAAGAGCTGACGCCGAACCGCTAGGGCATGATGGGGTCAGGCGGACTCACCCGACCGCTGAATCATGCCCTAGAATCCTGGGTTTAGAGCGCGTTCGGGCGGCGATACCGCTCACACTTTCGCCTGACGCGCTCTAGCTCAGCGCTCCTCCAGGCGCTCCAGGTTCGCGGTCAGGCGCTTGAGGAAGTCGACCAGCCGGTCCTGCTCCTCGGGACTGAACCCGTCCAGCAGCCGCAGCTCGCGTTCGTCGGCGCGAAGCACCCCCTTGTCGTGCAGGGCCTGGCCGACGGGGGTCAGGCGCAGCGCCGTCTGGCGGCCCGGCGGCTCGACCTGGGCGGTGATCAGGCCTTGCCGCTCGAGCTCGGCCACCGCCCGGCTGACCACCGACTTGTCGACGCCGGAGACCTCGGCGATGCGCACGGCCGACCGCCCGGGCTCGGCCCCGAGGTTGCACACCACCCGCCATTCCATGAGACCGATGCCCAGGGCCCGCTTCAGACGCCGCGAGGCCCCCTTGGACAGCTTGTTGGCGAACGCCGTGGTCAGGAACAGGACCGAGCGGTCCATGTCCGTGACGGGGCCCTCGGGCCGCTCCGCCGGGACGCCCTTGGTCTTACCCGCCTTCGCCAAATTGTGGCTTGCCAAACGCCGTTCCATTCTTTTGAAGTTGCACGTGCAACACCCGGTTCGTCAACCGGATCGGGTCGCGCCGCCGACAAGATCGCATCGCGAACCTGAAATTGCGAGCGGATGGAGGAACCATGGACACCGACCAACGGATCGCCGCGCTCGAGGCCCGCATCACCAAGCTCGAGGACGAGGCGGCGGTGCGCAAGCTGCAGTTCCTCTACGGCTACCTGATCGACCAGTGCATGTACGACGAGGTGGTCGACCTGTTCGCCGACAACGGCGAGGTGCACTTCTTCGGTGGCAAGTTCATCGGCAAGGAGAGCGTGCGGCGGCTGTATGTCGGCCGCTTCCGCAAGAACTTCACCTTCGATTTCAACGGCCCGGTGGAAGGCTTCCTGCTCGACCACCCGCAGATCCAGGACGTGATCGACGTCCAGCCCGACGGCAAGACCGCCTACGGCCGCGTCCGCTCGATGATGCAGGCCGGCCGTCACGTCGACTACGGCGGCCCGCGCCAGTGGTGGGAAGGCGGCATCTACGAGAACACCTACGTCAAGGAAGACGGCGTCTGGAAGATCCGCATCCTCAACTACAAGCCCCAGTGGCACGCCGACTTCGACAAGGGCTGGGCCTACACCCAGAAGAACTACGTGCCGTTCTTCT
>Ga0310811_10000297_pt1 | contig 69697 bp, 98 predicted proteins | sample YCmetagenome_FD_207642 | JGI IMG/M metagenome (GOLD analysis project Ga0310811, IMG submission 207642) | Soil microbial communities from experimental microcosm in Duke University, North Carolina, United States - YC | ecosystem: Engineered > Artificial ecosystem > Soil microcosm > Unclassified ... | reverse complement strand
AAGCCAGCATGGCCCGGTGCACGGCGATCTGCCGATCATCCCAACCGTTGGCCAACCAGATGCCGTAAGGCCCCTTGGTCATGTCGTAGTCGGCTTCGCTGTCCGGATCCGGCTCGTCCAACTGCGAGCGGTAACCGTCCACGAACATGCACTGGGCGGTTGCGGTAACGACCTGGCTTAGCCATGGAGCCTTAGACATGTCCCGCAGCGCGCGGTGCTCGGACGTCGCCTTACGGGGCAGTCGGAAGTTCTCGGGCTCCCACCGATACCAGTTGTCGATTCGCTTAAGACGGATTGACTCACGGTCGTACTCCGGCATAAGTTGATCTTGAATAATCGACTTCAGCTCGGACGGGCTTAGCACGGGCGTCTCACCAAACCCTTCCGGAACGCGGTGGTTTCTGACGGCTCTCATCCGAAAGATACAGGCGCCGTACCATCCGCGCGCCAATCATCGCCACCGCGAGGTCAATCTTCTTAGGGCTATCCGGCGATTCTTTGGTCACCGAGACACCCCAGCGGTTCAAATCGTCCCGGCAGTTCGCCACATGCCGAGCCAACCGGGAATCTCCGTCGTGCGTGAAGGTCTGTTCCTTGATCTCGGTGTGCACAAGCTCGCAAGCGAACGTGAACGGGGCGACCTTGGTCCGCATATCCCACGCGATGGCCTGCGGATCCTTGCCGTCCTTCATCGCCCACATCTTGAGCCTGTCGGCATAAGCCTCGGGCCACGACACCTTGGCGAAGCTCTCCCACTCCCGCACGTCCGCAAAGAACGCCACCGGGCTGTACTCCCGAAACGCCCTGGCCACTGTGGCGTCTACTTCGTGCACCGGAACGCGGTAGCGCTTACCGTCCTCGTCCGATGCGTGGTCCGGATGGGGCTCCCAGGCGCCGATAACGAACACATGGCCGTCCGAAACGCAACAACCGACGAGTGCGGTGGCATCTCGGGTGGTCGAGCCGTCGAAGAACATCACGATCTCTTCGCCAAGCTCCACAACCCGCTCCGAATGCCGCAAAAGCGACCAAGCCTGCGGTGTGGTCCACGAATTGGTGGAAACCGTCGGCCAGTTGAGGTACTTCCGTTTGGAAGCGTCCACACTCGACCGTGGATCCCAGATTTTCTGCTTGATCGGCTCCAAATCAGCCCAAAAACAGTCCCCGTAGCAGTGCGCGAGGGCCTTATGGAGCGATTCGGGGCTGTTCAGGTCCGTATCCGGGGGTGCAATCAGCGCGTCGTACAGAATTTTGGACGTTCCGCGCGTTTTGCCCTCTTCTTGGAGGATCCAAGCCTCCCAAGCCGCCTCCGCGACGCTCTCAACCCCCGGAACCCAGGCGTTACAGGTCTCCATCGACCGAGATCCGGACTTAGTGAGGTTGTCATCGAGCGTCGCGGCCAGCGCGGGCCCACCCTTGTTCGGCGTCCAGTGCTCCGTCTCGTCCCAGACGTTGAAACTGGACTCCGCGCCTTCAGCGGCACCCGCCGACGACGTGATGATCTCCAAAGTGCCCTCTGGAGCCTTGTAATACCGGGTCAAACCGACGTCCAAGCCGTACCTAAGCGCCACCTTGGAGCCCTTAGGCGCCATCGCGCGCACCATACGCATCGTGTTAGCGGTCTGAGACTCCGCTGTGGCCGCGATTTGGACCAGCGGCATGTCCACAGGCTTCCCCTTGCACCCACCGGGGAGCTTAGGGTCGAAATCCTTAAGCCGAACCGGGCCCAAGAACTCCATCAGAGCCAATACGGCGGCGAACGGGGACTTTCCGGAACCCTTAACGAGCCGACGGACCCCATGGTGGTACAGCCAGCGGCCGTTTTCATCGACCGCGTACCACCACAGCAGGAACTTGAGCTGCGAGTCGACGGGTCGCCAGAACTGTTGCGCCTTAGGTCCGTTCGGCTGCCGGAGGTACTCCATGGCCCACGCTGCGGCTTCCCACCCCAAAGTCAGGTCCGGGAGCCCCTCGGGCATGGTTGAGAGCCGATCGCCGGGCGGAATCGGTGGGGGTGTCCAGATTCGAGGCCGTTCGAGCGTCGTCATTACTTCGCCAAGCGATTGCGGAACGCCTCAAGGTCCGAAACGGCGGCATCCTTCTCCGGATCCTCGACACCCGCCTTCGCAAGCTCGATCCGCATCCGCCGCCGAGCGCCTTCCGTGGTCAGAAGCTCCGAGGCTCCGGCCAACCACGAGTTGAACATCATCGCGTTGGGCTTAGTGCTGCACAGCACGCGGTCCAGCATCTCCGCGAGGATCCACGCTTGCGCCCAGTCCGACGGTTCGTACCAGTGACACTGCCCCGACTTAGCCAGGGACTCGTACCAGTCCGACGCCGCCTTAGTCCAATCCTCACTAGCTTCCGGAATCTCGACATCCTGGGTGCCAGGAGCGGTCTCCGTCTCGATATCGTCCTTATTCCTGCGTCGGCGTTGATCCGAGCGCTTAGGAACAGGGCCCGTAGTGCCTCCAGCCATGGGCTTAGCACCTCCTTCCGGGGTCAGATTAGCGTCAACCGGGGGTTTTGGGCTAGCTTAGCGTGTTAATAAGGGGTTTAGCCCCGTTTTTAGGGCTAAAAAGTCAACAGCTAGCTGATTTTAGCGTTTTAACCCGTACAAAATTTTTGGCGGGATGACAGGGCGGTCGGATGATCTTGATGCTAAGGGGGACCTCCCCACCCCTCTTAGCCTATTAGGTCGCAATTCGGGCGCGCATTGCTAGCTAAGCCCTTAGCTAAGCCTTAAATTGTCGCAAAAATTAATTTTTTCCCATTTTTTCATTTTTTCGCGCGCTTATTAAACCATTAGCAATGTGTTAGCTCGTTGCTTAGTGCATGGCACATACCTAGTGCACACCATGCCATGCCTAGTGCTTGTGCCCTTGTGCCCTAGTGCTATGGCTTAGGCCTTTAGCTCTTATGTGTGTAGGTGTGTGGTGCAGTAGGCAGTAGGTGTGCGGTGCATAGGTGTGTGGCATGGGTGGGCTATGGGTGGAAGGGAAGCCCGGATATATGGGCCCCGTATTAGCTCCTGCCTAGCGCTAGGTACAGGGGTAGGGGCTTACGGCTAGGGCACTAGCTAAGGGTCTAGGTAGGGGCTTACAGAGGCCACTAGGTAGGGGCTTAGCTAAGGGTCTAGGTAGGGGCTTAGGCCGGCCTGCGCCATATGTCCAAGCTTAGACATAAGCTACATAGGCTAGGGCTAGGGGCTCATGTCCGGACAACGGTGCAGCTAGAGGTACATTGTCCGGTCATCTTAGTGATCTTGTGAAGATCGACTTGTGGAACGGCTACCGAACGGTAATCCCCTAACGCAATCCCCTAGGGGGTTAGGGGATTAGCCCCTAATTTGGGCGTGTCGCACGGCGTGTCGCCCCTAAAGGTTGGTCAACGGCGCCCGAATCGGGCAGGGTCACGAGCGTCCCCATCACCCGCTAGTCCGGAGGTCACTCGTGCACATGTTCCGCCACCTCATCGCCGCTGTCGCATCGTTCGTGTGGCTCATGCTGTTCATCAAAGGTGTGGCGCTCATCCTGCTAGCGCTCATCGGCGCGGCGGCCGTGTGGTTCGTCGTGGCGTTCGGCATTGCGTTCGTGCAGTGCCGTAAGCAGCGGCTCGCGCGTGAGCGTGCTCGTGCCGCGTACTCCAGCCGTAACCGCTAACCCAACCAACACAGGAGGAGCACCTGACATGAGCATCCGTACCGAAATCATCATGAACGCGAGCGGTGACATGCTCACGCTCGTTGTCACGCCTGCCACGGATGATTTCGTCCCTAGCCCCTGCCGTAGCGATGTCATGGTTATGGCTCACGTTGTGTGCAACGAGCGTGGCCTTAAGGCGACTGGTGTAGTCGGTATCGCTTGCGACCCACACGGCAACGGCGACCACCGCTGCCCTAACCACTGGTCCGCCATTGGTGCATTTGACGTTGAACCCCTTACCGCCGATAACGCAGCGCTCTAACCAACCAACACAGAGGAGAAACCAATGTCCAGCACTCTCGTCAAGCATGGTGACCGCACCGTCCGTAAGGCGTGCAACGTATGCGGCCGCAAAGACCTCTATTGGGGTCACGACACCACTAAGGACAAGGGTGAGTTCTGCTCTAAGTGCCACGTCTCCGGCGCATGGGTGCTCATCGAGCGTGACGGTTCCGCTCACTCGCTCGTCTGTGGCCCTAAGGGCGACGCTACGGGCCCGGCGCCTGTCACCCTGGCTGATGAGCGCACAAGCCCGTTCGTGGCGCCTAGCGAGCCTGTGACGGTTCCGGCGGCTACTCCTGCGCCTACGGTCCCCCCGACGATGCCTAGCGACGCGGCGGCGCTCATGGCGCAATTGTTCGCCACGCTCGCACCGAAGGTGGACGAATCGCAGGTTCGCGCCATTGTCGAAGAGATGGTCAACGGGCTGGTATTCCCTACGCACACGGTAGTTGTCGACTCCTCGAAGGACGCGCCGGTTGTCATTGAGGGTGCCCATTCAATGCTGAAGTGGGTCATTAAGGGGCTTAGCTCCGGCCTACACGTGATGATGGTTGGCCCGGCGGGTACGGGTAAGTCGACGCTTGCCGAATCGGCGGCCGAAGCGGTGGAGCTTCCCTACTCCGCTATCTCCCTATCGCCCACCACACCTAACTCTCAAATTCTGGGTTATATGAATGCAGCGGGTGAGTACGTGCGCACGCCATTCCGTGAGGCTTACGAGAACGGCGGTGTATTCAATTTCGATGAAATCGACAACAGTAACCCCTCAACCCTGGCCGTAATCAACTCTGGCCTAGCTAACGGCGTAATGGCGTTCCCCGACGGCATGGTCAAGCGGAGCGAGAACTTTAGGTGTGTCGCAACCGCCAACACCTACGGCCGCGGTGCAGACCGTATGTACGTGGGCAGGCAGCAACTCGATGCCGCGACGCTTGACCGTTTCATCGTCCTTGACGTCCACGTAGACGAAGCGCTTGAAATGGCCGTATGCGCCTCTACCGGCCTTGAAGTCTCGCGCGTCAAGGACGTCCTGGTCTACGTGCGCAAGCTGCGTAAGTCTGCCGACAGTCAGGGTATGCGCGTAATGGTGTCCCCTCGCGCCTCTATCGGCCTATGTAAGTGGCTTGCGAACGAAGACACCCCCGAAGACTGGAAAATGGGCGTCGAAGCGCTCGTATTCAAGGGCATGAGCGCGCAAGACAGGTCCAAGCTTCTGTCCGGCGCCGGTATGTCCTCCGCTTACAGCAACTAAGGGGTAGAGCCATGGCACGCAAGATTATGCAGACCCTCACCTACGACTCGTTGGAGGATATGGCCGATAGCGCGTACCGCCACTCAAAGGATGACAGCGGAGCGTTCGTCTACTCCGGCTCATCGTGGCAGAAGAGGTGGTGCGGCACTGCCTCTCCCCAATCGGCCCGTAAGTTGGCTATTGAAGGGTGGCATGAGCCGGAGGTTGAAGCTCTCACCATTGTTGATTCCGCCATTGAAGCGGTAGAGGCCGAACACGAAATGGATGGTTTCAGCCACTACCACGACGTGAGCGGTTGTGAGGTTGACGTGGCCCGGTATCTGTCCGGTGAGCCGGAGTCGATGATTGAATACGAGCCGATTCCTACTCCTAGGGTCGGCCGTGTGATCACTCTGTGCGCTTCGGTGAGCATGAGCGCGTCGATTAGCAACGACGTCATCAAGCGTCGTGGTTTCGGCATTAGCGCGCTGGCTTTCGCTCTTACCCGTCTCGGGTTCGCGGTGGAGCTATGGGCAGATTGGACCTCCGGTAGCTACTCCGGTGACAAAGTCGGCCAGATGCGCGTGTTGGTCAAGGGGCTTAACGACGAGCTGGACTATGCAAAAATCCTATTCGCCTACGCTCACCCGACAATGCTGCGGGGGCTAGTTCACGCGGCCGCCCATGATTTCAACGCGAGCACCCGCGACGCTATCGGTATCGGCAAGTACTACGGCGTTCCCGCTCACCCAGAGCAGGACCTACCCGAGGGCACGATTTACCTACCGGAGCTGAAGTCCTCACGCAACGTGCCCACGGCGCCCGAAATGCTCCTAGCCCACCTGCGTGAGCTAGGCATCGTGTCGGACTAGATGGAGAGGGTGTGCGCGTGATGATCGGGATACGAGACGAATATGCACCAAAGTTTGGGCGTCAAACGCTCACGCTGTGGGAAGGTGGGTTCATGTCGAGTTTTGTGGGGTGGGCACATGAACTGCCCAAACACAACGGCTTCATGGTGACTCTGGCCAACGGTCAGAAGATCCGAGTGGATTGCCCTGCCCCACGAAATGACGCGAACTTCCAGCAGGTCGATGAGTCGATCAGGTCAGCGGTAGGAGGGCAGGATTGAAGCCACTCGCCGCACGGCCTATCACAGCCCCCGCAACGGGCATCACAGAGTAGGAGTCACCCCCATGTTGACAACCATCCTCACGGCCGGGCTCATCCTGGCCAGTCATCCGGCCGACTACGCCGTGTACGACGCCGGAGCGGAGACCACCGCCGATATACCCGTAGCCGCGTGTCTCGTGGCGCACGGTTTCATCGGTGAGTCTGACGATGGTCACGAGTGGATATATGCGCCCGCCGAAATGATCGAATTGTGTTTCAAGGACACGCGCGCTAACCCTGGTGCCTACCGAGTAGAGGAGTTGTGGGTATGAGCTATTCACACGTACGGGTAACCGATGACGGGTGGCGAATCCGCGACGCCATTAAGGCAGGCAATGCTTTCGAGAACAGTTCCCGCACATTCCGAGGTGGGCCTAACGGATCTGTCTACCCAATCGCTACCGGTGAGCTACCCGCGCAATTTAGACCAGCCATTACCGGCGCGGACTACATTGTGTGGTCCTACGCAACCCCCATTGCTTGGTGTATCAATGGTTTTTGGCACACACCTGACGTCAAATACAGCCCTACCACCAGTCAGCACCAGGGCCAAGTTAATACCGCCATCTGTGCAATTGAAACGGAGCTGTAATGCGTACCTACTCACCAGACCAATTGTTGGCAAACGAGACAGAGCAGGTGTTTCGGCAGTTTATGTATATGCCGAATGAGCACGCCTACACGGTTGCCACGTTGTGGGTGATGCACACACACCTACGTAACGCTGATGGTGTGTTCCTGCCGTACGTGACTCCTCGCCTCTACTACGGCTCCAAAATCGCGGGTTGCGGTAAGTCGCTCGTAACCGAGATCACCACGAAGCTTTCGCACAACGGTGAGGTAGTTCTAGAGCCGACTACGCCGAGTGTGACGACGCTCATGAACAACGACCAGGCCACGATTGGCTTTGACGAGATTGACACGTTCTTCGGTCGCGGCACCGGTAAGCAAGCGATGAGAGCAATTCTCAACGGCGGTTACAAGCGCGGAGCTAAGGTCACTCGTCAACGGTCCGACGAGACCGACCGGCAGAACTGTCACGGCCCTATCGTGATGAACGGTAAGAACGCGAATCTGTTCATGACCCACGACAATTTTGAGACGCTCCGCACCCGGTCGATATCCATCATTCTCGAACAGAAACCAGCCGACTACGAAGTAGACCGTTTCAACCCAGAGTTGCATGACGCGCGGTTGCTCAATCTCATGGGTCGGCTCAAAAAATGGGGTGTGGTGAACGCGCGTGCGATCCTGTCGATTCCGATCGATGGGCTCATGCCTGCCCGTATAGCCAACCGTGCGGAGGAGATTTGGACCGTGCTCTTTCGCATTGCGGAGTACCTAGGTGCGGAGTGGCCAGACAGGGTAGAAGCGGCGGCTAAAGCGTTCGTGCTGGGTGAGTGGCAGGAAGACGACACGCCCGTACTCACACCCACGGAGGAGCTGCTAGCGCACGTACGGGCTGTGTTCCGCGGCGATGAGCCTTTCCTGCCGACCAGCCTTATCTTGGAGCGTCTAGAGGCGCTTCCTACCCGCGCGGCCATCATGAGCGAGTGGCATTCCGAACGAGCCGCAACGATGGGGCTGTCTCGGGCCCTGGCTGTGTACGGCATTGAGTCCCTACGCGCCACGTATGACGGCCATCAGGTGCGCGGCTACGACCGGTCCGACCTATTCGAGGAGGAGACCACTCCGGCGCCCGTAAGGGCCTGACAGAACACGCTCACAGCCCCTGTATCCGCCATCGTGCGGGTACAGGGGCTCTTCTATGTCCGGAGGTTGGCTAGAGCGTCTGTGAACGGCTCCGGCGTGCGTGAGGTTGTCTATCCAGCACACACCCCATGAGCAGCGCCCATACGGCTCTTGTGATCGCTTTAGACGACCTAGACAACCTTCTGCACACTAGACAACCTATTGCACGCGCACGAGCGCACAGCCCGTTTCAGCGGCCCCATATCCAGCCCGGTCCCGGCCCATTGCCAACTCGAGCCGGGCTTGGCTTAAGCAAGCCCCCTGGCCGGCCTAAGCCCCCTGGCCTGGCCTAAGCCCCCCTTAGCCCCTTAGCTAAGCAATTCCCTAAGCCATTCTTTGTGCCTGCACATTGTCCGTACATTGCAATTCCGGTAGGTGAATGAGCGTTCATTCTGACCATGATCAACGATCTTGAAAGTGTCCATGATCAACTCGCCTCAAGATCCACTTCGGGGCCCGTTGTCGATCATGTCCAGCACTGGACAGGATGGAGCAATGTCCTCGCGCGCGTGTATTAAAAATATATTTTGCGCGCGGCGCGGCGGCCGGTTTTTTAATGATCTTGAAAAAATTTATTCCATTTAATAATAACGAAAAATCGTCGGCAAAAATGATCATGGATTTTTGAAAGCATGATTGATTTGATCATGATCATTTCATAGTTGATCTTGGTTTTTTCTTGATCAACAGCGTTTCATGATCAACAACTTTCGCGCGCCCCTGACCAGGTTAAATATAATTATTTTGCGCGCGCCTACCATGCGTCGTATGCGGCCGAGTGGCGCGGCTGAATCGATGCAGGTTCGCGGCCCGCGTCCAGCTCGCGCTTAGCCCGGCGCCGATCCTGACGGTTTCGAACCTTAGCCCACGGCTTGATGCTCGACGCGTGCCCGCCTGCCCAAAATCTGCGGTAGTCCGGCAGTCCCGCGTCAGCGCGCAACCGCCACGGCAGTGTGTTGTCCGTCTTGCCCATCGCCTTAACCCCTAAGCCCACGGTCTACCGTCACGTGAACAGCCCTGAAGGCTATCACCGTGAATTTAATCGTGATACCAGATCGTGAATCATGCGCGGCTGCATCCCGGAAGCCGTACTAGCGGGTTGGCCATCGGAAGCTGTACTAGCGGTTTATCGCTTGACCGTTTCTGAATCGATCCAGTGCCACCGGAAGCTGTACTAGCGGCGCGCGGCTGCATCCCGGAAGCCGTACTAGCGAAGGAGGCTGGGCGTGGGAGCAGAACATTTCATAGCAGGCCGGAGTAGTGACGACCCGAAATGATCTTAAGTGGACAAGTGCGCAACCCACAGTTTGACTCCCACGCCCGGCGGTACGTGGCGGGTGTCGTCACCCGATTGGATTAGGGGATCCGGCAGGCGACCTGCGGAAACGGTACTGAATCCCCTAATCTTGCCGCAACTTTGCTCATAACCCTGGCGGTTTGGTGTCAACCGGGGGATGATTCTCGTGTCAGCAAGTTCCCCGGAAGCCGTACTCACAGGTAGGAGCGTACATCATGAAGGTCATCACCACCGCCGACAAGTTCCGCGTCACAGAGGGACAGCTCGTGTGGCTGGCCTGGAACGGCGAGACCCCCGTGGTGCGGAAGGTCGGGCGTATCAACGACAACGGCACCACGTACCTGGCGGACCCCATCGAAGGCGCGTGCGTGGCCCTGGCCGGTAGCCGTGCCATCCGTATCTACCACCCCGAGACGGGTGTCAAGGCTAGCGACTTCGCCTACGACGCCGAGGAGGTGCTGGTGTGAGCACGTGGGAAGCCGTTGCACGGCAGACCTACATCTGCATGGCCAAGGACCACAACAACTGCGACCAGACGGTGTGCACGCCGGACAACTACCCGCTGCACTGGATGGACGAGGCGGAAATCGCACTGCTGCTGAGGCTGGCCGACCACCTCAACGGTAAGCACGAGGACGGCGTCAAGCGGCCTAAGACGGGCCCGGACGCCGAGGAGCCTAAGCCCGACTCCGGCGAGGGAGCCGACAAAAGTGAGCCCACTGACGGCGCCGATACCCCAGCCGAAGATGCGGGAGATGACACTGGGCCCGGAGAAGATGGTGCTGATGGATCGCCTGCTGCTGACGGACGACCCGTGGACGCCGCAGGAGGCGGAAGCCTTAAGGAAGGCACTAGCCCGTCGGACACCCTAGCTAAGGCTGCCGCTAAGGCTCAGGCTGACCTGAAGAAACTCGCGGACCTGATGCGGGACGCGGAGCCTAAAGGTGAGGCTGCTCCGCACCCGACCGGCAACGGAATCGGCACCAGCGACAGCTACCTGATACCTAAGGTCGCCAAGCAGGACAAGGTCTACATCGATCACCACGCCACGGTTCAGCGGGTGGTGGAGCGCAACCCGATCAGCGGCCGGGACCGCACGATGTACGAGGGTGTGTGCTCCTGTGGGTGGACCACCAGCCCGCACAACTTCAGGTCCATCGGCGGCGCCAACGCGGCTGTGGGTGACCACGCCCGGAACGCCAAGCCCATCAAGGTGAGCACCGGAGGTGAGAAGTGATGCACGTCAAGGACCGGGCCGTGGTGGTACAGCGACACCACACGGAAGCCGTACTGAGCCCCGAGTCGCGGACCCACTTCGAAGAGCTGCTTAGGCAGCGGGCGGCACGTAAGCGGAGGCGGCCATGATCAAGGACACCGGTGAGTACTGGGACGACGCGGCCGTAGCCGACTACCTGGGCATCAAGCCCCAGTCGGTGCCGATGTGGCTTAAGCGCAACGGTGTGCGGAAGCGGGCATCGGCAAGCGAAGTGATGCTGGCCAACGGGGAAACCCCTGGTCAGGGTAGACGGACAGACATTCAGCCCAACGAAGAGCAGACTGTTAACCGCAGAGATGAGGAGTTAGCGCTATGGAAAGCTTCACGCCGCACCCCGATCTAGTCCTCCTTCAGTCCCTAAGCCGTGAGCTGACGGACAACCTGGTGGAAGCCGTGCAGGCAGGCAACGGACCCGAAGCGCTCATGAAAGAGATGGACGTGGACGGCGAGTCCATCGCCGGGTTCGCGGACTTCACGGTGGACAAGATCGACCGGATGCTCCGGCACATGCACAAGGACTCACACGACGGGTTCTGTGACTGCGCTCGTGGGTTCGTCTGCGGCATGTTCCTGGAAGCGTTCGCCATGGGGTTCCGCTACCAGGCCGAGAAGGCCGAGTGGGCTAAGACCAGGGCGTTTCTGGATAAACCTCAGGATCCCCCGGCGCCTGCTCAGGCTGACCCGGAGTAACCCAACCCGGAAGCTCATCCGGCGCTAGCAGTCCAGGGTGGCGGTCAGAAGATGTCTTTCTGGCCGCCACTCGGGCTTTCCGGACTTCAGCGGACTTAGCCGCACCCTGCCTAGCCGAACGCTTAGCGTGATGTGGGGTGCACAGGGACCTGAGATTGTCGTGGTCCTGCGAATCCCCGCAGTGGTCGACCTCTCGGGCCAGCCGGTCGCACATGCCGTAGACGGCCCGATCCTCTTCCAGGGAACCCCACTGACACCGCTTACCGTCCCGCTTGAGCTGGGCCTTGCGGCGCTTCTCCCAGTCCGGCGGCAGCGTTTCCCTACGGGTGCTTGGCCGGTTGTCCCAACCCATCAGTCGCGGATTCCCTCATCCCACAGGCTTAGCGCCACCTGTAGGTCTGTCTCCAACTCAGCCCGGCTGCAACCGGCGGCGATGAGTACCTCTAGCCGGACCAATCGCTCGTGGAAGGGGATGTTGGATTCACGTAGCTGTGCGGGCATCGCGGGTGCCTCCTGCTCGGGGTGGATGCGCTCAGGTTAGCGCTTGTCGTATCATGCCGGAATCTCGTTGGGGAGCGAGAGTAAGGCCCGGCAGCCGTTGAGGATTACCTCCGGCCGCCGGGCCTTACGCTTACGCCACCTGCTCGTACGTGAGCTTGCTGTAGATCGGCTCCAGCTTGGTCCCTGGAAAGCTGACCCGCCGGTAGCCGAAGCCGCCGTGGTGGGCGAACTCCAGCTTGACCGTGTAGTCCGGGTGCCGCTTCTCCGGGATCCATTCGAGCAGCTCAGACGCCGGGAGCTGGTTCTCCTTGATGCCCTCGGACTTCCACCTCGTGATCACTGTGGAACCCTTTGCGTCATCACGGTGCTTAGCCACGGCTGCCCCCACCTGTCGATCACCACGTTGGGCGACTTGAGTTCTTTAGGTGCTGCTGGCCGAACTGTAACCGTTGTGTGGTCGTTTTCCTCGTCGTACTCCGCACCGGTAGCCACGCTGTAGGCCACGCCCGTGCTGTCCGGACCTAGCAGACGCCCGATGATGTCGTTCAAGTGCAACCGGCCTGGAAAGGTGATCTTCATGCCCCTAGCTCCTTAGCCTGCTTAGCAAGTTCACTAAGAGACCTGGGCTTACGCCCTCTGATCTCTGCCACGCGCGCAAGATTTTGCTTAGCCCGATCAAGCTCCTGCTGCCCAATGCGGTCCAACTTGTCACGATCCACCGCGTTAGTGGTCGCCGCAGCACGACCCCCCGCCCTAAGCATTTTCTTACCGCGCGCACCGGCCTTGTTCAGCATGGCGCGGTCAGTGTCGATGACTTCCCAGCCAAAGCCACGGCGGGTCTCCACCGACTGCTGACCATTCAGCTCCAACCACTCAGCGGCCGACCGCATGGCGCCGTAGGCCGCTTCGTACGAGCAGTCACACAAATCCTGGATTTCGCTGACCGGAATCTGAGCGCCTGGCTCCAGACTCTGGATCAACTCGATGCAGTGTTGCTTGCGAGACTTGACCCCGTCCTTAGGGCCAAAGATGTCTGTCACTAGCCAACTCCTCTGTAGGTGAAGCCCTTGACTTGCCGTGGCATGCCGCGCCCGGCCGCGCCGTAACGAGCTGAGCTGGGACCAGCGTTGCCCTGCGTGAGCGCCTGGGACTCGAACACCAGGTGTATGCCATTCACCCGTCAAAACCCTTGACTTGCGTAGCCTTACCTCGCCCGGCTAGGACCGGCTTTGACTTGCCAAACTTCGCTTTCGCCAGGACTGGCTGCGACTCGCCGTACCACGCCCTGCGTGAGCGCCTGGGACTCGAACACCAGGTGTATGCCTTCCGCTCTCCATAACCCTTGACTTGCTGTGTCCAGCCCTACCGCGCTGTGCCAAACCGGGCCATGCCAGGTCACGCCGCGCCATGCGTTGGAAAGTCCTTAGTTAGGCGATCTCGACCGTGTACCTGCCGTAACCGAGTCGCCTGGCGTCGCCTACCCCCTCAGCCTTACCGGCCTTGGTGGCGTACGCATGAAACGCCGCATCATCGATCTCGTTACCGTCCAGCTCGAACTCAAACGAAGCGGCCCATTGGGGGAAGATCGGGCGACATACTGGCATCTTGCCTGAGCCGACTTTTGCGATTCGACGGTCCACGAATCGGTTGGTGTTGGGATCCCCATTCCCCCAGAGCCCGTCCAGGTCCCGTGGGCCGACGTACTCCAGGGGCGCCCGCTGGCTGACTGGCGCGAAGCCCCGTTCGATCTGCTTGCCTCCCCGGTTCTTGAACACCAGGTTGGCGGCGTTGCGTAGAGACCGGATCAGGTTTGGAAGGGGCAGGTAAGGTCCGATCTCTTCGTCGTGATAGAGCCCTCCCGCAAACTGAAGGCGATACTTCTCCAGACGGTCGTCTTCGGTCTGGTCGGTCTTCTTGTTGATCAGCTTCCGGATCTCCTTGACGTAGAAGTCGTCCGGATCAGCCAGTCGGCTGTTGTGCATGATCAGAGGGCTGGTGCCTGTGAGGGTGATGATCACTCGCTACTCCTGGTTGTTGTGAATCCTTGACTTGCCCCGCCTGGCCATACCCAACCTAGGCTTGCCGGACCGAGGGGGTTGACTCTAGCCACAAGCTCACGCCGGAGTCAACCCCCTCTTTATCAACTGCTGTCCTGCCAGGCAAAACTCGGTGCGGAAGGCTCAGCGACGATCTCCACACCCTGGAACGTGGTAGCCATGCACTCGATCAGCGTCCACGTGGCTTGCTCCGCGTCTGCCTCCGGCACGAACACATCCAGCTCGTCGTGCACCGGCAACAGCACCGAGTTGCCCCATCGCGTCTTGCGCCACTTGACCAGCGCATCCACCAGCAACTCCCGCGCCGTGCCCTGAATTGCGTAGTTAGGCGCCGAGTGTGGCCGCAGCGTGTCGAAGTGGATCAACCGGCCGCTGTAAGCCTGGAAGTGCGACTGCCCGTTCTTGACCGCGTTCCGGACGTTGTTCGACCAAGCGCTCAACTGCGGGGTCATGCCGTCCAGCGTGTTGATCACTGCCTGCGCCGCTTCCAGGCTGGTACCTGTCTGAGCTGCCAGAGCCTCCACACCCCCGCCGTAGAGCCTGCCGAACACCAGACGCTTAGCCACGTACCGGTGTTCCTTGGCTGGCTTGGGCCTGCCGGTCGGGTTGGACTCGGACACCTTGCTGGCCTCGGCGTTGTCACCCCACACCTGCCGGGCGATCTCCTCGTGGATGTCCCGACCGGCCGCGATGATGGCCTTCAGGTTCTCGTCCTGGCTAAGCGCCGCCGCGACCCTAAGCTCAACACCCGAGAAGTCAGCGCCGATCATGAGCTGGCCGGGATCGGCGGTGATACAGGCCCGGACACCCCCCTGGCGGCTTAGCTGCTGAAGGTTGGGTCTGACGCAGCTCATGCGGCCGGTGTTGGTTCCGAGCGTGTAGACCGTGGGTCGGGCCCTACCGTCGCCGTGTTCGCACAACACCCGATAGGGCTCCATGAACATGTTGATCACGGTGTTGTTGTGCCGGTACTCCAAGATCTTTTTGACCAGTGGCCCAACCTCCTCGTGGAACTGAAGCGGTTCAAGCACCTCTTTAGCGGCCGAGATCTTGCCCTTCCGGTCACGAAGGTCGATTCCACGGGCTGTAAGCGCCTCTGCGACCTGTTTGGGGCTTCCGGGGTTCTCGATGCTGGGAGCCATGGAAAGTACGGCAGCGGCGGCCTCATCCCGCAAAGGGCGGTGCTTAGCCTGCATCGCCTTCACGTGCTCGTAGTCCAGCCGGACCCCGTACAAGGGCAGCTTGGCCGTCATGATCTGCACCAGGCGTTCGCGCGCCATGATCTCGTCCGGGATCCCCGGAAGCTCTTTGGCGATGGCGGCGGTGTCCAGAACGTCGCTGGAGGCGTACCGAACCATCGTTTCCGTCCCTGAGTCGGCCTGTGCCCATCCAGAGCGCTCCACGGGGGTGGTTACCTCGGTTTCCTTCAACCAGCCGCCAGCGGCGAACATGGAGGCCCTAGCGGTGTCAGCGGGAGCCGCCGTGGCCCGTGGCCCGAGCACTTTCTCCCCGAGCTTCTTGAGACCTGGGTCGGCACCCGTGCTGGCCGGATCCGCGAGCTTGGCCTTGAGCGCGGTGTCGTGCATCCGCTCCCAGCCCGAGTCGTGGTCGATCAGGTGCGCGCTCGCCAGTGGTGCCAGGTCCGCCGTGGCCGAGTGGGCTTGCAGGTAAGCCGCCTCGCTTAGCAACTCTCGGATCAGCTCAGCCTGGTCGGCCTTGGCCGGGTCGAACGTCACCGCGATCTGGTCGTCCCCTAGCTGGACGGTGCGGAGTTTGTAGTCCCGGTGTCCGATGGGGTAGCCGGAGGTCTCCACGTCCACGGTCAGCACACCGACGCCCGTTCGCCGCATGGCCTGCCGGACCGCCGTAGCCGCTTGCGTGAGGGTCAGCTCGATGACATTGCCGTCCCGATCGCAACCCGCCGGAAGCGCCACCTTGCGACCTTCGGCGTCGTGCAACTTGGCCAGCTTGGCTTCGCGCCTCTCCTCAAGCTTGGCCTGAGCCTTGATCGCCTTCAGCTCCGCGCGGGCATCCGTCTTGCTGATGCGCCGACGGTCTGCCCACACGGCCACTTGGTAGGCGTTGATGGGCTTTAACGGATCGTAGTCGTCCGGTAGCTCTAGGTCACCAAAAGGGGTTTTCCGTGGGTTAGTGGGTTCGGGAACTACCGGAGACGAACCCACTGGGGCCTGTTTTGGCTGCTCAGGCCCAGTTTTTTGATCAACTTCCGCTACTTCCGAGGCAACTTCCCTATTTCCTACTTCTCTACTCTCTTCTCTCTTGTGTGTTGTGTTGTTTTGTGTTGAGTAGTTTATAGTACTACTACTAACTATCTGACTATCTGAAGAAGAAGAAAAAACGGGGCCTGACCTGGTGTTTTTAGGCTCCGATTGTTCTTCACTTGAACCCACGGGAACTAGCGGGCCAACCGTCGGAGAGCTAGCGGAGTTCGGCGCCGGGGTGAACCCTGGGTTGAACAAACCACCCCCGCCGGAAATGATCAACGGGCGATAGACCTGATTTTTCTTAGGGCCAGCGTTGCGGATCGCGTCGTAACCCAACTTCCCGAGCGTTCGACCGAACATGGTTTCCGACGGGGCGGGGGACCTTTTGTACGCGGGCTGCATCTCGTGCCACGCCAGGAAAGCCCTGTGGAGCACCCGGCCGGAGGTTCCGTGCTCGTTGTGGATGCACATCTCCGCGACCCACTCCACGATCGGATCCTGCCCCGAGACCATGTCGTCCATGGTGGTCTGGAGCGTGAACGGCGCCGAGGAGGTAAGGGCAGTGTCGGGGTTGGCCAACCAGGCGGCGCACTCGCGCATGAGCTTCGCCAGTACCCCCGGAGCCTCCTGGGTCCACACCGCCGGGGTAAGGGTCTGCCGTGCGGCGCGCACTAGGTCCCGGTCGGCTTCGCACGGGATGATCCGCATACGCGCCCGCAGCGCCGGGTCAGTGATGGGAGGCTCGTCGTTGGTGGTCATCACGAGGGTGTGCGTCGGGTCGAACGTGACCGGGTTGGCGCGCATGGCGTTACCGGTTAGCTGACCTCCACCGGTTAGCTGCTTGAGCCGTTCCGCCGCCAGGTGGCCCTTACGGGGACCCTCATCGATGAAACTCAACCGTCGGCCCTTGAGCGCGTACACCACCGAGGCGTGAGCGTTGTCGGCGCCAGCGAGAAGGCGGGGATCGGCGGCGTGACCGTAAGAGCCGAGCACCTTGACCATGAGCGAGATCAGGGCCGTCTTACCGGTGCGCTCCGGCCCGTACAGCACGGGGATGGCGGCGTCCGGGTAGCCCGCTAGCGCGATGGACAGCACCCGCATGGCCCACGCCCTGACCTCCGGATCCGGGAACACCGTAGCCACGAAAGCGTCCCAAGCCGGAGTCTCGATGGGCGCCGGAAGGCATAGAGCCGACCTTAGGTGCGGAGTAGCTAGGTCGATTCGCGCCGGTACCGGAACATCACCGGAAGCCCTGAGGTCCCACGCTTGGCCTCCGGCCCATAGAATTTCCGGGTTGGTGTCCAGCCTGCCGACCTCGATACCTCCGGGGTGGCCGGTGTCCTTGACGATGGACTTGAGCTTGCGCTCGATGGCGCCGGAAGGGCCACTGGTGAGGAACCTTGCGCGGGTCTTGGCCTGCCAGTTCTCCGCCGTGTAGTCGCTAGCGCTCTTAGGGAAGTCCGGGTCACCGGGTGGCATGAGCCTCGCTACCTGGGACGTTGCCCAGTCGGCCATGTCCTTGGTTTCACGCCATACGTTTGAGCCCCGGACCAGCCAGGTATCTGAATCGGTTCCGTAACGCAGGGCCGGGAGCATCCGAAGAGCCACCTGTTCGGCGAGTCCCTGATCGGTGCGGTCCGCCGAGGGGTCGAATGGGTGCAGGCCGATGGCCGAGTAAACGGTCCAGGTGGGGTCCTCAGGGTCCTCGCCCATGTCGCCGTCGAACTCACGCTTAGCCGCCTTAGCCCACCTAAGCTCGTCCTCGGGGGTGTAGACCGTGAACTTGCCCTTAGCTCCGTCTTTGAGCCCTTGGTCGATCCAGAGCTGGTCCTGTTCATCAGGGCCGTCCGGCCACACTTCGGTGACGGCGTCTTCCAGGCGCTCGCGGGCGTCGGTCTCGTCCAGGTACTCCCCGCCGACGTAACCACCTAGGGTGAACGCGGCCCTTAGCAGAACTTGCCGGAAGCCCGCGCCGGACTGAGGGTCGAACTCTTTGATCTCCAGGAGCTTGTTGGTGATGGCCCGCTCAGCCGATACCTGGGACTGGGGCTCGCGGTAGGAGATGAAGTCGAACCACCACTGGTCCTTAGGGTCGTGGTCCGGTACGTCGAACTTGGAGCCGATGGATCCGCCCGCGTTGAGCCGAACCTCACGGACCTTAGCCGCCAGAGCTTCGTTGGAGGTGTCCTGAGGTCCATACTCTGCAAGTTTCACCAGGTCAGGGGCTTGCATCCAGCGGTAAGGGTAGAACTGGCCGTCTTCCTTGGACTTGCGCACGGTCGGCGCCAGGAACGCGAAGCCACGACTGGAACCGTCGGGCAGGCCGCTCTTGACGTCGATGCCGGGGAACACGTTGTCGCGGGATCCGCAGTTCATGGACTTGACGAACGAGTGGAACCCGCCGGAGGGGGTGGACGCGACACCGTAGCTAAGGGGGATCATGCCGTCCAGGAAGGACAGATCGCCGTCGTTGCGGGGGTCCACGTCGAGCAGATCCAGGCCCTTACCCATGACCGCGCACAGGGCCATGCCGGGCTCCCAACGGTCCACGACGGCCGGGTCCGGGATTGTCTGCTGCCAGGCGGTGGGGAGGTTGAAGCCCACGGGGTGGTTGGGATTGGGCGGCGCCACGAAGATCGGAATCCCCGCCCTGGCCATCTCCCTTGCGATCTCTAGCGCTTGCTGTTGCTCTGGAGTCAAGTTCACTGTCGTCCTTACTTAAACAGACGGGGGTTACGCCGGACCTGACCCTTAGCCGCGAAGTGTTCAGCGTGCTCAGTGCACATGTACAGTTCGAACTCAAGCGACTTCATCTTGACGGTCTCCACGGCGGGCTTGCTGCAGCCCAGCACGAGGGGTTGGCCCACCGCGTCTGCGCTTACCCCTATCGAGGCTTCACAAAGATCATCCTCGCGGGGCTTAGCGGGCCACTTGGAACCACCGAGCTTAGTCATCGAGCCACCTGACCCGTGTCGACGTCCCTGACTGGGATATCAAGCTTGCGGAGAATCTGCTGACCGATGTGTCGGGTGTAAGCCGGAGGGATGGCTTGAGCCAGTTCGTCTCGTGTCATCCAGTCGATCTGCATGGCTTTCTTCCACAGCTCACTTTCGCCGGGACCTAGACCTTGACCCCGACCAAACACGCCTATCACAGGTGACATGACTATCTCGGGTTTCCCGGAGTGGTAGCGCTTTGTGGGGTACCCAGGGCTTTTAGCGGCCTGACCCACATGATCACACGGTGGTGCTGCCAGCCGTACGTTAGACTCGAACAGTCTGTGTCTACGTACACCAAGGTCGAACGAAGACCCGCACAGCGTAATCGGGTTGATCAAACCAGGGTCCGGGGGAACGTTCTCGATCACGTAGAGCAACCCCGAAGCTAAGCATTGCTTGCGGAAGCTGGGGATCAGGTCCGTGTGGTGCTTGCTGGAGAACGCTTTCATCGTCGTGTGCACCTTGCAGGGCGGCGAGCCTGCCAGAACCAGTGCTCGACGCTCCTGCGCGAACCCAACAAGATCAAAATTAGGTACGTCTACTTGTAGGAACTCAAAGGGATAGTTCGGCTGCGGAAATTTGTCCAGGCCGATCACTTCGAACCCCGCTTGGGAGTAACCCATGGAGGCACCACCCCCACCGCAATAGGCATCGATCAACACCGGTCGGCACTTGGATCCACCGAGTTTCGTCATCGAGAGACCTGCCCCGTACCGACGCAGTACTCCGCGTGCTCAGCGCACATCCGCATCTTCAGCTTTTGGGAGCTGTTCGTGGTGACCGTTTCGGTGGCGGGCTCTGGGCAAGGCATGTCTACCTTGTTGCCCGGCTCAAGCTTTGAGTCCACTAGTACCCATGCATCGCAGTTCATGTGTTCCACGCCTTACTGAGAGGGTCTGGAATGCCGCCGTCGGAGACCGCCGCGAACAGACAGTGTCGGGCACCGTCGGTAGCGTGGGTCATACCCTTCGGGAGCTTGAATCCTGCCTTAAGAAGCCTAGCTTCGGTAGCCCATGGTTTGACCTCGCTGGCCGAGCGGGAGGAGAACCGGATCCCCGGCCAGTCACCCACGGCCCGCAGGCTCTCGATCTGCTCCAGGGTTATGTCCACGGCCTTAGGGTCCGAGACCTTGGCCGAGCGCCTCCCCCGAACGAACCGCTCCACGGCCAAGATCTGACGGGTGTCGAACGGCGAGTTGAAGGTGAGCAGGTGCTCTACCAGCCAGATCAGGGTGGAGGTGTCGTTGGGAGCCAGCTGGTACATGTCCGCCCCTACCAGCACCTCACGGTCATAGCGGAGGCAGCCGACGCCGGGGGTAGGGCCGGGATCCACACCTACGACGATCAGGGATTTGCTCATATCCCCAACTCCTTGCACTTTGCCTCCCAGGACAGCTCATCCCACCAGGCTTCCTCGCATGGGCAGGTCTCCACGGTGCAGGCACCTAAGCGGTTGTCGTGCTGGTCTTCTGTGTGGCCACAAATGCAGATGCAGGTCATCAGTGACACGGCCCTTCTCCGCAACGGCAGTCCTTACGCTTACGGAAGCAACCAGGGCAGGTGTCGGGGTGCTCTTCCTCGAACTGGGCTTTGATGATGGCGTCCTCGAACTCCTTGCTGACTCTGATCATCACTCGTTCTCCACTACATCTTCGACCCGTTCAGTGATCTCGTGGTTTAGGTACCACTGGCCTTTCTGGAGGTCTTCTACCTGCTTGAACTTGTCGCCCTTAGGCTTGAACGCCACCCGCCACACGTACTTGAACAGGTTCCCGAGGCGGAAGTTCATGTGCTTGGTGATGTCGATGCACTCGATGGTCTTGCCGCAGCCCTGGCAGTAGCACGGGGAGCTGTAGTGCGGCGGATGATTCACCATGTCCGGGGTCTGTTCCGCCGGTTGGCTCGTGAGCTGGTCCAAAAGCCGCTGTTGGTGCGGGGCAAGCTGAGGGATTCCACCGGGCCAGGTGAACGCCGGGATCTGGGTCATCTGCTCTTCGGTTAGCTCGATCTCCACGTCATGCTCCGAGCCGCCGTCGGTAAGCCACTGGTGGAAAGCCTCGTCCTCTCCCTCCGGCGGGGTCTCGGGCTCCTGCTCTCCGGCTAGCTTGCGTTGACGCTCCTCCCGGCGGGCCTGGGCCTTCTTGACCTCCCGGTCGGCCACGGTTTTGTTGTGCTTAGCCACCCAGTCGTTGCTCACTTCTTGTCCTCCTCGACGTGTTCCAGAATGATCTTTGCGGCTTTAGCAAGGTCGTCTGTTCTTACCGCGCCCATGGACACCCACTCCCGCATGATGTCCATGGCCCACACCATGTCTTCCCGGCCGGGGCAGGTCACGTGGACGTACCCGTCGGGGGTGTAGGTGGCCATCTGGCCGATCTTGACGGGCTTATGGCAGTTGAGGCACTTGGTACCGCCGAACCTGTTCCACATGAAGCTCACGCCACCCTCTCCTTAGCTCCGATTCGGGTCACGGAAGCCCCACCGAGCAGCTCCGCGACGATGCGGGGGTCCTTGACCAGGTCAGACAGGGCGCCAGCGCGTTCCTTGAGTACGGCCCGGACCCTGGTGTCGATGGTGTTCTTAGCTACGATGTCGATGATCTCGATGGACTCGTGTTCCGCGCCGATACGGTGGAGTCGGTCTTCGGCTTGGAGCGCATCCACGAGGCTCCAAGGACGAGCGAGGAATACAGCCGTTCTTGCTGCCGTGAGAGTGATACCGACACCTCCGGCCTGCGTGACGACACACATAACATCCAGCTCCCCGGCCTGGAACGCCGCAATTTGACCGGTCCGATCCTTAGCTGATTGACCGCCCTTGACGTACCCGACGCGGTAACCGGCTTGCTTAGCAGCGTGACCAGCCAGGTCAATGAGTTGGCGGGACGGTGCGAACACGACGACTTGCTCCCCTCCGTTGGGTCCGCACCTCTCTTCCAGAACTTCAAGCATGGCGTCCACCTTCCACGAGGGGTTCTTGAGGTGGACCTTCTGGTGAGTGTGCTCTCGTTCGATGCCATCTTCGCCCACTTTCAGTTCGGTCCAGGCCTCTACGTCGGCCGCCGCACAGGCCAGTTGGCTAAGCCGGGTGAGTTGCGCCAGCACCCCCATAACTGACAGTTCGGTGCCGTCCGGCAGTTGCGCGAGCATGTCCGCCGCCATCTGGTCATACGCCGATCGGTAGGGGCCGGGCAGCTCCACCGTTCTGATCGAGTAGACCTTCGGAGGAAGCTCAGTAAGGACATCGGCCTTAGCCACCCTTCGGTGTTGACCCAACATGCAGTTCCAGAACTCGGGTTCGGTGTATTCGTTCATGCCGATGACCTTGTCCGCCCCGTAATCCCCTGGGATGGTCAAGCAGTACCGCTCCAGCCACCGCTCACTACTAGGCCATGCTCCTGGGGCCATAGCATCAAGGGCGGGCCAGAGATTCTTAGGCGAGTGCGTGATCGGTGTCCCCGAGAGCCCGACGAAGTTCTCCGCACGCTTAGCCAGCCGACGAACGGCCCTTGAGCGATCGGTCTGGGCGTTCTTGATGAGGTGCTGTTCGTCGCAGACAACGGTCTTAGCCCCTAGCGCTACCAGTGGAGATTGTCGCGGATTTGTGTTTTTGGCGTCCCGACGTGCCGTCTCGTAGCTGACCACGTATACGTCGTGCGTGCCGACCAGGCGCTTACGGAAGTCCGGTGTTCCACGCCAGGCGATAGCCGTCCAGTTGGGCGCCCACTCACGGAAATGGCTAACCCATGAATCTGCGACACCGTTAGGGCACACCACCACGATCGGGGCCACGACTCCACCTTGAGCCGCACGCTCCCTAAGCCCCAAGATCGTTGTGACCGTCTTGCCGGTACCGGGCTCATCGAAGATCACCATCCGTCCTGTTGATGCGATCTTGAGGGCACCCTCTACCTGGTAGGTCCGGGGGACGAGGTTGGCGGGCAGCAAGATCGACAGTTTGTCGTTGGGGAGTGAACGCGCGAACATCTCCCGTTGGAGCCACGCGGTGAGTTTGGGCCCGACGGTCCACTTACCGGCGAAGGTCGTACTGAGCTGCACCACGGCTTGGAAGGTCAACGGGCAGACTAGAGCGCCGGGTGGGTCCGAGGGGTTGAAGAGCGGGGTCATGAGCTGGAGGAGCTTGGCCGCGTACACCACGTCCTCTTCGGGACCGTCCGCGAGGAGCACGATCTGGGTGCCGTCGGCCGAGATTTCAGCGAAGATTTTGATTTGTTTATTTTGCTGCACGCTTAGGTCCTTAGCTAAGGGCTTAGCCTGTATAAAACTCTGACCTGCGGAAACGTTTAGCTACAAGATCAAGTTTACAGGCTTTACAGACACCTAAGGGGCATGTCCAAAAAACTTGGAGAACATTGGACATGCCCCTTAGCCGCTAAGCCTTACTGCTGTGGCGCCCCGGTGAGCTGCCCGAACAGAGCCTGCTTCTCCGGCGGCAGTGACGCGAGGTCACCCGGAGGCGGGGGCTGCTGGACGGGTGGCGGGGTTGCCTGCGGCTGGGCTTGTACGGGTGCCTGTGGAACCGGCGGTGGTGCTACCGGAGGCGCGTACTGCTGCTGAACCTGCTGAGGTTGAAACTGTGCAGGCTGCTCCTGGACCGGGGCCTGGGGCGGTGCTGCCGGTGGCGGGGCCTGTGAAGGCTGCTGGGCGGCGGTTGCCTCGTTAGCCAGGGTTTGGGCCTGACCGGCGGCCGAGAGGTCCGGGTACTGGATGTTGTACTGCGCGGCGATCTCCTGGGCCGCTGGGCCTGGTCGCCAGTAGCGGTACTCCCACGTGTTGGCCTTGAAGTTACCGGCCTTGCGGGTGCCCGTCTTGCAGACGTAGATGGCCGCGCCGGGCTCCGGAGGTCCAGGAGGCGCCCCCACGAGCTGCATGGCCCTCAGGAGATCCTCACGAGCCGCGCCCTGGTTGAAGAGCTTAGCCACACCCTCGGGGTTGTCCTGCGACACCGGGACGTTCAACGGGATCTTGAGAACCCACTTCGGGTTGCCCTTGCCGTCGACCGCAGGCTTGGTCTTGTCGTTGATGTCCGACTGCTGCTCGGTGTCGGAGTCCACGAGCGCCCGGTTGACGATGCCGATGTGCCAGGAACCGTCCGTCGAGAACTTGAGACCTCCACCGCCACCTACGGCCGGGGCCGAGTAGAAGTCATCCAGCGAACCTGTGGCGAACTGCGGCGGCGGGCCCGCTGGGGGCTGCTGGAACTGCTGGGCACCCGTAGGCGGTCCGTACCCTGGGGGCGGCTGCTGGTAACCCTGAGGGGCTCCGTAACCAGCCCCTGCGGGATTGCCGTACGGCTGCTGGTAGGGGTTGGGCTGCGGCGGGGGTGCGTACTGCGGCTGCTGCTGGGAAGGCCACTGAGGACCACCCTGCGGCGGGTAGGGCTGGGACATTTAACCGATCTCCTGACTTCGCATCATTTAACTGAACCCAAGCACCTCGCTAGCTGGAGGGCCTGGGGGCTTAGTGGCGGCACACCGTCATGCACTTCTTGGCGTAACAGAAGTGGTCCTTGGTGCCCGCTACGGGGCGGTGGTCCACGGGAGGGTGCTCGCAGCTACGGGCGGGGCATTGGCCCTTGTTGTTGGCCTTCTGAAGCTCTAGTCGTCGTGGGGAGCGGGCCTTGCTGCCGGGCTTGGGGAGGGTCTCGTCGGCGGTGTTGTCCATGCTCACAGGCTTAGTTCCCTAGGTACTGGGAGGTGGACGCGGTGAAGTGGTGCTTCCAACCCCAATCGTCCTGGATGTACTGACGGTACTCAGCGAGGTCCAGCTCGATCGTGTCCTCGACGTGCATCTTCAGCATCCCGATGGCCCGCTCGTACTCGTCGCTGTAGGACACCGGCTTAGGCAGATCAAAATCCACCTTGAACGCCTTGCGGGCCTGCGCATCACTAGCGGCGTCGGTCAGTGCCTTGATCACCTTGACCTGCCAGTTTGTAAGCGCCAGCATGTAGGTGGCCCGGTGGCGATCTTGATTGTTCCGAAGGGCGGTGATCAACTCAGACTTGTTGACCTTGACAGTCTTCACGCTTGTACTCCGTAACGAGGACCGGGGCATCCACCACCGGCCGGGTTCTGCCTTGCTTGGGGACGAAAGAACGGGCAGAAGTAGCAGTTCTGGTCCGTTTCACAGCTTGGCACGTCCATGAGCTGGGCGCTGCCGGTGATCAAAGCTAGTGCCCACTGCCGCCTGTACTCGGTTTCAGTGAACACCTGGTCGAGAAGCACGTCGTCGGCGGGGGTGTAAGGCCGCTCCCAACAGTACGAACCCGCTAGGGACGCCGCCGTGGCTGGGAACGCTAGCAGAGCCACCCGCTTGACCGGAAGCCCCAATCTCCGGAAGCCCCGCGCGTAGAGAAGCATCTGGACCACATACTGCCTCGGGGGCCCCTCCGGAGACTTGATCTTGGCCATGGCGGCCTCACCCAGAAACTTATGGTCCCCGACGCACTGCTCTTCGAAGTCGTAAAGGTCCCCGGTGCCGGGGTGGAGATCGTGTGGAGTGACGCGGTACTCGGTGAGCCAACGAGCTTTACCTCCACGCTGGGCCGCCTTACGTTCGTTGTCTCCGTCGAGGGCTTCAGCCGCCCAAGCGTGTAGCGCGGTCCCCCGAATGCTGGGCCAGGGATCCGCTACGTGGTTGAGCTTGGGCAACTGAGCCATCTTGCCCGCGACCTGCCGATGACACTCCACACCCAGTTCGGAGGGGCCTAGGTGTACTTGCAGCGTTCGCGGGGCCCTCCCGGCGTGCTCGTGGAAGACCTTGACGATCTCACGGGCGTAGCTGTCTGCCCATGGCGTGTTACCCCTTAGTGCGGGGGCGGCTTGGCCGAAGAAGGCGTCAAGGGAGGGTTTAGCGAACGTGCTCATCACCTGAGCTTAGCCCCGAGTGCCCGTGGAATCGCGCGTCCTGTACTCGTTTTGATAGTCCAAACGCGCCGCGATGATCCTCAAGCCGTTAAGAAGGTCCGGGTTCTCCAACAACAGACCCAGAGTGGAGGCCACCTCACGCCGATGCACCGACTCCGAACACTCCGGATGACACCGATCTCGGCTTAGCTTACCTAGTACCCGGACCAGGTCTAGAAAGGTCATTGCTTAGTGCCTTTCTCATGCGCGTATGTGCTGATGTGCAGGATGTGCGGCTCGAACCCCTTAGGAACCCAATCCGCGTAAGCACGGGCGGCCTCTTCGGTGGGAAACCACTCGACCGGGCTCATGGGGCACTTACCCAAGGTGCACCAACCGTCGGCCGCCCCACCGAACAGCACCACCACGTAACCAGAGATCACGTCCGGGCTCCCGTCTTAGCGTCCTTGGAGGCTTCCAGGAACCAGGTGACGCGCTTGGTGGCGTACTTGACCCAGGTGAGCGGTTCCTTGGCCTTGAGCATCTTGGAGTCGAGGTTCCAGGACTCCTGCGACCGCATCACCCAGGGCTTAGCCAGGTACTTGGAGTGGATCACGATGCGTTCACGGCCGGGGGCCAGGGCGGACACCTCGGACTTGATCTGGTCCTTGAGGCCCTTGAAGCGCTCTTCGGCGGCCTTAGCTTCGGACTGGGCGTTCTCCAGCATCGCCACGAGGCCCTCTAGCTTGCTCTCGGGCTCTACCTCGATGTCGAACGGCGGAACCTCAGCGGGAGGGCCGTAACCGTTCGGCTTACCGTCGTACTGACTCATGAAACTAGCTCCTGTAGCTCGCTGGCCAGGCGTTTCTTGACCCTGGGCCAGATGGAGGGGGACATGATCTTTTGCAGCTCCGTGGTTGACACGCCGTGCCAGAAGCGTTCGATCACGTAGTTGCGGTAACCGTCGGGCAGCTCGGATACAGCTTGAGCCACCCGGCCGTCGTGGTAGTCGCTCTCCACTTGCTCGATCGCTTCCACCTCCGCTAGTAGAGCACCGAGGTCTGACAGTTCCGGAAGGCGCGAGTTCCGTTCTCCGTGGGTTGGTGCCGACAGGTCCCGCGTGAAGTTGCGCATCCTGTTCCTGGCCACCGCCATACACCAGCCCACGATGTCATCGAACTCGGTGCAGAGAGGGGGTAGATCCGGGAGAGCCCGCCAGACCGCGATCCAAGCCTCCTGGGCAAGGTCTTCGGTGTGCCGTCGCTCATGCCTTGGGAGCCACCTGATCGCCGCGTATCTCAACAACGGCCTAAGGTGCACTAACAGGCTCTCCTGGTCTACGTACGTCACTGGCTTAGAGCCACCTTGACGTTCTCGCCGTAGAGCAACTGGGTCGTGGTGAAGATGTAGAGCATCGCCTCTTCCCGCCACATCTGCTTGAGGGGCTCTTTCAAGGCGTGCCATGAGATCCATTCCGAACGCTTACGGCCTGGGACGCGCTCCCGCCGGATCATGTCGGCCATCTCGTCAAGGGCCCGCTCGAACAGCGCTTGGGGAACCTTAGGGAGCTTACGCGGAGCGTCTTGGGTCGTGTAGACCTCTGCCGGGGCGCTCACAGGATCACGTCCTGGCTGTCACCGTAAAGCCACTCCGCGAGGGCGTCGAACAGCCGAGTAGCTTGCTCGCGGTTTAGCTGGGCGCGGCCGGGACGGTACTTACCTACGGTGATGTGGAGGTTTCCGTCTGGGCGACCTTGGGGGAGTGCCGAGTCTTGGATGATCACTTCGCCGGGGAGTTTGAGAAGGACAGCCACTTAACTCTACTTTCGTTGCTTAGGCTCCTGAGCCGGGATAGCTAGGAGGTCGAACGTCCGTCGGGCCTTGGCACCTGTGCGGGTGTTGAGGTTGACGGTTCGGTACACCCCGCCGAGCAGACCCCTGAGGGCATGATTCTCGTCGGCCTCTTTCTTGCACTCAGCGAGGACGGGGCATCGGCGGCAGTACTTGTGCGCGGTCTCGATGATGTCCTGAGGTGCGCGCCGCCTGGGACCGGTCAAAGGACGTTCCTCAAACAACTTAGGGTCGGCGGTGCCACACGCGGCTTGCTCACGCCAATTTCGCCCTAGCGGTTTCTTGAGGTGGTCGATCGTTCCGATCATGTAATTGTCACGGTCTTTCTGTGGTAGTGGGCCCCGGTCGGGCAGCAGTCCTATCAGTCATCTGGGCTTTTAGGAACCCCGACCGGAGCTGGCACTACTTTCTCAGAGCGTTCACGCCTGTGTCAACCCTGGGATTACTACAGGGTTACACGTACCGCGATGTACCCGAGTAAGAAGCTGGAAATCGTTTCGTACCAGTTCACTCGACATCCTCCCATTCCACGACCTTCTGGATCTTGTACTCCTTACGTGGCCCGTAGAAGTTGTTGCGGTCCAGTTGGGTCTTCACTCCACGGGCTGTGGCCAGCGAGGCGTAAGTCCTTAGCCTGCCTCCGGCGCTGGGTGCCCGTTCTGGGATCCACGGGTCATCGGAGTCCTTACGCCTGGACACGATCCGGTACAGGTCGTAGGTCTCCATCTCCACCATCATTCGATACCGCCTCCTTACCTACTCCGGTTGATCCGCCGGGACTTACGGGCGACCTTGTTCTTAGCCCTGCGCTTATCCAGCGCGTTAAACTGGGCTTGCGTGGTCAGGCCGCCGAACATGGGCTTACCGAGGTGGTTCATGCCGAGCAGCAGCGGAAGGCCGAGCCGGGGAGCGTACTTCTCGCTGTGCGGGTCGATCTTGACCTCTTCGCGTACAGATGTGGTCACTTCACTTACCTTTCGTAGCGCAGACGATGCAGGTCTTAGGATTGTTGCCTCCGCAGTGCGGACAGTTAGTTGCCTCCGCAGTGCGGACAGTTAGCGGGCGACCTGCGATCCGGCTGAAGCTCGCTGCAAGGTGGCCAGCGGGTGTGGTCACGTCCGGTTCGTCGCCGCTGTCGTCGTCCACCAGCTCGTACCAGTAGTCGCCGACCATGACGAACCGATCGCCGTTATGCTCAGCGCCCATCGCGCAGTTGTCACTCATATTCGGTTCCGCCCTTACGGGTCAGGTACTCGGGGGACACCCACTTGGCGATCTTTCGGCCTCCGTAGACGCTCCGCTGCTCTGTGGCCGACCGGATGACGACACCCTCCCGCATGTGGTCGAGGAGCTTACGGCCGTCAGCGGAGGCAACCCAGGTGTGCCCGGAGACCTCTGCCGCAATTTCGTCCTGGATAAACCCGCCGGAGTAGACCGTCGGCACCTGAGGGATTCCATTACGGAGCATGAGCCCCTTGAAGTCCATCGCGTCCACCCATCCAGGTTCGTCGGGCGTGTCGTATTCCATCCAGCAGTCGAATGCCCGGAAACCTAAGGTCTCGTCGCGGGCGGCTTCGTGGCCGTACTTGAGGTCTTGTACCCCGGCCCCGAAAATCTCCCCGAACAGGCCGATCTTGCACGCGCCCTCCTGCATGGCCATGCCCTGGAGCTTCATCGGCAGCAGGTTGTGCAGCACGGCCCGCCAGTAGAGATTATCGGGGTTGGGCTTGATGGCCAGGTTCTTAGCCCCGTGACCCTTAGAGCTGACGTAGACCTTAGCGTTGCCGCCATTCGCCGGGTCATGGATGTACGTGACTAAACACGCCGTCCCGTGGATCTTCTCGGTGACGACGACGCGCTCTCCCCGATTGAACATCTTGGGGTAGCGCTGGTAGTGCTCGATGTCGATCCAGCGGACCAGGTCAGGGCACGGCTCGATCTCCCCGGACATGTGCACAGGGATCTCCGGCGTCCACTTCTCGATACCCAGGAACTCAGCCCAAGGCTTATACGTCGGTTCGTCATGCTTCTCCTCTGTGAACCACAGCCGATATACCGCCGTAGGTCGACACACGATGCCCTGGCTAAGCTCTCCCCGGAGGCGTACAGCCTTGACCCGGTTGGCCTGCTTACCTGCCAGCTTTCCCTCCAGGCCGAGTTCTTTGATCAACCCGGGTGGGAGGATGGCCTGTTCCGGGATGTACATGGCGTAGTCGCCGGTCTTGTACACACCCTTGGGCACGACGGCCCGGTACAGACCCACCTCAGCCAGCTCCAGCGCGTCGGCGTTCGGGTGCGGGAGGATGGTCAGCTTCTCGATCGTGCACTTGAACGTACTCATGAGGGACTCCGTTGGTCTTGCGAGGTCAGGTGCCAGTTTTGGTGTTCGCACTGGTAGACGCGGTTTTCGTTGGTGTCGCGGTGGGATTTGTGCTTGCGCCGCACTTGCTTGAACTGAAGTTGGGACAGTGCGAACTTGGCGGCTAGCTCGTCCGCGTAGGTGAACTTCCCGCACGGACAACGCGGCACCCTAGGTTGCGGCACTCGTTGACGTCGGTTCGGCATGTGCCCACTCTGCCGTCAGGAAGCGAAGTTGTCAACCCCTACTTTACTCCGGCGGGGGCACGGTGTTGTCGACAGGGCCGTAGCCGTAGTCGCGCCGTTTGAGGCTCGCCACCCAGTAGCCCCGGTTCGCCCTCATCTGCTCGTCCGTGATCTTCTTGACGTAGCAGGTCTGGTTCACCCGGCCGATGTTCCACGTTGTCTTGTGGACCCAGACCCGCTGAGCGTCGTCGTAATACACGTCCACGCGAGGTTCGAGGCTGGGCGGCTCCGGGATGGTGGTCTCACGGGGGTAGTAGGTGGGGCTTGTGGGATCGTCATTGAACACGCGCAGGGGGTAAGCCACCTTCTCGAACAGCTCCCTAGCTTCCCTCAGGTCGTCGAATGCGTCCCGGGTATCGGCCGTTATCGTGACCTTAGGCTGCGGCTTAGGTGCGTTAGCTTCCACGTACATCGTGCCGGTGGACTCACCCAGGATCTCGATAGGCGGCTCACCGGGGACCTCCACCTCCAAGGCCACGATGGGGAGCTTGACGTTTGTCGCGTTGGGCCGCTTGGACGTGCCGGACCGCAAGGTGATCTGCCGGGGATCCTCGATCTCGATACTGACCTGGTCGCCGTTGATGTCCGTGACCACCAGGTAGTAACGAGCCTCCCGGTTCTTGAGGGTGGCCAGCACTTTCTTGGTTTGATCGCCCCACCCGAACTTCTCGACGGACTTGACCCCTTGGCTGCCGTCCACACGCACCGCGTCACTCCTTACGTAGTCGGTAGATGGCTGTGGTGACCTTCTCGAAGTCGTTGGTCGTATCACTCCGAAGGTAGGAGCCGACAGACGATCTCGGAATCTCGTGGCCCAACCTCTTCTGGACGGCAAGGTAGATGTCACTGATCCTCATGCCCTTCTCTCCGGCCTCGCCGAGTACGTCCACGATGGCCTTGCGGGTGGCGTCGCGCCTCTTGCGGGTGGGCTGCTTGAGCATGGTGCTGATCCGGGCCTTGCTCAATCCGGCGCCCTTGGCCAGCTCGGTGATGGTCAGCCCGTCGTCGTTCATGAGGCTGTAGAGGAACTGCTTCCGGGCCCGGGCCAGCTCCTCTACGTCTGTACGGGCGCGCTCGATCTCGTCGGACAGCCCACGGAGGCGCTTGGCCCACTCAGGTAGTTCCTGCACGTCAGTGCCGCCTACGGTCGGTTGTGGGGTGCTGGTCATGGCTACATCCTCGCTTACTTGGACGAATTTGGAAAGTCCCTGTTGACATCTTCGTTCTGGCCGGGGTAGCTTTGCGTCATCACCCCGTTGACAGACACCATAACGGAGCAGGAGCGAAAACTGATGGGTAAGCAGGAGCAGTCCGAACCGGACATCGAGATCACCGACATGTGGGAGCCGGGGAGTAAGCCCGAACCGGCTGAGACCGATGGCACCGTGAGTCAGGAAGAGATCGACGCCTTCGTGGCGGACCTCATGGCACAGGCCGAGAAGATGGTCAACGCGAAGGACGGATGGTCGGAACCGATCGATGGACCCCCGGCCGAGCTGGACGAGCTGGTCACGGACCGCAAGGACATTGTGGCGGACGGTTGCCACTCGGTGAGCGTGTTCTTCGCGGAGCCCAACTGCAAGATCGGATCGCCGGAGCTTCTGGGCTTCTCGTTCCACAAGGGCCACCAGGAGCTGCGGATTCTGTTCTCCGAAGAGATGTGGATCCGGTTCAACGGCGTCATCACCGACTCGATCAAGCGGCGGAACGCGATGGGCGACAGGAAGCCCTGGGGAGGGGTCTGAAGCCATGGAGGGGCACTGGGCGCTGGCCATGCTGGTGGTGTGGGTACTCGTCCTCGCATGGTCGGTCCCGTGTCACCCTTACAACACCGGCCGGAAGCTAAGAAATGACCTTGATCGATTGGGTGCTGAGCGGCGTGATCGTCGTTGTGTTCACGCTTGCGTGCTTGGCCGAGCGCCCCTAGAGGAGTGGGACTAAATCATGAGTGACAACGCGACTTTGCTAGTGCTCTTAGGGATGTTCATGGCCACCGCGTGCTTCCTGTTCTGGTGCGCCACGCGGGAAGGACGCTAAGCCATGCAGGTAGCCGCCGGGTCTGGGGAGACCGGTGACGCAGCGCCCGCTGTGGAAACTGCACCCTCTGAAGAGCGTGTGGCTCCGAAGAGGTTCTACAGCATCGAGGCAGCAGCTAAGCACTGGGCCGCACCGATGGGGATCGTGATGCGCCCCGGCGGCTACCTGCACTCCAGTTCAGCAGACACCTACCAAGACCTGCCCGAGTGGCTTAAGGGGGTTAAGGGTGGGCTGTCGGAACAGATCCATAGGCTGTATTGGCGGGGTTCCGGCTCTGTGTGCGGGTGGGCGCAACTGGGCATGATTTTGCTGGACAAAGACCTGATCTACACGACGATGGGCCCACGAGGGGCAAGACAGTTCTACGTGAGGAGCTAAGAGTGGACAAGCCGCTGTTCGAGCTGGGGCGCGTGGTCGCTACGCCGGGTGCCCTGGACGCGATGGATGAGATCGACGCCTGGGAAGCCACCGTGCACGTTCTCCTGACCCGGCACGTCACGGGCGACTGGGGTGATGTGGACGAACACGATCAGGGTGTGAACCGGCAGGCCGTGCAGTCGGGCCAGCGGATTCTGTCGCAGTACACGTTCGGTGAGCGTCGGATCTGGATCATCACCGAAGCCGACCGGTCCGCGACCACCATCCTGCTACCGGAGGAGTACTGAGCATGGGCAAGTGGGAGCTGTTGGAGCGCGGGGTTAGGGCCCTGGAGCGCATCGCGGCCGAGCTGGAAGACATCAACGAACGTCAACGAGATCAGGAGAACGAACGATGAAGCTGGTAGTGGTAAGTGCGCTGGTACTGGGGCTTAGCGCGTGTAGTAGCGAGCCACCCCCACCGCCACCGCTGACACCGACGCAGCAGTACTTGAAGGACGTCCACGTGGCCCTGAACGGGACGGGGCTGGTGGTCAACGAGCAGGCCATGATCGAGGCCGGGAAGCTTGCCTGCAATCTCATCCCGGAGCCCGGCGTCACACACTCTCGGATCGTCGCGGCGGCGGCTAAAGGCTTGGAGGGTAAGGGGCTTGCGGACACCTACGGCGTGGCGGATTCGATCGTGACGGCCGCCGAACGAGACCTGTGCCCGACCATCCACTACGCATCGAACGGGACATCCGCGTAATGCCTACCGCGCGTGTGAATGTTAAGGATGCCGTAGAACCTAAGAAGTACAAGGTCGGGGATGTCGTCAAGCTTAAGGGTAGCGCGGACGTAGACATAGCCTACAAGGTCGGGACTGTCACGCGGGATGAGGACGAGGACGGCATTATCAAGATCGACATCGTGCTCACCACCTACGTGCACAAGTCTCGCGTGGAGACCTGGGCTGGGTGTGAAGAGACGAGGAACCTAGTCTGATGGGCACGTTGTACGAGAACGCGACGCAGCGTCGGAAGCGGATCAAGCAGCAGGACCGTATCGCGCTGGCCAAGATGTGGGCCTGGTTTGCGTTCTGTGTGCTGTGCTTCGCATCGTTTGTGCTGGTCATCAACGTGTACACGAAGGTGTGTGTAGGGGGTTGACAATCGCGTCAGCAGGGGGTTAACTACTCACATGGACACAGGAATCCCCACCCCCAACACTGACCAGCTCATCGCGGCCAAGAAGGCTATCGCGGAGTTCGAGGAGATCACCGAGGTGGCTAAGCCCACCGCCCCGAAGAGCAAGCACAAGATCATCCAGGTCAAGGATGTGCGGGTGGGTGATTTGATCTTCCTGCACACCCTGGGTACCGGCCCGTATCTGGTGGACCGTATCGATGTTCCGAACCATCCGGCCGTGCGCAAGACCGCTAAGACGATCTGGGTCAAGTACTGGTGCAACGCCGCTGACCAGGACATCCGGGGTTGGTACACCCGCGACTTTCCGCTGAGCTACCAGTTCACGCAGAACCACATGGACGTGGAGCTGTGGGACGAGCCCGAGACCCGTAAAGCGCACAACCTGAGCGAGGTGAATCCGTGAAGCGCGCCATGCAGGAGGTACGTTATTGGGTCTGGGACACGCCTATCTACTACCTGACCTGGCCAAGACGCTGGTGGCGCCGTCGACAGGAGATCAAGCTTATCCGCGAGCTTAAGCGTAAGGGCCTGTACGAAAAGTGCGGCTACACCTACGAAGGTCGCTGGGTCAAGTGCGGCTGCGACGATTGGGCTGATGACTTGTGAAAGCTTGGTTCCACGAGAAGGTGCTTAAGCACAGGCTTAGGTACGTGCCCTCCGGCCTTAGGTCCAGCTCTAAGGTCGGAGGGTTGATGGTGGAGTGTTCCTGCGGACAGAGGTGGTTGGGATGAAGGTGCACTTCGTAGGTGGGCCGCACGACGGGTTGGTGATCGACCTGGACAAGAAGACCAGCCCACCGCAGCTTTGGAAGGTCCCCATCGATCAGGACCCCCCGCAGCTAATCCCCAAGTGCTGGTTGTATGACTTCAGCTCGGAGAACAAGACCTACTACATGAGGAAAGGCGTACACGATGGATGAGTACGACATGGAGCCGTCGAAAGAGAGCCCGATGCCGTCTCCAGAGGCTCCACGGCTCGTGCAAGAGGCAGCGGAGCAGATGATGCGGTTCCGCAAGCGGTTGACGGAGCAGATCCTTCACCACGAAGAACTCACTGATTTCTACCGCAATGAGCTGCGCACTATCGATGAGTTCCTGTCAGAGAACTATCTCGATCGCCCGGCTCCGATGCCGCTACAGCAGCTTAAGAGGCCGTGGTAGGCGATGATTGAGATCAACTGTCGGCAGTGTGGCAAGTCGGCCGATGAGTGCGGATGTGACTACGAATGAGCACCGTGCTTGCCGTGGCCGGGGTGCTGTGGGTACTGGGGTGCATAGTCATCGTCGTGACCCAGTAAAGCCCTGGTAAATAGGGGGTTGACAACCTCTCAGCACACTGCTTGACTAGGCACCTCAGAGATTGACCCCCTCCCATCAGGATCACCCGAAGTTCCCGAAGCATCCCCAACAGATAGGTAGAACAGTGGCAAACGTTCGTGGTCAGGTTCAGCAGACGGGCGAGATCGTGGAGCTGACGCAGGAAGAGACCATCCAGGCTGTCATCCAGGCCATTCCGACGGTCCTGGCGAACTGGCTCGTCGTGCACGCTCCGGGTGACGACAAGTACGTGGACGCCCCGGACGGAACACCGCAGGTCCTGGTGACACCCGACGCTCTCATGGACCTCGTAGGCGCGGCGATGATGGTTGCTCCGGACATCCTGGAGGGCGCGTTCGTCCGCAAGCTCAAGGCGGCTGATGCCGCAGCAAAGGAGAAATCCTGCAAGTGACAGTGGAGATCGTCCCTCCGGGTCAGCGTGAAGAACCTGACCCGGAGGTGACTCTTGAAGAGGCTGTGAGAGCGCTGGTAGCTAACGCTAAGGCCGCCGCCCGTCACATTGCTGTGTATCCGCCCCGTAAGGCCTTGGTGGACGCAGCCGAAGTAGCGCACGAAGCACTGGCACGTCACGAAGCTAAGGGGTAGCTAAGCATGTCCAGCAAGAGCGAACGGGCAAACCGGATCAACGCGGTGCAGGTGATCATGGCTTCGGCGATGATCGCCAGTAGTCACCACCCGGACAAGCGAGACATGATCTTGGACAAGACGATGGCAGCTATGCACATCCTGGGGGCCTCTGAGCAGGAGATCCTGTCCGGGGTCATCACCGCCGACTTCATCAAGCTTCCGCCGGAGATCGTAGAGCAGTTGGTGCGGCTGTGACGTTCCTTCAGTTCGTAGACGAACACTTCACCGGGCTGGCGGTGCTTACGTTCCTGATCGTGGCCACCGTCTGCGAATCCATCAACCGTCGCGCGAAGGGTAGGAACCCAGAATGAAGGTTCAGCTAACGGGCAGGATGGTCTTTTTGCCGCCGGAGGACGTGCCTTGGGAGCCGGATGAGCTAAACGATCTGGAGCTTCCGGTGGACCGGGGGGCTTACGACGCTAGTGCTCAGGCCGAGTTCGCGGGTCGGGCGTGCTACCAGTCGTGGCAGCGGCCTAACCCCAAGACGGCCACCAACGAGGGCTACCTCCGGAACATCATCTCCGTGGGCCACTTCTCGGTGCTAGAGCATTCGGCGGTCACGTTCTACATCACGGGCGTGTCCAGGAGCTTCACCCACGAGCTTGTCCGGCACAGGCACCTTAGCTACAGCCAGCTAAGCCAGCGTTACGTGGACGAGTCCGACACCGAGTTCGTAACGCCACCACTGGTCAGGGAAGCGCCTGGCCCGCACCAGATCATGTTCGACGTTGCTATGGCCAATGCACTCAATTCTTACGTCGAGTTGGTATCAGCCCTTACCGCGCAGTTCCCCGACAAGCCGCGCAAGGAGATCCGGCAGGCGGCTAGGGCTGTGTTGCCGAACGCCACGGAGACCAAGATCGTGGTCACGGGTAACTATCGGGCGTGGTGGGAGGCCATCCAGCTTAGGGCCACTATTCACGCCGACGTGGAGATCCGGGCGGTGTTTGTGGAGATCCTGCGCCTGCTTCAGGTCGAGGCTCCGCACATCTTCAACCACTTCGTGATCCGGCAGCTCAAGGACGGCTCTGAGATCGCTTACCTACAACAGGACATGGTGATCTCGGGATGAAGCGCCCTGACGACATCGGCTGGCCCATGCTCAACCTGTTCCTGGCCTTAACACAGGTGGTCGTGATGGCCCTCGCTCACAACGCTTTCATTCTTTTCAACGCTCTGGTGGCCGTGTGGTGTGTGCTCATGGCCATCGTCAATGCCAACCGTTACCACGACAAGATGGAGAAGCTCCATGCGCAGGCCAGACTCGTTTGACACCCCTCGAAGCGTCGGTGTCAGCTTCGTGGTCATGTGGGTGTTGGGGATCATCGCGTCGCTTAGCCTCAGTGCCGCCGCCATCTACCTGATCTACGAGGTAGCGCAGTACCTAAGCCGTCACTGAGCTGATGGACCTCTGGGACTTGGTCTTCGTCGCCTTCGCCCTGGTGGGCGTGTACGTCATGCTCTACGCGGTCTTCTTCAACCCGTACGCACCTAAGCGACCTAAGGCCATCGAGAACGTCGAGCCTGAGAAGCTGATTCTGATCGAGCCCTACGACGAGTTCGACATGTTCTGCTCGTGTCCGGCCTGCTACTGGTTGGGAAACCACGCGGTGGAGGTCAAGCCGTACAAGAAGGATCTGGCCGTGTGCTACGTGCCGATGGACGAGGTGACCGTCGGTACCTGGCAGAACCCGAGGATCCGCACGGTCATGGACGACATGAAGCGCCGCACGGTAATGGACGACGCGTGGCACAGAGCTGGCTGGACGGCCCACCGAACGTGCATACGCTGCGGCAACACCTGGACAACCCACGCCGACCCACCATAGGAGGAATCAGTGAAGACTTACATGAGCCCGAACCGCGTAGACCGTGCGGGTTGGCCGGAAGGCCCTTGGGACGACGAACCCGACAAGATTTCCTGGACGGATGAGCTGACCGGCTACCCGTGCCTGATCGTCCGTAACCACCTGGGCGGTCTCTGCGGGTACGTGGCGGTGAACTCGGACCACCCGCTCTACGGCCTCGACTACGACTCGGTGGACGTAGATGTGCATGGTGGTCTCACCTACGCCGACAAGTGCCAGGAGACCAGCAGTGAAGCCGAAGGAATCTGCCACGTTCCGGAGCCGGGCCAGCCGGAGGACGTGTGGTGGTTCGGGTTCGACTGCGTGCACGGCGGCGATGTCGCGCCCTACATGCTGAAATTCGACCTTCCCCGTTACGCGTCCGAGACCGAGACCTACAAGGACGTCGCGTACGTGGCCGGGGAAGTGTGGCGGCTGGCTAAGCAGCTAAGGGACCTGGGTGAGGCTAAGGAGATTGAAGTTGGTCAGGAAGAAGAACCGGAAGGCTGTACGGGTGGCCCGAGCGCGCAATAAGACCCGGATCTGTCGGCCAACCAACCCCCGAGCCGTTGTGTTGGAGCAGGACGACGGTACGTGGCTCGTGGAGGAAAGCAGCAAGTACCCAGCCCGACGACAGGCTAAGGAACCTAAGCCGATGGCAACGATTGAGGAGAAGCTGACCCCCGTGGCAGTGGACGCGGCAACCCGTAAGACCTTGGCCAGCAAGCAGGACGTGGACAACCTCTACGACCTGTTCCGCAAGCTGGAAGCCCGAGTGGACGACGTGATCGAGAACAACCTCCGACACGAGTCCCAGCTAGATCACCTCCGGGATACCGTGACGCGGTTCGGCTCTAAGCTCCAGAGCTTGGTCGGAGACATCCAGAGTGGGCCCCGCTACAGCAAGCCGCGCATCAACAAGCGGAGCCTGAAGACAGAGGCGACCATCCGCGAGTGGTTCGAGAACAACCCGCTGCTCCAGAGTTCCAAGGGCATCTGCGCGAACCTGGGCATCACCGAGAAGGGCGACCAGATCCACTACGCCGCCCGACTCAAGTGCATGTCGGAAGCTGGAGAGCTAGAGGTCATCCATGTGGGTCGGGAAGCTTTCTACCGGCCGATCCCCGACGAGGTTGAAGAGGAGTCTTAGGTGCACTACCCCGAAGAGCTATTGGATGAAGGCTTCGATAACGGGACCATGCCGGACAACGTGGAAAGGCTGCGTCAGGCCGTGGTCGGGCATCGAATCGTCCGGGCTGAACGCAGAGAGATCACGATGGAGTCCTGGCCCGGCTCTACGCTTCTGGAGACCTTCAACGGCCTTGTGATCACGCTGGATGACGGTACCGAGGTCGCGCTTGTCGACTCTTACGACTGTTGCGCGTTCACCGAATTGCAGTCGTTTCTCCTACACCCTGATCGGGTCGAGCACGTCATCACGGGGGTAGGCACCACGGACGGTTACGACACCTGGCACATCTTCGCGGACATGGGGGACGTGCTGGCGCTGAACCTGACCTGGTCGTCCGGTAACCCGTTCTACTACGGCTACGGGTTCACCATCAAGGTCATCCCGCTGCGGCCCGAACCGGACGAAATCTGATGTGGGCCGCGTTGAAAGCCGCGTGGCGTGACTGGTGGGACCGTGACGTCTGTGGCCTGTGTGGCACGACGGGCTGCCTGGAAGAGAACGAGATTCTGTGCTGGTGGGCCGGACTACCGGAGAGTGAGGGGCCGCGTGTCTGACCGGCCGAGTGTCAACCGGATGCTCCTGGACATGGCCCGTGTGACCGCGTCCAGGAGCACGTGTTCTAGGCTTGCCGTCGGGGCTGTAATCGCCTACGACGGCCGAGTGCTGAGTACCGGGTACAACGGGGCTCCCAGCGGTCTGACTCACTGTAGACACGATCCTGGGGACGATTCTCGATGCACGATCTCGGTACACGCGGAGGCCAATGCGATAGTCCAGGCGGCGAGGCACGGCGTTCGGACCGCTGGCAGCTCCCTCTACGTAACACATGCACCCTGCCTGGCCTGCTCAGGTTTGATCTTGAATGCTGGCATCCGGGCTGTGTGGTTCGAGGAGTACTACCGCAGCGACGCTGGAGTAGCGCGGCTAAGGCAGGCCAAGGTCTCGTGTAACTACGTCTCCGACCAGGACGAGACTTCCACGAAATCAGCGCCCTGGAAGTGGTGGTAGGGACCGAAGTCCTTAGGTTTACAGGGGCCTCAAGCATCACTTTCGCTGAGGAAAGTCCCTGGTGACACAGGGTTTTCTCATCGATCTCGAACTTTCAATCGACCAAACGAGTGACTTAATTAACTATGGGTTGACAAGTAGGCGGGGTGGACGGACCGTTAGTTGTGCACGACACATCCACCCAACAAGGGAGTACCGCAAGTGAGTATTCAAGCCGAAGTCGAGGTCATCACCCCTGAGAGGGCGCAAACCCTCCTGGAGAAGATGGACGTGAACCGCGCCGTCCGGGAGGGCCGTGTCAAGTCCTACGCTTCTGACCTCAAGTCGGGGAACTGGTTGCTGACCGGGGAATCGATCAAGCTGGACAACGCGGGCGTGCTCATCGATGGGCAGCACCGGTTGCTAGCGGTCATCGAGTCCGGAATGGACCTGGAGACCGTAGTCGTCTACGGAATCGACCCCGACGCACAGATCGCCATGGACGCGGGAGCCGTAAGGTCCCTGGCCGACCACCTGAAGTTCGCGGGAGAGGCCCACTATCGAACGTTGGCCGCCGCCCTGATCGTGAGGCACAACCGCCTACAGGGCACTCCCACGAAGCACGACGCACCCACCCACCAGCGGGCTTTGGCCATCCTTAGGGAGTCTCCGGGCCTGCGTGACAGCGTCGAGGCAACCCTAGGCGTCGCTAGAAGCCCGCTAAGACTTCCTGGGGGCTTCGTGGCCGCACTGCACTACGAAATGAGCGACATCAACTCCGACGACGCGGAGCGGTTCTGGGACCAGGTCATTCGAGGGGTCGGCCTGGAAGAGGACAGCGCCATCATGCGGCTTAGGGAACGACTCCTGGCCAACGCCGCGTCCAAGAACGTCAAGCTAGATCGGGTGATGGTGTGGGCTCTCGTAATCAAGGCATGGAACGCATTCCGCGAAGGTACGCCGGTCAAGCAGCTCCGGTGGCGTCGCGGAGGTTCCGACCCGGAGCCCTTCCCCACCCTGAAGTAGTCGGCAGCACGTAAAGAGCCCCAACTCTAGACCTAGGTTGGGGCTCTTTACGTTGCGGGGGCTTACTTGATCGGCGTGGCCTTGTCGCCCGGCAGTAGCAGCTGCGGAACCTGCGTGAAGGTCCAGTTCTTACCGTCGTCCGACGTGAACACCCAGTACATGTCGAACCGCTTGCCGTCCCAAGCCGTAGGTAGGCCGGGGCTGATCTTGCCGAAGAGCTTGCACGTGTTCACGATCGCCGTGTGCTCCAGGCAGACCATCGTGACATCGAGCCGCTGGGCCAACCACGGGCCGAGAGTCTTGTAGTCCTTCTCAGCGTCGTAGCGGGTGTTCATCGGGAGCCCGGCGGCCTGCTGGTACGGCTGGATCGTCTTAAGCGGCCTGTTCGAGGCTGTGGTGCCCTTGGAGGCGATGCAGCGGTCCGGCTTAGGTAGACCGGCCGGTTGCTTCCCCGCGAGCCACTGGGCCTTGAAAGCCTCCGCGCGCTGCCTCCCCTTGGCCGACAGCTCGTGCAGGGTGTCATCCTTCCCGTCAGCGTTGTCGTCCTTCTCGCCGTGCCTTAGCACGATGATCGTCCGCTTAGCCTTAGGAATTGTCTGCGGGATGGGCTGCGTGGGAGGCGGCTCGGACACTAGGGAATCAGGCCCCTTACCTGGAGTTACATCCAGACCGATGGATCCGTACTTGCCGGTCACCACATTGTCTTCGTAGAACTTGATCCCGACGCTTAGGTCACCGGTCTCAACGATCTTGTCGGCCTCACCGGCGAAGGTGTTCCGCGTGATGTGCACGTTGTCGATGTCATCGAACTTCAAGCACTGGTAGCCGTACGTCTTGAAGTAGTTCCCGTCGACCAGCCAGTTCTTGGAATCGCCGGTACCGCCACCGCCGCCGTCCGTGCTGGCCCGGCCTTCCGCCATGACGCCCTGGTGCAGGTAGCCAGGATCCGACTTGGGCGGCCCGTTGATTCGGTTGCCCCGGATGATCACGTTGGAGCTAGGCAGCTTAGAAGGCGTATTCCAGGTCTGGATGCCGTCCGTATGGGAGCCGCCTGGATCGCCCTTGACGAGGTTGTCGATGTTGTTGTTAAGGATCTGCGTGCCATCGCCGAAGAAGCTGATGCCGTTGATGTCGTCAGGATCCGACACCTCCGAGACATCGTTGCTGCGGATGACGTTGTTCTTGCCGATCGAGTAGATTCCCGCGTTACCGGCGCCCTTGACCCTGAAGTTCTGGACGGTCACGTTATCCGCGTTGATCGTGATCTTCCTGACCGTGTTGCCCTGGCCGTCGTAGACCTTACCGCTGGCCGAGGGGCCGAGGGTCAGCTCAACCGGCTGGGCGGGCGTGAAGAGCACCGCGTTAGGCCCGGAAGCCGTCGGGGTGCTGCCGACGCCTACCTTGGAGTCCACTGGCGACGGTACTGTCCCACCCGGAGGTACCTGGGCCTGAAACGTGACCCGACCGGGCTTAGCTCCGTGGGTGATCTCCAGGCCGTAGTACCTGGTGGATCCGGTGTTGTACGAGGTGACCGGGTCGGCGTTCGACTTGTTGGCCTGGGTGTAGGCGCCCGCCTTGAAGTAAGCCCCGGTGAGCTTAGATGCGTCCAGGGTGGCGACGAGTGTGCCGTTGAAGTAGGCCAGGCACTTACCGCCGCCCACCACGAACGCGAGGTCCACGGCGGTTCCGAGCACGTACTTGTCCGTGACCAGCTTGTAGTGCGTGTTGTCGCCCGAGGTCACCCAGAGGCTCGACCCCTCAAGCCGGAACACCGAGTAGTCGTCTGCGGCGTCGTGGATCTGGCCGCCGACGACGTGAGGCTTACCGGTCGGAAGGCTTGTCCAGGCGATCCGCTGGAGCATGGTGTGGTACTTGCCGTCGCTACCACTCCAGGCGGCCTTGTCGGCGCCGAGCATTTCCCGAAGCTCCGAGCGGGGGTAGCCGGAGCCGGACGTGGTGAGGCCGGTAACCGGGGCCAAGAACGCTACGTATGATCCGTTGGCATCTACGCCCTGTGTGAAGTAAGGCGCGTAGGTGTTCTTGACCAGGGCGTCCGCAAGCTTGGACCCGGCCACCTCTCCCGGACCCTTAGACCCATCCACGGAGATGGGCAGGGTGATCTTCCAGTTGGTGAAGTCGATAACTGGCGCGGCAGTCATGATGCCCCTTCTAGTACCAGTACCTACGGCCGCCGACCGGGTGTCCCACACCACCCAGGACGAGCAGAACCAGACCGAGGACGATCAAGATCCAGCCGAGGGTGGCTACGAACGCCGGAACAGGCAGGAGGTAGCCGAGGATGAGCAGGAGAACTCCGAGAATAATCATGACTTAGATTACCCCGCCGGAGCCGTCGTCATACCCGAGCTTGGAAGCCGGAGGAGTCGTGTTAGCGACCGGCACCTCATCGCCGTAGATGTTGATCGGTGCCTCGACCTGCCCACGCAGCCAGAACGCCACGCCAACGGTGATCGCGGTCATGATGCCGACCTGCTCGTCCGAGGACAGGTGCAGGCCGAATGCGCTAGCCAGCGACAGGAGGGCTCCAGCGACTCCGGAGAGCCCCGCGAGCGCCTTCTCGCCCACTACCTTCCAGGCCACCACGAAGCCCGCTACGGCCAGCACAGCGGCGTCTACGATGCCCTGAGTACCGGGCGACCAGTGGGTGAAGTACGCCGAGACCAACATGATCAGCGCGGCGGACAGCTTGGCGAACAGCGCGGGCTCGCGGCCGAAAATCTTCATCGTTGTGCATCCTTGTCAGGGAGGGGGTAATTGTGTACGTGCCAGCCCAAGATAAGCCCGCCGACAGCGATCGGAATGCCTAACCGCAGTACGGCCAGGGTCTCGCTGAGAGGCGGGTGACACTTGTGCTTGATCGACGGGTATTCCATGATCCCGAAGGACCCCACGAGCGCACCTAGCCAGTACTGCCACAGCCTAGGGTGCTTGAGGCGGCACATGGGCTTACGGAAGCTTAGCCAGCAACTGCTGGAGCAGGGCGTTGGTCTCTGCCTGCCCCTTGACCAGCTTGTCCAAGGCGTCCCGCTCGACTTCGGAACTCCACCTGACGTCCCGATCGAGCGCGGCGTACTTGCCCGCGAAGCCGTTGATGAAGTTGTTGATGTTGGCCAGTTGCCCGGCCTGGTTGGCGTCCAAGTCAGGAACCTCCTGTGCGATGGGTAGAAGCCGGGCCCCGAGAGGCTTAGCCCTGTTGTACCTAAGCGTGCGGTCCGCCAGCCCGTTATATCCACCGTTGATCAATCGGGTGGCTTCACGGACGTTGCCCTGATCGGAGGCCGCGTTAAGAGTCGTTCGGGCGACGGTCCAGTACCAGCTAGCCGCTAGGAAGCCCCACTTAGGGGTGGCCACGAGCGCTGGGCTGTAGATGAAGGTGTTCGCGTCGCTCACGTAGCCCCTGGCAAGGCACCAGGCACCGAACTTGCCGTAGTTGAATCGACCGGTGAGCTGGATGGGCCCGCGACCCTTGAAAAGCTTGCCATCGCCTGGATGCGTGTTCCCGAGATCCCGGCGGCCTTCGTACGCGGCTCCGGAGGCGATCTCCTGCATGTAGAACAGACCCATGCTCTCGTGTCCGAGCTGGGCGCACCACATGGCTGCTCGGTTCACGGTGGTGATACCGGCCGCGACCATGGCATTGTTCATCGGGCCGACGTAAGCCTGGTAAGCGGCCATGGAGAGCTGGCCGCCCATCGCGGTGGAGAGCGTAGCTGCATCCATGGTCCAGCCCTCCTTAGCTTGTAACGCCGCTGCTGGTAACTACCTTAGTCCACGGACCAGGCGGGGGAGCGTCAACGAACTGCCAGCTCACTTGATCGTTTTCTCCGTCAAGCTCCTTGAAGCCCAGGCATCCGTTGAGCGCGGGAGATACGTCCAGTCCGGCGTTGTTGAAGTCCTTGTGCGCGGGCTTAGCGTTGTTAGCTCCGAACACGTAAGCGGTGTCGTGGTAGGCCGAGCCGCTGCTGGGCCCGGCGTCCTCGATCTGGCCATAGCACGTGTTGCCATTAGGCCCGACGAGCTTGACCCACCTGTTCTTCATGTAGCTGAAATTGGGATCCGAGCACTTACCGGCGTAACCGGGGTCGTTGGCCCACGGGATCACCTGACAGCGGGTCTTGAAGCCGGTCGAGTCGTTGATGTCATCGAACGGCAGGTCCAAGTAGAACGGGTTCTCCTTAGGGGCCACCGAGGCGCTGCGAGGGAAGTACCCGTTGTCGGGCTTACGGGCTTCGGTGTCGCACTTGTTCTTAGCCGGTACGCCATCACAGCCACCGATCGGCGACCCGGCGCAGTCAGTACCGCTACCAGCCACGCCGGTCTTAACTCCGGACCAGTGAAGAGCCCACTGGGAGTCGTAGGTGGAGCAGACCTGGGAGCCGTCTGGGAGCTTAGGGTCGAAGATTTCGCCCACCCAAAATGTGGTGGAGAAGATCCCGGTGTGTAGCGGGTAGGCCCGACCTTGGGGCTGTGGTGCCGAGGTGGGTGGTGGCGCGGGTGTGGTTACCACGGTGGTCGGCTGCGGTGTGATCGTCGGGGTGACAGTGACCGGGGCCACGGTGGTTGACGCGGGAGCTGCGGAGGTGGGCTGTACCGACGCTGAGGGGCTCGTGGACGGCGTGGTGGGCGCTGCTACAGGGTCACACCCCACGAGAGCGAGCCAGGCGCTGAGAACGACGAAGAGACGCTTCACGCGGGTTCTCCACAGTGATCTTTTTGAGGGTTGGGAGCGGGACCCGGACTTGAACCGGGATCGTACGGCTTATGAGGCCGCCAGGTTACCGTTACAACATCCCGCTACGTCAGCGTACTACCTAGGCTAGGGCGATAGGACTCGAACCTATATTCAGGGAACCAAAATCCCTTGTCCTGCCATTGAACGACGCCCCAATAAGCAAGGGTGCAGGGACGCCTTGACCTCGCCCTGCACCCCCAGTGTCGGTGGCTAGTAGGTCAAGACTTCACCGTTGACACTGTTTGCTGCCGCCCCAGGGCTCGAACCTGGAAAGCTCCTGATTCAGAGTCAGGCGGGTCTGCCAGTTCCCCCATGCGGCATTGATCTTGAACGTACTCCATACCGGATTTGAACCGGTACCCTCCTGATCGAGAGTCAGGCGTTCTGCCGTTGAACTAATGGAGCTTGGAGGCGATGACCGGGCTTGATCCGGTGTGCGTCAGCTTTGCAGGCCGCGCCGACACCTTGTCGCATCGCCTTGGTACCCCCGGTAGGAATCGAACCCACGTCTCAGGATTAAAAGTCCCGAGCTAAACCACTCAGCTACGGAGGCTTGGTGCTCACGGAGAGAGTTGAACTCACACTGGCCGGGGTTTGAATCCGGTGCCTCTGCCGTTGGGCTACGTGAGCAAGAAGTCCCGCGCCGAGGAGTCGAACCTCGTGCCCCTAAGGGTGCTGGTTTACAGCCAGCCGGATGCGTCCACACGCCCACGCTCGGGTTTGGGTCCACGCTTTTAGTTGGGAGCAGAGCCCGGACGCAGTAACTGCTCAGAGGCGGGTAAAAGAATCGAACTTTCAGGTTTCACCCTGGCCGGGGATTCGACGCCCGTTTGTGGACACACCACGCTACCCGCCATTTAGAAGCCAGGTGGTGCTGGGATTTCGGGTCCCAAGACGCTGCACTCCTGGCGACGCTACGGCATACACTCCCCCGTCTAAGGGCCGTCCGTAACGCGATGCGGAAAGCCGAGGTCCCGACCCCCAGGGTGTTACCCCCGTACGCGCTAGCAACGCGCCCCTGTCCCCGACAGGTTGACCTTCCCTGTACCACCGACCGGATTCGAACCGGTGTCTTCCGACTTGAAAGGCCGGAGGCTTAGACCACTAGCCGACGATGGCTTGGTGAAGAGCTTGCCCTACTCCGACGATCTTCCTGGATGATCAGTCCAGTAGTTGCTTTCGTCGCCACCGATATCCTACCCAGGCAAGCCCCACGAGCCCCTTCGAGGAATCGAACCCCGGACCACCCGCTTACAAGGCGGAGGTTCTACCACTGAACTAAAGAGGCAAGGTAGGCAGTATTAGAAAGCTTGCCCAGAGCTAGAGTCCCCACTCGGATTCGAACCGAGCCTCTCAGTTTGGAAGACTGATGTGCTATCCGCTGACACTACGGAGACAGACGGTCGAGGTTTTTAGATTTTTAGCAGCAGAAACTCGACCAGAAAACTACTTCGTGGAGTCTAGGGGAATCGAACCCCTCTAATCTTGCTTGCAAGGCAAGCGCCTTCCCCAGATGAGCTAAGACCCCATGGGGTGGATGACCGGACTTGAACCGGCTTGGAACAGGTTCACAACCTGCCGCCTCGACCACTTCAGCCTCATCCACAGCCGGTTAGGGAGGAGTCGAACCCCCGACGCTCGGTTCCGAAGACCGACGCTCTGTCCACTGAGCTACTAACCGATGGTCGGTCCGGAGGGAGTCGAACCCCCGCGCGCCAGTTTAGGAAACTGCTGCTCTTCCTCTGAGCTACGAACCGATCAATCACGCGATGACGAAGGGATTCGAACCCTCATAGCCCACCCTGACAAGGTGGTTCACTAACCGTTGTGATACGTCACCAAGACTTATGTACCCCCGGCTGGAATCGAACCAGCGTCTCAGGATTAAGAGTCCCGAGCTAAACCACTCAGCTACGGAGGCTTGGTCCCCGCCCCAGGATTTGAACCTGGCACCTTCACTTCATCAGAGTGCTGCTCTACCAAGAATGAGCTAGACGGGGAAAGTGCTTTCGGAGGGATTCGAACCCACACTGCCTAGTTCCTAAGACTAGTGCCTCTGCCAATTGGGCTACGAAAGCTTGGTGCGACATCATCAGTCTGCTGCGGGGCCGTGCCGACAACACACGGCTTTACGCCTTCAGTCCAGGTATCCGCAGGTCTAAGAGTCCGCAGACGTCACGCCGCCACGCCTGGAGTCGAACCAGGGACCTCCGGGGTTTCAATCCGGCGCTCTTACCAAACTGAGCTACGAAGCGTTGAAAGGCGCAGACTCGGAAGGTGAGGACTTTCGAGTTGGACCCGAGCACACAGAGCAAGACTGCCACTAATGTTTCTCAAGGTTTTGTCTGCGCCTAGCACGCACTCAAGGAATCGAACCTTGTCATCGCGGAGTTGGAAGCCGCTGCCGTCCCATTGGGCTAAGTGCGTAAGTTTTGGTGCGGCCTTTTACCGACATGCCGAGGTCGTATATCGCGTTAACGGCGGGTGCTCTTCCACTGAGCTACCGGGGTGTATGGGCGCCTTATAACACTCACCCGTGTGGGATTCGAACCCACGGCCTCCCGCCTCGTACCCCCAGATGGATTCGAACCACCGGCCCGCTGTTTGTAGGACAGCCGCTCTCCCGCTGAGCTATAGGGGTATAAAAGTCCCGCTCTACCAGCCATTACGCCTCGAACGGGACTAGCTGGTCTGGCAGGGTTCGAACCTACACCTGACTCCTTAACAGGGAGCAGCTCTGCCAATTGAGCTACAGACCAAAGATCACTGTGGAGTTTTCACTGCTACACGCGGCGCGTAGGACCGCAAAGTCGGGATAGCACGACTCGAACGTGCGGCCTCCAGCTCCCAAAGCAGGCGCTCTAACCAACTGAGCTACATCCCGATGTATGGAGTTATGTGCCCCTGGATCGGTGACTCCGTTGCGACCGGACCGCCAGGGGCAGATGGAACGATACACCTACCCCCGACGGACCTGTCAACCCCTAATTACTGTGAAGCGTTGCCGCTCTCGGAGCTGGAAGCGTCCCCGGCGTCCTGACCAGCGGGTGCGGGCACGTCGCTGCTGGTGTCAGGGGCCTGGTCGGCTCCACTGTCGCTCTCGTCCGGGAAGTGAGTCACCGGAAGCGGGTCCGCGCCTGCGACCGGGAAGGTCTGCGGGTCACCCGAGTTAACGGGCTCACCATCGGCGGGAGGCTCTGTCGACTCAACCTCGGGGTACTTGTTGGCCACGGCCCGAAGCTTCTCGCTGTGGGCCCGGATCTTGTCGGCGACAGACTGGTCTCGACCCTTGAGCTGCGAGGCCAGATCGTCAAGATCCTGAGCGATCTCGTTGGTGATCTGGTCTGCCTCGGCCAGAGCGTCATCTACGGCGGACATATGTTCCTCCATGTTGGTGATCGAGTCCCAGATGGGACGGTTTGCTGCCTGGATCGCGCGGCCCACCAGATCCTTGACGTACCTGCGGCTCACCAGCACGAAGCTGTCAAACCACTCGGGGGATAGAGGATCCGCGCACTGGGCTTCGTACCTGAGTTCGTCCAGGTGCCAACCCAATGGGTCGTTGGGATCTCCGTGAGACCAGCGGTTCTCTGCCACAGGCTTAGCGTACCCACTAAGTAAGATCCTTAGGCTTGCAGACGGCAGTTGCTTGCCTGCGGAACCGGGTTGTTCTGCTGGGCTTCCGCCAAGTTCCGAAGTGTCTCGTAGTAACGCGCCCGAGCAGCGTTGATCTGCTCCGGTGTGGAGGTCGGATCATTACGCACAGCACCGTAAGCAAGCGTCGCGGTCGTCCACTGGCTAGACGCCGCCGACCGAATCGCGGTAGCCCGGTTCACCGTGTCGTTGAAGGCCGTTTGGCACGCTACGAAGTTCTCCAAGCGAACGGAGGTCTTGTGGGTCCCCCAAGCGACCCCAGCCAGAGCTAGCAACACCAGGCCGACGGCCGCGAGGGCCACCTTGAAGCGAGTTGCCCGCCTGCCGTATTCAGCCTTGTCGGCTTCCGCCATCTTCCTGAAGTCCGCGAATTCATCGAGGATGTCGTCCAGCCGTTGAAGCAGGAGGTCACGGTGGGCCTTAACGGCGTCCATTTCGTCGTGGACCTGATGGGCGTCCGGGTAGCCCTCATCCAGTTCGCTCATCTTGGGCCCTTTCTCGGGTGGAAACCTCAGCGCGGAGCAGATCGGTGTGCACCCTGAGTTCCGCGATGAACGCCGTCATAAGGTTATCAATTTGATCAGCACGTTCCAAGATCGCCCGCTCACGATCACGTGCGGTCTTAGCTCGGACTTCATCGGTCGTCATGGCTGCCCCGAGTGATCTCAAGTGCCCGGCGTGTGGTGCTGGTGGCCTCGCCTAGAACTCGAAGCACCTCGGTCTGCATACGCTGCTGCTGTTCCTCCAGCTTTGTCTCATACCGAGATGCCCGCTCTTCAGCCGCTTTAACCCGATCTGTAGCCGAAGCTTCCGCGACCTTGACCTGGTCCTTCAAGTTGCTGATCTGCTCATCCTTAGCCTTCATGGCCAGGTTGAACACCGCCCGAAGGGCCACCAAACACATGAACAAGAGTCCAACCAGTACACCAGCTTGTGTAAGGGGGCTCAACTGCTCAAGCGCGCCACTTTCCGCCGCCAGCCACACAGCGGGCACAGTGACTAGCAGCATCGTGATCACATCGGCTCCACAAGAATTTCACGCTGACTCCAGGTGTTGTCTCCACCCGAGTCTTTGTACTTAGCGGTGAAGGTCGTAGAGCCTGCGTTTAGACCCGTATAGAAAATGACCCTGCTGTAACAGGCGTAAGCCCCCGTGACCTTGGGGAAGAACGCCAGCGACTTGGAGTCGTCGGCCGCGATGGTGTTGGCCCCGGACACAGCGACACCCATCCGACCGCCGTCGTTGCTGTCCGCCTCGGACATGTTCGCGGTGATGGTGACCCTCGCCCGACCAGAAGGTTTGATCGTGACGGTCACGGAGGGGCCGACGGTGGCGCAGTCCACGTAAGCCGAGCCGTTGGTGCCCGGCTCCGCTGTGACGACACTGGCCCACTGCACCCCGGCGTAAGGATCCCCGGAACCGCCCACCACAACCTCTGTGTCGGTGACCCGGAGGTCTACAACATCGTCCATCCGCAGCCCAGCCGGGGCGTAAGCCGGAACCACAGGTGTCGGGTCATCTCCGATGGTCACCTTGAGTGGGCTGGTGCTTACGACCTTGCCCCGACGGAAGGTGGGCTGTGGGATCTCCGAGACTTTGGGGGTCTTACCGGCGAGAGCACGGCTTAGCTTGATGGTGTTGCCCGTAGCCATGGCTAAGCCTCCTTAGGTGCTGATCGTATCGGTGATGCGGACTTCCGTGCCTTCGTAACCCTTGTAGGTGGCCGTGATCGAGCTGCCGGTGTCGGTGAACTCCACGATGGCGTAAAGCTCGCTGACCACGGTGTCCGACTCGTGGGCGTTGTCGGGGTACTGCTGCTCGTAGCCCGCTCCACCGGCCTTGACCTTGGTCGTGTTGTGGAGTGGTGCACTCTGCCAAACCTTGTCGTAGCCGTACTGGTTCGAGCCGGTGGCCAGCGAGTGCGTGTCACCGTTGAGGTACAACACGGTGGCCGAGGAGGCGCTAAGGGCGCTCGCAAGCTCGTTCCGCTCGGTGTCGTAGCCCCGCCATTCGTCCTGTCCGGCCTCCTTGGGACCAGGGATCTGCCCGTCTCCGAAGACGACGATCATCGGCTCCGAAGCGGTGGACAGGATGTTCTTGAACCAAGCCTTCTGGGTGCTGCCCAGCATGGTCTTGGAGCTGTTGTCCGTGGCGGTAAGGCTGGACTTGAAGCTAAGCATGTCGAGCAGGACGAACCTGACGCGCCCGACCACCCATGTTCGGTAGATGCCCGTGGTCGGTAGCGTCGCGTTCTGCACACCCGGCCCGCTGGATCCCCACTTGGTGCGGTAGGCCGTGTTGAAGTTGTTGACGAACGTGGAGCCCTTCTCCACACCGGTCGCGTTGTTTGCGTAACCGAAGTCGTGGTCCGACACACCGACGATGATCGGGTTGGGTAGGGCTGCGATGAGCGCCGCGAAGTTGCTGTAGCCCGTCTGCCGGTTCCAGTCCGCGACCCAGTCAGGTGTGGCGCCGTCCTTGTACCAGAAGTCTCCGAGGATGGCGAAGTAGTCGGGCCCGGCGTTCTTGATGTGCGTAAGCGACCCGGCCGCCGAGGCGTTGGCGTTGATGCAGGCGCCGAAGGCCACCGTGAACGAGGTGGTGTCCCCGCCGCCGATGGTGTCCGAGTCGTAGACGGGATCCGGGCCGCCGGGGTAGTAGCTGCCGAGCTTCTTGAACTCAGCCGCCGCGTAGTCCGAGCTGGATTCCGAACCGGTGCTCTGCGGGTACGTACCGACCTTGAAGTAGCCGTTACCCGAGTGCGTTACCCCGGTGACGGAGGTAGTAGTGGCCCCCGCAAGCGTCGGATCAGTGCCCGCCTTGTGGATGATGTTCAGCGTGCTCGACCCGGTCACCATGATCCGGACCGTCAGCCAGTCCCCCTCGGTGTAATTACCAAGAGCGACGAAGGATCCGCCGTTCTTGTTGTAGCCGTACTTAAGCGTGCCGCTGACGACTTCCGTCTTGATCTGGAGCACGTCGTCGGAAGCGTCGTGGATCTGCATTCCCGAGCAGCGCTTGAGCGAGTTCGGCAACTTCGTCCAGCGGAGGCAGACCTGGACCCCGTAACCGCTGGTGAACGGCCACCCGGTAGTTCCGGTGCCGTTGGTGTCCATCTGCCGAAGCTCGGTACGCGGGTTGGAGCTTCCCGAGGTTGTAGGCGCGTCCAGGGAGATCCGCATCTGCACAGCGGTGTTGTCGCTGGTCATGCAGAACTCGGGCGACTGGGTGTAGCCACCACCGATCTGCGCCTGAGACTTCTCGATGATGGACGAACCACCCGAGATACCGGTCTGGACCTTGAAATGATTCAAGTTGCCATTCGTGCCGATCTTCAGGCACTCACCGGGCGTGGAGTAGGTCCGTGGGATCGTTCCACCCGAACCGCCGCCTGTGTCCCCGTCCAGGCCACCGACACCGCCGCCTGTGGGTTGCGACTGGTCGAGCTTCTGTCGTCGCCCAGCGTAAGGAACGTCCTGGTCGACCCCGAAGTTGATCTGGAACGAGTCCAGGAGGTAGTTGGCGTTGAGCCCGGCCGCCTGTCGGTCGACGGTGTAGATGTCGCCCTCGACCAAGGCCGGGTTCTGGACCGCGCTGATCTCTACGGTCTCTCCGGCGCCCTTGAGCTTGAGCAGGTAGCCCTGCGCCATGGTCAGAGCATCGCCCGTGGAGGTTACGAGCTTGGAGACGAACCGCTTGACCCGCTTACCGCCTGTGCCGAGGTAGTAGGTGGGCGAGCGTGGGTCGTTGTCGGCCGCCGAGGCGCTTACCGGGACGATCGGGGTTCCGTCGGGGTTGGTGGCGCTGGACTCGCCCGACACGACGATGTAGTTGAAGCTCTCCGACCGAGTCAGCTTGCGCATGACCCTGGTCATGACCGGCCGCTGCTTGTCCGAGAAGGTGAAGACCGACGGCTGGATCGAAGGGTCCGGGAGCGGCTGAAGGACGTAGATCCCCCGCCAGTCCATGAACAGTTCCATGCCGCAGAAGGCCGCGCACTGTTGAACGTCCGCTAGCGGGTTGTTCTGCGCGTTAGCCCCGAAGGTAAGCGTGGCCGGAGCGACCATCTGCGTCGAGGCGAAGTCGAACTGGGCCGAGGGGTCGCGGTCCAGGATGACTTGCTTGATGACATCGCCCATGTTGGTGCCGGACGGGAAGGTCCGTACCGATTCCCAGGCGTTCTCCTGGAGCCGGAGGCTTAGATCCTGGCCCTCAAGCTCGATCTGGACGCCGTCAGGCCCGTCCGTGATGGTTGTGTCCGTGATCAGGAAGACCCCGGCCTGCACCATCTCGTCGTAGCTCTTGTCGGTGTCGATGTTGATGTTGAGCTTGTCGACAACCGGCGATTCAGCCGTTCCGGACGCCTTCCTCAGCAGGATCCGGTAGTTAAGGGCCTTAGCGACGCTCGTACGCGGCACCAGGTTCGGGATCGACTCGCCGTTGGAGGCGTCTTCCCAGGTCGCCCCGTTGTTCACCGAGGTCTGCACCGTCACCGACGAGCCCGGCGGAAGCGACGTCACCTCCCACGAGATCGTGGACCAGATGACCGGCTGCCCGCTTGGGATCGGCTTAGGGTCTCCCAGCCATGTGGCGGTGGCCGACAGGCGGTGCGGTACGACGAGACCCGACGGCGCCAACGAGCTGCTTAGCAGGTACGTGACGCTCTTAGGCTTCAGGACCCCGGTCGGCGTGATCGAACCCTTGCCGGTCGCGTTCTTGATGACCGTCTTGGAGATCGAGCCCGAAGGGGCGCTGGATCCGGCCGCTGGGCGGTTGACGATGTGCGCGGGCGGCGCCGAGCCGGTTGGTGTGGTGGATCCGGTGAACTTCGCCTTGGTGATGGCCTTAGCCACCGTGCCCGATGGTGTGGACGAGCCCTTGACGCTGTTCTTGACCGCGCTGAACGGCTTGATCGTGCCGCTGGATGTGGTCGAACCGGTCCGCGTCGGCAGCAACACGACCTTGGTAGGTGTGACGGTGCCGCTAGGCGTGCTGGATCCGGTCCGCTTGTCCTTGGTAACGGCCTTGGTGATCGCACCCGTAGGTGTGCTGGAGCCTAGCTGCGTGTTCTTGACCGAGGTCTTAGCCGCGATCGTCGCACCGGGCGTTGTGGAGCCTGTGCGGGCGCTCTTTTGAACTTGCTTGCCTGCGATGGAGCCTGCGGGCGTGCTGGAACCGGCCGTGTTCTGAACGGACTGGTTTTTAGCAAAGATTTCGGCGGTTACCCAGTTGTTGGCGGGCGTGCCTGTGCTGGAAACGCTGAAAGTGGCACTACCACCAGCGGAACCAAGGGTCTTGTAACCCACGATTCCATTTGTGCCGTTGCTGGTGTCGTGATTGCTGAAGTTAGTGGTACCCGTAGCTCCAAGGGTGCCGCCGTTGTTGTCTTCCGCGACGACGACACCGAGCGAGCCTGTACGCCCGATCGTGAAGCCGGTTGTAGTGAACGAAGTCGAGTTGTTGCTGCCATCGGTGTGGCCACCGGTCTGCGTGGCCGTGTCGGCACCTGTGAGCACTAGCAGCTTAAGCCCGACGCCGGAGCTGCTGGCGCCGCCGACCGTCGTGCTTACGGTCAGTCCCGTACGTCCGTGCGCTCCTGGCAGCTTGGCGACCCAGATAGCGCAGGCGCCCTTCTTGCCTGCTACGGAGTTAATGAACTCCAACTGGGTCCAGATAAGGGCTGTTCCGTTGTTACTGATGGACAGTGTTGTGCCTGATTGCGCGGTCGAGCTGAAGGCGCACGCAACCAGTACAACGTCGTCGGGAGGTGTGAAACTGGCGGTAGTCGCCGTAAAAAAGAGATTGGTGACTAGCGCCGGAGAGGACGCATCTACGGCAATGGCCATCAGACAGCGTCCTCTCCGTACAAACTACTGAAAACGATCACACCCTTACGGGGGTTAGCTGCCAGCGGGGATCGTCAGCTCGTAAGGGACCTGAAGCGAGTCGGACGCCGCTAGACCTACCGATGTGAACACCGAACGGTCCAGGAGCACACCGCCGCCGGTAGCCGCCTGGGAGAAGACGCCATGCTCGGTGATCGAGGCGGAAGCGTCCACGGTGATCGTGCCGACGGTCCGGTAGATGTTGGCGGAAGCGCCCTCACCCTGCGTACCCGTGGCCCGAGTCGAGTCCGGGTTGTACTGAGTGGTCAGCTCAGTCTGTAGCGCGGTGTCGGAGCTGGCCTCAGCGTTCGTGCCAGTGCCGATGCCGTGATACTTGAAGTTCTCCAGCTCCGTGAGGTTCTGGAAGGCATCGACCATGTACCCGACACCGGCTGTAGTGACTACGCGTAGTGACGCTAGGCCGTAGTCCGTGATGTCCCCGGTCTGCCCGTCGATCTTCCGCAGCCACACAGCGCCGTAGAAGGTCGGAAGTTTAAGGACACGAGCCGCAAGCACGGTCCGAGCGCCTCGCCACAGGTTCTTGGCGTTCTTAGCACGCCATACGTTGACCTCGCGGCTAAGACCCCGCTGTGGGAGCCCGTGGCGGATGATCTCCCGGAACTCCGGGTCTCCGCACTTCACGATGTCGTCGCCAGGCCGGAAAGCCAGAATGTCGGCGACGGATAGACCGTTTCCGGTACCGCGAACGAAGGTGGCCCCCCGCCCGTCAGTTACGGTTTGGATCGCTGCTGCGTTCACTGGGAATCTGCCTCTCGGACGATGGCGGTCCGCGAACCGCAGTTTGTGCACTTGAATACGACTCGCCAGCCGGTGATCTTCTGCTGTCGGCCGGGCAGGGTCAGGTCCGGTTCCGTGATCGCGTCCCACGCATCATCTGCGGGTTCCCCGATCCTGTTGTCGAAGTTGCACTTAGCGCAAACGACGCTGCGAGTGCCCTCTTCTGCTGGAACTGTCACGGTGTGGCTCCTATACGGTTTAGCGCGCGGGTAACAGGCTTAGCTTAAGCGATGGAGATAGAACCATCCTCGTTAACCGCGATATCCGTAAGCGTCCCTTCGTTCCACTGGTCCGCCGTGTCCACCGCGATGACGATTTGCTCCGTACCGACGTGCTCAACACCCGTTTCCGGGATCAGCAAAGTCCCCGAAGTCGGGTTGAAAAGGTCCGCCGCACCCTGAGGGGTGTACTTACCTTCCTCATCGATGATCGTGAACGTGCACCGTCGCCGAATGGACTGTGCGCTGTCCACCGTGACCGTGCCCGACACCGGGACTAGCTCATCAACGATCACGCCGTTGACCTGGACCTTAAGCTTCCGCTTAGCCTTGTGAGGCCCTGAAACCACATCCAGGAACTCCGGCGTCACCGGGATCATTGGGTCACCGCCGCGAGAGGTACGGAGGGGTCACGTGGTGGCTTCACCTCGATGTAGCCCCACGACAGGATCCGGAAGTCAACACCTGTGTCCCCGTCGGTGTGCCACGACCACTTAGCCTCGCCCTTAAGCCGCACCCAGTACTGCTCCCCGTTCGGGTACTGGAGAAGCAGAGTGTGCCGTTGGGCCCGGATTGCCTTCCATTTCTTCCACGATTCGTCATCGGGGTCGATGAACAGAAGCTTGCTGTCTCCGGTAATGCCCTGGAGCGGACCGTCCACCACGATCGGATAAGCCTTGTCTCCGTTGGCCACGAGCGGAATGTGGATGCCCTGCGCACCCTCTTCGCTGGGATCGTCGTCCATCCAGCCGATGGGTTGGTTCAACGAAGGTGCGTACGGATCCTTGAGCGCGAACTCGTGATACGTAGGCACGGCCTTGGCGATGTTGGACTCGTCCGAAGCCACCTTGATGAGCCCGACGGTGGCGTACGCAAGCGCCTTGTACCAGCGGTTCTGGTTAAGCGGCGCCAGGTAGTCCACACGCACGGCGGAACCGTCGATAGCGCTCGCTGGGACCTGCCATCCACCCCAGATGAGCTGCCACGAGTTGCCCGAGTCGTCTGAGCTGTAGATGTTGTAGGTCTCCACAGCCGGAGCGCCTGGTGTGGCGGTCGGGATCAGGTCCAACTGCACCGAGTTGAGCGCCGGGTTCGGTGTGGCCATCAAGATCGGCACCGGTGGCCCTTGCACGGCGATGGTGAAGTTGTAGGCGTCCCACTGGCTAAGCAGCTCCGGCCCATCCCACTGCTGCTTAGCGCGCGAGTAGACAACATAGTCACCGTTAGGCAGGTCGCGGTTGCAGAGCCACTGGTTGCTGGTCCCGAGGATCCAGTTCAGGTCTCCAGGGCTCGCGGCGTACGGCGGTGTGGTGTCCACGTTGAACGAAGGTGCGGCGGCCTGCGCGGCGGTGAACACGCGGAACGCCACGGCCGCCTGTGGGTCGCTCTCGGTGTCGGTGTAGCTGATCGTGAAGATCGGCCGGGTCGTTGTGGTGATGACCGCCCGCGTCAGGGTCACAGAAACGCCGCTTGCCGAGGCTGTAGTGGCCGCAGACAGCGTTACGTTGGTCGCGCTGTTCACCGTAAGGATGGTGGTGTTCGCGGGGATCCCGGCGCCTGTGACGGTCGCGCCTACGTCCTTGGAGGTGAAGGCGGCGGTCGCGGAGGTCAGCGTCGTGTTGGTCGCGGTGACACCGTCAGCGAAAACCCGCGTCTCGGTGGGCCCCAGGATGGTCAAGACCGGGGCGTGGTTGAACTCCACGTCGATGTAGAACTCCGACAGCTTGCTTAGCTGCGCGCTAAGGTCCGAGCGGCCGATGCGCCACGTCTGGGAGTTGACCAGGTCCCGCGTCCAGTTCGAGCCCGCCGGGGATCCGGTGTAGGTCTTGATCGTGACGGTCTGCCACGTAGCCGACGCTCCACCGGGAGGTGTGGGACACGGGAAGCTGAACAGGTGCCGGAAGAACTCGCTCAGGAAGTCTCCCAAGCCCTGAAGCGGGTCGGTGATGACCGTTTCCACGATCTCGCCCGTGAACCTGATGATATCGGTCAAGAATGAGCTGCCGCCGGACGGTGCGACCTGGAGAACCTTAGCCCTTAGGGTCACCGCCTTGATGGCGCAGTCGTCCGGGATGTCCGAACTGGTCAGGTTGGCGATGTCGAACGTGGCGAAGTCGCCCGGTAGCTGAGACCGGGATGTGGTCGACAGGAACGTGAGGTCCGAGTCGTCGCTAAGGATCTGTGCGACCGTGGCCCCGGAGCTTGGGGTCAGAGCCCAGTTCCCCTTGGAGGATGGCGCTGTGGTGTCAGGCCGCCGTGTCACGATGCCCATCAGGCGCTCCTCTGTCCCGCAAGAAGTTCCTTCTCCCAGACACCGACCACGGTCTCCACCGAGGACTCGATCGCCTTACCATCCAAGATCGTCTGGTGGGTGAAGTTCGCTACGGGAGGCTTAGCCGTGTCCGCATTGATGATCGCATTAACCTGGGTGCTCAGCGCGCTCAAGCTATCCGACAGGGCGGCCTGTAGCTGAAGCACGTCGAACCCGGTGGATGCGTCAACCTGGCTCTGCGCTGCGGCGATAGCGGCCTGAACCGCCTTACGAGCCGCGTCCTCCACCGTGTGGATCCTGTCCAGGATTCCGACCGCGATACCTTCAGAGATCGGCTTACCCGTGCCGTCCCGGAACAGACGCGAAGGCGAGTTGACGTTAGCGGCCTGGTCGGCGGCCTTCTTAGCATCCGCCACGACCTTACGGACCGCGTCCTGCACGATGCTGGAGCCCTCGTTGATACCGGCCGCTAGACCCTGCATCAGCGCCAGACCAGTGGACTTCAGAATGTTGACGTCGATGGCCGCCTTCATGTCTTGCGTGACCTTCTTGACCGCATCGACAGCGGCCTTACCCCCATCGGTCACGGCCTTGGCGAAGTTGGTCATCATCGTGGTGACCGCCTCAACCACAGGCCCCGCCCCTTGGGTCACGGCGGCGGCGATGTCGGCCATGCCCTGATCGCAAGCGGCCTTAGCCTGCACGAACCCGGCGGTGAAGGCAGCGGTTACCTGGCCGAAGCCTGCTGTAACCGCAGCGGCGATGGACGCCATACCCGGAGCCACGTTGGCCGCTAGCGCGACGAAGCCAGCCTGGAAGACGGTTCCCAGAGCCAAGAAGGCTTGCCCGATGGCCGGGCTGATGACCGTGGCGAAGCCTGTAGTGAACGCAAGGCCCATCGCGGCAAGGCCGGGCGTGATCGCGGTGGCGTTCAGGGAAATGAACCCGGCCTGGAAGACGGTCGCCAAGCCGAGGAACGCGGTACCGATGGCAGGCCCGATCACAGTGGCGAAGCCGGTCTGGAACGCGAGCCCCATTGCCGCCAAGCCGGGTGTGATCGCCGTTGTGGTCAGCGAGATGAACCCAGCCTGGAAGACCGGCGCCAGCGCCAGGAAGGCTGTACCGATCGCCGGAGCGATGACCGTGGCGAAGCCGGTGGTGAAGGCAAGTCCTAGTGCCGCAAGCCCCGGTGTGACCGCTGTAGTCGTGAGCCCGATGAAGCCCGCTTGGAAGACGGTGTTCAGCCCGAGGAACGCGGTCCCGATGGCCGTGCTGATGTTGGTCCCGAAGCCTGTAGTGATCGCTGTGCCGATGGCTGCGAGCCCCGTGGTCACCGGCCCTGTGGCTAGCGCCTGGAACGCGGTGGAGACCAGCGGCCCTAGGTTCGTGAAGCCGGTAGCGAAAGCTGTACCCAGGCCAGGGATCGCGGCATCGACGGCGGCGGCCATGTTCTGCACACCGGTCTGCGCGTTCTGCTGGAGCGGTACGAAGCCTTGCTGTGTTGTGGTCCCCAGGGTCGCCATAGCGTCCGCGAACGACAGGTTAGCGGCGTTACCGAAGCCTTCACCGACCCGCTGCCCGACCGGCGGAATGTCGCCGACCAGCGCCCTAAGCGGGTTAAGGACGGCCTCAGGTACCTTGCCGCTCTCCTGCGCCGCACCAGTGACCAGGCTGCGGAACCCTTCCACACCCTTGGTGGCCAGGTCGGTGACCGCGCCCTTAACCTGTGGGATGAGCCGCTGGATCGGAGGCAGCAACGCGGGCCCGACGGCCTCACCGACGAGCTTGGAGTTAGACGCTACCGGAGGCGCCGCACCCTTGATGCTCTCCGGGATCTTGTTCATTTCGGTGCGGACTTCGGACTCGATCGGCCGGATGTTCGGCACGATGCCCTTGTGGATACCCCTGGCCAGTTCAGACGCGGCCTGCTCAGCCTTGGTCCCCACGTCCTGGATGTCCTTGGGTACCAGCCCCAGGGAGTTCTGCACCTTGAGCCTGAACCGCGCGAACGCCTCACCGGCCGCAAGCAGCTTGTCGTTGATCGCCCCAGCGAATTCAATCGCGTTAGCCGCCGCCTCCGTGAAGCCGATCGCTAGGTTGCCCAGCAATTGGATGAAGCCCGGAAGCGCGGCGGCAATCTTCTGGATCGACTGCTGGAAGGCGGGGCTGTTCAACTGCGTCCCTAGGCCCTCGAACGCGGTTGTGATTCCGTCAACCGTGCTCTGCGGGATGCCGTCTAGCGCACTACCAATGCCGTGAAGCGCGTCACCGACCGCACCGCCGATGCGGGTCCAGTCAAACTTGTTGAAGAAACTACCGAGACCGTCGATGGCTGCCTGAGCGCCGGGGGCAGCCGCCGAGAAGGTATCGATACCGTTGTTGACCAGGTCGGCAAAAGCCTTCTCCAGCGAGGACACCACACCGCTTAGCCCGCTGAAGGCGGATTCCAAGTTGGTGTTCTTGCTGATGTCCTCCAACGCCTTGCCGAGACCGTTTACGGTAGTCACCAACAGGTCCAGCGCGCCCTTGCTACCCGCCAGTGTGAGGAAGCCGCGCTCCAGCGGAACAAGATCGATCTTGTTAACCGCTTCCGCAACGTTGTTGAAGACGGTCTCGATCTGCTTAAGCCCGCCGCCTTGCGTGATGAAGTTAGCGGTCTGTCGTGCTAGCCCGACGAGCGAGTTCGCCACAGTTTGGATGGACGGCGTCAGAGCTGTGAGGGTGCCCTTGAGCTGATTGAATACCGGCGTAAGCCCCGTGGTGAACGTTGCGGAGATCGCCGTCTTCAGCTTGTTGAACTCGGGGGCAAGTACCTGTGCGGCTTTCTTGATGCCGGCCATGCCCAACGCAATGGTGGCCAGCGGCGCCCCGATAAGTCCGATCGCTGCCGGAACCGCCGCAATGGCTGTTGATACCGCACCCCAGGCCGCTGTTACCGCCGCGCCCGCCTCCGCGAATACAAGTGCTGTAGCACCAGCCCTGAGTAGGCCCTGTACCAGCGTGGAGACGGCCCCGATCACGCCCGCGCCCGCACCGGAAGTGAACTCACTCGCGGAACCTGTGATGGTCGAGAAGGCGCTAGCGCCAGAGGCCTTGACCTGGTCGAAAGCAGCAACGATGTCCGAGAGGATCGAGCCGAACGCCAGCCCGGCCAAACCCTTACTCGTGTCGAACTCAACGGGAACGTGGATCGGACGCCCCGCTAGCGCCTTTTCCGCCGCCAGCGCCCCCTTGTCCACGTCGAAGTTGACGGGGACCTTAACGGGCTTAGCCGCTAGGGCCTTCTCCGCGTCGAGCTTGCCCTTGTCGACCTCAAAGTTGACCGGGACCGTGATCGGGTCCTTGGCAGCGGCTTCCTGAGCAGCCAGGGCGGCCTTGTCCACGTCGAAATTGACCGTGACGGTGATCGACTCTTTGATCTCGTCAAGCTTGGCGCGAAGCTCTTCCCGATTGACGTCCCAGTCGATACTGACTTGGATTTTCTCGTCGGGAAGGCTCTTAAGTTCAGCCTCGACGGCCGATTTGAAGCCACTGGTGTCCGGAACAACGCGAACGCTGACCCGAGCGATAGTCCGCCCTCCGGGACCACTCACTGACGGACACCCCCTTGGAGGACTTAATCGCTCTTAGCTTGCGCAGCCTTACGGTGCAGCTCTTGGGACTTGAGTCTAGCCCTAACCTGCTTCAAATCGAGTGTCCGCTTGACTTCACGCTTCTTAGGCACAGGCGGCTTGATGATCGGCGAACGGGTCGCCTTTCCGCCTCGCTGCCTATTCGCCGCGTACAACATGTTGACCATGGCGGCAAACAGATGCGTATCGGTGGTCCACGCCCGGAATTCACGACCTCCACGCATGGCAGCAAACGTGGCGGAATCGTCAGGAAGGTGCTCAACGAGCCAAAGTAGGGTGCGAGCTGTCATCGGAGGGTCCGGGCGGAACATATCCAGCAAATCGAACTGGTAGTACCGCCGGAGATCCGACAACAGCTCCCCACCATACTTGTTGATTAGCTCGATGAGCTGGAGCGTTCCCCCAGGCCGACCCGCGTAACGTAGGCAAAGAACAGGTCCGCGAATACGGCGTCCTCGACGTTCTCAACCCAGTTCCGGTAAGCCTGCGGGTTCGCCGCGACGCACTCCAGGAAGTTGTCGATGGCGACGAGACCGTTGAAGTAGCGCTCAAGCTTGTCCGCTGTATCCAGAAGCCCAGTGGTCGGCATCTTCTGCCAGGTGTCAATGGCTTCCTGGTACAGCCGCATAGCCTTGGCCCGCTTGGCGAACGGCAGCCGCAGCACACTCAACAGGTCAGGTGATCCGGCCGGGTACGCAACGGCGGTCCTGGTGGCTTCGGACGCCATTTCGGCCGTAACGTCCTGCTTGGGTGGCTTCGGGGCGGGCTTATCTTCCGCCTTGGGCAGCTCCACGACAGTCGCGGGCTTGTTCGGCGTGCCAAAGGGGGACTCTCGCGGACCATCCTTCGGCGCGCTGTCCGCCGACCCCTCAGTCCAGCTTTCACCCGTGTTCGGATCTACGACCAGCACCGAGCCGTCCGGCTTTGGAAAACGCTGTACATCAGACATTGCGCGGGTTCTCCTTCGTGTTGCGCGGGTGTTCATAGCTTACTAACGCAGAAGGCTAAGGGGAGTCCCAACCCGCGCGCTGGGACTCCCCTTGCCGTTCGTGTAAGCCCTAAGGCTTAGGCGCCACCTTCAACGCCAGTTGTGACCGCGATGGCCGGAGTAGTACCACCAGTGAAGCTGCCGGTAGCAGTCATCTGCGGCACGTTGACGCCTTCAAGGTCTCCCTGGAAGGTGACAACCCACGGCGTACCAGGCCCAGGACCACCGGTAACGGCCACGTTGCCCGCTCCCACGCTGTCCAGAGCCTCCAGCGCCGACTGCACCGCGCTGGCGATCGCGTTGTAAGCGATTCCCGCTGTGGTCGAGCCCGCGAAGGTAAGCGTGAAGGTTCCGCCGGTAGGTGTGCCGGTGATGGTTACGGTCTGCGACTCCGAGGTGTGCAGGCCAAGACCATCGCCCAGCCACTCCATCAGGTTCGAGCCCGTCACACCCAGGATGGTGCAGCGAACCGGGAACTGAAGGAACTTCTCCACGTCGGCTTCAACGTCGTCGTCCGACGCGACCGAAGCCTTAGGCACGTAGAGCGGCACCTCAACGTCGCCGTCCACGATCCGCATGAAGATCGCGCGCTCCTGAGGCTTCGGGTTAAGCGCGACACCGAACTGACCGGAAATGGAGTCGTCGCCGCCACCGAAGTACAGGGCCAGCGTCTCGTTGCTGATCTGGAGCAGGTTGAACACAAGCGCGTAGACAACCGGGTCACGCCGCTCCCTAAGGGCGGGGTTTTGCCAAGTCCCGAGGATGTTGGAGTCTCCACCATCCTTGGTGATCTTGAAGTTGTCATCCGAGCTGGTGTGCCCGATGTCAACCCATGGGTAACCAGGGTCGGTCAGGTCAGTTGGCTGCGGAGTCCCGACCGGCGCGAAGTACACGTGCCCCTGGCCGGGGATGATTACAGCGTTGTCGTCAAGAGCCATGGTGGCTCGACCTCCTCTACGGTGACGACAGAGCACATCCCCTGCGCGGGTGGGGCGGCTATGCGGGTGTGTTTCAGTTGTTCGTGCTTAGCTTAAGGCTTAGACGGAGTTAGGGCGCCTGTTGCGGATTTTAAGATCGTAAGTGGCGACATAACGCCCGACGTCGGGAAGGTCCACGTCAGTGGCGTCCTGGAATCCCGAGGACTCCCGCCAATGACTAATCCAGCCCAAAACGTGCCCGTTACCGTCATACGCCACAGTTTGGTTCTTGCAAGCCTCGTAGAGAACCTTTGCGACCCGCTGCGACAGATCAAACGCTGCCCCGAATGGGTCGTTAGGGAACGCCGGAGACTCCCCGGACCAAACCTGTAGGTGAGTGAAGTAGTCGGACACGAATTCAGGCCGATCGGACGAGCCCCCGGTCCGCTCCACGATCAGAGCAGGTAGGTGCCCGTCCATTCCATCCTGGAGCTTGGTGAAGACATGGTCCGCATCCAGCTCAGGAAGCTCTGTGGAGGCGATGAAGATCGACGTGAGTACCTGGAGACCCTTAACGAAGGGCGGGGTGGCGATAGGCATCAGAACGCCCCCGTAATGGCATGAACGCCCCGCGTAGCGACACCGCCAGGGCCCCCGGAGCGGCCGAACTCAATCGCCATCGCGGCGCCATCCGGGTCATCCAGATTCACGAACCAGTCGAGCTTGTCGCCCTTGGTAACCGTGATCCGGGAGTGCGGAGAAGGCCCTCCACTCGGCTTGTGGCGGGCAAGAATGGCCTTGGCCTTAGCGCCACCCTTGTACGCATTCAACCGAATCTCGGCCTTCACCTCCGGCAGGTGGGCGATGTACTTGTCCACGTTCCGGCCGCCACCGCCGACGAGCCAAACGACCCTAGCCATCAGCGTTCCTCCCTAAGCGTGACACTGATGTGCCGTGTCGCCTCAGAGAATTCCCGCCTCAGCGGCCCACCCAGGATTCCGAACTTCCGAAGATTGCCCTGGCCATCGACCCATTCGACCCGCGACCACCATCCGACGGGTGCTTCCTTGCAGATCAGCTTGTAGGCTGCTAGAACGTGCTGCCCACCGTCGACCTTGGTAGCTCCGAAGGCACCACGAGCGGACGCGACAGGCTGCATGAACACGTTCTCCACGACCACGCCTGTATCGCTCGGCCGCCGGACGTTGTTCCCCTCGAAATCCTTAACGATCTCTTCCAGGAACACCGTGACTGTGTGGGGCCCTTGCTCCAAGAGAGACATCAGAGACTCCCGAAGTAGCCGTAAGGTCCATTCCAGTCGCCCGGCCCGTCTCCGTACAAGATCGGGTCGCAACCGTACTGATCATTGAGGAACAGGCCGCAGTGATCCCAGACATCTCCCCGATAGGTGCCCTGCGTCCACAACGCCCCGTTAAGGGTGCCGTTGGCCTGCTTAAGGTCGGCGATCTCCCGATCCGTGAGGAACAGGGAGCCTTCTCCGACCGTGCCGTTGCGCTGATACGAGTAGTCCGCAGCCGATTCCGCCGAAGTGTTGGAAGGGTTACGGACTGCTCGCTCAGCGCAACGGCGGGCGATCAGGTAAACGATCTCTGGAGCCTTGGTCTGCGTCGGGTCGTCCGGATCGAGCCAGTTGTTACCCGACTCGAACCGGACGAGCACCGAAGCGTCCTCGCACACACCCTGGACACGGGCCAGCTCCGCACCGGAGAACGGCGAGGGTCGCTGAAGTCGCGCCTGCAACTGCTCAGGCGTAACCAGGTCAGGGTATGCGGAGGTCATGGCCTTACGCCGCTAGCTGTAGCTTGACCGCGCGAACCAGAGTGCCGTTTCCAGCACCCGGAGTCGTCGTAGCCGGAGTTACGGCCGGGCTGGAGCCACCGGTAAGGCTGGAGGTGGCGGTTAGCTGGGCGACGTTACCGACAGGCTCACGGAAGGTGACCGTGTAGACGTTGGTCGCAAGCGACACAGTCACGTTCACACCGTCGAGCTTGTTCAGCGCGGTCTGGACTGCCGCCGCCGTCGCGTTGTAAGCGATAGCGCCAGTGGTCTGTCCAGCGATCGTCAGGGTGAAGGTTCCACCTGTAGGCGATCCCGAGATGGTGACGGTCTGGACCTCGGCGGTCTTACCGTCGGCGATGACTCCGGTACCCGCGTAGCAGTCCAGCACCGAACGGTCCTGGAGGTTACGGAAGTCGTAGTCCATCAGCCAACGCATGGAGAGTCCGGTGCCCGGAAGGCTCTTCATCGCGCTCATGACCGCACCCTTGGGGTTGTCAGGAGCAACAAGGCTCATGACGAACGCCGACCGGTGGTAAGCCACGCCGAAGCCTGGAGGCAGGGCGTTCGAGACCACGATGTTCCGGAAACCGGCCATGTCGCCGATTACCGCGTCCCGCAGAGCCGAAGCCTGCGAGTCACCGCTCTGGTTGTAGCGGTTCAGGTGCGGGTCGTTCAGGAACGCCGCCTCCATGTCGCTACCACACACGATGATCCGGTCGTTCTGCGGCACGTTGGCCACGTTAAGCAGCCGTCGAGCGTCGACCAGGCCACGGAACATGTCCCAGTCCTGCGTCGAGTTGGTGCTGCCGTCGGCCAGCTTCGCCCGTGGGATGGTCACGGTGTTGAGGTAGTTAGCGTTGACCATCGTCGCCGCTAGCTTGTTCTCAAGACCCTCGGCGACCGCCCGAACCTGCGGCGTAAGGATCTGCTGACCGAAGTCGCTGATGTCCAGCGTCAGCTCTTCGTCGGTGATCCCGATCGCGTGGTAAATGTCCTCGTCCAGCACGACATCCACCGAAGTCTCGGTGAACTCGTCTAGCTGGATGATTCCTTCACCCTCGGACGCGGTGGGGCGAGTACCCCGAAGCGGACGGCTACGTGCAACGCCTCGCGCGGGAACGCGAATGGTCACGGTGTCGCCAGCTACGCCCGTGATGGGCCCAACCGGGTTCATCCAGACGAGCCGGGGAAGGACGATCTCCCTCTCCAGCACACCCAGGGCGGTGGCCGCGATGCGGTTCGCCTTTAGATATGTGTTAGCCACGACAGAAACCTCCTTCTAAGGTTCTAGTCCTAACCGCTGGTTCCTGCCGTGGCTCGGCGAGGGCGGTTGCTATAGGGGCCGTGGAATGCGTGCGGCGAGCTTGCGGGGGTCGTCCTCGTCGTCATCGTCATCAGACGACTGGCCTCCTCCACGTAGCTTCGCCTTAGGCTTCCCCGGCGGTAGGTCTCGCTTGGGTCCCGCTGAAGAGCCGCTGACCGTGGAGAAGAGCGAGTAGAACTCTTCCGCGCTGGCCTTAAGCTCTTCATCTGTCGATCCGTTGATCCACTTGGCTGCGGCTCGGATGAGCTTGTTGTCAGCATCGTCGGGCGCGTATTCCTCCGCTGCTTCGCGCTTTTGACGAGACGACCGCTCCTTACCAAGTTCGGCCTTAGCATCCTCAAGCTCCTTCTGGAGGCGCTCCTGGACACTTTTGTCCTTACCTTCGTATTCGGCGATCTTCTTCCTCGCGTCCGCAAGCTCCTTCTCGGCAGCCTTGCTTCGTGCGAGTGCTTCTCGGCGCCCTTCCTTGATGCGCTGCAACGCACGCTCACCAGCCGGTGTTAGCGGCTTGTCATCGTCGTTGTCATCGTCATCGTTGTTGTCGTTCTGACCCTGCGCCGCCGCTAGCAGCCTGGCTGCCTCGTCGTCATCGTCCGAATCGTCAACATCGTGGTCGGGCTTGGTGTTCTCATCCTGTGCAGCCATGGGCTGTTCATCTCCCTATGAGGGCGGTGTCCGCTTGCCTTGGGCTAACGGGCACGTATTTGTAAGTCGTGGGGTTATCTTAACTCCACGACGACGGAATAAGCGCGCTTAGGTTAAGAGCCGCCGCGCGCCGCTTGATGAAGGCGATTACCTTAGGCCGATCTCCCGCCTTAACACGGCCGATCGACTGGATAGCCTTCTTCAAGTCAGCTTCGTTCCGAATCGGGAAGCGTCCGCCGGATCCGGTGCCACCATCGGGCAGCGCCTTACCCTGCTTAGCCAGATTCTTACGCACTGGCATCGATGGACCAGCCATCACGAATCCTCCATCGTCACTTCTTGGGCGGTGCGGGCTTCGGTGGTGCCGGGGGCTTAGCGATAGCAGGCTGCTTAGGCGCCTGTGTCACACCCTTAGGCGTCTGCTTAGCCGCTTGACCTGCGGGAGTAGTCGGCGCGGGGGCCCCTGGGACCGCTGGACCCGCCATCTGCATACCCGCCGTAGCGTCCGCGATGAGCTTCTGTTGCGCGTACAGCTCATCCCGCTTCTGCTTAGCCAGCTTGATCCACTCCATGACGTCTGGCTTCTCGACGCCTGGGATCCGAGCCCACAGAACCTCTTCGGGGATTCCGAGCAGCGTGGCGGCCTTACCCAGCGCGTCCACGGCCGCCGAAAGCGACTGCACGCTGGTGTCCTGCCAGGTAACCCGGCCCGTGATGTCCTTGACGTACTTCTGAAGCTCCGGGCGCTTGCTTTGCTTGCAGGCAAGCTTAAGGAGCTGGTTGTGGGACCTGCCGGTCGGCTTCTGAATCTCGTGGACCTTCTGCGACTGGCTGGCACGGGCGGCGGCAAGAGCTTCAGCCGACAGGTTCACCATCTGGCCTGTTAGCTCGTGCGTCGGGGTCTGGCTAACCGCCGCCAGGGTCTCAATGTCGTCCCGGTGGCCGTCGATGAAGCCACCCATACCGGTTTCGGCCAGAGTTCCGAACTTGGTGTCGGCGTCGGCGGCGATCAGGAAGTCGTCCTGCGCGAGCTTGAGCTTGGCCCGGATCGCGCCCTCTTCGGTGTCCGGCTCCGACAGACCGGCGATCCAGCGGATCTTCCACGAGTTCCAGTGCTGAACCAGCATCCGGTCGTAAGAAGTCTTGTTGATCTTCTGCGCCAGGGCGATGTACGGCTCAACCTCACCCTTGGTCCGACCGTCGAGGTCAAGCTCCTTGCAGTACCGCACGACGGGTACCACACCGGAGTCGTGCCGCTTGATGTCAATGACCGTGAAGCCGTCGCTACCGTCGGGCCGGGTGCTGGAGTCGAGGACCACCGTGTACTCGTAGGTGTCGTCGTAGACCCGGACGTTCTTGATCGAGCCCTTGACGTAGTCGACCCGCATCGCAAACTCGGGCCAGTCATCTTCGGCCGGGTCCTCGTAGAGGGCAACCATCTTGCGGGGGCTTACACCTCGCATGATCGGCATCGACTCGCCCGTGGTGGGGTCCTCGCCCGGTAGGCAGATCGCGTAGGCGTATCCGTAAGCCAGCATGGCCCGGTGCACGGCGATCTGTCGATCATCCCAACCGTTGGCCAACCAGATGCCGTAAGGCCCCTTGGTCATGTCGTAGTCGGCTTCGCTGTCCGGATCCGGCTCGTCCAACTGCGAGCGGTAACCGTCCACGAACATGCACTGGGCGG
>Ga0310811_10000295_pt1 | contig 70052 bp, 59 predicted proteins | sample YCmetagenome_FD_207642 | JGI IMG/M metagenome (GOLD analysis project Ga0310811, IMG submission 207642) | Soil microbial communities from experimental microcosm in Duke University, North Carolina, United States - YC | ecosystem: Engineered > Artificial ecosystem > Soil microcosm > Unclassified ... | reverse complement strand
TGATGATCGTGCGGCGGTCATGGCGGCGGGGAAACGCCCGGTCCCATCCCGAACCCGGAAGCTAAGCCCGCCAGCGCCGATGGTACTGCAAGGGGGACCTTGTGGGAGAGTAGGACACCGCCGCGCTCAAGTTTGCCCAGTTGGCCCCGGACCACGCGGTCCGGGGCCAACTGTCGTTTCCGGCGCGTGTACGCGCCACCCCGAGCGGAGCAGTCCGCGTGTGCCGAGGTCGGCGGGCGATTGGCCATCCGCGCGGACGGTGGGGGAGAATAAGCAGATGCGCCTTTGGGCGCAGCAGAAGTTCACTAGCGACGACGTTCCCAGTGACGCCACGACAGGAGTTCCACGCGCATGTCTACTTCCTCTTCCGGCCGCGGCAAGCGTCCTTCGGCGGGCCGCCCTGCGGGGAGCGGCAACAGGCGCGTCGCGGGCCAGTCCCGGAGCAACCGCGGCGACGAGGGCGGCCGCCCCGAGCGCCGCTCGTACGAGGGCCGCGACCAGAACAACCGCTCCCGCGACGACCGCGGCGGCTCCCAGGGGCGCAGCGGCGGCGGCGACCGTCCGTCCTACGGCGACCGTGACCGTGGCGGGGACCGTGGCGGCTACCAGGGCCGTGGCAACGACCGTGGTGGCTTCCAGCGGCGCGACGACCGTGGCGGCGACCGTCCCTCGTACGGTGACCGTGACCGTGGTGGCGACCGTGGCGGGTTCCAGCGTCGGGATGACCGTGGTGGGGACCGTCCGTCGTACGGTGACCGTGGCGGCGACCGTCGTCCGTCCTATGGTGACCGTGACCGTGGCAATGACCGTGGCGGGTTCCAGCGGCGGGACGATCGCGGTGGTGACCGTCCGTCCTACGGTGACCGTGGCGGCGACCGTCGTCCGTCCTACGGTGACCGTGACCGTGGTGGCGACCGTGGCGGGTTCCAGCGGCGGGACGATCGCGGCGGGGACCGTCCGTCGTACGGCGACCGTGAGCGTCGTCCGTATGGGGACCGGGACCGCGGCAACGACCGTGGTGGCTTCCAGCGTCGCGACGACCGTGGCGGCGACCGTGGTGGTTATCAGGGTCGTGACGATCGTCGGCCGTCGTTCGGCGATCGTGACCGTGGTGGCGACCGTCGTCCGTCCTATGGCGACCGTGACCGTGGCAATGACCGTGGTGGGTTCCAGCGTCGGGATGACCGTCCCTCGTATGGGGATCGTGAGCGTCGTCCGTATGGGGACCGGGACCGCGGCAACGACCGTGGTGGCTTCCAGCGTCGCGACGACCGTGGCGGGGACCGTCCCTCGTACGGCGACCGGGACCGTGGCGGCGACCGCGGTGGGTTCCAGCGGCGGGATGACCGCGGTGGTGACCGTCCGTCGTATGGGGATCGTGAGCGTCGTCCGTATGGGGACCGGGACCGTGGCAACGACCGTGGCGGGTTCCAGCGTCGGGATGACCGTGGCGGCGACCGTCCCTCGTACGGCGACCGGGACCGTGGCGGCGACCGCGGTGGGTTCCAGCGTCGGGACGATCGCGGTGGCGACCGTCCGTCGTACGGGGACCGCGAGCGTCGTCCCTACGGGGAGCGTGGCTCCAGCGACGAGCGTGGCGGGTTCCAGCGGCGTGAGGAGCGGGCTCCGCGGCCGGCGTCCAGCGAGGCCGAGCAGCCTGCGCACCTCGTGCTGCCGGACGACATCGACCTGGCGGACCTCGACGACGACATCCGCGCGGAGCTGCGCACGCTCGTGCGGATGAAGGCGCAGCTCGTCGGCGGCCACCTGGTGATGGCCGGCCGACTGATCGACGAGGACCCGGAGCAGGCCTACAAGCACGCGCAGACCGCCCAGCAGCTGGCCCCGCGCCTCGCCGCCACGCGGGAGGCGCTCGGGCTGACGGCCTACCTGTCCGACCGCTACGCCGAGGCGCTGTCCGAGCTGCGGGCCGCCCGCCGGATCACCGGGTCGAACCACCAGTGGGCCGTGATGGCCGACTGCGAGCGTGGTCTCGGGCGTCCGGAGAAGGCGCTTGAAATGTCGCAAGGCCCGGAGGTCAAGGAGCTCGACAAGGGCACGCAGATCGAGCTGCGCATCGTCGCCGCCGGGGCCCGTCGCGACCTCGGCCAGTTCGACGCGGCCGTCGCGATGCTGCAGGGCGCCGACCTGACGCCCGCGCAGATCGAGCCGTGGACCGCGCGGCTGCGCTACGCCTACGCGGACGCGCTGCTCGAGGCCGACCGCGAGGCCGAGGCCCGCGAGTGGTTCGCCCGCGCCGCCGAGGCGGACAGCGAGGGCATCACCGACGCCGAGGACCGGATCGCCCAGCTCGACGGCGTGGTCTTCGACGAGGAGGACGTCGACGACGAGGAACTCGAGGATGAGGACGATGACGACCTCGAGGAGGAGTTCGACGACGAGGACGATGAAGACGACGACGATGATGATGACGAGGACGACGACGCCTTCGACGATGAGGACGAAGACGACGACGAGGATGACGACGACGAAGACGATGATGAGGACGACGCCGCCGAGGGCGACTCGGCTCCGCGCGTCGAGCTGAGCTCGGAGGAGCTCGCGGCGGGCGTCGAGGACGAGGAGCAGTAGTCCGAGCCTCGTCGTTCAGGCGAGTTGATGTGGGTGTGCCCCCGGAGGCTGTGTGGCTTCCGGGGGCACAGTCGTCTCCCCGGAGCCGTCAGCTCTCGTCGAGCAGGCGCAGCACCAGGCCGGTGGCGGGCTTGGGGGAGAAGGACGTGGACTTGCGCGGCATCATCTGGCCGGCGGCCGCGAGGTCCAGGACGGTGGACTCCGCGACCGGACGCAGCAGTACGGCCAGGCCGGAGTGGCGGTAGGCCTCGCTGACGGCACTGCGGGCGTCGTGGTCGTAGCGGATGTGCTCGGCGGTGTCGGGGACGGACCAGACGCCGCCGGCCAGCGCGTAGTGCAGCACGGTCGCGTCGAGGCGGCGCCAGGACTCGGGGCGGTCCGTGGGGACGTGCTCGGCCAGCAGCTTCTCGTCGGGGTCGGACAGCAGCCAGGACCGGTGGCCGTCCACGACCGCGAAGCCGATGCGCTCGGGCGGCAGTCCTTCGAGGGCCGCGAGGGCCGCCTTGTAGCCGCCGTCCAGCGGGCGGACGGTGAACGACTGTTCGGCGGCGCGCAGGGCGGGTTCGGCGCGCAGGTCGGGCAGCCAGCGGTGGATGCCGCGCACCTTCAGCGGGTGCCGGGCGGAGTCGACCAGCAGCGCCAGGCCGTGGTCCGAGCCGGGGCGGTCCAGCTTCGCCAGCGCGCGGTACGCGGCGTAGCGGTGGTGGCCGTCGGCGATCAGGGCCTCGCGTCCGGCGAGGTCGGCGGCGGCCGCGGCCAGGTCCTCCGGCGCGGTCACGGCCCAGAGCCGGTGCCGGATGCCGTCCACCGTGCGCACGTCCACCACCGGCTCGGCCGCCGGGTCCTCGGCGATGCGTTCGACCAGGTCGGAGGCCGGTCCGCTGCCCTGGTAGGTGAGCAGGATCGGCTCCGGATTGGCCCCCAGCGCGTACATCAGCGAGCGCCGGTCTTGCACCACGACGCCCACAACATCCTCGTGTGGGTGAATAGGGGAGATAGACTCGTCACCCGGGAGCAGTAATGCTCCGATGAGTCCGCGTTGTACGGATCGGTCCGCGTCCTCCGCGTCCAGCTGTTCGTAGACGTAGAGGGCGGGCTCCGGGTCCAGGGCCAGCAGGCCCTCCGCCCGCCAGTCCCGCAGCGTGCGCGCCGCCCTGCGGTAGCGCAGCCGCGGATCCGGCTCGTCGAGCTCGGGCAGGATCACCCGGACGATGTTGTGCGCGTCGCCCGAGGCCAGCCGCCGGGCCCGATCCGGGTCGATCATGTCGTACGGCGGGCTGATCACCGCCGCCCGGTCCGCGGCGTCCGTGAAGCGCAGTCCGCGGAACGGCGAAAGGACGAGGCGGCTCGGCGTGTCGGCGGCGGGAGCGGCGGTCATAGCGAAATGCTAAGGGCGACCGGGGACATCCGGTGAACGGGTGGTCCGGGTCGGCCGGAGGCTTCCAACGGACGGAGACAGGGGTAGGACGGCTCTCGACGAGAGTCACGTACGACGCAGAGGCGAGTGACGCGTAGGCGGACCACGGCAGGAGGCGCGGGATGGCTGAGCAGCGAGGCGATGGCTGGCTTGAGGGGGCGGACGAGCAGGAGGAGGGTCTGCCCAGCGGCGAGGTCTACGACTGGTACCAGCGCGGCGTGCAACTGCTCGACGAGGGCGACCCCGCCACCGCCTCCCAGGTGCTCGGCCGTGCCGCCGCGCGGGTCCCGCACTCCCGTTCGGTGCTCGAGGCGCTGGCCCGGGCCCAGTTCGACTCCGAGCAGTACGACCAGGCCGTGGTGTCCTTCCAGCGGCTCGTCGAGGAGGACCCGGACGACGACTACGCGCAGTTCGGCTGGGGCCTGTCGGCGGCCAAGCTCGGCCAGTTCGACCTGGCCGTGGAGCACCTCGCGGTGGCCGCGGCGATGCGCCCGGACGTGAACTACTACACGCTCGCCCTGCGCGGCGCCCGGGCCACCGCCCGCGCGCAGTCCGCGCACCGGCGGGCAGAGGCCAACAAGGGCTAGCGCCCGGCGCCGCATGGGATGTGGACGCGGGCGCGGGGCCGAGGGCGGCATCAGTAGGATCATCACGTGACCGACGCCGCGAACCTCCCCCTCGCCCGCCGCTACGACACCGCCCTGCTCGACCTCGACGGGGTCGTCTACCGGGGCGCCGACGCCGTGCCGCACGCCGTGCCCGCGCTGCTCGCCGCCGCCGAGCTCGGGATGCGGCTCACGTACGTCACCAACAACGCCTCGCGCACCCCGCAGGCCGTCGCGGAGCACCTCGTGCGGCTCGGCCTGCCCGCCACCCCGGAGGACGTCGTCACGGCCGCGCAGGCCGTCGCGCGGATGATCGCCGAGGAGGTGCCGGCCGGGTCCAAGGTACTCATGGTCGGCGGCGAGGGGCTGCGGGTCGCGCTCGCCGACCGCGGCCTGGTCCCGGTGGACTCGGCCGACGAGAACCCGGCCGCGGCCGTGCAGGGCTACCGTCCGGACACCTCGTGGGAGAACCTGGCCGAGATCGCGTACGCCGTGCAGCGCGGCGTGCCGTGGTTCGCCGCGAACACCGACCTGACCATGCCGACCGCCCGCGGCATCGCGCCGGGCAACGGGGCGCTGGTCACGGCCGTGGCCAAGGCCTGCGGCGACGGCGCCTGGCCGCGGATCGCCGGGAAGCCGGAGATCGCGCTGCACCGGGAGACCATGCTGCGCACCGGGGCGAAGAGCCCGCTGGTCGTCGGCGACCGGCTGGACACCGACATCGAGGGCGCCAACCGGGCCGGGGTGGACTCGCTGCTCGTGCTCACCGGCGTGACCGACCGCGCGCAGGCCGACGCCGCCGCGGGGATCCACAAGCCCACCTACGTCGCGGACGACCTGCGCGCGCTGCTGGGCTAGAGCGCCGGACCGCGCCGGGTCAGAAGATCTTGCGCAGCTTGAACACGTCGCCGATGGACGCGCCGACCTTGATCCGGCCGGACGTCCACGCCTGCACGAAGTTCAGCCGGCCGTCCACCAGCGCCAGCAGGTCGTCGCTCGGGATGGTCAGCCTGATCTGCGCGTTCGGCAGCCTGGAGATGTCGTCGTAGTCCACCACGTCGAGCAGCCGGGCCTCCTTCATCCGGCCGTGGAAGGCGACCCCGAGGTCGGGCACCGTGCAGCTGACGGTGCGTTCGAAGTCGTTCTTCGCGCGCCGCTCGTCGTCCAGTCCGCCGAGCTTCGCGGCCAGCCGGTCCAGGGCGTCGGCGCATTCGTTCTTGGTCGCCATTCCACGCACCGTACACGTCACGTTTGTCGGTCGCACGCGATACGGTCTACGTCATGAACAGCCCCGAGATCGCCGAACTGCCGCAGGCGCACGCGGACACGCCGCTGCCCGCCCCGGAGCCGACCGGCAACGAGGCGGTGGACGCGGCGCTGGAGCGGCTGCGCGAGCTGCCGGAACTGTCCACGGACCAGCATCCGGAGCTGTACGACGACGTCCACCAGCGGCTGCAGGCCGCGCTCGCGGACTTGGGGCGCTAGAGATCCGATGGCAGGGCAGGAACGGCGTCGGCTCGACGCCGAGCTGGTGCGGCGCAGGCTGGCCCGCTCGCGGGAGCAGGCGGCCGAGCTGATCGAGGCCGGCCGGGTGAGTGTCGGCGGGCAGCGCGCGGCCAAGGCGGCGACCCGGGTGGAGACCTCGGCGGCGATCGTGGTGGCCGCGCCGCCGGAGGGCGAGCCGGAGTACGCCTCGCGCGGCGGGCACAAGCTCGCGGGCGCGCTGGAGGCCTTCGGCGCCGGTCCCGAGGGGCTGCGGGTGGCCGGGCGGCGCTGCCTGGACGCGGGCGCGTCCACCGGCGGGTTCACCGACGTGCTGCTGCGCGCCGGGGCCCGGCAGGTCGTCGCGGTCGACGTCGGCTACGGCCAGCTGGTCTGGGAGCTGCGGAACGACCCGCGGGTCGTCGTGGTGGACCGGACCAACGTGCGCGAACTGACGCTGGATCAGATCGGCGGCGATCCGGTGGAACTCGTGGTGGGGGATCTGTCGTTCATCTCCCTGACGCTGGTGCTGCCCGCGCTGGCGCGCTGCGCGGTGCCCGAGGCGGACTTCTCGCTGATGGTCAAGCCGCAGTTCGAGGTCGGCCGGGAGCGGCTCGGCTCCGGCGGTGTGGTCCGCGATCCGGAACTGCACGTCGAGTCGGTGCGCACGGTCGCCGCCGCGGCGGCCGGGCTCGGGCTCGGCGTGCTCGGTGTGGCCGCCAGCCCGCTGCCCGGGCCGAGCGGCAACGTGGAGTACTTCCTGTGGCTGCGCCGGGGCGCCCCCGCGCTGCGCGAGGAGGACGTGCGCCGGGCGGTCGCCGAGGGACCGGCGGGCGTGGCGGGCCGATGACGGTCAGTAGGATCAGCTGAGGAAGGGAGCACCATTGAGCGCGAAGGCCGGTTCAAGCACGCGCACCGTCCTGCTGATCACGCACACCGGGCGCAGCGAGGCCAAGGACGCCGCCCGCAAGGTGGCGCACTGGCTGTCGGTGGCCGGGATCGGCGTACGGATGCTGGCGCCCGAGGTCGAACTGGACCGCCTGGAGGTCGGCGAGCCGGGCAGCTGGATCGTGCCCGAGGACCGGCACGCGGTCGAGGGCTGCGAACTGGTGGTCGTGCTCGGCGGGGACGGCACCCTGCTGCGCGGCGCCGAGCTCGCCCGGATGGCCGACATCCCGCTGCTGGGGGTGAACCTCGGCCGGGTCGGCTTCCTCGCCGAGGCGGAGCTGGAGGACCTGCACGAGGTCGTCGAGCGGATCGTGGAGCAGCGCTACGAGGTCGAGGAGCGGATGACGCTGGACGTGCGGGTCACTCGTGCGGGCGCGTTCGTCGGGCAGACCTGGGCGCTGAACGAGGCGAGCGTGGAGAAGCGGGCCCGCGAGCGGATGCTCGAGGTGCTCGTGGAGATCGACGGCCGGCCGCTGTCCCGCTGGGGCTGCGACGGCGTCGTGTGCGCCACCCCGACCGGCTCCACCGCCTACGCGTTCTCCGCCGGCGGCCCGATCGTGTGGCCCGGCGTGGAGGCGCTGCTGCTGGTGCCGATCTCGGCGCACGCGCTGTTCGCCCGCCCGCTGATGGCCGCCCCCGACTCGGTGCTGGCGATCGACGTGCAGGACGGCCACGGCCCGGGCCACGAGGGCTCCGGCGTGCTCTGGTGCGACGGCCGCAGGACCCTGACGCTGCCCCCCGGCGCCCGGATCGAGGTCCGCCGCGGCAGCCGCCCGGTCCGCCTCGCCCGACTGCACCAGGCGCCCTTCACGGACCGCCTGGTGGCCAAGTTCGCCCTCCCGGTCGACGGCTGGCGCGCCGCGCGCTGAGGCGGCGGTTGTCGGCGGCGGCTGGGACACTGGTCACCGTGATCATCAGCTTGCGGACGCCGCGGCCGCGCGGCGCGGTCGGGGCGCGGGACAGCGCGGAGCACCACCGGGTCTCCACGCCGCTGGAGCTCTTCTTCGACCTCTGCTTCGTGGTCGCGGTGGGGCAGGCCGGGCGGGAGCTGGCGCACGCGGTCGGGCAGGGGCGGGTCGGGCACGGCGTGAGCGCGTACCTGGCGGTGTTCTTCGCGGTCTGGTGGGCGTGGATGAACTACTCCTGGTTCGCCACGGCCTTCGACCCGGACGACATCCCGTTCCGGCTGGCCACCTTCGTGCAGATCGCCGGGTCGCTGGTGATCGCGGCCGGGGTGCCGCGCGCCTTCGAGCACCGGGACTTCACGGTCGTGGTGATCGGCTACGTGATCGTGCGGCTGGCCTTCGCCTCGCAGTGGATCCGCGTCTACCGGGACAATCCCGAGTTCCGCGGGCTCGCGGTGCGCTGGGGCGGCGGCGTGCTCGTCGTGCAGGTGCTGTGGGTGGCGCTGCAGTGGGTGCACTCGTCCACGCTGTTCGACGCGCTGTTCCTCGTGCTGGTCGTCGTGGAGCTGGCGGTGCCTTATTGGGCGGGGCGGGCCGGGGAGCTGCCGTTCCATCCGCACCACATCGCCGAGCGGTACGGGCTGTTCACGCTGATCGTGCTCGGCGAGACGGTCTCCGCGGCGACGGTCGCGATCCAGGAGGCGATGAGCGCGCACGAGGACGTCAGGGAACTGGTGCTGCTCGCGCTCGGCGGGCTGCTGATCGTGTTCTCGGCGTGGTGGATCTACTTCGCGCACGAGGTGGGCGATCTGCTGGGGGAGCGGACCTCGCCGTACCTGTGGGGCTACGGGCACTACGTCGTCTTCGCCGCGGCCGCCTCGATCGGGGCCGGGGCGGAGGTCGTCGCCGCGTGGACGGCCGGGACTGAGGAGATCTCGGCGCGGCTCGCGGCCGCCTCCGTGACCGTGCCGACGGCGGTCTTCCTACTCGTGGTCTGGGCTCTGCAGGCGCGGCACTTCAAGCGCGGGCCGGCGCAGGCGATCATGCCGGTGACGGCGGCGGCCGTGCTGCTGTGCTCCTTCGCCGGGACGTACGCGGTGCTGCTGGCAGGGCTCTGCTGCACCGCTGCCGTGATCGTCGGTATCTACGGCGAACGGTTCGGAACCGTGGGTTCCGAGCCGTCGAGAAGCTGAAGCGGAAGACTACACGCGCGCGGCGCCGACGTAGGGCATGTTGCCGTAGTAGACCGAACTCGGGTTCAGCGAGGCCCACTGGACCGTCGAACCGGGGTGCGTGGCCTGGATGTACATGCCGTTGCCGATGTAGATGGCGACGTGGCTGGGACCCTCGGGGGTCGGGAAGAAGAAGAGCAGGTCGCCCGGCTGCAGCTCGGATTGGGAGACGTGCGGCAGTTGCGCCCACTGCTCGTAGGAGTCGCGCGGGATCGAGACGCCCGCCGCCTTCCAGGCCTCCTGGGTCAGGCCGGAGCAGTCGAACTGGTTCGGGCCGTTGGCCGCGTACACGTACTCGTCGCCGAGCTTCGACTCGGCGTAGGCGACCGCCGCGGCGGCACGGCCCGAGGGGACCGGAAGCGTGCCGGAGTAGTGCGTCCAGATGCCGCCGGAGCCGATGTTCATCTGGACCTGCTGCTCGGGCGTCAGCGAGTCGACGAGCTCCTTGGCGGCGGACGTCGCAGCGTCCGCCTCGCTCTTCGCGGACTTCGCCTTGCTCAACGCCGCCTGCTGCTGCTGTACCAGGGTTGCGGCGAGCGCCTGCTCCTGCCGCAGCTGCGCCTGGTCGGACGCGATCGTCTTGAGCTGCATCGCCTCCTGGGTGGCGATCTCGTTCTGCCCCGCGACCTTGTCGAGGTAGGTGCTGGGGCTGGCCGAGAGGGCGAGCTCGAGGTCGGTGCTCACGCCGCCGTTGCGGTACTGCTGCGCGGCCTGCTGCCCGATCGCCGCGTCCAGCGTGGATATCTGCTGGTTCTGCGAGGCGATCTCGCCCTGCAGCGAGTCGATCTTCTGCTGGAGCTGCGCGTACGCCTGCTCCTCCTGGTCATAGGTCTGGCTCGCCGCCTCGCCCTTGGCCAGGTCCGACTGGTACTGCGCCTTGGCCTGCGCGAGCGTCTCGGCCTGGCTGGAGCTCGCCGCCGCCATGACCGCCGATCCCGCGGTGAGCCCGACGACGGCGACGGCCGTCGCTTTTCGGGGCGTGACCAGCTTCGGAGCGCGGTGTGTGGCGGTGCTCATGGAACTCCCACAATCTCTGTCCGAGGGCAGCACTCGGAACTGAATGAGGCATAGGACTGAACTTGAAGCGTTACCTTGCCAGGCGCTCCCCCAAGGGAGGTAGTCGGGTGGGTAAAAAATCCCTTTGCTCCCACCGTTATCCTGCGCGGGCGCCGAATCTCAGGGGCCGAACGGATTGGCGCAATGCGCTGCGGTATGCCCGATTCGCGCCGGGGGTCGATCCGGGTGAGCGCGGCCAAACCGGACACGTGTCACGGTATGGTCACGACATCTCCGGCGACGCCGGGGTTTCCGACAGCGCGTCAATAAAATCCCCATGAGGCCGACTCGCTCCCCGGCCGCGCCGCGGAGCGGATAGTCTCGTGGTGTGCTGGAGCAGATGCGCATCCGCGGGCTCGGCGTGATCGAGGACGCGGTTCTCAGTTTCGCGCCGGGCTTCAACGCCGTCACCGGCGAGACGGGCGCGGGCAAGACCATGGTCGTCACCGGCCTCGGACTGCTGTTCGGGGACCGCGCGGAGAGCGGCCGGGTACGCCCGGGCGCCGGACGCGCGATGGTCGAGGGCCGGCTGGAACTCCGGGAGTCCGGCCGGGCGGTGAAGCGGGCCGAGGAGTACGGCGCCTCGCTCGATCCGGCCGACCCAGGCACCGACGGCGAGCCGCGCCGCGAGCTGCTGATCAACCGCTCGGTCGCCGCCGCCGGATCCAGCGGTTCGCGCGCGTTCCTCGGCGGCCAGGCCGTCCCGGTCTCGGTGCTCGCCGACCTCGCCGAGGACCTCGTCGAGATGCACGGCCAGGCCTCGCAGCAGCTGCTCCGGCAGCCCTCCCGGCAGCGTGACGCGCTCGACCGGTACGCGGGCGATCCGGTCCTGGCCGCGCTCGCCGCGTACCGCACTGCTTATAACGCGTATAGAGAGGTGTGCGCGGAGCTCGAGGAGCTCACGACGAAGGCCGCCGAGCGCTTCCGCGAGGCCGACTCGCTGCGCTACGGCCTCGCCGAGATCGAGAAGGCCGATCCGCAGCCGGGCGAGCGCGAGGAGCTCGCCGCCGAGATCGAGCGACTCGGCAGCGCGGAGGAGCTGCGGATGGCCGCCGCGCGGGCGCACGAGGCGCTCAGCGCGCAGGACACCCCGGACGCCGCGGCCGACGCGCTCACCCTGATCAACCACGCGCGCCGGGCGCTGGACTCGGCCAAGGACAAGGACCCGGCGCTCGCCGCGGTCGCGGGCCGGCTCGACGACGTCTACTGGCAGCTCGGCGAGGTCGCCACCGACGTGGCCGGATACCTCGCGGGCATCGAGGCGGACCCGGCGCGGCTCGAGTACGCGCACGGACGCGTCGCCGACATCGACGCGCTGTGCCGGCACGTCGGCCGCTACCTCGTCGACGCCACCGCAGAGCCGGGCGGCCCCAGCGTGGCCGAGGTGCTGGCGTGGGGCGAGCAGGCGGCGCTGCGGCTGGCCGAGCTCGAGGGCGACGACGGCCGGATCGCCGAGCTGACGGAACGTCGGGACACGCTGCACGAGCAGCTCGGCGGGCTCGCCGACCGGGTCACCGAACTGCGCGGCGAGGCCGCGGGCAGCTTCGCCGACGCGGTCGGCACGGAGCTGGCCGCGCTCGCCATGCCGCACGCGCGGATCGAGGTGCGGCTCAAGCGGCGCGAGGAGTTCGGCTCCTCCGGCCGCGACGACGTGGAACTGCTGCTGGCCCCGCACCCCGGCGCCCCGTTCCTGCCGATCGCCAAGGGCGCGTCCGGCGGCGAGCTCAGCCGGGTGATGCTGGCCATCGAGGTCGTGTTCGCCGGGGCCGACCCGGTGCCGACGCTGGTCTTCGACGAGATCGACCAGGGCGTCGGCGGTTCGGCCGCGATCGAGATCGGCCGCCGGCTGGCCCGGCTCGCGCGCAGCAGCCAGGTCATCGTGGTCACCCACCTGCCGCAGGTCGCCGCGTTCGCCGACCGGCAGCTCGTGGTCGTCAAGGACAGCGACGGCGGCGTCACGTCCTCGGGCGTGACCGTGGTCGCCGACGCGGACCGTTATACCGAGATCGCGCGCATGCTCTCCGGCCGCGCCGAATCGGACTCGGCCAAGGACCACGCCCGCGAACTCGTCGACGCCGCCATCGCCGAACGCAAGCTGCCGTGACCGTGCCCGCGTCGCCGTACGAGCCGATGGCCCTGAATCTGAAGACCGAGCGGCTGACGATGCGCCCGTTCACCGTCGCGGACGCCGAGCAGTTGCGGCTGCTCCAGGGCGAGCGCGGCGACGGACTGCCGCCGCTCGACCGCGTACGCGAGTTCCTCGGACGCGGCCCAGAACGGATCGCCGAGAACGGGTTCGCCCTGCTGGTCATGGAGCGGCGCGAGGAGGGCGACTTCATCGGCTACTGCGGGCTGATCGTGGGCCGCTCGACCGTCGAGGAGCCGGAGATCGCGTACGAACTGTTCCAGCGGGTGCACAACAACGGCTACGCGACGGAGGCTGCGCGCGCCGTGCTGGATGCTGCCGTCGCGACCGGCCGAGAGCGGCTGTGGTCCACGGTCCGCATGTGGAACGCTCCCTCGCTCCGGGTCCTGGAGAAGATCGGATTCGCGCGCGACCACGTCACCGAGGACGAGCGTGGCGAGATCGTCTGGCTGACCAAGCTGCTGCAGGTGGCGGCGTAATTCGGGGTGCGGCTTCAGACAGACCTGGCAGGATTGGGTCGATGAGGAGCAGTTTGCGCGGTCGGCGCTCCAGGGGGCCGACCTCAGCCCAGTCGAGCGGAGAGCGGGCCGAGCAGCCCGTCGTGCTCGGCGAGCCCGCGCTGCACCAGCTCGAGGTGCTGCGGATGGACAAGCGCACCAAGAACATCGTCAAGCGGCTGCGGCCCGGCGACATCGCGCTGATCGACCATCAGGACATCGACCGGGTCGCCGGGGAGGCCCTGGTCGCCGCGCGCCCCTCGGCCGTGCTGAACGCCGCCGCCTCCATCTCCGGCGCCTACCCGAACCTCGGGCCGGAGATCATCGTGGCCGCCGGGATCCCACTGATCGACGAGGTCGGCACGGAGCTGTTTGAGATCGCCAAGGAGGGCGAGCTGCTCCGGATCGAGGGCAACGTGCTGCTGCGCGGGGACGTGCCGCTGGCCGCCGGACGGCTGCTGGAGATGCCCGACGTGGTCGACGCCATGGAGGAGGCCAGGCTCGGGCTCTCCGAACAGCTGGAGAACTTCGTCGAGAACACCCTCGAGTTCCTGCGCAAGGAGCGCGAACTGCTGCTCGACGGCGTCGGCGTGCCCGCGATTAGGACCGATCTGGCCGAGAAGCACGTGCTGATCGTGGTGCGCGGCGACCACTACCGCGAGGACCTGGCCGCGCTGCGCCCCTACATCCGCGAGTACCGGCCGGTGATGATCGGCGTGGACGGCGGCGCGGACGCGATCCTGGAGGCCGGGTACAAGCCGGGGCTGATCGTCGGCGACATGGACTCGGTCTCGGACAAGGCGCTGACCAGCGGCGCCGAGATCGTGCTGCACGCCTACCGGGACGGCCGCGCCCCGGGCCTGGACCGGATCCGCCGGCTCGGCCTGGACTTCGCGCTGTTCCCGGCCGCCGCCACCAGCGAGGACATCGCGATGCTGCTCGCCGACGACAAGGGCGCGAAGCTGATCGTCGCGGTCGGCGCGCACGTGAACCTGATCGAGTTCCTGGACAAGGGCCGCTCCGGGATGGCCTCGACCTTCCTGACCCGGCAGCGGCTGGCCGGGAAGCTGGTGGACGCGAAGGGCGTCTCCCGGCTCTACCGCAGCCAGATCTCCACCGGCTCGCTGTTCCTGCTGATCGGGGCCACGATCGTCACCCTGGTCGGCACGGTGGCGGTCTCCCCGTGGGCGGGGGCCTACTGGGAGGTGCTGCGGGGATACTGGGACAACTTCGTCTTCTGGGTGCAAGGACTGTTCTCGTGATCGACTTCCGCTACCACGTCGTCTCGATCGTGGCGATCTTCCTCGCGCTCACGGTCGGCCTGGTGATCGGCGCCTCGATCCTGTCCAAGGGCGTCGCGGACAGCCTGCGCAGCGACCTGGCGACCCGCAACGACCAGATCAAGAGCCAGCAGAACCAGATCAACTCGCTCAAGACGCAGATCGACCAGCAGGACAAGTACATCAACGCCACCGCGGACCAGCTGGTGTCCGGGCGGCTGAGCGGGCTGTGCGTGGCGCTGGTGGAGATCGCGGGCGCCGACTCGGACGCGTACTCCGGCGCGCGCACGCTGATCCAGAAGCAGAGCGGCGCGACGGTGTGCAGCGAGACGATGATCAACGCCTCGCTCTCCTCGGTCTCGTCCTCCACCGACACCCAGGCCTCGCTCACCGAACTGGTCGCCGAGCACGCGCCCGCCGGGCAGAAGCTCACCGGCACGCCCGCGCAGCAGGCGGTCGCGCTGATCGGCGAGGCGCTGACGACGTACCAGACGCCGGGCACGTCGACCACGACGGTGAACCCCACGAACAGTTCGTCCGCCACCGCCACCTCGAAGGCGACCGGCGCCGCGGGCAGCGGCACCACCACGACGACGACCACGACCACGGCGACCGGGACGATGAGCGCGGTCGAGGCGCTCGGCACGCTGCGGGACTTCCAGGCGGCGGGCTTCATCACGATCCTGACGCAGCCGGTCGCCGGGGAGCAGGCCTCGCTGGCGTACGTGCAGGCGCCGAGCTCCGCCAATGCGGACGGCGACAACCAGACGTACGTCACGCTGACCGAGGCGCTGCGCAAGGGCGGCGCGGGCACGGTCGTCGGCGGTTCCGCGGACTCCTCCGACAAGGGCGGCCTGGTGTACGCGATCATCAACGACAACACGGCCACCCGCGAGATCAGCACCGTCGACAACACCGACGTGACGATGGGCCAGGTGGCCTCGGTCTTCTGCCTCGAGGCGGAATCGCAGACCACCGACGGCGCGGCGGGCCACTACGGCACCGGCGCGAACAACGACGGACCGCTGCCGCCCATCGCGACCGGCACCGGCTGAGGGGGACCAGGTCTCATGGGACAGACGGCGAAGAGCCTGCTCGCGGCGGCGGCCGGAGTGGCCGCGGCGCGCCTCGGCCTGCGCGCGGCCCGTGCGTACGCGGCGAGCCCCGCGGCCAAGGGCACCGTGCTCGACGAGGAGCGCTGGAGCCGGGTCAACCACCGCGGCGAGCCCGTCACGCTGCTCGAGGGCCCGGTCTACGCGGTGGCCGCCTCGGCCGCGCTGCTGGTCGCGCCCGGACTGTCCGGCCGCACGCGCGTCGCGGCGGTGGCGGCCGCGGCGGGCGCCGGGGCGTTCGGCGTGTACGACGACCTGTACGGCAACGCGGACCGGCGCGGCATCAAGGGGCACCTGACCGCCCTGACGCAGGGTGAGATCACCACCGGCAACGTGAAGATCGTCGGGATCGGCGCGGTCGGCGTGCTCGGCGGCTGCCTGGCCCGGCGCGGCGGGGGAGCGGCGGACAAGGCGCTCGCGGCGGTGGTGATAGCGGGCGCGGCCAACGCCGTGAACCTGCTGGACCTGCGGCCCGGCCGGGCGATCAAGGGCGCGGCGCTGGCCGCGGCGCCGGGCGTGCTCTCCCGGGCGCTGCGCCGCGGGACGGCGCAGACCTCGCGGGTGTCGGGCGCGCCGCGCGGGGGTACGGATCTTTCCATGGCACGCAGCGCGAACGCGGTGGCCGCCGCCGGACTCGGCGCGGCCCTGGCGCTGCTGCCCGAGGACCTCGGCGAGCGCGCCATGCTCGGCGACGCCGGGGCCAACGCGCTCGGCGCGCTGCTCGGGCTCGCCGCGGCCGCCGGCGCCCGCTCCACCGCCGGGCTCGCCTGCCGGGCCGCCGCGCTCACCGCCGTGACCCTGGCCAGCGAGAAGGTCTCGTTCACCAAGGTCATCGCCGGTTCCGCGCCGCTGAACGCGATCGACATGTGGGGACGCCGGCCGGCCCCCGCGCCGCACGTCCCGCCGCAGCCGAGCCCGGGCGCACGTGACTGACGAGCGTCTGGCCCGCGAACGAACCCGGCGGTCGCTGGGGGTTTCCGAACGAACCGACACCGACGCCGCCCGCCGGCCGAGGAACCTCGCACCCGAGCCGCACAGTGCGGACGAGCCGCTGCTGTTCGTGCAGTTGGAGGAGATCCACGAGGCCGAGCACTCCGGCACGTTCGCCGCGACCGGCGGTTCCGTCGCGCGCGCGGCGGCGTTGATCGCGGGCGTCACGGTGCTCTCCCGGCTGTTCGGCTTCCTGCGCACGCTGGCGTTCTCGCACACCGTCGGGCACGGCGACCTGGCCGACGCGTACAACTCGGCGAATCAGATCCCGAACACCGTCTTCGACATCGTGGCCGGCGGCGCGCTCGCCAGCGTGGCCGTGCCGCTGCTGGCCGGACCGCTCAGCCGGGGCGAGCGCGCGTACGCCTCGCGCACCGTCTCCGCGCTGCTGACCTGGGCGCTCGCCGCGCTGCTGCCGCTCAGCGTGCTCGGCATCGGGCTCGCCGCGCCGCTCGGCCGGCTGATCGGCGGTCAGCACGGACCGGCCGGGATGTACGCGCAGCTGGTCGGGCACTTCCTGATCCTGTTCCTGCCGCAGATCCCGCTGTACGGCGTGGCCGTCGTGCTCTCCGCCGCGCTGCAGGCCGACCGCCGGTTCCTCGGGCCCGCGATCGCGCCGCTGCTGTCCAGCCTGGTGATGGTCGGCACGTACCTCGCGTTCGGCGCGCTCGACCCGGACGCGGGCTCGGAGATCTGGACCCTGACACCGAGCGGGCGGCTGCTGCTCGGCCTCGGCACCACGGCCGGGGTCGCGACGCTCGCGCTGTGCCTGCTCCCGGCCGTGCGCCGGGCCGGTTTCCAGATCCGTCCGACCTTCCGCTTCGCCCCCGGCGTGGCCCGGCAGGCGCTGCACCTGGCCGTCGCCGGGGTGGTGACGCTGATCGCGCAGAACTTCGCCGTGCTCGGCGTCGTGTTCCTGACCAACTACGCGGATCCGAGCGGCGGCGCGCTGACCGTCTACAACTTCAGCTGGGCGGTGTACCTGCTGCCGTACGCGGTGCTCGTCGTCCCGCTCGCCACCAGCGCGTTCACCGATCTCGCGGCGCGCGCGGACAGCGGCGACGAGGCGGGCTACCGGGCCGGGATCGCCGGGACCTCGCGCGCGGTGGTGCTGGCCACGTGCGCGGGCGCGGCGCTGCTGGCGGCCGAGGCGTGGCCGACCGCGAGCCTGTTCATCGCGCCGGGCGGGGCGGGCGCGGACGCGTCCACGATGGCGTACGGACTGCTGGCCTTCGCCCCCGGCCTGCTCGGCTACGCGGCGATCGCGCTGCTCGGCCGGGTGCTCTACGCGGCGGGCCACGGCCGGGACGCGGCGACCGCGACCGTGATCGGCTGGCTGACGGTGTTCGCCGTCGACACGGTGCTGATCCTCAACTGGCCCGGGCACGCGGTGGCCGCGCTCGGTCTGGGCAACGCGGTCGGCATGACGCTGGCCGCGATCCTGTTGATGGTCGCCGTGCGCAGGCGCGTCGGGCACGGCGTCTTCGACGGTCTCGGCCGGACGGCGGCGGCGGGCGGCATCGCGGCGGTCGCCTCGGGCGCGGCGGGCTGGCTGCTCGGCACGTGGTTCGGCTGGACCAACTCCGGCGCCGCGCTTCTGGTCGCCCCGCTCTGCGCCACGCTGACGCTCATCGTCTTCGGCGCCGTGGTCCTCCCGCTGGACGGCGCGGAACTGCGGCCGCTGGTGATGCGCGCCCTGGCCCAGTTCCCGAGGATCCGCCGCTGATGCGGGTCGTGCTGGTCCTGGGCCCGAGCACCGGCGGCATCGGCACGTACGTCCGCGCGCTGGCGGAGTACTGCGCAGGCCGCGGCGACCAGGTGATCGTCGTGGCCCCGGCGGCGACCGAATCCCACTTCGACTTCGCCGCGACCGGCGCCCGCGTCGTCCCCCCGAGTCGGCTCCGCGCGGCCTTGAAGCACGCCGACGTGGTCCACTCGCACGGCCTGAAAGCCGCCGCGGTCACCAACGTCGCGCTCGCCACCCTCCGCGACGGCCCCCGGCACGTGGTGACCCTGCACAACGCCGCCCCCGCCGGTCGCGTATCAGGCCTCGTGGAGCGCCTCGCCATCCGCCCCGCCGCGGTCGTCCTGGGCGCCTCGTCAGACCTCGTACACCGCGCCGCCGCCCTGCACGCCCGCGAGGCCGCGCTCTGCCCCGTCCCCTCCCCGCCGCTGCCCGCTCCGACCAGACCGCCCGCCGACCGCGGCGGCACGTCCGTCATCCTCACCGTGGCCCGGCTGTCCCCGCAGAAGTCCCTCCCCGTCCTGCTCGACGCCGTCACCCTGCTCGCCGACCTCGACATCAAAGTCCTGATCGCCGGTGACGGACCCGAGCGCGCGGCCCTGTCCGCCCGCATTGAGGCCGGGAAACTCCCCGTCACGCTGCTCGGCCACCGCCGCGACGTCGCCGACCTGCTCGCCGCCGCCGACGTCTTCGTGCTCCCGTCGCAGTGGGAGGCCCGCGCGCTCGTCGTGCAGGAGGCGCTGCGCGCAGGCGTCCCCGTCGTCACCACGAGAGTCGGCGGCCTTCCCGAACTCGTCGGCGACGCCGCCCTGCTCGTCCCCCCGAACGACCCGCCCGCGCTGGCCGCCGAGATCCGCAGGGTGCTGACGGATCCGACGCTCCGCGCCACACTGCGCGCCGCCGGTCCGGCCCGCGCCGCCACGTGGCCCACGTACGCCGAATCCCTCGCCGCCGCGCGCGCCTGGTATGCGCCCTAAGACACGACGTTGCGGATGAAGCGGGTCACCTCGTCGGACGCGTTGATGTACGAGTACTGCTGAGCAGTGCCGTAGATCGCGTAGCCGCCCGCCTCGACGGTCAGGGGGCCCTCGGCGAGGTCGATCAGGAGGCGGCCCTCGGTGACGACGATCATCTCGTGCCAGCCCTCCGGGTCCGGCTCGGCGACGTAGCGGTCGCCCGGGGCCAGGGACCACGTCCAGAGCTGGGCCTCGGCGTGCGCGGGGACGCTGCCGAGCAGGACGGCCTCGCTCGCGGGGGAGGCGCCGCGCCAGGTGACGGCGTCGATGCGGCGGCTGTGCGCCTCGGGGTCGCTGACGAGTTCGACGAAGGTGGCGCCGAGGGCCTCGGCGAGGTGGTCGAGGCTGGAGAGGCTGATGTTCGTCGCGCCGCCCTCGAGGTTGACGATCATGCGGCGGCTGATCCCGGACGCCTCGGCCAGCGCCGCCTGGCTCAGGCCGGACCGTTTGCGCAGGCGGCGCAGGTTCTGGGCGACGAAGGCGAGCACGTCGGACCGCTCACTTGAGTTGCGCACTATAGTGCTCATATCATGTGCACTATGCTGCACATCGCCTCGCCCCGCCAGCGCCGGACCGCCTTCGGACGGCACGACCTCGCCCTGGTCGCGGTCACGATGATCTGGGGCACGACCTTCCTGATCATCCACATCGCGATGCGCCACAGCGGCCCTCTCTTCTTCGTCGGACTCCGCTTCACAACCGCCGGGCTGTTCACCCTACTGGTGTTCCCGACCGCGCTCCGCGGAGCGACGCGGCGCGAGGTCGCGGCCGGGACGCTGATCGGCGCGACGCTGTTCCTCGGCTACGGCCTGCAGACGTTCGGCCTGCAGACCGTCCCCAGCAGCACGTCCGCCTTCATCACCGCGCTGTACGTGCCGCTCGTGCCGCTGTTCCAGTGGCTGCTGCTCCGTTGCCCGCCCACCGCCGCCGGGCTGCTCGGCATAGCCTGCGCGTTCACCGGCCTGATGCTGCTCGCCGGACCCGGCGGCTCGTCCGTCCACTTCGGCGTCGGCGAACTCGCCACCCTCGGCGCCGCGGTCGCCGCCGCGGCCGAGATCGTGCTGATCGGCCGGTACGCGGGCGACGTCGACCTGCGCCGGATCACCGTCATCCAACTCCTCGCCGCAGGCCTGCTCGCATTCCTCGCGATGCCCGCCACCGGCGAGTCCGTCCCGCCCTTCTCCTGGATCTGGCTCGCCGCCGCCGTGGGACTCGGCCTCGCCAGTGCCCTGATCCAACTCACCATGAACTGGGCCCAGGCCGCCGTCCCGCCGATGCGCGCCACGGTGATCTACGCGGGCGAACCGGTCTGGGGCGGCATCGTCGGCCGGCTCGGCGGCGACCGGCTCCCCGCCGTGGCCATCGCCGGCGCCGGGCTCATCGTGCTCGGCGTCCTGGTCAGCGAGCTGAGACTGCCGCGTTGGGTATCATGGGGAGCCCGACGGACCTGAGGGATGCCCGCGTGCGTGAAGCCGGAATCGTCGTGGCGCTGGTCGTCGCGAGCACGACCGTGGCCACGTTCGCTAATCGGTGGCGCATCCCGGCCCCCTCGGTCCTGGTGGTCTTCGGGCTGGCGGTGGCGCTGATCCCCGCAGTGCCCACCGTGCGCACGACGCCGCAGCTCATCAGTCTCGTCGTGCTGCCGCCGCTGCTCTACTCCTCGGCCCAGGACATCACCGGCCGCGCGCTGCGGGCCATCTGGCGTCCGGTGGCGGCCCTCGCGCTCGGGCTGGTGCTGGCCACGGCGTTCGCGATCGGCGGGTTGGCCGTCTGGATCACGTCGCTGGCCGCGCCGATGGCCTTCGTGCTCGGCGCCGTGCTGGCCTCGACCGACCCGGTGGCGGTGACCGCGCTCGGCCGCAGGCTCCCGCTTCCGCCGCGCATCCAGGCGCTGGTGCAGGCGGAGAGCCTGTTCAACGACGCGACCTCGCTGGTGCTGTTCCAGGTGGCGGCGGGCGTGGCCGTGGGCAGCGGCGGCGTGCACTGGCTCGCGGCCGGGGGACGGTTCGTCGTGCTGGCCGGGGGCGGCATGGGCGTCGGCGCCGCGCTGGCCGTGCTGGTGATCGGCCTGCGTTCGCACGCCGCCGACCCGTTGCTGCAGACGGTGATCGCGCTCGTCACCCCGTACGCCGCGTACGTGCTCGCGCAGGGCGCCGGGGTCTCCGGGGTCACGGCCGTCGTGGTGGCCGGCGTCGTGGTGGGCAGCGCCGGATACAAGGTGACGGACGCGCGGATCCGGCTGCAGGTGCACTCCGTGTACGGCGTCGTGGTCTTCCTGCTCGAATCAGTGGTCTTCGCGCTCATCGGCCTGCAACTTCCCGCGTTGGTGCGCGACCTGCCGCCGGGCACCGGATGGTGGCCGTTGCAGGCTCTCGCGCTGGCCGCGGCCCTCGTCGTGGTCCGCGTGGCGTGGATGCGGCCGACGGTCGTGCGCGCGGAACCGACCCGCGGCTATCCGCCCTGGCCGGTCACCCGCGTGATGGCGTGGGCGGGCACCCGCGGGGTGATGCCGCTGGCGGCGGCGCTCTCGATCCCGCTGACCACGTCCGGCGGCGCGCCGCTGACCGATCGCCCGCTGGTCCTGGTGCTCACCACGGCCGTCGTCGCCATAACGCTGACCGCGCAGGGGCTGACGCTCTCCCCGGTCGTGCGCGCCTCCGGCCTGGCCGTCGACCCGGAGCACCTCGCCGCCAAGGAGGCCCAGGTGCGCACGTCGCTGGACGAGGCGGCGCTCGAGTTCCTGGACGACCTGCATGAGACCGAGAGCGTGCCCGACGAGGTGGTCGAGCGGTTGCGCCGCCGCTACAACGCGCGCCTCGGCCGCTCCGAGGACGGCGCCTGGCCGGTCGGCGACTTCGCGCGCCTGCAACGCCAGATCATCGACGTCCAGCGCGCGGAACTGCGTCGCCTCTACGCCGACGGACGCATCAGCGACACCGTCCAGCGCCAGATCACCCACGAACTCGACCGCACCGAGTCCGGCATCATCCACTGATCCCGGCGCGCGGCCTAGATGGTCGATTCGGGGGTAGGACGGCAAGCCGCGTTCGCTGGAACTCCTGCTGACCAGCGGAAGCCATGGGGCACGGCGAAACGGCTCAGCGGCAAGCCTGGGCGCGCGCCGCGGCCCCACGCATACTCGGTCGTCTGTACGGGGTCGCGGCGTGCGGCCAGGCGCCGCCGATCAGGCGTTTCGCCCCGGCATACCCCCGAATCGACCATCTAGCATGGCCCTGATGAACGACGAATTCACGATCGAAGTGCTCACGGCCGCGGACGAGGATGTCGTGGCGGCGTTCGAGCGGCTGATTCCGCTGCTGTCGACCAGCGCGCCGGTGCCGGATCGGGCGCGGGTGGAGCGGGTGTTGGGGCACGGGGCGAACACCGTATTCGCGGCTCGGGCGGCGGGGGAGGGCGGTCGGATCCTCGGGCTGCTGACGTTGGTGACGATGGAGCTGCCCACGGGGACCGAGACGCGGATCGAGGATGTGGTGGTGGACGAGGCGGCGCGCGGGATGGGCGTCGGGCGCGGGCTCGTGCGGGTGGCGTTGGAGGCCGCGGGCACGAGCGGTGCGCGGTACGTGGACCTGACCTCGGCGCCGCGGCGGGTGGCGGCCCGGGCGCTGTATCAGAGCCTTGGGTTCGTGGAGCGGGAGACCGGCGTCTTCCGGTACCGGCTCTAGGGCCCGTTTGAAAGGTAGCGTCGGATCAGGCCGCGGTGTCTGACGCGTGCGCTCGCAAGGCGCAGGGGCCCCGACGATACCTTTCAAACGGGCTCTAGCCCCGCGCGGAGCCGAGCGGGGGCTTGTCCTCGCGCATCTGGACCCAGTCGTCCCAGGTGTGGCCGCAGGGGAGCACCTCGGGCCGGGTCGCCTCGCCGCTCAGCAGCCTGGCGTGGGCGATCGCGGTGGCCTCGTCGTCCGGGATCATCACCTGCATGCGCAGGCCGTTGGTGCCGTGGATGGCGAAGCTGCTGGAGACGAAGCGGAGCAGGCCGACGGCGGGCTGGTAGTAGACGCGCAGCTGCTTGCCGAAGCCGGCGACCTCGTTGCGCGACCACAGCTCGGCGAACACCTCGCTGTAGTCGATCAGGTCCCTGATGAGCTTCTCCCAGCTCGGCTCGCCGACGTGCCGGGCGTAGGCGCCGCGCAGCATGGCGACCATCTGCGGGATCGTCTCGTGCCGGTTGACGAAGGGGTGGCAGCAGCCGGGCAGGTTGAACATGCACCAGAAGACGTTGTGGTTCTCCTTCGCCTGCGAGAGCACGCTCGGGAACATCACCTCGAAGTGCCGGTTCATGGCGATCATGTCGAAGCGCTCGTTGACCACCGTGGCCACGTTGTTCATGCCGTCCAGGATCGGCTGGATCTCCGGCGGCATCATGCAGCCCTCGACCTCGGCCGTGCGCAGTTCCGGGACCTGGGCGAGGGTGTAGAGGTGCCGGTGCTCGGCCGCGTCGAGCTGCAGGGTGCGCGCGATGGCGTCCAGGACCTGCGTGCTGGCGTTGATGGAACGGCCCTGTTCGAGCCAGGTGTACCAGGTCACGCCCACGCCCGCGAGCTGCGCGACCTCCTCGCGGCGCAGGCCGGGGGTGCGGCGGCGCGGGGCCGGGGGCAGGCCCGCCTGCTCGGGGGTGATGCGCTCGCGCCGGGAGCGCAGGAAGTCCGCCAGCTCGGTGCGGCGGACGGCGTTCTTCACGGCGGCGAGATCGGTCACCAGGCCAGTCTCCCCCCGTTCCGCTCCCGGTACCAGGTACCAGTGGTAATAGGATGACGGGGCTCTAGGTAACAGGATCGGATCCCGGGCACGCTGGTCGCATGTCGACGACCCTGGGTTCCACCCCGTCAGTGCGCAGCTCCCACGGTAACGCGGAGAAGACGTCCGCGTCCCGTCCCGGCGCCATCCTCGCCGTGGTGCTGCTCGGCTACTTCATGGCCATCCTGGACGTGGCCATCGTGAACGTGGCCCTCCCGACGATTCGCAGTACCCTGCATTCATCCGGCGCGGGGCTGCAGCTGTCGGTGTCCGGATACACCATCTCGTACGCGGTGCTCATCGTCACCGGGGCGCGGCTCGGCGACCTGTGGGGGCACGCGCGGCTGTTCCGCGGCGGCCTGGTGCTGTTCACGCTCGCCTCGCTGGCCTGCGGGCTGGCCCCGACGACCGGCGCGCTGGTCGCGTTCCGGCTGCTGCAGGGCGCGGGCTCGGCGGCGATGATGCCGCAGGTGCTCTCGCTGATCCAGCGCACGTTCGAGGGCAGGTCGCGGCTGAAGGCGATGAGCCTGTACACCGCGGTCATCTCCGGCGGCGCGGTCGCCGGGCAGGTCGTCGGCGGCCTGCTGATCAGCGCGAACCTGTTCGGGGCCACGTGGCGGCCGTGCTTCCTGGTGAACGTGCCGGTCGGCGTCGTCGTGCTGGCCGTCAGCTTCCGGGTGCTGCCGAAGGACAAGGGCGAGCCGGGACGCGGGCTCGACCCGGTCGGTGTCGCGGTGCTCACCCCGACCGTGCTGGCTTTCGTCGTCCCGTTGGTGATGGGGCACGACGAGCACTGGCCGCTGTGGGGCTGGCTCCTGCTCGGCGCCAGCGCGCTCGGCCTGGTCGCGTTCGTCGCGGTCGAGTCCCGGGTCGGACGCCGCGGCGGCACGCCGATCATCCCGGGCCGGGTGCTGCGGCACGAGGGCTTCGCGGTCAGCGTCGGCACGCTCTACCTGAGCATGGTGCTGATGATGGGCCTGCTGTTCGCGATCACCCTGCACCTGCAGGGCGCGCTCGGCTTCTCCGCGCTGGACTCCGGCCTGGCCTTCGCTCCGCAGGCGCTGGCCGTCTTCCTGGTCGCGATGAACTGGCGCCGGCTGCCGCAGCGCTGGTTCGTGCACGAGGTCGTGTTCGGGTTCCTGCTCATCGCGGCCTCGCTGGTCGGGATGGCGCTGGTGCTGCGGCACGGCGGGACCGGCGGCGGCGCGCGCTGGATCCTGATGACCACGCTCGGTTTCGGGCTCGGGTTCGCCTTCAGCCCGCTGATGGGCCTGATGCTCTCCCGGGTCCCGGTGCGCGACGCGGCGGACGCCAGCGGGGTGATCGCCACGCTCACCCAGATCGGTCAGGTGACCGGAGTCGCCACCGTCGGCACGCTGTTTCTGAATCTTGACACCGGTTCCGTCCACTCCTCGGCGCACGCGGTGACCGTGGTGTGCGTGGTGAGTGCGGGATTGGCCGTGCTCGGCGCGCTCGCCGCGTCCCGCATTCCGCGCCTTTCGCAGTAATGGTCTGACTGATGGGCCGTAAGTTTCCGCATTCGCACAAGATCACCGAAAAAGTAAGGGTCTCAAGAGCCTGATGATCATGACAAATCGCTGATCTTCATGACTTCTTGATCCGATCGTGACGCGAGATCCTGTCCCGGACCGGCCATTCTGCGCTACAAATTCCCCCAGCACACAGAGCGCCACAAGAAATCAGCATGGTGGTAGGCCCCGCGCTGCGACCTCACGCAGCACGGTTGAGATTCCCCGCGCGCGCCGGTTCCGGTGACCCCGACCGGCGCCGCGCGGCTGTGCGTATTGGGATGGATGTTCGTTATGGCTAAGGATCGGATTCGGCACCGCGGCCGACTCACGGTGGGAATGGCCGCCGTCGGTGCCCTCGCTTTGGCTCTGACCGCCGCGTGTTCGTCCTCTAAGGGCTCGACGACGCAGACGACGGCCAACCAGAACTCGTGGAACACGATCAACACCGCCTCCGTGAAGAACGGCGGCACGGTGACCGTGGGCGTCGAGAAGCAGCTCAACGATTTCAACCCGTTGGACTCCTCGATATCCGCGGACCAGATCTATCCGCTGGACGGCGTGTACTACGCGGGTGCCTTCATCGCGGAGCCGGACGGCACGATGGTGGTCAACTCCGATGCGCTGGCCAGCGCCACGCTGACGAGCACCTCCCCGGAGACCGTGGTCTACAAGATCAAGCCGAGCGCGGTCTGGAGCGACGGCACGCCGATCGACGCCTCCGACTTCACCTACGCCTGGCTGGTGCAGGCCGGTGTCGACCCGAACATGCTCAACGCCAGCTCGACCGGCTACAGCCAGATCTCCTCGGTCGTCGGCTCGGACAGCGGCAAGACCGTGACGGTCACCTACTCCTCGCCGTTCTCCGACTGGAAGTCCGCCTTCGGCGTGCTGCTGCCGGCGCACATCGCGGCCAAGCACGGCTACAACCCGTCGATGACGCTGGCGCAGCTGACCGCCGACGTCGCGGCGGAGAAGGGCGCGGCCACCTCGACGGGCGCGGTGCTGCAGCTGGAGAACTCCTTCAACTACTTCACCAACGCGGCCCCCGTGGTCTCCAGCGGCCCGTACCAGATCACCAGCGCCGCCTCCGACGGCTCCAGCGTGACCGAGGCGCAGAACCCGAAGTGGTACGGCAGCGCCGCGCACCTGACCACCATGGTCTACAAGTACATCGCGGACGCCTCGCAGGAGCCCACGGCCCTGCAGAACAACGAGGTCAACGTGATCTACCCGCAGCCGGAGACCGACCTGGTCACCCAGATCAAGGGCATGGGCTCCTCGGTCAAGTACCAGATCGCCTCGGGCTACGAGTACGAGCACTTCGACTTCAACCTGGCCAGCCCGGCGTTCGGCGGCAAGACCGAGGCCGCGCAGGAGGCCCCGGACAAGGTGGCGCTGCGCACCGCGATGCTGACCGCGACCAGCCGGTCGGCGATCATCGCGCGCACCGTGGGCCTGTTCGACCCGGCGTCCAAGCCGCTCGACAGCCGCTTCTTCATCCCGCAGCAGGCCGGCTACACGGACAACGTGACGAAGTACGCGCTGGGCTCGGGCAACACCTCCTCGGCCGAGTCGATCCTGAAGAAGGCCGGCTTCACCGGGATCGGCACCGCGCTGAAGTACCCGAACGGCACCGCGGTCCCGGCGCTGACGATGCGCTACACCTCGGGCAACGCGATCCGGCAGACCGAGTGCAACCTGTTCGCCTCCGAGATGAAGGCGCTGGGCATCACGGTCAACGTGGAGACCACCTCCTCGCTCGGCAAGTCGCTGACGCACGTGGCCGGCTACGACTACGACGTCATCGTGTTCGCGTGGGTGGACACCCCGTTCCCGAACTCCGGCAACTACTCGGTCTACGTCTCGGGCCAGGGCCAGAACTACGCGGGCTTCACCAGCGCGCAGGTCGACAGCCTGTACAAGACGGCCAGCGCGTCCTTCGACACGACCGTCGTGAACAGCAACCTGAACAAGATCGACAACATCCTGTCGCAGGACGCCGTGACGCTGCCGCTGTACCAGAAGGACCAGATGGTGGCCTTCGACTCGAGTCTGGGCAACGTCCGGATCAACTCGACCTCGCAGATGTTCACGTACAACGTGCAGGACTGGGGCTTCCTGTCGAGCTCGGCCTCGCCGAGTTCCTGACCTACCCGCGAGCGGCCTGACCGGCCGCGACCGGACCGCCCGTCGGGCGCCGCAACCCTCGCGGCGCCCGGCGGGCGGCCGTCCACAGTCCTGACACCAATCAGAGGTCTTACGATGCTCGTCTACAGCGTCCGACGGCTGCTCCAGTCGATTCCCATCCTGGTCGCCTCGACCTTCGTCATCTTCCTGATGGTCGCCTCCTCGGTCGACCCGATGACGCCCTATCTCACGAAGAAACCGCCGCTGTCCGCCGCGCAGCTCGAGTCGCTGCGGATCAGGTTCGGGCTCACGAAGCCCCTCCTGCAGCGGTACTGGGACTGGCTGACCGGCCTGGTGCTGCACGGCACCTTCGGCACGAGCACCCAGGCGAACTTCCACATCGGCCAGCAGCTCGGCTACGCGATGGAGGTGACGCTGCGGCTCGTCGTCGGCACCATCCTGATCGCGCTGATCCTGGCGGTCATCGTCGGCGTGACCACCGCGGTGCGGCAGTACAGCAAGCTGGACTACGCGACCACCGCGGTCGGCTTCCTGTTCCTGTCGCTGCCCACGTTCTGGTTCGCGGTGCTGCTCAAGGAGTGGGCCATCCAGATCAACGAGTCCACCGGCACGCACTTCTTCGACACGCTCTGGGAGTCCAGTCCGAACCCGCCCGCCGGCTTCCTCCCGCAGCTCGGCGACGCGTTCCAGCACATGATCCTGCCGGTGGTCACGCTCTCGCTGCTCTCGTACGCGGCGTGGTCCCGGTTCCAGCGCGCCTCGATGCTCGAGGTGCTCGGCAGCGACTACATGCGGCTGGCCCGCGCGAAGGGCCTCAGCCCGCTGCGGGTGCTGTTCCGGCACGGCCTGCGCAACGCCCTGATCCCGCTGACCACGCAGGTGGCGCTGGACACCGCGGCCCTGCTCAGCGGCGCGGTGATCACCGAGACCATCTACTCCTGGCGCGGCATGGGCCTGTTCTTCATCAGCGCGATCCAGCTGGCCGACCCGGACTCGGTGATGGCCTGGCTCCTGGTGACCGCCGTGTTCGTCATCGTCATGAACCTGATAGCCGACCTGCTCTACGCGGTCCTGGACCCGAGGATCCGCCTTGCCTAGTCGAGTGAACACCTCCGCCGGGGACACGCTCGGCACGACCGCGGAGCAGGCCGCGCGCGCCAACCGCGAGTTCACCGTCCGCGCGCGCAGCCAGCGGCAGATCGTGGCCCGCCGCTTCCGGCAGCACAAGGCCGCGATGGCGTCCCTCGTCGTCTTCGTGCTCGTCGTGCTGTTCGCCTTCCTCGGCCCGCTGCTGTGGACGACCAGCCCGTCCTTCATGAGCAACGACATCTTCACCGCCCCGAGCGGCTCGCATCCGTTCGGCACCGACAGCAACGGCATCGACCTGCTGTCCGCGGTGATGAAGGGCACCCAGTCCTCGCTGATCATCGCCGTCGTGGTCTCGGTGGTGGCCACCACCGTCGGCGCGGTCTACGGCGCGGTCTCCGGCTTCTACGGCGGCTGGATCGACACCGTCATGATGCGCATCGCCGACCTCTTCCTCACCTTCCCGATCATCGCCATCGCGATCATGCTGGACAACCGCTTCCAGCAGGAGGCCAGCTCGCTGTGGCTGCTGATCGGCGTGCTGACGGCGCTGTTCTGGCCGGGCGCCGCGCGGGTGATCCGGGCCCAGGTGCTGTCGCTGAAGGAGAAGGAGTTCGTCGAGGCGGCCCGCGCGCTCGGGGCCAGGGACCGCCGGATCATCTTCCGGCACCTGCTGCCCAACACGCTCGGCTCGATCATCGTCATCAGCACCCTGACCGTGGCCGGCACGATCCTGACCGAGACGGCGCTGTCCTTCCTCGGCTTCGGCGTGCAGTTCCCGAACACCTCGCTCGGCCTGCTGGTGACCACCAACCAGACCGCGATCGAGGGCGGCCACCCGTGGCTGTTCTACATCCCCGGCGTCTTCATCATCCTGATCGCGCTGACCATCAACTTCATCGGAGACGGCCTGCGCGACGCCTTCGATCCGCAACAGACGAGGGTACGGGCGTGACCAACCTCAACACCTCCGGCGAGGAACTGCTCGCCGTCCGGGACCTCACGGTCACCTTCCCCACCGCCGACGGGGACGTGCAGGCGGTGCGCGGCGTGGACTACACGCTGCGGCGCGGCGAGGTGCTCGGCATCGTCGGCGAGTCCGGCTCGGGCAAGTCGGTCTCCTCGCTCGCCGTCATGGGCCTGCTGCCGAAGACCGCACGGATCCAGGGTTCGATCACCTTCCAGGGCGACGAGCTGCTGGGCCTGTCCGAGCGCAAGCTGATGAAGATCCGCGGCAAGAAGATCGCGATGATCTTCCAGGACCCGATGACCTCGCTCAACCCCGTGTACAAGGTCGGGTTCCAGCTCGAGGAGGCCATCCTCGCGCACAACGACCTGTCCAAGGACGAGGCCCGCAAGCGCGCGGTCGAACTGCTGGAGATCGTCGGGATCCCGTTCCCGGCGAAGCGGATCGACCAGTTCCCGCACGAGTTCTCCGGCGGCATGCGCCAGCGCGTGGTGATCGCGATCGCCATGGCCAACAATCCGGACGTGATCATCGCGGACGAGCCGACCACGGCCCTCGACGTGACCGTGCAGGCGCAGGTCCTCGAATCGCTGCGCACGGCCCAGCAGGAGACCGGCGCGGCCATGGTGCTGATCACGCACGACCTCGGCGTCGTCGCGGGGCAGGCCGACCGCGTCCTGGTGATGTACGCCGGCAAGCCCGTCGAGATCGGCGGCGTCGACGACATCTACTACAACCCGCGGATGCCCTACACGCTCGGCCTGCTCGGCTCGCTGCCCCGGCTCGACGCCGACCGCGCCGAACGGCTCACCCCGATCCAGGGCTCCCCGCCCTCGCTGCTCTCGCTGCCGCCCGGCTGCCCCTTCATGCCGCGCTGCCCGCTCGCCAAGGAGCTGTGCGCGGAGCAGGAGCCGGAGTTGGTGGTCACCGACACCGCGGACCACCGCGCGGCCTGCCACTACAGCGCGCTGCTGGCCGGCAAGCAGGCGGACGACGTGTTCAGCGCGTCCGCCGAGGACGCCGAGATGCCCGAGGCCTACGGGGCCGAGATCGCCGGAGTGACCGGCGACGTCTCGGCGCCCGTCATCGACCTGCCGAAGCCGAACACGAAGGGCTCCGTATGACCGCGCTCGACACTCCGGCGGACGCCGTCGCCGGGGCGCCGATCCTCTCGGTGCGCGACCTGGTCAAGGAGTTCCCGATCAAGTCGCACAGCATCGTGCGGCGCACGATCGGGGCGGTGCACGCCGTCTCCGGGGTCTCCTTCGACATCCACCAGGGCCAGACCCTCGGCCTGGTCGGCGAGTCCGGCTGCGGCAAGACCACGACCAGCCGGGCGATCCTGCACCTGCAGCCGGCGACCAGCGGCGAGGTGCTCTTCGAGGGCCGCGACGTGACGAAGATGTCCAAGGGCGAACTGCGCCGGATGCGCCGGGACATGCAGATCGTCTTCCAGGACCCGTACGCCAGCCTGAACCCGCGGATCACGGTCAGCGAGATCATCGCCGAGCCGCTCAAGATCCACGGGCTCTACGCGAACGACGGGGCCGGGCAGGTCGCCGAGCTGATGCGGCTGGTCGGGCTCAACCCCGAGCACGGCAACCGCTTTCCGCACGAGTTCTCCGGCGGCCAGCGCCAGCGCATCGGCATCGCCCGAGCTCTCGCGCTCAAGCCCAAGGTGCTGGTGCTCGACGAGCCGGTCTCGGCGCTCGACGTGTCGATCCAGGCGGGCGTCATCAACCTGCTGGAGGACCTGCAGGACGAGCTCGGCCTCGCGTACCTGTTCGTGGCGCACGACCTGTCCGTGGTCCGGCACATCGCCGACCGGGTCGCGGTCATGTACCTCGGCAAGATCGTGGAGATAGCGGACGGCGGCTCACTGTTCGAACGCAGTCAGCATCCGTACACCCGGGCGCTGATCTCCGCGATCCCGATCCCGGACCCGCGCCGGGAACGCGAGCGCGAGCGGATCATCGTGCAGGGCGACGTGCCGTCCCCGGCCGACCCGCCCTCCGGCTGCCGCTTCCGGACCCGCTGCCCGCTGCGGATGACCCTCTCCGAGGCCGACGCGGCCCGCTGCGCCGCCGAGGAGCCGGCGCTCGCGGACCGCGGCCTCGGCGGCGGCCACCTGACCGCGTGCCACTTCGTGGACGCGGCCGAATAGCGCCCTCGCGGCCCCGCTCCGGGGGAATTCCGGGCGGGGCCGCAATTCGCTCAACACTAAATACGGGCCCGTCACCGCTTCGGGGGACACCCGGAATCGGCGAGTGTAACGGCCGGACAGCCCGGGCAGCAGCTTGACGTACCGCTCCGTGATCTGGACCGACCAGGCACGATCCGGACACGAAGGGTGGTTCACGGAGGTCGTGTCCAAGATCCGAGACGGAGAAACCGGGCCGAAACACGACGATCCCGTTCCGTTTCTTGATCGGATCGTGACGCGGCAGGCCCTCCCGCTGACGCGGAATCGTGCGGTAAAAAAACTCCAGCAAAGCAAGAGTCTTCGCTCCCATGACCCGGAGGCGAAATGCTTCCGGTCCTCCGAGGGTGACCTGGGGCGGGTCACGACAGGGTCTGGGAGCGGACAAAATAAAGCCGTGCTGTGTTCGTGGGGCGCAGCGCGGCCTTCTGGCGCGTCGGAGGCCACCAGCCGATCCGACACACCCCATAGGACCGTCCGAGAAATCCTCGGGCCGCCTGGCGACGGTACGTGCTGGAACGATGCCGTGCACGTTCCGGGTCGCCCAGAGAACGAGAAGGGTTGCCGATGGCTGCATACCTCCTGCGGAGGATGATCAACTATCTGTTCCTGGTGATCATCGCGGCCTCAGTCACATACCTGCTGGCGGCCTTCATCTTCCACCCGGAGAACAACTGGCTCGCCCGCCACCCGCAGCCCAGCGCCGCCACCATCCGTACCGAGCTCCTCTCCCGCAACGAGTGGCGCGGCACCTCCATCTGGACCCGGTACGCGAACTGGGTCAGCGGCGTGCTGCACGGCAACCTCGGCACCGAGATCGGCGGCGGCTCGGTCGCCTCCGACATGGCGCGGCGCATCGGCGTGTCCACCCGCCTGCTGCTGCTCTCGACGATCATCGGCTCCATCGGCGGCGTGGTCGTCGGCGTCTGGGGCGCGGTCCGCCAGTACAAGCTCTTCGACCGGGTCACCACCGGCGCCTCGCTGCTGATCTACGCCATGCCGACCTTCACGCTGGCGATCCTGCTGCAGATGTTCGCGGTCTGGTTCAACAACACCACGAACACGCACTTCCTGTACTACGTCAACGAGGTCTCCGACCCGAACGCGCCGTTCTGGAACTTCTCCAACCTCGTCGACCGCTTCGAGCACCTGATCCTCCCGACGCTCAGCGTCTCGCTCGGCTCGATCGCCTTCTTCAGCCGCTATCAGCGTGCCACGATGCTCGACGTCATGGGTAGCGATTTTCTGCGCACCGCCCGCGCCAAGGGCCTGACCAAGAACCAGGCGATCTTCCGGCACGGCGCGCGCACCGCGATCATCCCGGTGGCCACGCTGCTGAGCTACAGCGCCGTGCTGCTGTTCACCGGCGCCGTGTTCACCGAGATCATCTTCACCTGGCACGGCATGGGCGAGTGGTTCATCACCGGCATCGGGCAGAACGACGTGAACTCGGTCGCCGCGGTCGGCATCTTCACCTCCATCCTGGTGCTGGTGGCCGGCCTGATCTCGGAAGTCATCACCGTCGCCCTCGACCCGCGCGTCCGCGTCTGAGCAGGAAGGCAAACCCATGACTCTCAACGCCAACGCGCTCGTCGACGAGGTCGGCCCCGAGTCCCAGATCGAGGCGCAGAACCAGGTGTCCACCGGCCGCGGCAAGCTGGTCGTGCGGCGCTTCCTGCGCAACAAGGGCGCCACGATCGGCCTGGTCATCGTCGTGCTGATGTTCCTCGCGGCCTTCGTCGGCCCGCACCTGGACCAGTGGCAGTACACCGACATCGACTTCGAGAACTTCCAGACCGCGCCGAGCGGCACGCACTGGTTCGGCACCACGCAGACCGGCCAGGACCTGTTCGCGCTGACCATGCGCGGCCTGCAGAAGTCGCTGATCATCGGCCTGGTCGCCGGCGTGCTGACCACGTCGTTCGCCGCGATCGTCGGCGCCTTCGCGGGCTACTACGGCGGCTGGACCGACCGGATCCTGAGCTGGGGCATCGACCTGTTCCTGGTCATGCCCTCGTTCCTGATGCTGTCCATCCTCTCGCCCTGGTTCAAGGGCAAGACCTGGCTGATCCTGATCCCGCTGCTGGCCGGTTTCGCCTGGATGGTCACCGCGCGGATCGTGCGGGCCCAGGCGATGAGCCTGAAGTCGCGCGAGTTCGTCTCGGCGGCCCGGTTCATGGACGTGCCCGGCTGGCGGATCATCATGCGGCACATCCTGCCGAACATCGCCTCGCTGCTGATCATCGACGCCACGCTGAACGTCGCCGCGACCATCCTCGGCGAGGTCGGCCTGTCCTTCTTCGGCTTCGGCATCCAGGCGCCCGACGTCTCGCTCGGCACCCTGATCAACAACGCGCAGCAGGACCTCAGCTCCTACCAGTGGCTGCTGGTCTTCCCGATGATCTGCCTGATCGTGCTGCTGCTGGCGGTCAACATGATCGGCGACGGCCTGCGCGACGCGCTCGACCCGAACGCGCAGGGCGCCAAGAAGAAGATCACCAAGGGCGCGTTCGAGGCGATGATCAAGGAGTCCACCGGGCTCGTCGGCCAGCACCAGAACGTGGAGGCGATCGAGTCGTGAGCCTGTCCGATCCGTATCAGTCCACTCCCTCCACGTCGCAGAACGGGCGAGCCGTGAGCACGATCGACACCCCGGCCCTCGAGGTCACCGACCTGGCCGTGACCTTCCCCTCCGAGGCCGGCGCCGTGCGCGCCGTGCGCGGGGTGAACTACTCGCTGCGCCGCGGCGAGGTGCTCGGCATCGTCGGCGAGTCCGGCTCCGGCAAGTCCGTCACCGCGATGGCCGTGCTCGGCCTGCTGCCCGAGGCGGCGCACATCACCGGTTCGGTGAAGCTGGACGGGCGCGAACTGCTCGGCCTCGGCGACAAGGACATGTCGAAGATCCGCGGCAAGGACCTGGCGATGGTCTTCCAGGACCCGCTGTCCGCGCTCACCCCGGTGTTCAGCATCGGCTCGCAGATCATCGAGGCGCTGCAGATCCACCAGGACATCGACAAGAGCGCGGCGCGCAAGCGGGCCATCGAGCTGCTCGACCTGGTCGGCATCCCGGACCCGCAGCGCCGGGTGGACAACTTCCCGCACGAGTTCTCCGGCGGCATGCGGCAGCGCGCGATGATCGCCCAGGCCATCGCCAACGACCCGGCCGTGATCATCGCGGACGAGCCGACCACCGCGCTGGACGTGACCATCCAGGCGCAGATCCTGGACGTGCTCAAGACCGCGAAGGACGCCACCGGCGCCGCCATCGTGATGATCACCCACGACCTCGGCGTCGTCGCGGGCTTCGCCGACCGGGTCATGGTGATGTACGCGGGCAAGCCGGTGGAGACCGGCGACGTCGAGCACATCTACTACGAGCCGCGGATGCCCTACACGATCGGCCTGCTCGGCTCCATCCCGCGGCTCGACGACGACAGCGACCGTGGCGCCCTGACCCCGATCGAGGGCAACCCGCCGAACCTCAGCGCGCTGCCGAAGGGCTGCCCCTTCCAGGCCCGCTGCCCGATCGCGGTGGAGATCTGCTTCGAGACCGAGCCGCCGCTGTCCAACGCGGGCAGCGACGCGCACCGCTCCGCCTGCCACCGCGCCGGCGAACTGGTCGGCGGCACCCTCGCCGTCGACGAGGTGTACCCGGTGCCGGACATCCCGGTCGCCCCGATCGCGCGGGTCCCGCGCGAGGAGCGCCCGGTGGTGCTCGGGGTCGAGGGGCTGCACAAGCACTTCCCGCTGACCACCGGCGCGATCGCCAAGCGCAAGGTCGGCGAGGTGCGCGCGGTGGACGGCATCGACCTGGAGATCCGCTCCGGCGAGACCGTCGGCCTGGTCGGCGAGTCCGGCTGCGGCAAGACCACGACGCTGATGCAGCTGCTCGAACTGGTCGCGCCGGAGCAGGGCCGGATCGTGGTGCTCGGCAAGGACACCACCAAGCTCGGCAAGAGCGAGCGCCGCGAACTGCGCCGCGACCTGCAGGTCGTCTTCCAGGACCCGATGGCCAGCCTCGACCCGCGCATGCCGGTCGGCTCCATCCTGGCCGAGCCGCTGCGCGCCTTCGGCTGGGCCAAGGAGAAGATCGGCCCGCGCATCAGCGAACTGCTGAAGCTGGTCGGCCTCGAGCCCGAGCACGCGGCCCGCTTCCCCGCCGAGTTCTCCGGCGGCCAGCGCCAGCGCATCGGCATCGCCCGCGCGCTGGCCCTCGAACCGAAGGTCGTCATCCTCGACGAGCCGGTCTCCGCGCTCGACGTCTCCATCCAGGCCGGCGTCATCAACCTGCTGGAGGAGCTCAAGGCCAAGCTGGGCCTCAGCTACCTTTTCGTCGCCCACGACCTGTCCGTGGTCAAGCACACCTCGGACCGCGTCGCGGTGATGTACCTCGGACGCATCGTCGAGACCGGCGATACGGACGCGATCTTCAGGACGCCCTCGCACCCCTACACCCAGGCGCTGCTCTCGGCGATCCCGATCCCGGACCCCCACAAGGAGCGCGACCGTCGGCGGATCCTGCTGGAAGGCGACCTGCCGTCGCCGACCAACATCCCCACCGGCTGCCGCTTCCGCAACCGCTGCCCGAAGTACCGGACGCTCAGCGAAGCCGACCAGGCCCGCTGCGTCGGTGAGGACCCGGCGCTGCACGAGCTGGAGGGCGACCACCAGGCCGCCTGCCACTTCGCCGCCGCACTCGAGGTCGTCTAGGACGGCGGCGCGGGAACATCCGCTCCGCGAGGGCCGCGGCAGGCGGAGGCACCATCCACCACAACCCAACGAGGGAAGGAAGAGGGGCAAGAACGATGCGCCTCACTAGGTCGACCGGCATCCTCGCCGCGTCACTTGTCGCTGTGGCTTTGACGAGCACGGCGTGCAGCAGCTCCAGCAGCAATCCCGGCTCCACCAAGCAGGTCTCGGCCACGCAGGAGCAGATCAACGCGCAGCCGGTCAGCTCGCTCAAGCAGGGCGGCACGCTGACGCTGGCCATGTCGCAGTGGTCCTCGCAGTGGAACACGCTGTCGGCCAACGGCAACGTGGACGCCGACACCGCCACCGTCATGACCGCGCTGCTGCCCTCGCCGTACCACTTCACGGCCACCGGCCAGCCGTACACCAACACCGACTACATGGCGGCCGACCCGGTCTCCAAGACGGTCGGCGGCAAGCAGGTCGTGACCTACGAGCTGAACCCGAAGGCCGTGTGGTCGGACGGCACGCCGATCACGTACAAGGACTACGTGGCGAACTGGAAGGCGCTGAGCGGGACGGCCTCGGGCTTCAACCCGACCTTCTCCGTCGGCTACGACCAGATGGCCTCGGTCGTCGAGGGCAAGAACCAGTACGAGGTCGTCGTCACCTACACGACGCCGTTCTCCGACTGGAAGTCGATGTTCAGCGGCCTGTACCCGGCCTCCGAGTACAGCACCGCGGACGAGTTCAACAAGGCGCTGCTGACCACGACCGGCCTGTCCGGCGGTCCGTTCATCCAGAGCTCGATGAGCCAGACCGACCAGTCGGTCACGCTGGTGCCGAACCCCAAGTGGTGGGGCAGCAAGCCGGTGCTGAGCCAGATCGTGTTCAAGACGATCGCGGGCAACGCGCAGGCGCAGGCCTTCGCCAACGGTGAGATCCAGTCCTTCGACATCGGCGTGGACGCCTCCGGCTACAAGACGGCCAAGGGCACCAAGGGCGCCGTCGTGCTGCAGGCGGGCGGCCCCTGGTTCCGCGCCCTGACGGAGAACGCCAGCTCCCCGGACCTGACCGACTCCCGCGTCCGCCAGGCCATCGCCGAGGCGCTGAACCGCACCGCGATCGCCAAGTCCGACCTCGCGGGCCTGCCGGCGTCGCAGGTGCTGGTGAACAACCACTTCTACATGCCGAACCAGCAGGGCTTCACCAACACCGCCGGTGCCGTGGGCGTCTACAGCACCTCGACGGCCGCCTCGCAGCTGACCGCCGCGGGCTGGACCCTGGCGAGCGGCGCGACCTACCGCTCCAAGGCCGGCAAGGAGCTCGACCTCAGCCTGCTGATCCCGTGCTCCACCTCGGTGGCCACCAACGAGTCGACCCTGATCACCGAGATGCTCAAGCAGGTCGGCATCAAGGTCACCACCAGCTGCGAAGGCGACCCGTTCTTCACCGACATCGCCGGCGGCAAGTTCGACCTGACCGTGTTCACCTGGGAGGGCACCAACTTCCCGATCTCGTCGAACATCTCGCTCTACCAGAACGTCCAGGCCGGCAACTGGGGCCAGAACTACGCCCGTATCGGTAGCTCCGCCATCGACACCGCGATGAACACCGCGGCCGGCCAGACCGACCCGACCCAGGCCACCGCCGACATCAACAAGGCCGACGAGCAGATCTGGCAGGAGGCGGGCGTCATCCCGTTCTACCAGCGTCCCGAGCTCGAGGGCCAGGTCGGCACGCTGGCCAACTTCGGTGCCTTCGGCTTCGCCGACACCATCTGGCAGAACATCGGCTTCACGAAGTAAGTGAGCCGTGGCAGTTCTCTGCTAGACAGCTTCGATAACTGAACAGGGTTCGCCCGCTCCGGTCCGCAGGGATCGGGGCGGGCGAACTTTTTTGCGGGGGCGGGGGGAGTGCACGAGGGCTGGGTTCGGTAGCTGGTTGTCGGGTCGTGCTCGGCGCCTCGTGTGGTTGTGTCCGGTGGTCGTGGGAGGGCGGACTGTCCGCGCCCCACCCACCCGCCCTACGCATGGTTTCCAGCGCTCTGAGGTTGCGTCGGCGGCCTGCGTTCTACGCTGCGCGTATGTCCACGAAGACGCTTCAGATTCGAGATGTCCCTGAGGACGTCCACGCCGTTGTGAGTGCGCGTGCTGCGCGTGCTGGTACGACGGTTTCGCAGTATCTGCTTGAGCTCGTGACGGGCTTTGTGCGGCAACCTGCGCTTGCCGAAGTGACCACTCGAATCAAGGCACGAATGGATAGTGCAAGCGGACTGACCGGTGATGACATCCTGAACACGTACGACTGGCCGACAGCGCCCTGACTCCCTGTCAGGAGCGGCGCATGCCGAGTGCGCTGGTGGCGATCAGGATGACGGCGGCCACGGCGAGGGAGATCGCTACGCCGATGTGGCGGACGGATCTGGTGTCGGGGCAGGCGCGGACGTATTGGCCGTTCTTGTTCAGGCCGATCGCGAGGCAGTGCATGCCGGGGATGGGCTCGCGGACGTGGATGAGCGCGACCACGACTGCGGCTATCAGGAGGAAGATTCCCAGGACGAGCAGGATCGGGCGGACGACGGTCATGCCAGTTGGACGAGCGGCGTGCGGTGGGCGTTCCCGGTGTCAGGCTTCTGGTGTGCGCGCAGGTGGTCGATGGCGGTTCGGGCGGCGGTGCCGATGAGGTGGGCCGCTTCGTCTGGGGCGGGGTCGGCGGCGGCGTCGGGGTTGAGGGTGCGGGTGAGGACGGCTACAGCGTATCGGTGGCCGTCGGGGTGGGTGACCACTCCTACGTCGTTGCTGATGACGCCGGGGACCGTGCCCGACTTGGCGGCGACGGCCACGTTCGCGGGGAATCCGGTGGCCAGTTTGCGGGTCAGGCGCTGGCTTTGCAGCAGGGTGCGCAGTTGTGCGCAGGCGGCGGGACGGCCTGCTTCGTCGCGCCAGAGCATGCGGAGCAGGCTTGCCATCTCGGCGGCGGTGGTGTGGGGCGCGGGTGCCGTGCCGTGGCGGGTGAATACGTCGTGGTACGCGCGGCGCATATCGGTTGCCCTGGTGGCCTCGGCGGGTGACGCGGCTGCCAGGGCTCGGTTGTAGGCGGCTAGGTCGGCGAAGCCCAGGGCGCGGCCGATGTCGGTGAAGTGCTCGTGGATGGTGCGGGCGAAGTCGGTGCGTACTAGGCCTAGCGACCTCATGCGGGCATTGATACGCTGCGGGCCGACGTTCCGGATCACCGCGTCGGTCGCCGTGTTGTCGCTGATCGTCAGCATCAGTACAGCCAGATCGCGCAGCGACATCTCTGCCGGGTGCGCGAACAGGCAGAGGCCTTGCCCGCCGAGGGTGCGCTCGTCCGGCGAGAGGCTGATCGGCTCGGCCGAGTCCAGCTCGCCGTCCGCAGCTTGGCAGAACAGCTCCAGGCCGACGGCGATCTTGAACGTGGAGGCGGCGTACGCCTGCTCGTCCGCCCACAGTTCCACCCGACCCGGGCCGTCCACGTCCAGCACGCTCAGCATGCCCTGATAGCCGGCCTCGGTGAACAGCGCCTCAATGGCATTCTCGACGGCATCATTGACGACCATGCTCGTACTCTCACACGACGTCGTGCGGGTGCGGGACGTACTTAGCTGAGGGCAGACAGGGCCGAGAAGAAGAAAAGCGCTTGGGGCGGGCCGCCCCAAGCGCAATCCCAGGTTTTCTCAGCTCTCCAGCGCGCGGGACTTCAGGGCGCGCTCCACGCCGTCGCGGGCCTCGATGAGGACGCGGCGCAGGGCGTTGTCACGGGGCTCGGCGTCGAGGAATTCGTCCACGCGGCGGATGAGGTCGGCGGACGCGGCGGTCTGCGGGAACAGGCGGGCGACGAGGAGGTTGCGCATCTGCTCGGGGCGTTCGGCCCACAGCTTCGGCAGCACCTCGAAGTACGCGTCGACGTAGCCCTTGGTCAGGTGCGCGTGCTCGCCGAGGCCGAAGCCGTCGGTGAGGCTGACGACGCCCTCGGGGCCGAGTTCGGTCTCCGTGAGCAGCCGCCAGGCCTCGGCCTTGTGCTCGGCGTCCGGGAAGGCGGCGCGGGCACCTAGGGCGTGGTTGCGGCCCTGGTCGGTGGCGTCGCGCTCCAGTTCGGCGTCGATCTCCGCGTCGCCGATCTCGCCGAGGGAGGCGAGCCGCCGCACGAGGGCCCAGCGCAGTTCCGTGTCCACGGTCAGGCCCGCCAGCTCGATCTCGCCGCTGAGCAGGCCCTTGGCGTACGCGATCTGCTCGGGCGTGGTGGCCAGGCCCGCGACGACCTGGGCCCAGGTCAGCTGGCGGTCGCTGCCCGGCTCGGCCTCGCGCAGCAGTTCGAGGCCCGCCTCGGCCAGCTGCTCCTTGCCCGCCGGGATCCACTCCGGGTCGGCCAGCGCGCGCATCGAGCGGGTGCCGGTGGTCAGCAGCGACTGCAGCACCGAGATCGAGCGCTCGTGCGCCATGCCGCGCGTCAGCATCCTGACGAACGCCGGGATGGACAGCCGCGCCTGGTTCGTCATGTTCATCGCGGCGCTCCAGGACAGCGCGCGCGGCAGCGACTCGGCGAACTCGCCGACCGACTCGGTGATCGTGGTCAGCGACCGCTCGTCGAAGTCGATCAGCGCGAACGTCAGGTCGTCGTCGTTGAGCAGCACCAGGTCCGGCTGCTCGATGCCGACGAACTCCGGCACCTCGGTGCGCGCGCCGGTGACGTCCAGCTCTACCCGGTGCGTGCGCGTCAGGGCGCCGTCCGCGCGGTTGTACAGGCCGATCGCGATGTGGTGCGGCCGCAGGTGCGGGTGCTCCGCCGGCGCCGTCTGCAGCACGGCGAACGAGGTGTACCGCCCGTCCGCGTCGAGCTCGAACTCGGAGCTGAGCGTGTTCGGGCCCGCGGTCTCCAGCCAGGCCTTCGACCAGTCCGACAGGTCCCGGCCCGACGCCTGCTCCAGCTTGGCCAGTAGGTCGCCGAGCGAGGCGTTGCCCCACGCGTAGTCGGCGAAGTACGCGCGCAGCCCGGCGAAGAAGTTCTCCCGGCCGACGTACGCCACCAGGGCCTTGAGTACGGAGGCGCCCTTGGCGTAGCTGATGCCGTCGAAGTTCGCGATCGCCTCGCTGAGCGTCTCCACGTCGGCCGAGATCGGGTGCGTGGACGGCAGCTGGTCCTGGCCGTAACCCCAGGTCTTACGGTCGTTGGTGAAGGTGGTCCAGGCGTCGGTGAACCGGGTCGCCTCGGCCGACGCGAAGGTGCCGGAGAACTCGGCGAAGGACTCGTTGAGCCACAGGTCGCCCCACCACTTCATGGTCACGTAGTCGCCGAACCACATGTGCGCCATCTCGTGCAGGATGACCATGGTGCGCAGCTCGTAGCGCGACGCGGTGACCTTCGAGCGGAACATCAGCTGCTCGCTGAACGTGACCAGGCCCGGGTTCTCCATCGCCCCGGCGCGGAACTCCGGCACGAAGATCTGGCCGTACTTCGGGTACGGGAAGTCGCAGTCGAACAGCTCGGTGAAGAAGTCCAGGCCCTGCCCGGTGACCAGGAACATGTCCTCCGGCTCGAGGTGCTCGGCCAGCGAGGCGCGGGCGGCGAGCTCGAGCGGGATGGTCTGGCCGCGCCGGGTGGTGTGCGAGCCGCCGACCACCGTGTACTCGCCCGCGGCGACGCAGATCAGGTACGTGGACAGCCGCTCGGTGGGCGGGAAGGTCCAGGTCGCGGCGTCGCCGTCACCCGAGGCGCTGCCCGAGACGGCGGCCGCCGGCTGCGGGGTCGGGGTGTTGGACAGCACGGTCCAGTGCGCGGGCGCGGTCACCTCGATGTGGAAGACGGCCTTGAGGTCCGGCTGCTCGAAGTTCGCGTACACCCGGCGGGCGTCCGAGGGCTCGCAGTTCGAGTACGTGTACACCTTGCCGTCGGCCGAGTCCACGTACCGGCCGAGCCCGCCGCCGTCCGTGCTGTACGCGCAGGACGCCACCACCCGCAGCTCGTTCTCCGCCGCCAGGCCGTCCAGCGCGATCCGGCCGTCCGCGTACGCGGTGGCGGGGTCGATCGCCCGGCCGTTGAGGGTGATCTCGTGTACCTGCTCCGCGACCAGGTCGGCGTACGTCGCGGAGCCCGGCTCGGCGGTGCTGAAGCGGATCACCGAGGTGGACCGGAAGGCCTGCTCGCCATGGGTGAGGTCGAGCGAGACGTGGTACGTATCGACCCGCAGCAGTCGCGCCCGTTCTGCGGACTCGGTGCGGGTGATCTCTGCGATGGGCATGCACTGTTCCTTAGCCGGTCGGCGATGTGGATACGTAGTCAGCATAGGCGCGGGCCACAGCGTGCGCAGTGCCCGGAGGACGGGGCTAGGCTCACCCGCATGAACGACTTCACGCAACGCCCGCTCACCGATGCCGACGCTTCCGCCTTCGCCGCCCTCACCGAGGCCACGTCCAAGGCCGACCGCAGCAGCCATCGCGCGGACGAGGCGGCGTTCCGCTACCACTTGAACCACCCGCTGTCCGCGCAGGGGGCCGGCTTCGAGGACTTCCAGGGCGTGTTCGACGAGCGGCAGCGGCTGGTCGCGATGGCCTGGGTGCAGCGCCAGTCTTCGGCCGAGCCCGCGCACTGGATGCAGTCGGACGGCTGCGTGCACCCGGACTTCCGCGGCCGCGGCATCGGCACCGAGCTCGTGCGCTGGCAGAAGGACCTCGCACCGCGCATCCACGAGCACTTCTTCCCCGGCCGGCCGCTCGACCTGTTCGCCCGCCTGCCCGAACTGAACACCGAGGCCCGCGACCTGTTCGCGAACGAGGGCTTCACCCCGATCCGCTGGACCTTCGAGATGCAGCGCCCCGCCGACGCCCCCGAACCGGACCGCGAACTGCCGCAGGACCTGGACTTGGAGCCGTACACCCCCGCCGTCGCCGAGGAACTGCGCGTAGCCCACAACGAGATCTTCCGCGAGCACTTCCGCGCCACCCCGTGGCCCGCCGACGCGTGGCAAGCCTGGCTGGCCCAGGACAAGGTCCGCCGCGATCTCAGCTTCCTGCTCCGCGACCCGAGCAACGGCGCCATCGCGGGCTACGTCGTGTGCAGCCACGTGCCGACCGCCGCGGAGAACGGGCAGGCAGGCGCGGAGGACGGACAGGCCGCCGCGAACCGCGACCTCCACCTGAACATCGTCGGCACCAACGCCGACTACCGCGGCCGCGGCCTCGCCTCCGCCCTCATCGCCCACGTGGTCCGCACCGCCCGCAAGGAGGGCTTCGCCACCCAGAGCCTCGGCGTGGACGCGGAGAACTCCACCGGCGCCCTCGGCGTCTACGAGCGCAGCGGCTTCGTCGTGGAGCGCAAGTACGTGTACTACAACCTGAAGTTCGAAGCCTGATCAGCACCGCGTGCGCCACACTGTTATCCATGGCGCAGGAGCACGCGGACAACGACATGAGCGGCACGTTCAACGGTCCGGCCGTTCAGGTCGGGCAGGTACACGGGGACGTCAACATCGGCGCGCAGACCATCGGGCTCGACTACCTGAACGCCGGAGCCATCCATGCGCGGCTCGCGAAGATGTCGGTCCACGACTGCGCGACTACGTTGGCTGTGCTCAAGCCGGAGAAGGCCGCCGACGTCCTGCGTCTGACCAGAACAGCGCGCAGCGTGGCGGTCATCGCGTCCATGGATCCGGAGTCCGCGAAGGCGATCATCGTGCTGCTGGACGAGGACCGGGCGGCGGTGCTGCGTGCGGCCGTCGCCGCTGCGCGGACGATCACGACTTTCGCCGCGCAGCGGAACGCCATGGTCGGGGACGCGTCGGGCGATCTCGTGTATCAGGGCCGTTCGGAGCGCGGCGCGGTGGGCTTCTCCATCGCCTGCGAGCGGGCGACCGTGTACTGGTCCGAGCGAACGGGCCTGGGGATGGTTAAGACAGCGATCAAAGACCTTCACACGACGCTCAACGGGGTTCGCGGCCGGCTCGGATACCCGATCGGTATCGAGCGATTCGAGATCTCGTCCTCGAGCGGATTCGGCAGGTCCCAGTACTTTGAGTGCACCGAAGACTACGGGGCCGAGGCGATCAAGGCGATCGGAATGCCGTATGGCGGCGCCATCTACACGTCGAGCAAGGGCACGTTCGCCACGTGGGGCGCCATCGGTGAGCACTACGAAGCCAGCGGTGGCGCGGGGGGTCCGCTCGGCTTCCCGCTCTCCAAGGAGACCGCCCTGCGCGGCAAGGACGAGAACGAGGTGCAGGGCCTCTATCAGGAGTTCGAGGGCGGGACCCTGTATTGGAGCGAGCTGACCGCGGTCGGCTGGGTGCGGCCGAATATCCAGAGCGTGTACGACAAGGAGACGTGGTTCCGGTACGGACTGCCCCTCGGCGATCAGGAGATTGCCGCTCCGTCACAGCAGGGGACTACCGGTGTGTTCCAAAGATTCCAACGAGTCGAGGGCACCAAGGTTCTACCCGGCGCGCTGATCTTTTCTTCGGAGAAATACGGTGCTCAATCTTTGATCGGCCCGTTCCGGACTCTCTACCTGAGCAGTGGTACGACTGCCGGGCCGTACGGATTCCCGACTGATTCGTTCAAGAAGTACGGTGATGGCTACTTCATACAGTCATTCGAGGGCGGCATGATCGCTCTCACTCTGGGGAAGCCGCCGATCGGCGTCGTCGGCAAGGTGTACGAGGTCTGGCACCCGAACCGGACCGCGCTCGGGAGGCCTTGTGCGCCCGAGCGCGTGATCGGCGACGGTCCCGACGTCGTTCAGTTCTTCGACAACGGGATCGTCACCGTGACGTCGGGTGTCGCTGAAATGTGGCTGGAGCCTCAGAGCCCCACTGCCTTGTAGAGGGCGCCGATCTCCTGCTGGTTGAGGTTGCGGACCTTGCCGGGGCGCTGGTCGCCGAGGGCGATGGGGCCGAAGTTGGTGCGCACGAGGCGGTTGACGGGGAAGCCGACTTCGGCGAGCAGGCGGCGGACGATGTGCTTGCGGCCCTCGTGGATGACGACCTCGACGAGGGCGTTCTTGCCGACGGCGTCGACCATCTTGAAGCTGTCCACGCGGGCGAAGCCGTCCTCGAGTTCGACGCCCTCGCGCAGCCGCTTGCCGAGGTCGCGGGGGATGACGCCCTCGACGCGGGCCAGGTAGGTCTTCTGCACGCCGAAGGACGGGTGGGCCAGCCGGTTGGCGAGCTCGCCGTCGTTCATCAGCAGGATCAGGCCCTCGGTCTCGGCGTCGAGGCGGCCGACGTGGAACAGGCGCTGGCCGCGGTCCGCCACGTAGTCGCCGACGGTCGGGCGGCCCTCGGGGTCGTGCATCGCCGACAGCACGCCGCGCGGCTTGTTGAAGGCCACGTAGAAGGCGTCGGGGGCGGAGGAGATGCGCATGCCGTCCACGTGGATCACGGCGCTCTCCGGCTTGACCCGCAGTCCCTGCGAGGTCACCTTCTTGCCGTCGACCGTCACGCGGCCCATCTCGATGATCTCCTCGCACACCCGGCGCGAGCCGATGCCCGCGGCCGCGAGGACCTTCTGCAGACGCACGCCCTCCTCGTTGGGATCGGTGAATCCGGGCTTGCGCCGTTCCATCCTTCGTGCCTCTTCCTTCGTCTATCGTTCGTGTGTCGCCTAGGCGAAGTCCTCGACGTCCACCTCGGCCGCGCTCGGCAGCAGCGGCGCCAGCTCGGGCAGCTCGTCCAGCGACTTCAGGCCCATCCGCTCCAGGAAGTACCCGGTGGTCTGGTACAGGATCGCGCCGGTCTCGTGGTCGTTGCCGTACTCCTCGACCAGGCCGCGCGCCAGCAGCGTGCGCATGACTCCGTCGCAGTTCACGCCGCGGATGGCCGAGACCTTGGACCGGCTCACCGGCTGCCGGTACGCGACGACCGCGAGGGTCTCCAGCGCCGCCTGGGTGAGCTTGGCCTGCTGGCCGTCGCGCACGAAGCGCTCGACCACGGCCGCGCACTCGGCGCGCGAGTAGACCCGCCAGCCGGTGCGATCGCCCTCGCTGCCCACGCCCACTTCGCGCAGTTCGAAACCGCGCCCTAAGACAGTGTATTCCTCCGCGAGCTCGGTCAGCGCCTCGGCGACCTCGGCCGTGGGCCGTTCCAGCACCTGCGCGAGCAGGACGACGGAGACCGGCTCGTCGACGACCATCAGGATCGCCTCGATGCACGTCTTGAGCGGGGGGAGCGGATTGGCGAGCTCGCCGCCGGTCAGCTGCCAGGCGGGCTCGGCGGAGGCGTCGGACCCCTTGTCGGAGGACTCCTCGTCGGGGGACTCCTCCTCGGCAGCGGGGGACGGGGCGGTGGCCGCGGTGCGCTGCTGGGGGAAGCCGGGGAGCTCGGCGGCCTGAGCGGGCTCGTCCGGTTCGGATTCGGACGCGGGCGCCGGTTCGGGCTCGGGTACCGGTTCGGGCTCGGGCTCCAGTTCGACGGCCTGCGCCTGCTCCGGCTCGACGACCTGCTCCGGCTCCGATTCCGGCTCCGGCGCGACGGTCTCCTCGGGCTCGCGGGCCTCCGGGACGACGGCCTGCCGCTGGTGCTGCTCCGGCTCGGACTCCGGTTCCGCGGCCTGCTCGACGACTTCCGCCTCGCCGACGGTGTCCGTGGCCGCCTCGTCGACCGCGTCCGGCTCCTCGACGAGGTCCTCGTCCACGGTCTCCGGCTCGATGCGGACACCGCGGGCGGCCCAGAAGGCGGCACCGCCGCTCATCGGCTGCTCGGTCACTCGTCGTCCTCTTCCTGGTCCTGGTCGATCTCCGCGCCGCCCTCGTCCGCCTCGTCACGGGGGACCGGCAGGGGGCGAACGCCGTCGCCCTCGTCGAACTCGTCGTCCACCTCGACGTCGCCGGCGTCGTCGCCGGTCCAACGGACCGTCAGTTCGGCGTACGCGGTCTCCTGGTCCTGGTCGAAGCCGACCGCGCGTTCGCGGAACAGCTCCAGCAGCGCGAGGAAGCGGGCGACGACGTGCAGGGTGTCGGGGGCGTCCTCGACGAGCTGCTGGAACGTGGCCACGCGCAGTTCGCGCAGCTTCTCCACGATGACGGCCGCCTGCTCGCGCACCGAGACCTGGATCTGGTGGATGTGCGCGATGGAGACGGTCGGCGGGATCTTCGGGGTCATCGCCTTCACCGCGAGCTTGGCGAACTGCTCGGGGGTGAGTGCGAAGACGAGTTCCGGCAGCAGGTCGCGGAACTCGGGGTCCAGCGGCACCGAACGGGGGTGGCGCAGCGAGGCGTTCGCGTAGCGGTCGGCGAGCACGGAGGCCACCTGCTTGTACGCCCGGTACTGCAGCAGCCGCGCGAACAGCAGGTCGCGGGCCTCCAGCAGGGCCAGGTCCTCCTCGTCCTCGACCTCCGCGGCGGGCAGCAGCCGGGCCGCCTTCAGGTCGAGCAGGGTGGCCGCGATGAGCAGGAACTCGCTGGCCGCGTCCAGGTCCCAGTCAGGGCCCTGAGCCCGGATGTAGGCGATGAAGTCGTCGGTGACCTGGGAGAGCGCGAGGGTGGTGACGTCCAGCTTGTGCTTGGAGATCAGCGAGAGCAGCAGGTCGAAGGGGCCCTCGAACTCGGCGAGCTTGACCCGGAAGACGTTCGGGTCGTCGTCCTCGGCGGCGGGCACGGGTGCGGACGCGCCGGACTCCGGGGGGACGAGGTCCTCTCCCGGCGCGGCGTCCCGGTCCACGGCCTCGGCCAACGTCTGCTCCACCCGGTCACTCTATTACGCGCGGGCCGCCCCCTCGGCGCGCGACGCCCGGAAGAAGTCAGGGGGCTAAAGCTCGCCCGCGTAGTCCATTCTCAGCACCCGGACGAGGCTGGAGTCCTCGCCGTGCTCGCTCAGGTCCGCGAGCACCAGGTTCACCGCCTCGCGCACGATCCGGCCGCGGTCCACGGCGAGACCGTGCCCGGCCCGCAGCGTGATCCGCGCCTGCTCCAAGCCGACCAGCTCCTCCGGCGAGACGTACACGGTGATCTTCTCGTCGTGCCGCTCCCGGCCGCTGGCCCGGCCGGAGCGCTGGCCGCCGACCGGCACCCGCGCGCCGCCCGAGCCGCCGCGCGGCGCCGGCGTCTCGCGCAGCGCGGGCTCGGACGCCTCGAGTTCGTCCTCGTCCTCCTCGACCGGGTCCGGCACGGCGCGCAGCCGTGCCGCGTTGTTGCCCAGCGTCACGGGGCCGCGTCCGAACAGCTCGTCGGCCCCGGGCATCCTCACGCGACGGGGCACCGCGCGAGCACCTCCCTCGCCAGCTGGCGGTACGCGGCGGCGCCGACGGAGCTCGACGCGTAGGAGGTGATCGGCTCGCCGGCGACCGTGGTCTCCGGGAAGCGCACGGTGCGGCCGATGACGGTGTGGAACACCTGCTCGCCGAAGGCCTGCACCACCCGGGCCAGCACCTCGCGGCTGTGCACGGTGCGCGCGTCGTACATCGTGGCCAGGATGCCGTCGAGGTCGAGCTCGGGGTTCAGCCGCTCCCGGACCTTCTCGATCGTCTCGGTCAGCAGCGCCACGCCGCGCAGCGCGAAGAACTCGCACTCGAGCGGCACGATCACGCTGTGCGCCGCCGTCAGGGCATTGACGGTGAGCAGGCCGAGCGAGGGCTGGCAGTCGATGATGACGAAGTCGTACTCGCTGAGCGCGGGCTTCAGGGCCCGGGCCAGCGCCGACTCGCGCGCCACCTCGGTGACCAGCTGGACCTCGGCCGCCGACAGGTCGATGTTGCTCGGCAGCAGGTCCATGCCCGGGGTGATCGTCTTGAGCAGGATGTCCTCGATCGTCACGCCCCGCTCCATGAGCAGGTTGTAGACGGTCCGGTCCAGCTCCATCGGGTTCACCCCGAGGCCCACCGAGAGCGCGCCCTGCGGATCGAAGTCGACCAGCAGCACCTTGCGTCCGTACTCGGCCAGCGCGGCGCCCAGGTTGATGGTCGAGGTGGTCTTGCCGACCCCGCCCTTCTGGTTGCACATCGCGATGATCTTCGCCGGACCGTGCTCCATCGCCGGACGGGGCGCCGGGAAGCGCGGCATCGGCCGGCCGGTCGGGCCGACCCGCTCGCGCCGCTGCGTCGCCGGGTCCGGGGCCAGCGTGGCCGCGTACTCGGGATCGGGCTCTATCTCGGCGTCCGGGTCGAAGCCGTCCTCGTAGCGCAGCTCGTCGTCGATGCCGTACGGATCATCGATCTCGACGTCGCCGGCCCACCGGCCGGCCTCGGCCTGACCGCTCGTCACCATGGTCGAATCAGTCACCTGCCGGTCATCCTCCCAGCCCCCCACTCAGTAAGTCCGTAGCCGCGGGCGCGTGCGCCCGGCGTGCATGCCTAGTGTCCACCGCCCGGGGTGCAATTGTCGACCTATCGACTCGTCAATCTGATCGGGTCCTGCCCCGGCTGGCCTGGGCAGACTCTAGACAATACGGGGCAATGAGAGCAAAGACAGGTCGCTCGTGCGGGCTAACGGGCCAAGACTGTTGCTGATTTGTCGACAAGTCGCCTCGGTCGCGTCACCATCGAAGGCAGGGGGGTCGACACGCCGCCGACCGAAGTGTCGTCGGTTGAACCGATTAACGTATGCTGCAAGCCGTCTTATCGCTCACGGAGGGGATCCATGTGAATCAGCGCAAGATAGCGATACCCGATCTGGTCTTCGCGGCGGCCGGGCTGCTCGCGTTCATCGCGACGTTCCTGCCCTGGTGGAGCTACTCGGCCGACGGGTTCAGCGTCTCGGTCAACGGGTGGAACTCGGCGTCCGCGGCGGGGGATCTGAACAAGACCATCACCGGGCCGCTCGTGTGGATTCCCATGCTGCTGCTGCTCGTCCTCGGCGGCCTCGCCCTGGCGCGCGCGCTCGTCGCGCCGCAGCTGCTGCCGGGCAAGATCTTCTACCAGGTCGCCACGGGCGTCGGAGCGTTCGCGGCGCTGCTGGTGATCATCCGCTGGATGAGCTACTTCGACCCGAAGGACGGCGGCAGCGCGGGCGCGAGCTTCGGCACCTACCTCGGCCTGTTGCTCGGCCTCGCCGTGGCCGGCGTCGGAATCTGGGCGCTGCGCCAGCCGCAGCTGACGGCCGTTCAGGGCGGTGCCGGCGCGGGGGGCTTCGGCGGCTACCAGCAGCCCGGCCAGTTCGGCGGCTACCCGCAGCAGCAGTACGGCCAGCAGCAGTACGGCGCCCAGCCGGGCCAGTTCGGCCAGCAGCCGCAGCAGCAGTACGGCCAGCCGCAGCAGCCCTACGGCCAGCCCGCGCAGCAGCAGGCGTACGGCCAGCAGCAGCAGTACGGCCAGCCGTCCCAGCAGCAGGCCTACGGCCAGCAGCCCGGCTACCCGCAGCAGCAACAGCAGCAGGCGTACGGCCAGCAGCCCGCGCAGCCGCAGCCGCAGCAGCAGTACGGTCAGCAGCCGCAGCAGGGTCAGCAGGCCTACCCGCAGCAGCCCCAGCAGCCGCAGGACTACGGCCAGCCGCCGCAGTTCGGCCAGCCGCAGCAGGGCCAGCCCGGCCAGCAGCAGCCGCCGACCTGGCAGTGAGCAGCGAGCCGCTCACCGGGCCATCCGTCCGACCGTGAGCCGCTCAGCCGCTGAACCGTTCACCCGCTGAACGAATACGCGAAAAGCCCCGGACCACTCTGGATCCGGGGCTTTTTCGTTATCCGTTCCGTACGCCGCCGACCTGACACGCCGTTACTTCGGCGCGTGGAACAGTTCGCTGACGGATTCACCGTTATGGATTCGGCGCATCGCCTCGGCCAGGGCGGGGGCGACGGAGAGCACCGTCAGTTTGTCGGTGCGGTCGTCCGCGGGGCCGACGGGGACCGTGTTGGTGCAGACGATCTCCTGGACGTCGGGCTGGTCGCTCAGGCGCTTGAGGGCGCCGGAGGCGAAGAGGCCGTGGGTGCAGGCGACGCGGACGGACTTGACGTTCTGTTCGCGGAGGCGCTCGAGGAGTTCGAGGACCGTGCCGCCGCTCGCTATCTCGTCGTCGAGGACGATCACGTCGCGGCCGGCCACGTCGCCGATCACGGAGCTGATGGCCACGCGGTCGTCGGCGAGGCGTTCCTTGGCGCCGGCGGCCGCCGGGACGCCGAGCATGCGGCCGAACGCGGCGGCCTCCTTGATGTTGCCGAGGTCGGGGGAGACCACGACCGCGTTGTCCAGGTCGTAGCGGCCGAAGTAGGCGGCCAGTTCGCGCAGGGCGTGCAGGTGGTCGACCGGGACGCTGAAGAAGCCGTGGACCTGCGGGGAGTGCATCGACATCGCCAGCACGCGGTTCGCGCCCGCCGTCACCAGCAGGTCCGCGATCAGCCGGGCGCCGATCGAGATGCGCGGCGCGTCCTTCTTGTCAGAGCGCGCATACGCGAAGTACGGCATGACCACCGTCGTGCGGGCCGCCGAGGCGCCGCGGGCCGCGTCCAGCATCAGCAGCAGTTCGACCAGGTTCTCCTGCACCGGCGCGACGAGCGGCTGGACCAGGAACACGTCCCGCTCCCGGCAGCTCTCCTGCAGCTGCACCTCCAGGCAGTCCGTGGAGAAGCGGCTGACGCGCACCGGGTGCAGCGGCACGTCGAGGTGCGCGCAGACCTCGGCGGCGAGTTCGGGATGGGCACTGCCGCTGAATACGGCGATGTCACGCACGATGTCTGTCCTTCGGGTGGGGGGCAGGCAGCTCAGCTGAATCCTCGCACGTGGCGCCCTTCATGGCGACAGTTGTCCGCCGAACGCACGGATGCCCGGGTTCCCCCGCACTGGGAACCCGGGCATCATCGCGTGCCCTGCGGACGGACCGCTCGCCTGGGATGCGTGTCAGGCGAGCAGTTCGTCCAGCTTGAGGAAGTCGAGGCCGTGAGCCTCGGCGACCTGGGCATAGGTGAGCTCGCCCTGGTGCGTGTTCAGACCGAGGGCGAGCGCGTGGTCGGTGCGGCAGGCGTCGCGCCAGCCCTTGTTCGCCAGCTCCACCGCGTACGGCAGGGTGACGTTGGTGAGTGCGAAGGTGGACGTGTTGGCCACGGCGCCGGGCATGTTGGCCACGCAGTAGAACACGGACTCGTGCACCTTGAAGGTCGGCTCGGCGTGCGTGGTCGGGCGCGAGTCCTCGAAGCAGCCGCCCTGGTCGATCGCGATGTCGACGAGCACGGAGCCCGCCTTCATCCGGGAGACCAGCTCGTTGGTGACGAGCTTCGGGGCCTTGGCGCCCGGGATCAGCACGGCGCCGACGACGAGGTCGGCCTCCAGGCAGGCGCGCTCGAGGTTGTACTTGTTCGAGGCGACGGTCTTGACCCGGTTGCCGAAGACCTTGTCGGCCTCCCGCAGCTTGTTGATGTCCCGGTCCAGCAGGGTGACGTCGAAGCCCATGCCGATCGCGATGGTCGCCGCGTGCCAGCCGGAGACGCCCGCGCCGATCACGACGCACTTGGCGGCGGCCACGCCCGGCACGCCGCCCGGCAGCACGCCGCGGCCGCCGGAGAACTTCATCAGGTTGTACGCGCCGACCTGCGGGGCGAGCCGGCCCGCGACCTCGGACATCGGGGCGAGCAGCGGCAGCGCGCCGTTCGGCAGCTGCACGGTCTCGTAGGCGATCGCCGTGGTGCCCGCCTTCAGCAGCGCGTCGGTGCACTCGCGGGACGCGGCCAGGTGCAGGTAGGTGAACAGCGTCTGGTCCCGGCGCATCCGGTGGTACTCGGAGGCGATCGGCTCCTTGACCTTCAGGATCAGCTCGCCGGTGGCCCACACCTCGTCGGCGGTCGGCAGCAGGGTCGCGCCCGCCGCGACGTAGTCCTCGTTCGGAATGGAGGAACCGACGCCCGCGTCCGTCTCGACGTACACCTCGTGCCCGTGCTCGACGAGCTCGTGCACGCCCGCCGGGGTGATGGCCACGCGGTACTCGTGGTTCTTGACTTCTCGGGGAATTCCGACCTTCACGACGAACCGTCCAAGAGGGGGGAAGCTGGTAGGGATCTGCAGTGAGCGTAGTCCCCGAATTCCACGGCGACACGGTGCCGATGCCTTACAGCGTGCACCGTGTTTCCTGGAAGCCCCGACGCACTGTCGGGCAGTTGACTCTTGCTTCCCAGGAAAGAAACACCCGGCGCCTTCATTAGCAAGGCGCCGGGTGGTGATTTCCGTTGAATTTAGAAGGGTCGTGCGGGCCACGGGGCGTCGGCCGGGCGCAGCGAGTCCCAACCACCCGGACGGGTGAGCGCGACCTTCAGCGAGCAGACCGCCGCCACCATCGACGACGTGCCGACCCGGCCGTCGAGGACCCGCGCGGCCATCTCGTCGAGCGGGATCCACTGCGCGACGATCCCGGCCTCCTCGCCCTCCCGGGCGAACTGCTCGCCGTCCGCGGCGGAGATGCCGCGGGCCACGAAGATCCGGGTCGCCTCGTCCGCGGTGCCCGAGGAGTTGAAGTAGTCCACCAGCACCCGCCACTCGGCGGCCTGCAGGTGCGCCTCCTCGTACAGCTCGCGCTTGGCGGCCTCCAGCGGGGGCTCGCCGGACTTGTCCAGCAGTCCCGCGGGCAGCTCCCACAGCAGCCGCCGCACGGGGTGCCGGTACTGGCGCAGCGTCAGCATCCGGCCGTCCTCGTCCAGCACGATCACCCCGACGGCGCCGTGGTGCGTGGTGTACTGCCGCCGCGCCTCGGTGCCGTCGACCATCCGGACCAGGTCCTCGTGGTACGCGGTGATCCCGCCCTCGGCCAGCACGGTGCTGCTGAGCACCGGCCAGGACTCCGGGGTGTCCTCGATCTCGTATTCGGGTTCCGTCACGAAGCGACATTCTGCCGCTCGACCGCGGCCGCGATCAGCCCGGCGAACAGCGGGTGCGGACGGGTCGGGCGCGAGCGCAGCTCCGGGTGCGCCTGGGTGGCCACGAAGTAGGGGTGCGTCTCGCGCGGCAGCTCGATGTACTCCACCAGGCGACCGTCGGGCGAGGTGCCGGAGAAGACGAGCCCGCCCGCCGCGATCCGGTCGCGGAAGGTGTTGTTGACCTCGTAGCGGTGCCGGTGCCGCTCCTCGATCTTGGCCAGGCCGCCGTACGTCTCGCGCACCAGCGAACCCTCCGCGAGCAGCGCCGGGTACAGGCCGAGCCGCATCGTGCCGCCGAGGTCGCCGCCCGCGATGATGTCCACCTGGTCGGCCATCGTGGAGATGACCGGGTTCGCGGTGTTCTCGTCGAACTCGGCGGAGTTGGCGCCCTCGATCCCGGCCAGGTGCCGCGCGGTCTCGATCACCATGCACTGCAGGCCCAGGCACAGGCCGAGGATCGGGATCCGGTTCTCGCGCGCGTACTTCACCGCGTTGATCTTGCCCTCGATGCCGCGCACGCCGAAGCCGCCCGGGATGCACACGGCGTCCACCGAGCCCAGCGCCTCCTGCGCGCCCGCGTCGGTGTCGCAGTCGTCCGAGGGCACCCACTTGATGTTCACCCGGGTGTGGTTCGCGAAGCCGCCCGCGCGCAGCGCCTCGGTGACCGAGAGGTAGGCGTCCGGCAGGTCGATGTACTTGCCGACCAGCGCGACCGTGACCTCCTGGGCCGGGTTGTGCACCCGGCGCAGCAGCTCGTCCCAGACCTTCCAGTCCACGTCGCGGAACGGCAGGTCCAGGCGGCGCACCACGTAGGCGTCCAGGCCCTCGGCGTGCAGCACCTTCGGGATGTCGTAGATGGACGGGGCGTCGGCCGCGGTGGCCACCGCCTCCTCGTCCACGTCGCACATCAGCGAGATCTTGCGCTTGATCGAGTCCGGGATCGGCCGGTCGGCGCGGCAGACGATCGCGTCCGGCTGGATGCCGATCGAGCGCAGCGCGGCCACCGAGTGCTGGGTCGGCTTGGTCTTGAGCTCGCCGGACGGGCCGATGTACGGCACGAGGGAGATGTGCAGGAAGAAGACGTTGCCGCGGCCGATCTCGTGCCGCACCTGCCGGGCGGCCTCCAGGAACGGCTGCGACTCGATGTCGCCGACCGTGCCGCCGATCTCGGTGATCACGATGTCGATGTCCGGGCCGTCCATGGCCAGGATGCGCGCCTTGATCTCGTTCGTGATGTGCGGGATGACCTGGACCGTGTCGCCGAGGTACTCGCCGCGCCGCTCCTTGGCGATCACCGTCGAGTAGATCTGGCCGGTGGTCACGTTCGCCGAACCGTGCAGGTCGGTGTCGAGGAAGCGCTCGTAGTGGCCGATGTCGAGGTCCGTCTCGGCGCCGTCGTCGGTGACGAAGACCTCGCCGTGCTGGAACGGGTTCATCGTGCCCGGGTCGACGTTGAGGTAGGGGTCCAGCTTCTGCATGGTCACCCGAAGGCCGCGGGCCTTGAGCAGTGCGCCGAGGCTGGAGGCCGTCAGGCCCTTGCCGAGCGACGAGGCGACGCCGCCGGTGACGAAGAGGTGCTTGGTTCTGCTGGACACTGCCAAAGCGGGGCTCCCGTGGGGTCGTGATGATTGGCCGGATGAGGAGGGACGGCCTCGTCGTCCACGGGCTACCAGCTTATCAGCGAATGCCTGCCGGGCCGTCAGCGGGTGCGCGGCGCGCTGACCTCGTCCGGGTGACGCTCGCGTCGGATAGGCTTTCCGGCAGGAATCTTGTTCAGGAGGTGCGGCGGTGGCGGTGCGCGCGGTGCGCGGCGCGATCCAGGTGGACGCGGACGAGCGCGAACTCGTGCTGGCGGCGACGACCGAGCTGGTCGGCGCCCTGTTCGAGGCGAACGCGCTGGCCCCCGAGGACGTCATCTCCATGGTGTTCACCGCGACCCCGGATCTGACCAGCGAGTTCCCCGCCCTCGCGGCGCGGGAGCTGGGCCTGGCGGACACCCCGCTGCTGTGCGCCGCCGAGATCGCCAAGGCGGGCGCGCTGCCCCGGGTGGTGCGGATCCTCGCGCACATCGAGACGATGCGCTCCAAGCAGGAGGTGCGGCACGTCTACCTGGGCGGGGCCGCCGAGCTGCGGACGGACGTCGCGCAGTGAAGACCGCGGTCGTCCTCGGCACCGGGCTGATCGGCACGTCGGCCGCCCTCGCCCTGTCCCGGCACGGCGTGCTCGTGCTGCTCGAGGACCGGGACCAGGACGCGGCGCGCACCGCCGCGTCGCTCGGCGCCGGGACCGTGCTGGTGCCGGACGGCCTCGGCGAGCCGGTGGACCTGGCGATCCTGGCCGTGCCCCCGGCGCACATAGCCCGCACCCTCGCCGACGCGCAGCGGCGCAACCTGGCCCGCGCGTACACGGACGTCTGCTCGGTGAAGTCCGGCCCCGCCGCCGACGCCGCCGCGCTGGGCCTGGACACGACCGCGTACATCGGCGGGCATCCGCTCGCGGGCCGGGAGAAGTCGGGTCCGCTGGCCGCGCGCGCCGACCTGTTCGAGGGCCGGCCGTGGGTGCTGACGCCCGCTCAGGACACCCGGCGCGACGTGCTCAACCGCGCGCTGGAGCTGGTCTCGCTGTGCGGCGCCGTGCCGGTTGTGATGGACCCGGTCGAGCACGACCACGCCGTCGCGCTGATCTCGCACGCCCCGCACCTGGTGTCCGCGCTGATGGCCGCGCGCCTGGAGCACGCCACCGAGGAGGCCGCGCGGATCGCCGGGCAGGGGGTGCGCGACGTGACCCGCATCGCGGCCGGGGATCCGGGGCTGTGGCGGGAGATCCTGACCGCGAACGCCGACGCCGTGGCGGACGTGCTGGAGGACTACGCCGGGGACCTCGCCGCGGTGATCGGCTCGCTGCGTTCGCTGGCCAAGGAGCCGACCGGGCCGGTCGGCGACGCGGCGACCGCGCAGCTCGTGGACCGGCTGCGCCGCGGCAACGCCGGCCAGGCCAGGATCCCGGGCAAGCACGGCGCGCCGCGGGCCGCCTACGCCACCGTCCCCGTCGTGATCGGCGACGCGCCCGGCGAGCTCGCCCGGCTGTTCGCGGCCGTCGGCGCGCTGCGGGTCAACATCGAGGACTTGGCGATGGAGCACTCGCCGGGCCAGAACGCCGGCCTGGTCAGCCTGTACGTGGCACCCGAGGCCGCCGCTAGCCTGGCCGCGCAGCTGACCGAGCGCGGCTGGACCGTGCAGAACTGACGTTGTGAGTCGTAGTCGTAGTCTTCTTCTTCAATCGAACTGTGAGTGGGGAGAGCCGGTGTCGCAGTACAGGCCGTCGGGCCAGGGGATCGTCGTCGCGATCGACGGGCCGTCCGGCTCCGGGAAGTCCAGCACCTCCCGGGGCGTGGCCGCCGACCTCGGACTGCGCTACCTCGACACCGGGGCCCAGTACCGCGCGCTGACCTGGTGGATGCTGGAGCACGGCGTGGACCTCGCCGACCCGGCCGCGATCGGCGCGGCGAGCCTGTGGCCGCTGCTGGAGTCCGGCACCGACCCCGAGGCGCCGACGATAATCGTGGACGGACGCCGGGCGGACCGGGAGATCCGGAGCGACGCCGTGACCGAGGCCGTGTCCCGGGTGGCCGGGGTGCCGACCGTGCGCACCCGGCTGATCGAGTGCCAGCGCGAGTACATCCGCGCCGCGATCGCCGCCGGACCCGGGATCGTGGCCGAGGGCCGGGACATCGCCGAGGTGGTCTGGCCGGTCGCCGAGACCAAGATCTACCTGACGGCGGATCAGGCCGTGCGCGCCGCCCGCCGCGGCGCCCAGAACGGCGACGACGCCGCCCGCACCCAGGCCGACCTGGCCCGCCGCGACGCCGAGGACGCCCGCACCACCCGCCCGCTGGACGCCGCGCCGGGCGCCGTCGTGGTGGACGGCACGCACCTGAGCCTCGCCGAGGTCGTCGCCAAGATCGTGGGCATCGCGGCCGCCTCGGTCGGCTGAGGCCCGCGACTACGGCACAATAGGAGGGTTACTCTTTCCCGCGGTGAGGACCCTCCCATGTACGACGACGACGCCGAGTTCGAACTCGACGCCCCCTTCGACCCGAGCGAGTTCGTCGACGAGTACGGGAACGCCGAACCGATCGACCTGGACGCGCAGGACGGCGACGGGGCGGGTCCGGACGGCGGTCCGCTGCCCGTGCTGGCCATCGTCGGGCGGCCTAACGTCGGCAAGTCCACGCTGGTCAACCGCATCCTCGGCCGTCGCGAGGCGGTCGTGCAGGACGTGCCCGGCGTCACCCGGGACCGCGTGTCCTACGAGGCGAACTGGTCCGGCCGCCGCTTCATGGTGATGGACACCGGCGGCTGGGAGGTGGACGTCGACGGCCTGGACAAGCGGGTGGCCGAGCAGGCGGAGATCGCCGTCGAGCTCGCCGACGCGGTGCTGTTCGTGGTGGACGCGACCGTCGGCATGACCGACACCGACGAGGCCTTCGTCCGGGTGCTGCGGCGCAGCAAGAAGCCGGTCGTGCTGGTGGCCAACAAGGTGGACAACCCGCAGCTCGAGGCCGAGGCGGCCGCGCTGTGGAACCTGGGCCTCGGCGAGCCGCACCCGGTCTCCGCGATGCACGGCCGCGGCTCCGGCGACCTGCTCGACGCCATCTTCGCGGCGCTGCCCGAGCAGCCGCCGGCCGAGCGGTACGGCGTCCCGCTCGGCGGCCCCCGCCGTGTCGCCCTGGTCGGCAAGCCGAACGTCGGCAAGTCCTCGCTGCTCAACCGGGTCATCGGCGAGGACCGCGTCGTGGTGGACGCCACCGCGGGCACCACCCGCGACCCGGTGGACGAACTGATCCAGCTCGGCGGCAAGACCTGGCGCTTCGTGGACACCGCGGGCATCCGCCGCCGGGTGAACCAGACGTACGGCGCGGACTACTACGCCTCGCTGCGCACCGCCGCCGCGATCGAGAAGGCGGAGGTCGCGGTCGTCCTGATCGACGTCAGCGAGACCCTCGCCGAGCAGGACCTGCGGATCATCTCGAAGGTCGCTGAGGCCGGCCGCGCCCTCGTCATCGCCTACAACAAGTGGGACAAGCTCGACGAGGAGCGCCGCTACTACCTCGAGCGCGAGATCGAGCAGGAGCTCGTCCAGGTGCAGTGGGCCCCGCGGGTGAACATCTCCGCGAGCACCGGCCGGCACGTCGACAAGCTCGTCCCCGCGATCGAGACGGCGCTGCAGGGCTGGGAGACGCGCATCGCCACCGGCAAGCTCAACGCCTTCCTCGGCACCCTCGTCGCCGAGCACCCGCACCCGGTGCGCGGCGGCAAGCAGCCCCGGATCCTGTTCGGCACCCAGCCCTCGGCCAAGCCGCCGCGCTTCGTGCTGTTCGCCTCCGGCTTCCTCGAGGCCGGTTACCGCCGCTTCATCGAACGCCGTCTGCGCGAGGAGTTCGGCTTCGTCGGCACCCCGATCGAGATCTCGGTGCGGGTGCGCGAGAAGCGCGGCAACCGGTCCAAGAAGTAGCGCGGCTAGCCGAGCAGACCGCTCGCGTACCAGTCGTTCGCGTCGGCGACGCCGGGCAGGGCGTAGAAGTAGCCGCCGCCGAACGGCTGGACGTAGTCGATCAGCGGCTCGCCGATCAGCCGCTTCTGCACGGTCTCGAACTGCCGCTCGACGTCCTGGTTGTAGGCCACGAAGATGTGCCCGGCCTGGATGTCGCCGTTCTGGTCGAGGCCGAGGTCGTAGTTGTAGGAGCGGCGGATCAGGCGCTGGTTCGCGGTGGCCGGGGTGCGCGGGTTGGCCAGCCGGATGTGCGAGTCGAGCGGGATCACGTCGCCGTTCGGGTCGGCGGCGTAGTCCGGCGTGTCGGTCTCGCTGTTGCCGTCGAGCGGGGCGCCGGAGTCGCGGCGGCGGCCGAACATGTTCTCCTGCTCGTTGATCGAGACCCGGTCCCAGAACTCGACGAGCATCCTGATCAGCCGCACGACCTGGTAGCTGCCGCCCCTGGCCCAGGCCGGTTCGCCGCTCGCGGCCCAGACCAGGTCGGCGGCCAGCGAGCCGGTCGGGTTGGCGGTGCCGTCCTTGAAGCCGAGCAGGTTGCGCGGGGTGCCGGAGGGGCGCGGCGGGGAGTTGTAGCCCTCGATCTTCCAGCGCAGCTGCATGGCGCCGCGGGTGTGCTTGGCGATGTCGCGGATCGCATGGTGGATGGTGTCGGGGTGGTTGGCGCACAGCTGCAGGCTCAGGTCGCCGTGCATCCACGCCGGGTCCGGCGAGTCGTTCGGGAAGACCGTCATCGGCTTGAGCTTCGCGGGCTTGAGCGAGGCGAGGCCGTAGCGGTCGTCGAACAGGCTGGAACCGAGGCCGAGGGTGACGGTCAGCCCGTCGGCGGGCACGTCGGGGCCGAGCACGTCGCTGTCCGACGGCGGCTGGCCGATCCCCAGGTTCGCCGGGGCGCCGCCCGCGGTCAGGTAGCGGGCCCGCGCCGTGAGCGTCTTCATCAGGCTTATGAGATCGGCCTTGGACGCGGCCGTCGAGTTGAACGCGGCGAAACAGGAGAACGGCTGCTTCACGCCGGGCGCCGGGGTCAGCACGCCGGACTGGTTGGCGCCGTGGAAGGGGTACGACTCGGCGGTGGTGACCTGGCCGGTGTCCGCGGCGTCGGCGTCCGCGTGGGCCCCGCCGATCAGCACGCCGCCGGTCACGGCCGTGCCCACGGCGCCCGCCGCCGCGCCGCGCAGGAAGCTGCGGCGGTTGAAGGGGCAGCCTGATTCGTTCTCTGACATGGTGGATGACCTTCGATCGTGGGAGTCAGGACGCGGACGGCGGGACTTCGAGCAGGTCCGGCACCGAGGCCAGGGTTTCCAGCAGCGCGCCGATCGCCGCGTCCACCTTCTGCCGGCTCGCCAGCGGGGTGGCGGCGAGCGGCTGCCACTGCCCGTTCACCTTCGCGGCGTCCAGCGCCTGGTCGAGCGTGGCCAGTTGGGCGTCGGCGGTCTCGGTGAGGCCGGGGGAGCGGGCGTCGATCAGCGCGCCGAGTTCGGCGAGCACGACCTTGTCGACCTGCGTGTCGGCGTACGTCATGGCGTACGCGGCTCCGGCGCCCTCGTCGTCGATCCCGGACAGGTGGTCGCGGATCGCGTCCTCGATGATCTCGTGCGCGCGGATCGGCAGGTTGGTGGGGTCTCCGGCGATGTCGTCGGTGGTCAGGGTCTTCTGCACGGTGCTGATCTCGCTGCTGAGCTTGTCGACCACCGGCAGCAGTTGCGCGGCGCCCTGGCCGTGGTAGAGCCCGTATTCGATGCGGTGCAGTCCGGTGAAGCCGGGGTCGTTCACGCCCTGCTCCAGGCCGTCCGGCAGTCCGTCCACCGCGACACCGGCGTCCCCGAAGCTGTCGTACGAGGCGCCGACCTTCTCCCAGGTCAGCTGCGCGGCGAGCCAGTCGGCCTCGGCGGCGGGGATGTTGTTCGCGGCGATGTCCGCACGCAGCTTCGCGATCTGCGTCTGCAACGTGGCCAGGTCGGCGGCCGCGTACTTCTGGTACTGCGTGTTCGGGCCGGTGAGTTCGGCGAGCGTGACCGGCTTGAAGGCGAGCGGCGCGTTCGCGGAGGAGCCGCCGGTCACCTGCACCGTCGCCGAGGTCACCGCGGAGCCCGAGTTCATCAGGCAGCGGAAGGTGTACGAGCCGGATCCGAGCGTCGCGGTCATCGAGGCGGTGGTGGCCGGGCCGAGCGTCTCGATCTCGCCGACGATCGCGCCCGCGGCGTTGACGAGGTTGATCTCCCCGGCCTTGCCCGACTCGTTGTCGACGTCGAAGGTCTGCGTCCCGCTCGCCGCCGAACTCCAGCCCGGTGCGCAGGCGGATCCCGTCACCTTCACGGTCGTCGTGGACGCGGTCGCCGCTGCTGGCAAGGCGGCGATCGTCACGCCTGCTGCCAGCGCGGGCACCACGATGAGCACCCCGGCCACCGTCCACGGGCGGTTTCCGGCCAACTGCTGCCAACGTCCGGCCGGTGCGGGCTCTTCCGTCGCCGCGGCCGGGGCGGGTGCGGCGCTGCCCGCCCTGAGGAACAGCGGGATGACCACGAGGAGGTAGCCGACCCACGCCACGACCTGAAGCACGGTCAGCTTCGGCGCGAGGTCGGTGACGCCGGTGATGATCGAGACCCACCAGGAGTTCGGGTCGATGTGCGCCGTCAGGTCGAAGGCGATCCACTGCTGGCCCGGCAGCAGCCCGGCCTCCTGCAGGTCGCCGAGCCCGTACGCGAGCACGCCCGCCGCGATCACGATGAGCAGGATCGCCGTGCGGCTGAAGAAGACCCCGATGTTGATCCGCACCGCGCGCCGGTAGAGCAGCCAGCACAGCACGATCGCCGCCGCGAGGCCGAGGCCCGCGCCGACCAGCGGCGAGATGGTCGAGCCCGAGGCCTTGACCGCCGTCCACATGAACAGCGTCGTCTCCAGCCCCTCGCGCCCGACGGCCAGGAACGCGGTCAGCGTCAGCGCCCCCGCGCCGAGCACCGCCGCGCGCCGCACCTCGCCGCGCAGGTGCGCCGACAGCGTCGCCGCCGTGCGCCGCATCCAGAAGACCATGCCGGTGACCAGCCCGACCGCGAGCACGCTGAGGATGCCGCCGACCGCCTGCTGCGCGCGCGAGGACAGCACGCTGGTCGAGTACGTCAGCACCGCCGCGAAGGCCCCGGAGAGCATCACCGCGCCCAGCACGCCGAACCACACCGGCGCGGTCGAGACCCGCCCGTCCTCCCCGTCCCCGCCCCCGGCCTTGCGGAGCGCGGCGAGCAGGATGCTGACCACCAGCCCCGCTTCCAGCCCCTCCCGCAAACCGATCAACAGGTTCGGTGCAGCCTCAGCCCAAGTCATACGAACTAAGGTAAGGCACACCTAATATAGTCACGCAAGGGGGTGTGCGATCTTGCGCCCCTCTTGATGCGAACCGGGGCCGGGTGCCGCAGGCTGGAACCCGAAGGAAGGACCGCGTCGTGACCGGACCGCGCAGGTAGAGGAGCCCAGCCATGCCAATGCTGACTTCCGTCAACGTCGGCATGCCGCGCGATCATGCGTGGAGCGGCCGGACCGTCTACACCGGGGCGTGGAAGGAGCCGGTCGCGGGGGCGCGGATGGTCCGGCGGCTGGGCATGGAGGGCGACGGCCAGGGCGACACGGTCGGGCACGGCGGACCGAACCGCGCCGTCCTGGTCTACCAGCTCGAGTCGTACGCGCACTGGCGCGAGCACCTCGGCCGTCCGGACGTCAGCCCGGGCATGCTCGCCGAGAATCTCACCGTGGACGGGCTGAGCGACCACGAGGTCTGCATCGGCGACCGCTACCGGATCGGCGAGGCGGAGTTCGAGGTCAGCCAGCCGCGCGTGACGTGCTTCCGGGCCGGACTGCGCCTCGGCCGACCCGACATCGCCGCGCTGCTGGTCGCGCACCGGCGCCCCGGCTTCTACATGCGCGTGGTCACCGAGGGCAGGGTTGCCGCCGGTGACACCGTCGTGCGCACCATGACCGGCCCGGGCAAGGTGAGCGTCGCCGCCGTGGACGCGCTGCTCTATCTGCCCGACCCCGACCCGGAGACGCTGCGCCGGGCGGTGGCGATTCCGGCGCTCAGCCCAGGATGGCGCACGTCGCTCCAGGAACTGCTGGACGCCGCCGAGCATCCCCGCGCCGCCGCGCCGACCGAACCCGCCTGGCCGGGATTCCGCGCGATGCGTGTCGCGGACGTCGTCGCCGAGAGCCCGACCGTGACATCGTTCTACCTTGCCGCGCCCGATGCCGGAGCCCTGCCGGCGGCGAGCCCCGGCCAATACCTCACCATCCGGTTGCCCGAGCCCGGCCCGAACGCCGTGCGCAGCTACTCGTTGTCGGGCAACGCCACCGGCGACTCGTACCGGATCAGCGTCAAGTGCGAGTCGCACGGCGAAGTCAGCCGCTATCTGCACGACCACGTCCGCCCAGGCGACACGCTCGAGGTGGCCGCGCCGCGTGGCGAGTTCGTGCTCGATGAAGGATCGATGTCCGCACCGATCCTGCTGATCTCCGCAGGGGTCGGAATCACCCCCGTCCTCGCCATGCTCCACCAACTCGCGGACGATTCGAGCGCTCGGCCGATCTGGTGGCTGCACGCGGCGCGCACGCCCGAGCAACTCGCCTTCGGCCCGGAGACGCGAGCCCTCCTCGACAGACTTCCCGCAGCCCACGCCGTCACATACTTCAGCGCCGCTCGGGACGGAGCCCGACGACTCGACGCGCAAGCCGTTCAGGAACTCCACCTGCCCACCGACGCGATCGCCTACATCTGCGGCCCCGACGGGTTCATGTCCGACATCCAAGCCGCCCTGCTCACCTGCGGCCTCGATCCGGCGAACATCCGTACCGAGGCCTTCGGATCCCGCTCCGCGATCAATCCCGGACTCGTCGGCGAACCCGAGCACCACCCGCACCTGCCCGCCGGCCCTCCCGGCACCGGCCCGACGATCACCTTCGCACGCAGCGGAATCACCGCCCCCTTCGACGAGTCCGTCCGGACGATCCTGGAGTTCGCAGAGGCCTGCGACATTCCGGCCCGCTGGCAGTGCCGCACCGGCGTATGCCGCACCTGTGAGACCGGACTCCTGGCCGGAACCGTCGCCTACCAGCCCACCCCGCTCGACACACCGCGGCCCGGGACGATGCTGCCGTGCTGCTCACGTCCCGAAAACGACGTGGTGCTGGACATGTGACACTCGCTATCGTGCGGGAAACCGAAGGGGGGGCGCCGTGAGACCGACACTGCTGGTGGACGTGGACGGTCCGCTGAATCCGTACGCTGCCAAGCCGCATCGGCGTCCGGAGGGCTACGAGACGCATCGGCTGCTTCCGTCGCGGTGGGTGGCCGCCGAGCGGCGTCGGCTGGAGGCCTGGGGCCCGCGGAACAAGACGATCCGGCCGCTCCGGGTGTGGCTCAATCCCGATCACGGGCCCGCGCTCGCCGTACTCGCCTTCGACCTCGTCTGGGCCACGACGTGGGAGCAGGAGGCCAACGACTACGTCGCGCCGCGCATCGGGCTGCCGAGCCTGCCCTTCATCACGTGGCTCGACCCGCGGCCCGATCCCGGCGGCGGGGTGTTCTGGAAGACGCCGCAGGTCGTGGCCTGGGCCGAGGGGCGGTCGTTCGCCTGGGTCGATGACGAGATCACCGATGCGGACAGTGCGTGGGTGCGCGACCATCACGACGGACCGGCCCTGCTGCACCGGATCGACCCCCGGATCGGCCTGACCGCGGACGACTTCGCGCTGCTCGCTGCGTGGGCCGAGTCCGTGCTCTGATCCGGATTCATCCCTGGGGTGGAAGCGCGGTCTCATCCTGCGGTCCGCCCTCGGGTTGAGGACGAGTTGATCAGTGCTCGCGGACGATGGTGCGTGTGACGAGTGCGGAGCGGGTTGGCTGGCGGACGCCGGCCTTGGTGGGGATCGCGGTGGCTGCCGCCGTGCTTTACGGCTGGAACGCGGCGTCGGCCGGTTATCCGCCGTTCTATTCGATGGCTGTGAAGAGCATGTCGGAGAGCTGGAAGGCTTTGGTGTACGGGGCGGTGGACCCGTCGGCGTCGGTGACCATTGACAAGCTCGCCGGTTCGTTCGTGCCGCAGGCGGTCTCGGCGCGGATCTTCGGGTTCCATCAGTGGTCGTTGGCGCTGCCGCAGGTGGTCGAGGGCGTGGTGGCGACGCTCGTGATGCACCGGGTCGTGCGGCGCTGGACGGGGAGCGCCTCGGCCGGGCTGATCGCGGCGGGGGTGCTGGCGTTCACGCCGGTCGTGGCGTCGATGTTCGAGCACTCCATGGAGGACGGGGCGCTCACGATGTGCCTAGTACTGGCTGCGGACCGGTATCAGTTCGCGGTGATGCACGGCAGGCTGCGCTCGCTGGTGTTCTGCGGCGTGTGGATCGGGCTCGGGTTCCAGGCGAAGATGCTCGAGGCCTGGCTCATCGTCCCGGCGGTCGGGCTCGCCTACCTGGTGTGCGCGCCGGGCTCGCGGGCGCGGCGGGTGCGTGACGTGCTGGTGGCCGGGGGAGTCGGGCTGCTCGCCTCACTCTCTTGGGTGCTGCTCTACACGTTCACGCCAGGCGCCGATCGGCCTTTCATCGACGGGACGACCAATAACAATGCGTTTACCATGGTCTTCGGCTACAACGGGCTGACTCGGCTCGGCGTTCACGTGCAGGGTTCCGTTCCGGCGGAGAGCACGCAGGCGCTCAAGGCGGCGCTGACGCAGATGGGCGTGCCGCAGAGCGCTCTCGGGAATCTGTCGATCGGCACGAGCGGTTGGGGGAAGCTGTTCGGCACGCAGTTCGGGCCCGAAGCCGGCTGGCTCTATCCGCTCGCCTTCATCGCGGTCGTCGCAGGGCTCTGGTGGACGCGGCGGCAGCCACGCACGGATCAGACGCGGGCCGGGTTCGTGTTCTGGGGCATGTGGCTCGTGGTCGGCGTGGTCGTCTACAGCGCAATGACCATCCCGCACACCGCGTACCTCTCGCTGCTCGCGCCGCCGGTAGCGGCGTTGTCCGCAGCGGGAATCGTCCTCTACCGGCGCACGTGGCTGCTGCCCGCCGCGATCGGGGCCGAGGCGGCGTGGGCCGTGTATCTCGCGCACGACTACGGGAGTTTCCTGCCGTCGCTCACGCCGGTTGTGGTCGTGCTCGCGGTCGTCGCGCTGATCGGCCTGACGATGAGCCGTTCGCGGTACGTCGCGACCCTGATCGGTGTCGTCGCCATGCTCGCGAGCCCCTTCGCCTGGGCGTTCTCGACGCTGGACACGCAATACAGCGGTACGGCGATCGATGCGACGGCCGGGCCGGTGGAGATCGGGCCGGTCGGCGGCGGAGGGGGTGCGGTGGCGCAGCGATCCAAGGCGCTGGTGAAGTATCTGGTGACCGCGGATGGACAGCTCAGCCCGGTCAACGTCGCCGTGCTCGAATACGTGGATGCGACGCAGAGCCCGCATGTCGAGTACACCTTCGCGGCCGACGACTGGCTGAGTGCGCAACCCTACATCGACGGCGGCGACGTGCACGTGCTGCCGATGGGCGGCTTCAGCGGCCAGGTGCCGTCACCGACGCTGGCGCACGTGCAGCAACTCGTGCACGACGGGAAGCTTGAGTACTTCCTGCTCGACGCGCCGTCCGCCTTCAACCTGGGGATTCTCTTCGGATCCGCAGGCGGCGGGCCCACGTTGCACAGTATTGATACGTGGGTGCGCGCGAACTGCACGGCGATTCCCTCGACGACGTATCACGTGCCAGCAGCGGATACCGGACAAGTGCTCTACCGCTGCTGATCGATCCGTGGCGGCTACAGCTTCTTGCGCATCGACATCGCCGTGACCGTGTAGCCGCTGCTGCGGTACAGGGCGATCGCCGCCTCGTTGTCGCCGACGACGTTCAGGGCCAGCGAGGTGCGTCCCTCGGCGGCCACGAGCGTCTCGGCGGCGGCGAGCATGGCCTTGCCGTAGCCGTGGCGGCGGAAGGGCTCGAAGACGTTGATGTCGTAGAGCAGCGCGTTGTTCGATGTGTCAGTGGTCTGATTCGGGTCCGGGCCGATCCACGCGTTGCCGACCGCCTCGCCCGCCTCGTTCTCGGCGGTCAGCAGGTGGTGGTCGGCGGTGTCGAGGCCGTCGGGAAGGAAGCGCGCCGTGCCGCGGCGGACCCGCTCGATCGCCAGTTCCTCGGACATCACCCTGCTGAGCACGCGGACGGACTCGGCTTCGCGGTGCTCGGTCGCGGCGCGGTACTCCGCCGGGGACATCTTCCGCAGGGTCACGGTCTCCATGATCAGACCATAACCCCGCGGCAGAGTTCTACTGCGTACAGGCGCTGAATCAGTACCCGACGGTGAAGCGCTCGCCGACGTGCGCGTTGGACTCGGCCTCGTCGACCAGGGCCACGGCGTAGTCCTCGGCGGTGATGAAGCTCTTGCCGTCGGCGTCGCTGATCAGCTCGTTGCCGCCGACCCGGAAGACGCCGGTGCGCTCGCCGGGGGCGATGGCGGCGGCCGGGCTCAGGTAGGCCCACTTCACATCCGAGACCCCGCGCAGCCAGCCGAGCAGTTCGGCGTGCGCGAGGGCCTCGCCCTTGTAGGCGTCCGGGAAGCCGGGCTGGTCGACGAGCCGCTGGCCGGGGGCGACCTCGAGGCTGCCCGCGCCGCCGACGATCACCACCGGCGGGGCGTCCTTGCCGAGCGCGCGCAGCCCCTCGATCAGGCTCTCGCCGACCTTCCGGTACGCCGCCTCCTGGTCCAGGCCGGGGCCGCGCTGCGAGACGGCGGCGATCACGGTGTCCGCGCCGTCGGCCAGCCGGGTGACGGTCGCCGGATCGGTCACGTCGCCGGTCGCCACGGTCAGGTTCTCGTTCTGCACGGTGATCCGCGCCGGGTCGCGCACGACCGCCGTCACCTCGTGGCCGCGGTTCAACGCCTCGGCCAGTGTGCGCTGGCCGATCATCCCGCTGGCTCCGAACAGCACTACCTTCGCCATACCTCTTACTCCGTTCTGGTCCCGCCGGTCAGGATCGCGAACGCGCCGAGCGCGAGGGCGTCGAAGAGCGCGATGACCACGCCCATCGGCACCGCGTCGTGCCTTCCGCCCAAGCCTACGAGCGGTGAGGCGAGCGCGCCCAGCACGTACGGCGTCGGGCCGAGCAGCGAGGCCGCCGCTCCGGCCGCGTCGCCGTGCTTCGCGAGGCCGAGCGCCCCGGCGTTCGGCAGAACGAGGCCGAGGCCGGCCACGTTGAGGAACAACAGGGGGAGCAGCACGGGTAGTCCCGCTCCGCTCAACGTGCTCAGCAGCACGCCCGCGCCGCCCGCCGTCACGAGCGTGAGCCCGGTCAGCATCAGCGTGTGCGCGCTGAACCGGCCGACCAGGACCCGGCTGGTCTGGCTGCCGAGCACGATGCCCGCGCCGTTCGCGGCGAAGACCAGGCTGTACTGCTGCGCCGTCAGGCCGTGGATGTCCTGGAGCACGAAGGGGGAGCCGGAGATGTAGCCGAACATGCCACCGAGCGCGAGGCCGTTGCCGAGCAGGCAGCCCACGAACACGCGGTCCCGCAGCAGCGCGCGGTAGACGGGCAGCAGTGCGCGCGGCCCGGCTCCGGTGCGGCGGCGCTCGGCGGGCAGCGACTCGCCGAACAGGAAGGCCGAGGTCGCCAGCAGCACGGCGCCGATCCCGGCGAGCACGAGGAACACGCCGCGCCACGTCGTCCAGTGCAGCAACTGTCCGCCGATCACGGGCGCCGCGATGGGTGCGATGCCGTTGACGACCATCAGCGTCGCGAACAGCCGCGCCGTGCCCGTGCCGCTCTTGCCGCGATCGCGGACCGCCGCCGTCGCGATGACCATGGCCGCGCCGCCCGCCGCGCCCTGCACGAGCCGCATCGGGATCAGCAGCCAGATCGAGGGCGCGAGCGCGCACAGCACCGAGGCCGCCGTGTACAGCGCCATGCCGGCCAGCAGCGGCCGCCGCCGTCCCCGGGCATCGCTGAGCGGGCCGACGAACAGCTGCCCGAGCGCGAGGCCGATCAGGCAGGCCGTGAGCGTCAACTGGGTGGCGGACGCGGTCGTGCCCAGGTCGGCGGCCATGGCGGGCAGGCCCGGGACGTACATGTCCAGGGACAGTGCGGCCAGGGCGCTCAGCGAGCCCAAAAGTATGATCGGCTGCTGCGCCGAACGGGTGGAATCGGCGGGAGTCTCCGCGCTGGGCTCGGCGAGGGAGGGCTCGCAAAGCAGCGTCGGATCAGGCCGCGGTGTCTGACGCGTGCGCTCGCAAGGCGCAGGGGCGGGCGCATACTCGGTCGTCTGTAACCGTCCCTGCAACGCCGCGAGCGTGCGTGGCAGGCGCCGCGGCCC
>Ga0310811_10000294_pt1 | contig 70085 bp, 58 predicted proteins | sample YCmetagenome_FD_207642 | JGI IMG/M metagenome (GOLD analysis project Ga0310811, IMG submission 207642) | Soil microbial communities from experimental microcosm in Duke University, North Carolina, United States - YC | ecosystem: Engineered > Artificial ecosystem > Soil microcosm > Unclassified ... | reverse complement strand
AGCGAGGCCAGGGCCACGCAGAAGTCCGGCTCCCAGGCCTCCATCGAACCGCCCGACCCGGAGATGAGCAGGAGTGCGGCATCGGCCGGATCACCGAAGGCCTCGATGCAGAGCTCGACCCCGTTCACGGACACCATCGTCTCGGCCATGGATGCCACCCTAATCGCTGCAGTTCAACAGCGCTGACTCTTCGGCCGACGCGAAGTCCGACCGCCGTAATCAGTACGGCAGTCGGATTTCGTGGGCTGATACGTCTAGTCACGTCGCGAGCGCGGGCCGTGTGTGGTAGTGGTGCCAGCGGGCTCGCGCCTGGTGCCGTCGGTGCCGGCCGGACCAGGCCAGATGAGGTTGCGAAGGTCGCCGGTCTCATCGAAGATCAGGACCCCGCCGTCGCCCCGGTGGTACGGGCGCGAGCAGACCTCCGCGAATCGCTCCTCGAACCCTCCCGCTATTGTGGCCGGGCAGGCCGTTCCTTGATCAGACTGAGTCAACACCACGATGATCCGGGCGCGGCCTGTTCTCGTTCCCACCACCGGCGCGCCTGGAATCCGTGCAGTTCAACGGCACTGACCATGCGTCAGAAGCGAAGTGGCCACCACCGCTCTGGCGCCGGGGGGTTCGAGGCCGCTCCACCGATTAATCCTTTCGAGGAGCGGCTGTTGCTGTGCAACGATGCCACCATGAGCTCTGCAGATCGCGCCGCCGCATCCGACTCGCTGCCGAACCGGTGGACCGCGTCCACGGTGTATGCGGACATGTGGGTGGATCCGGATGACGATCCGCGAGAGACCGACCTTGAACCCCGCGACGAACGCGCGACGCTGATCGAGTACCTACGCGTCTACCGGTTGACGCTGGAGATGAAGTGCGCGGATCTTGACGCCGACCAACTGGCCTGCCGCTCCGTTCCGCCCTCTACGATGTCCCTGCTCGGCCTGCTGCGGCACATGGCCGAAGTGGAGCGCTACTGGTTCCGGCGCGTGATGGCCGGCGAGGATGCCTCCCGCCTCTACGCCACAGAGGCGGACCGCGACGCCGACTGGAGCGGCGCCGTGCCCGACCCGGCCGTGGTGGCCGAGGCGTGGTCCGCTTGGCGGGGCGAGGTCGACTTCGCCGAGAACTTCGTCGCCGCGACAAGCGATCTGGGTACTCTCGGACTCCGACCCGGCGAATCCGGCCCACAACTGCGAGGCGTACTCATCCACATGATCGAGGAATACGCACGGCACTGCGGACACGCCGACCTGATCCGAGAAAGGATCGACGGCCGCGTCGGCCAGTAGAGGCCACCCGCCACCTCCCGAAGCATCCAGGCGCCACACGGGCCCGATCAGCCCGAAGCGAAGTCCGACTTGCCTATGGCCGCAGCGTCGATCGACGTCAGCACTCGCCACGCCGTCGGATCGGAGGCCGACCGTGCCGAACAGCTCCACCTGATCGCGCAGCACCGCTGGGTCCGCGATCACCTCACCGCCGTCGGCGAGCATCACCGCGAGATCGACCGCGACTCGCCCCGGAGCATGCCCACCTGAACGCCGGCGCGTCGGGGCAAGCACGTCGATGAAGCCGGACTCCAATCCGGTGACCTCCGCGAGATCTGCCAGCAGCCTGGCCCCCACGTGTCCGAACCTGCACGTCGCACGCCTTGAGAAGAACGTCGCAGCCGCAGAACTCACTCTCCCGGGCGCCGAAATCGCCCGGCTCGACGCCCACCCTGTCACCGGCGAGCGCGAGACCGAGATGGGGCACAACGGTTGATCCACTCCCGCGCGCGAGCGCTTCGCCTTCGTCCACCGGCTGCGCGCGGCTCCCGGACGATACGCGCTGGCGCCTGCTTTGACCTGACCTATCGACCTTGGCCAACCCTCACACCCCCAGCCGAGTACGACGACTTCACACACGGTAAGCAGAAGGCCGCCCTGCCTACCGGCGGAAACGGCCTCTGAACTGCTACTTCAGCCTAGATCTGACAGGATCTAAGCCTCCACCCCAACAACTACAAGGGCTGATAGATGCCGTCTCCGCCGGACACGGCTTACAACTACACCTCCTGGGAACGCTACGCGGACACGGCCGAGGACTTGTGGCGGAACGCGCGCTCGGCCACCTTGAAGGCTTCGGGTGTCTTCAGCCCTGTGCCGGTCAGCACGACGACCGTGGTGTCACCTGGCTGGATCATTCCGCGCTGAACGAAGACGTCGAGGGCGGCGGCCCCAGTGGCGCTCGTGGGCTCGGTGTACAGGCCCATGGCGGCGAGGCGGCGCGCAGCGGAGACGATGTCCTCCTCCGGGATTGCCGCCATGTCCCCGCCGGAGCGCCGGATCGCCGCCAGCACCTCCGGCAGCCGAGTCGGCTCGGCGATGGCGGCGCCCTCGGCGATCGTGGGCGTCCAGTCTCCGTGGACGAATCCGTGATCGCTGCTCCCGGTGCTCTTGCTCTGGAAGGCGGCATGGATCGGCGCGCAGTTGGCCGGCTGCGCGACCAGCAGCCGGGGCAGCCGCTCGATCTGCCCGTTGGCGAGCAGTTCGCTGAAGCCCAGGTCACACCCCAGCACGATGATTCCCGCGCCCGCGACGGTGACGACGTTGTCCGGGGCGCGGAAGCCCAGCCCCTCCCAGATCTCGTAGGCCAGAGTCTTGATGCCCTCGACGAAGAACGGCTGCCAGTTGTGGCCGGCATAGACGGTGTGCCTGGACTGCCGCAGCGCCTCGGCGGCCACCGCGTCCCGGCCGCCCGGGACAAGCTGGACCTCGGCCCCGTGGGCCCTGCTCTGCAGGATCTTCGCGGGCGAGGCGTCTTCGGGGACCAGGATCCTGGCACGGATGCCGGCCGCCGCGCAGTAGGCGGAGATGGAGGCGCCGGCGTTGCCGGAGCTGTCCTCGACGACCTCGTCGACACCGTGCTGCACCAGCGCGGAGATCAGGACGCTGGTGCCGCGGTCTTTGAAGCTGCCGGTCGGCCCGAACCACTCGGGCTTGAACAGGACGCGGGTGGCACCCCACGAGCGCTCCAGCAGCGGCGTGCACCCCTCACCGAGCGAGATCGGCCGAACGATGTCGGTGGGGAGCGCTGCCCGGTAACGCCACAGGGAGCGCTCGTGCGTGTCGATGTCCTTCGGGGTGAGGCCGCGTCCCGGCGAGAGGAGCAGCGGAGCTCCGTCGTCACCTCGCCAGCGGCGCACGTCGACCGGATAGCTCAGCCCGGACCGGGTGTCGAGATAACACGGTTCGGCGGAGGTTTCCGTCGGCCGGGTCGTCTCGACCGACGTGTCGAGGGAGTCCGGCCGGGGCCCGGCCGGCTGCGATCGCGAGAAGGCGAAGAACGTGCCGGAGCCCGCGCCTTCGGCCTGCTGCACGACGGCGGTCGCCACGGCGGCATCCACGTGCGCGACGCCGACCGCGTCGAACACCAGCCGCCGGCCGGCGTAGGCCGACGTGGCGATCTCACCGGTCAGCAGCTCGCCCAGTTCGCCCACCACGGCCGACCGGGAGGACTCTGGGAGGTAGGCCGACTCCCCCACCGACAGCGCGCCGGCTGCGTTGTCCGAGAAGATCACAGCTCCGTCGAGCACGTCCGCGGCCAGCTCCCGTTTGCCGGGCGAGTCCGCGCCCATGGCCAGCACGAGCGCGCCGTCGCGCAGGTCCGCGGCCCCGATCAGGGGCCGCTGTGACGGCGTACACGTGATGACGACATCGGCCTGCGCCGCTGCCGCGCCGGGAGTCGCATGAACCCGTATGGGTATGGCGTCCCCGGATCCTGCCGCCGCGGCGAGAGCGGCGGCGCGATCCGCGTCCCGGCTCCACAGGTGGAACTCGTCGACCTCGAATTCTGACCGCATCCCGTGCAGGACGCCGGCGCCCACCGGGCCGACGCCCAGAATCGCCACCGAGCAGCCGTCTTTCGCGCCCAGCGCCCTCGCCGCCACGATTGCCGTCGCCGCGGTCCGGTACGCCGTGATCTCCGCGGAGTCCAGGACCGCTCGGAGCGTGCCGCTCTTCGGGTTGAACAGCAGGATCACCCCTGACGCCGGAGATCCGTCGCGTCGCAGGTTCGCCTTGACCGACACCGAGCTCGGCTCGACTGTCCCGCCCGCCTTCACGTGGAGCGAACCGGCCTGAAAGGGCACATGCGCGGCCGACGACGGCAGGACGCCGCCGCTCGCCGCGACACGGTAGGCGCGGCGCACGGTGTCGATCACGGTGGGCCAGTCCAGCGCCGAGCGCACCATGGCGTCGTCGAGCAGCCTGGTCGCCTGTATAGATGAAGCTGTATCCGATGGCATTGCCGGAAAATCCTTTGCTTGTCTCACAGGCTGTGCCGCATCGCGTCGACGGTGATCCGCTCGACGATGCGTCCGCGGCGCACGCCGTACACCTCGGGTTGCAGATCCATCCACACGCACACGTGGATGGGAAGGATCTTCACCTTCTGCCCCACCGCGGGCACCGGCAGGTCGTCCTCGACCCGCATCACCCCGTGTTCCTCCGACAGCCGGGTGAACGAGATGCCGGGCCTGCCCGACAGGTGGCCGAAGCCGTAGGTGGCTTCCTTGGTCATGGTCAGGGTCTTGTTGCCCGCGTCGACCGTGATGCGACGGTCGTCGGTGCTCACCACCGTGGCGAGCGCGTAGGCCGCGATGGCCTCGGGGGTGCACGCGAAGCAGCCGAGGGTGCGCAGGTCGTTGTAGATGTAGGTTCCGGGCCGGACCTCGGTGATGCCGTCGGCGGCGCTGAGGTAGGGGGCGGTGATCGTCGAGCCGGCGGAGACCGTCGGAACATCGAACCCGGCCGCTTCAAGCTCCTCGCGGACCGCGCCCATCACCCGGGCCTCCTGCCGGGCCACGGCCTCGATTCCCGGCTCGTCCGAGGCGTCGTGGCTGTGCCCGGCGTGAGTGAGCACACCGCGGAAGTCGAGCAGGGGATCCGCGCAGATCGACGCGGCCAGTTTCACGACGCCCGCCGGATCCGCGCCGACCCGGTGCATGCCGGTGTCGACCTCGACCATCACCGGGATGCGACGCCCGACGCGATGAGCCAGCACCCGATAGCTCTCAACGATCTCCGCCGAATCGCTGACGAGCGTGACGACGGCCGATCGCTCGGCGGCTTGGTCGAGCAGGCGTGCCGCCCGGTCGAGCTTCCGCGAGCCGACCAGCGGGTAGGCCAGCAGCACGTCACCGATGCCGCCGCCCACGAAGGCGGCGGCCTCGGCCACCCCCGAGGCCGTGATACCCGTCGCGCCGGCCGCGATCTGACGCCGCGCCATCGCCACGCTCTTGTGGGTCTTGCCGTGCGGTCGGAGACTCAGCCCCGTCCGTGCCGCGATGCCGGCGAACCGGGCGATGTTGGCGTCGACGACGTCGAGGTCCACGAGGATCGCGGGGGTGTCCATCCGCTCGTCGCCGACCTCGATCGGCAGCTCGACGTCGCGGTCGAGCGGGATCGGCAGCTCACGCCGGAGCACGTGGGATGCAGGCGCGGAGTTCACAGCCCGATGACCCCTGTCTTGAGCTGGGCGAAGCCGCGCAGGCCCTCGGCGCCCTTCTCCCGGCCGTGGCCCGAGCGCTTGACTCCGCCGAACGGCAGTTCCACACCGCCCGAGGCGCCGTAGGTGTTGACGAACACCTGTCCTGCCTCCACCTCGCGGATCATGTGGTGCGCCGTGCTGACGTCGGTGGTCCACACGCCGGCGACCAGGCCGTAGTCCGTTCCGTTGGCCAATGCCACGGCCTGTTCGGTGTCGGCGAAGGTCGAGGCGACCAGCACCGGGCCGAAGATCTCCTCCTGTCCCAGCGCGGACGCCGGGTCGACGCCGTCGATCAGCGTGGGCTGGACGAAGTAGCCCCCTGCGTAACGGCCGCCGCCCAGCGGTTCGCCACCACTGACGATCGTGCCCTGCGTGCGTCCCTGCTCCACGTACCGCAGTACCCGATCCCGCTGCGGCCCGGAGATCACCGGACCCAGCTGCGGGTCGTCGAGCGCCGGACCGACCTCGATCTTGGCGAAGGTCTCGGCGATCCGCTCGATCAGCTCGTCGTGGATCAGTTCGTGCACCAGCAGCCGCGACCCGGCCGAGCAGGTCTGGCCGGCCATCTGGATGATCGAGTTGACGATCGTCGGCACGGCCCGGTCGAGGTCGGCGTCCGCGAAGACGATGTTCGGCGACTTCCCGCCCAGCTCCATGGTCAGCGGGATGACCTGCTGGGCCGCGGCGATGCTGATCAGGCGGCCGACCTCGACCGAGCCGGTGAACGAGATGTGGTTGATGTCGGGGTGGCCGGTCAACGCCGCGCCCGCGGTCTCGCCCATGCCGGTCACGACGTTGAACACGCCGGCCGGAAGGCCGGCCTCGATCGCGAGCCGGGCGAGCCGCAGCGCGGTCAAGGGCGCCTCCTCGGCCGGCTTGAGCACGGCCGCGTTGCCCATGGCGAGCGAGGGCGCTATGGAGCGGCCGAGGATCTGCATGGGGTAGTTCCACGGGGTCACGTGCGCGGTCACGCCGTGCGGTTCCCACATGCTGAAGACGAAGCTGTCTTCGTTCAACGGAATCGTGGTGCCGTAGAAGGTCTCGACCGCACTGGCATAGAAGTCGAAGTAACGGGCGGTCAGTTCCGCGTCGCGCAGCCCCTGCGCGAGCGGTTTGCCGGTCTGCCGGCTCTCCAGGCGGCCGAGTTCCTCGCGGTCGCGGATGATGTACTGCGCGATGCGGCGCAGCACCGCGGCGCGGTCGGCCACCGCTGTCCTGCGCCAGGACCGAGTCGCCGCACGGGCGGCCAGCACGGCCTGGTCGATCTGCTCCGGGCCGCAGTCGGGGGTGGTGGCGAAGACGGTTCCGGTGGACGGGTCCTCCACCTCCACGCGGCCGGCCGCGTCGACCTCCCGGCCATCGATGAATGCTGAAACGTGCCCCATGAGTGTCATCTCCTTGTCTTTCAATGATCGTGATGCCTGCGGATTCGGCCGTACGGCCTCAGCCGTGGACGATCCGGGCATGCAGCCACGGCTCGACGCACCTCTGCGCGCCGAGCAGCGCCCCGGTGAGTACCGCGGCCTCGCCGAGGACGCTCGGCCTGAGCAGCGCTCCCGTGCCCGGGGCGTGTCTGGCCAGATCCCGCTCCAGCAGGTCGAAGCCGCCGGCCAAACCGCCGCCGAGCACCAGCGCCTCCGGATCGAACAGTGTGTGCAGCCGGTATGCGACGTCGGCGATCTCTCGGCCGGCCCAGGCGACGACCGTTCTGGCGAGCGCGTCACCGTCCCGCGCGGCGGCGAACAGGCCCAGGCCGTCCGCCACGGGCCCCTCACCGCCGCGCAGCCGGTACTGCGCCACCAGGCCGTCGCCGGTCAGGCATTCCTCGAGGGTCTGCCCCGGCAGGCGCGCCCCTCTGTGCGGAGTCACCGGCCAGGACGCGATGCGGCCGAACCGCCCGCCGTGGCCCGACATCTGCGTCTCGTCCTGAGCGAAGCCGACGCCTATCCCCTTGCCGATCGCCAGCACCACGACCGAGCGCGCATCCGGCACCGTGCCGGCCCGGCTGCACTCGGCGACGGCGGCCAGATGATCGTCCTGGTCCACCACCGCCTCGCAGCCGAGCCGCTCTTGCAGCTGCTGCGCGAGCGGCACGCCCTGCCACTGGCGATACCGTGGCGGCCGCAGCAGCGTCCCGGTGCGGGGATCGACGGCCGCCGCGATGCCGACGCCGACTCCGGCCAACTGCCGTGGCGAGGCGTCCGCGTCGGCGAGCAGCTTCTGCAGCAGTCCGACGGTGCCGCCGACCAGGTCGTCCTCGATGTCCGCGGTGGGCACCGAGGAGCTGGCGAGTACCTGCCCCGCCAAGGACGCCACGGCGAACCGAGTGGTCTGGTTGCCGATGTCGAACCCGGCGAGCAGACCCAGTTCCTGACGGAACCGATACATCGAGGGCGGCCGACCCAGCCGGCTCTCGTCGTTCACCGGCTCGTCCGCGATGACCAGGTCCAGCCCGACCAGTTCCGAGACCAGCCGGTGCACCGTCGGCACGGCCAAGCCGGTCAGCCGTGCCAGGTCCGAGCGCGAGAGCCATCCGTGGCCGCGCAACTCGGAGATCACGCGCATCAGGTTGGCCACACGGACATCCGAGGGCGCGAGAGTGGCGCCGTTGGAGCCGGAGGCACCGGCCGGGCCGGTTCGCGGCCGAAGGGAACTGCGCTGCATGGGAGTACCGCTCACTGCGCGGTGAAGCCGCCGTCGAGGACCAGGCAGCTGCCGACCGCGAACGAACTGTCGTCACTCGCGAGGAAGAGCGCGCCCTGGGCGATCTCCCTGGGGTCGGCCACCCGCATGATCGGCGCCCACGACGCCTGCTCGGCCGCCGTCTTCTCCGGGTCCATGCTGTTGTCGACCTCGGCCTGGAGCAGCGGGGTGCGGGTGATGCCGGGGCACAGGGAGTTCACCCGGATGTTGTGCCTGATCAGGTCGATCGCGATCGACTTCGTGAACATGATCACCGCGCCCTTGCTGGCGTTGTAGGCCGGGGACTCGGGCACCGCGACGATGCCCATCTCCGAGCCGAGGGTGACGATCTTGCCGCCGCCCTGGCTGATCATCTGCGGCACCGCGTGCTTCACCAGGGTGAACATGCCCTTGACGTTCGTGGACAAGACGGCGTCCCACTCCTGCTCGCCCAGTTCCTGGATCGGCATGACGCTGGTGATCCCGGCGTTGCAGACCAGCACGTCGAGCGATCCGAAGCGCTCGACCGTGGACTGGACCATCACTCCGGCGTCCTGCATGGAACGGACGTCGCCCAGGACGGAGGCGACCTCCCCGTACTCCGCCAACTCCTCGACCGCGCGGTCCAGGTGCTCCTTGTTGATGTCGCTGATGACGACGCGCGCGCCCTGTTCCAGGAACAGCTGGGCGATCGCCCGGCCGATGCCGGACGCGCCGCCGCTGATGAGGGCCGCCTTGCCCGCGAGCTTGCCCATGGCCTACTTCGCTCCCTTGAGTCTCTGTCGTGGACGACTAATTTCTTATCGCATAGATAATAACATCGCCGGATCTTCGCCGGGACGTCGCGCGGTCCCATGCCCGCGCGGGATCTACGCCTCTTTGAGGACGATGGGCATGTCCGCCGACGCCGTGTGCTCGGCGCCCGCCTCGGCCTCCATGAACATCACGTGGCCGAGACGGTTGAGCACCGCCGCCCCGCGCCGACGCAGCACAGCCGCTACGAGCGACGCGGCCACCACGATGCCGAGGATCACCCACGGGAAGGCGCTGAGCACGCCGGTCGGCCACGGATCGACGTTGAGCCAGATCGCCGCGACGAAGGTCGCGCTGGACACGAGCGGGAAGATCAGGTGGAGCAGCACGGAGAACTCAGAGCGGTAGCGACGCCACATGAACACCGGCAGCGCGATATTGGTGAGCACGAAGATCGGCAGGATGCCCAGCGAAGAGAGATAGCCGAGATCGCCGAAGGCGTTCATCGGGCCCCACACGGCGCCCGCGACGATGCCGAGCGCGAGCGTGAACACCGAGAACACGATGATGGCGACGTGCGGAGTCTGGTGCTTGGGGTGCGTGCGGCCGAGCGCCTTGGGCAGCAGCCCGTCGCGGCCGAGAGAGAACAGCAGACGGAAGTTGGCCGTGTGGATCGCCAGGAGCACCGCGATGATCGCGGACACCGCCGCGAGGTCGACGACCGTGGCGTACCAGTGCCCCAGGTAGCGCAGGGCCAGATCGTGCAGCGGCGCCGAGGCGTTGGCGATGTCGCCCACGTGCCCGGATCCGTAGCCGACGATGATCGCGTACATCGCGAAGATGAACCAGAGTCCGGTCATCGCCACCGAGCCGATCAGCGCGATGGGCAGGTTGCGGCGCGGGTTGCGGACCTCCTCGGCGACGGTCGAGCAGGACTCGAAGCCGAAGAACGCCATGATGACGAAGACGAACGCCTGGCCCAGGCCGCCGAAGCCGTTGGCCGAGCTGGTGGGAAGGAAGGCCTGCGGCGCCTGCCCGGACGCGCCGCCGCGGAACACGATGATCAGCAGCAGGCCGCCCACGATCACCACCTCGGTGATCAGGAAGGCGATGTCGAACTTCATCGAGGTGTGCACGGACAGCCAGGCCAGCACGCCGACGAACACGACCACCGCCGCCATGAGCACCCACCACGGTATGTCGATGCCCAGATCCTGCTTCAGCGTCTGGCTGACGAAAGCGCCGAACAGGTTGGAGTTGAGCGGGCTCTGCAGCGCGTACGCGAACATCAGCAGCAGGCCGACCACGAAGCCCGCGGAGGGGCCCAGCGCCAGCGTGATGAACTTGTAGAACGTGCCCGCCGCCGTCACCCGGCGGGTGAACTGCGCCAGCGTCGAAGCCATCAGGCTGATTCCGAGGGTGGCGAGGATGAAGACGAACGGCGATGCGAGGCCCGCCTTCCCCGCGACCAGGGCCGAGATGAAGATGACTCCGATGGTCGGAGAGATGAAGGCCAGCGACATGCCCATCGCGCTGGGTAATCCGAGGACGTTTCTGCGCAACTGGCCGTGGGCCGCGCCGGCGGACGGCGGTGCTTCTGCGGTCATGGGGAACCTCCCGAAGGGTACGAGTTTTTTACGAACCATTGTGAAAGAAAGAGCCGTTGATCCGACGACGGCGCTGAAAGCAGGATCGGCTGTCCGCGGTCGGCGCGGAATCGTGCCCTACGGGGCGGTGACGGCGATCGCTTCTATTTCGACGCGCGCCCCGAAAGGCAGCGCCCCGGCGGCGTAGCAGATGCGCGCGGGGCGCGGGTGCGGGAAGAACTCCGAGTAGATCGCGTCCAGCGTGTTCCGGTCGGCGAGGTCGGCGAGCAGGACGGTGGTCTTCACCACCGCGGTCCGGTCGTGGTTGTGCTCGACGAGGCACTGCTCCAGGTTGGACAGGGCCTGCCGGGCCTCGGCGGCGATGCCGCCGGCGACGATCTCGCCGTCGAGCACGCCGAGCTGCCCGGAGACGAAGATCAGGCCGGCTCCGGTACGGCTGGCCTCGTAGGGGTGCGCGGCATCAGAGAAATGCTTCGGTGCGAGAGGTTGAGCAGTCATGCAGGCTTCCGTTCTCCACAGTGGAACACTGCGACGACGCGCACGCCGTCGGCGATGCCCCAACGACATGGGGCCGGATCGCCCACTCGGAGCCGGATTCTCGGTCCGGCCCCCAGAGGGTTAGACATACTGTCTGGGAGCCTGGACTAGATGTCAAGAGTAGATCGGCGGTCTCTGGAAACAGCGTGTTAAGAACTCCGCACTCCGCGTTCGGCGCACGGTCATTCCTCCTCGCCCCCGCCCTCCCTCGTGCCGCGCACGGCGGCCAGGTCCGCGTACACGGTGGCGCGAGAAACGTTGAGGTGCGCCGCGACCTGCGCAGCCGCCCTGGGCAGGTTGAACACCCCCCGCCCCGGGTGTCGCGGGGCAGCACCCGGCCGAGCCGCGACTCCTCCTGCGCGACCACCGTCTCCACGACCTTGCTGATGTCGTCCGAGAAAACCGTGGTGGCCTCCGGTTCGGGAACGGTCCCGATCAGAGCCAGCAGTGAGGACGCGGCGACTCGAAGCTCGCTGATATCAAGGTTGACGCAGAGCGCCCCGGCAACCTGCCCGGACCGGGTGCGCAGCACCATCGTCGACGACTTGATCGTGCGTCCGCTCCCGGTGCGGGTGATGTAATTGAGCTGATCTCTCGCCGCGTCGCCTTGCGCGAGCACCTGCAGACCGATCTCGCTCATCGCCCCTCCCACGTGCCGCGATGTGAGGGACCCGGCCAGAGCCCGGATGCTGTGCTCCGGGTGCCGGAAATCGTGGAGCACCACCTCGCAACTGGGCCCCAGGGTCGCCGCGATGCCGTTCACCAGCGGCTCGACAGCTCGCAGGAGGCCCTCCGCCTCGCCATCCCATGACGGTTCGACCTCTCCGGGCTGTGCTGTGGGCATCGGCGGGCCTCGTCTTCCTTCACTGTCGCTCTTCGGCGTCCCAAACCTACACGAGACATTGTCCAGGATCACCGCGGCTGCGGCCCCGGGCCGGAGGCACACCGAAACGCACCTGACCAGGCTCTGAGCTAGCTGGATCTCGGATGCAAAAGCGGGCTGCCCAAAAACCCTGAGACGCTGGGAATGTGTCCGAGGGGCATGCGCCCCCAAGCCCGCAGCCGCGCGTACCGCCCGACGCAGGTCCGCCAGGTCCACGTGGAGAAAGCCACGAGTACGACCAGCGCGGGCGGGCTCCGAACTGCGGGTTGCCACTTGTTCGGACCCCGCCCGCGGAGGCTCACCAGTCACTCGCGCCGACACGTCACCGTCCAAGTCGAGGGCGGTATCGGACTCGACCGTGCTGCCCGAGTCCGAGGTGCGAAGGTCTACCGGTCAGCTGCTCGTGGTGGGCACGTTATAGCCCTCGACTATGAGCTGGGGCGTTGCGTTGACCGTGGCCGACCAGGACATCTTGACCGTGCGCGACTCGCCGGGCAGCAGCCAGAAGTAGTTGTCGCTGTATTCGGTGGGCAGGATGCGGTCGCCCGTTTGGTGGTTGCGGAGAGACAGCCGGAGCATCGCCGCGACGGTCGAGCCGGTGTTGCGCAACGTCGCAGTGAGCGTGCCGGCGGCGCTCCGGCCACCGGTCGTCACCGAGACGCGGGTGGACGCGAGCTGGTTGAGCGCCTGCATGTCCGTGTCTGCGCGGTAACGCCAGTAGGTGTTCTCGGAGAGCACGTTGCCCGAACTGTCTGCCAGCGTGAGCCGGAGCAGGTGCAGCGCGGGCAGCGAGTCTCCGAACGCGACCGTGAAGGCAGGGCTGGAAGACGACGCCGCGATGTCTATGTTCTGCTTCGTCGGCGCTCCCAGCGCTTGGCCGTCGAGCCCGTAGAGGTGCGCGGTGACGGTCAGCGCCTTGCGGGCGGCAGGCGTGTGATTGACGGCGATGACCGACCAGTCGGCGAGACTGGCCTGCACGTGGAGCGCTTCGCAGCCCTTGCGCGCGCCGTAGTAGCTGCCGTTGACGTCGAGGTCGTAGTCGTAGGTCTGCCATACGGTGCTGTGCCAGGCCGGGTTGGACATCCACAGCAGCACGCCGGTGGCGTTGTTCCACAGCCGGGAGTTCCAGGCCTCGAAGATCGCCCGCATGCTCTCGTAATTGACGAACTGCGCCTTGGTGCAGAAGTCCTCGAGGCTGCCGGAGTGGCCGAGTCGTGCCTCGATCGCGGCCTGGTAGGTCTGCGGCGCCTGGTTGCCCTGGCTGGACCAGTCGTGCAGGTACCACGGCGCATCGATCGGCCAGCCGGCGTCGTCCGGCCCGACCAGGTTGCGCATGCTCTCCACCACCGGGACAGTGGGTAGGCCGATCTCGCTGTGGAACCCGATGCTGCCGCCGGTCGCGTCGCCGGTGAAGTAGCCGGTCGGGTCGAGCCAGTAGTACGGCCCGTCGCCGGTTATGACGCCGGCGTTGGAGTCCGGCTCGTAGAGCAGGTCGGTCTCGGCGGCCACCATGTCGGCCACTCCGGACGCGATGTCGGCGGGAGGGTTGCCCTCGTTGCAGCCGAACCAGACCACGATGCTCGGGTGTGTGCGGTAACGCAGGACCGTGTCACGCGCCGCCGCGATATAGGTGGCGGCGTCCGGCGGCTCCTCTGAGAAGCCGTCCCAGAACTCGTTCCACACCAGCAGGCCGTTCTCGTCGGCAGCAGTGAAGAACTCCTCACGGTGGCAGGTGCCGATCCAGTTGCGCACCATGGTGAAGTTCATGTCGCGCTGCAGGGCCATCAGCGAGTTCATGCGGTCGGGCAGCACCCGGCGCAGCAGCTCGTCCCAGCCCCAGCTGCCGCCGCGGCAGAATACCGGCACGCCGTTGACAATGATCTTGAGCGGCGTCGGCGTGTTGTCGACGGCCAGCACGTTGGTCCAGGTCGAGCCGTCGTCCGAGACCTGGATCGTGTACGTCGCGGCGTACGCCTGCTCCCATACGATGACGACCTGGTCGAAGCTCTGCGTCGAGCCGAGGTCCACTTGGATCCACTGGTTGTCCTCGTAGGCCGAGGACCAGCGCGTGTTCGGGTTGCCGTCCACGGCGCTACCCGCACCGTCCGAGGAATTGTCCTCCGAGGACGCGCTGGCGGTCCGGTTCAGCGCCAGGTCAGTGGTCGGGCTCGATCCAGCGGTGTCGAACACCGACAAGGTCCAGATCGAGTCGCCCCACTGCGTCGCCCTGGTGCCGCACTGGATGCGCACGTAGCGCGCGTTCTGTGCGGGGATGTCCTCGATCTGAGTCGCCCGGTCGCCGAGCGGGGTCGTGTTGTCGACAGACGCCACGCTCGTCCACGTGGAGGCGTCGGTGGAGACCTGGACGCTGAACGTCTCCGCGTACGCCTGCTCCCAGAGGATGTAGACCTCATCGAAGCTCCGGGTCGAGCCGAGGTCCACCTGGATCCACTGGTTGTCTTCGTAGGCCGAGGACCAGCGCGTGTTCGAGTTGCCGTCCACGGCGTTGCCGGCGCCGTCTGAGGAGTTGTCCTCGGAGGACGCGGTGGCGGTCTGGTTCAGCGCCAGGTCGGTGGTCGGACTCGATCCGGCGGTGTCGAACACCGAGAGGGTCCAGATCGAGTCGCCCCACTGCGTGGCCCTCGTGCCGCACTGGATGCGCACGTACCTGGCCTGCTGCTGGGCGAAACTCACCGTCTGCGGAGCCTGGTCGTTGGTGAAGTTCAGCGGCGGTTTGCCGGCCGGGGAGATCACGATCGGCACGTTCGCGACGTAGTCGAACTGCCTGATGCCGAAGCGCAGCGTGCGGCGGTCGCTCACGGCGGAGCCGATCTCGGCGATGAGCGTCAGGTCATGCAGGTTCGGATCGCCATAGCCGTTGGGCCACCAGAGCTTCGGATCGCTGATCCGGAGCGCGCTGTGAGTCGAGGGCGCGAAGACGACATCGGCCGACCGACCGGCTGGCACCGTGATGGTGTCGCTGAGCCGTACTTCGTCGAACGACGCGGTCACTGTGAGCGTCACGCTGCCGGAGCCGACGTTGTGGACCGGTACGGTGATCGTGACCTCGGCCACGTCCCTGCTCGGCAGGTTCGGCAGCACGGTGTCGACGCGAGGATCACCGATGACCGCATCACCGGTCGAGCGCAGCCGCACGTGGTTCCAGAGCCCCGCGCCGCGGTCGCGCACCGCGGGCATCCAATCCCACCCGGAGGCCGCGAGGTAGGTCGGGGAATCGAGGTAGAGCATGTCCGAGTTGACGAAGGACTCGCCGATCGGGCCCTTGTCCCCCGGGCTGCCCGGCTGCGGAATCGGCGTGACCTGCACGGCGAGCACCTGCTCGCCGCTCCGGTGCAGCGCCCCGGTGACCTCGAATACGCCGCGGGTGAAGGAGTTCGCCACTGTGCCGAGCCGGGTGCCGTTGAGCCAGACGTCGGCCTTGTCGTTGACTCCGTCGAACTCCAGCCAGATGCGCCGGCCCGCGCCAGTGACAAGGCCGTACGGCAACTCGAATGCACGCCGGTACCACCAGGCGTGCCGGGACAGCGCCTCGGGAATCTCCAGGTTGTTCATGCCGTACACCGGATCGGGCAGATGACCCTGCTCGACCAGCGAGCCCAGCACCGTGCCCGGCACCGTCGCCGGCAGCCAGTCGCCGACGTCGGTACCGCTGCTCGAGAGCGTCGCGCCGCTCGAACTCGGCGCCCAGTCGTCGAGCGTCAGGTCCCAACCCGACTCGATCGGCACCGTACCGTCCGCAGCCACCGCCAGCGGCGGGGCGGGCTGCCGGTTCGTGCCCCAACTGCTCCAGCCGCGCGCAGCCGGCCGACCCTGGCTGCAGGTGCCGTAGACCTCGAAGCCGTTCAGGCCGAGCGGGTTGCTGTTCGAATTCCGCGTCGCGTTCATCCGCACCCAGCGGGCGGTGACCGGCTTCGGCAGCGTCACGTTCGTGACCCCACCGGTCCCCGATGTCGTCTGGTAGGCCGTGGTCCACGTCGAGCCGTCGGCGGACGTGTCGATCGTGAACGCCACCGCGCAACTCGACATGATCTCGTCACCTGTCGTGTTCGCGTACGGATTTCCCCCGCTCGCCGGGGAGAACGGCGGATCGCTCGCGTCCGCTTCGAACGTCAGCACGACCGACTCGATCACACAGGGGGCTTGCAGATCCACGGCGATCCACTGCGGATCACCGGTCGCGGCGCGCCAGCCGGAGCCCTTGACACCCGTTTCGGCGATCCGATCGACCGCGAACGCCGCGGGCGTCGCCGCATACGCAGTCGACGACGCCGATACCGGCCGGTACAGCGCCAGATCGGACACCGCGCTCCCGGTGCTCGCCGCGTTCGGCGCGGCCGCGAACGCGCGCGTGGCGGGCAGTACCGCGTCCAGCCCGAAGCCGGCGAGCAGTGTGGCTCCGGAGGTCAGCAAAGCGCGCCGCGAGAGCGGCAGGTGGTCCTCGGACATCGACAACACGTCCCAAAGTATGTAATGGCGGGCGTCATCGAGTGCGAGGGCGGCACGTCGGCGGCCGCGGACGCCATCGCCGATGACAACGTTGCCATCGGATCATCCGCGCCAGCCACGAGAGTGTCAATACACGTCTCGGCATACAAAACCTTGGTCACAGCGGTCCACCCCTGCCGGCGCTTCGCGAACTGGACACGGAGCCACGAATGCGTGACTCGCGCTGGATTGGACAAGCGCCCGCGCCCGCGAACGAGAACGGCGGCGACCTGTTCATCATTGCCCAGATCACGAAGCGTTGGGCAGTCGCTACGGCCGAAGCGGCGAGACCATCCGGGCCGAGTTCGTGAAACCGGTGTTCTGACCGATCGCGCGCCAATGCCGTGACAGCCGGTGCGGCTTCGGCGTTATGCAGAGCCCTGCTGCTCGCTGGCCTCGGCACGGGGCCGCCACGGTGGCGGCGAGAAGATCCAGCAATCCCATCGCGGGTGAGCCCAGCCGCTCACCCGCTCGGCGAAGAATCAGCTCACGATCAGCGAGGCCTGAGAATGCCGCGATGAATATGGCTCCGATTTCCTGAGCCGGGAGGGCCAGTTCGAAATCGCCGGCCTCGGCGAGTTCCGGCAATATCGAGGTTGGAATGCGATGCGCGTGCTATCCGCTCTTCTCGACCTGGTCGAGGAAGCCGAGGATGCGGGGCAGGACCACGTCCGGGGCTTCCAGGATCGGGCTGTGGCCGATCTTCTCCAGGCGCCAGAGCGTGGCGTTGGGCAGGTGCTCGGCCATCTCGTCTTGCCACGGGATCGGGCGCGGCTTGTCCTCCTCGCCCGACACGATGAACACCGGGGCGCCGATCTGCGGCAGAAGGTGCACCGCGGTGCCCCGTTCGATGACGCCCGCCATCGCGGGGCGCAGGCTCGCCGGCACCTGCGCGATGCGTGACTCCCAGAGCGCGATGATGTCCTGCTTCTCCGGGTTCGCGCGGGTGGTCGCGCCGAACATGATCTCCATCGTCTCCTGAAGGACCTCTCCGACGAAGCCTTGGCGGCCGACGTTCTCCACCCACTCCCGGAAGACCACGAGTTGATCGGCGGGTTCCGAGCAGGCCGAAGATCCGAGAACGACCATCGACTGGATGAGGGCGGGGCGCGCGACGGCGAGCCGGAAGGCCACGTCGCCGCCCATGGACTGGACGAGCAGGTGCACCTTTTCCAGGTCGAGGGCGTCGGCGAGCGCGATGATGTCGGCGGTGACCGTGTCCAGGTGGATGAAGTCGCCGTCCGCCGCGGCGCTGCCGCCCTGTCCGCGGAAGTCGGGGCGGATGACGCGGTACCTGCCGGCTGCGGCGTCCTTGAAGCCTTCGAACATGCGGCCGTCGAGGAAGAGCGAATGCAGGGCGAGGACCACGGGCAGGTCCTCCTCCCCTGTGTCGCGGACGAGCAGTTCCGTTCCGTTGACCTTGATTCTCGTCTCGGTTTCGGTGTGACTCATGGGGAGACCCTCACAGCTTCGGGAAGGGGATGGGGGGACGTCAGCTCTTCGGCAGGTGCGAGATGAGGAAGGATGCGGCGGAGTCGAGGGCCGCGTCGGCATCGTCGAGGTCTTCGGAGAACAGGTGCCAGACGTGTGGCATGCCGGGCCAGACCTCGAGGTCGACGCGGACGGCGGCCGCAGCGAGGTGTTCGGCGAGGCGCACGGCGTCGCTGAGCATGATCTCGCGCTCGCCGACTTGGATCTGGATCGGCGGCAGGCCGTTGACGTCGGCGAATACCGGTGAGGCGAGTGGGCTGCTGAGCGGCGAGTCGCCCATGTAGTTGCGAGCCATCGTCCGCAGTGCCTCGGGGGTGCACAGCGGGTCGGCGTCGGACTTCGTGGTGATCGACGTGCCGGTGTGCTCGAGGTTGGCCCACGGGGAGATGGCTGCCGCCGCGGCAGGCAGCGGTAGCCCGGCGTCCCTGGCCGCGACCAGGAGAGCCACGGCCATAGCCCCGCCCGCCGAGTCACCGGCCACGACGACGCGGGCGGGATCGACTCCGTCCTTCAGGAGTGCCTCGTAGGCCGTGAGGTTGTCGTTGATCGCGGCCGGGAACAGGGCGTCCGGTGCGAGGCGGTAGTCGGGAACCACCGCTTCGGCCTTCAGCCTGCGGGCATAGCGGCCCACGAGACCGCGGTATCCGCGGGGGGCACCGACCAGGTACCCACCCCCGTGCAGATAGAGAAGGACGCGCCCGGGGACGGCGCCGGCCGGGCGCACCCGCATCGCGGGCACCCACCCGGCGTCGAAGACCTCGTACTCGACGTCCGCCGGCGCCGGGAACCTGGACGCGAACCAGTCGGCGTACGCCGTGCGCGCCTCGGTGAGCGCATCCGGCCGGTTGGCTTCCAGGGCGCTCAAGGCTGCCCCGAGCTTGTCGATCCACGGCTCGACGAGCGGCTCGAGGGGCGGAGCGCCAGGAGTGTTCGCAGTCTGCGTCATTGCATCAGCTTCCTCACAGAGACGGTGGGCGGCACACGCGGCTCGGGCCAACCCCGGTCAGGCTCTGGTGTCCCACCTTGGCATCGCATGGATCCATCTACAATGTGGCGTTACGAATTTGTTACCCACTCCCCCGCTCTGGCTGCAGTTTCAGGCAAAACTTCGAGACACGCAGGGTGCGGCAGGCCGCCTATGGATCCATACCTCGATGAACGGCCGGCCGCGCGCGTCAGAGCGGGCCGAGCCGGCCCCGCGGCCCGCGGCCCGCGTGACCGGCCGGCGCCGAGCGTGCATCACTCGTGGTCGAAGAGTTCGGGGTGACGCGACAGGGCCAGGCGGGTGCGGCGAATATGCCCAGCGAGAAAACGTTCGGCATCCACCGGGTCGCCTCGCTTGATCGCCTCGATGATCAAGCGGTGCTCGTAGTTGATCACCTCGCGTCCGGAGGGATCGATGAGCCGCGCGTACGCGCGACGATAGTGCTGGGTCGTGTTCCAGAACCGCCGGACCATCGTGAGCAGTTGTTCGATCCGGCAGCCGGAGTACGTGATCAGGTGCAGCTCCCTGTCCAGGGCCAGGAAGTGGTCGACGTCCTCGTTCGACTCGATCTCGGTTTGGATCTCGTCGAGTCGTTTCAGGTCGTTCGAGGTGAGGTTGGGGATCGATTCGCTCAGTGCCAGCGGCTCCACCCGTTCGCGCAGCTTGTAGGTCGCCTCGCACTCGGCGAGGTCCAGCTTGGAGACCCAGGCCCCGCTGTTGGGCTTGAGCACGACGAGACCCTCGGCGTCGAGGATGCGCAGGGCCTCGCGTACCGGCAGCCGGCTGGAACCCAGCGACTCGGCGACTTCCTCCTGCATGATCCTCGCGCCGGGAGCGAGGTCGCCGGCGAGAATGCGCTTGCGCAGCGTGTCGGCGGCTCGCTGGCTGGCGACCGAGGACGGGCCGTCGAGGCCTGGGGGCATGGAGATTCCTATCGTGGCGCTTATCCGGGCATCTCAGGTTGCCACAATCGCAGCCCCGGGACCTCACCCTGATCGAGGGTTTTCTCGTAGGCCTTGCCGTCGGGGAAGGACACGAGCTCGAGCTGCATGCCCCAGGGGGTGAGGAAGTACACCCACCGCTGCCCTTCGCTCGGCCCGGAGCTCGCCGTGGGCTCGCCGAGGACCGTGACGCCGTGCGCCCGCAGGTGCGCCAGCGCCTTGTCCAGGTCGCTGACGTAGAAGGCGAGATGGTGGCCGCCGATGTCGCTGTTACGCGGGGGCCCGCCGTGCTGGTCCGGTGCCTCGTACTCGAAGACCTCGAAGTTCGGGCCGTTGGCGCAGCGGAAGAAGCCGAGCCGCCGCATCACAGCGCGTGGATGGACGTTGAGATGATCGGCCATCCACGTGCCGTCGGACTGGAACGGTCCCAGGGTGTAGACGAGTTCGCAGCCGATCACGGTGGTGAAGAACTCCGCGGCCTCATCCAGGTCGGGGACGGTGAAGCCGACGTGCTCCACGCCCGCCAGGCCCGGCAGCCCAGGCCGGGCGTGCGCCGTCACCGCGAACGTCCGGGGACGGGCTCGGACGGCCTGCGCACACGCGGCACCTCGATCGCCTCGACGATGACCCCGACGATTTCCTGCGTGTCGAAGTACGCGAAACCGCCGTCGCCGTTCTGCCCGTAGCCGCTGCCGGACTGCAGGAGGCCGATGCCACCGGCCGTGACCTCGCGTACGGCGGCCTCGGCCGAGGGCACCCGGAACCCGAGGTGGTGCAGGCCGTAGCCGTGTTCGCTGATCCACTCGGTGTAGATGCTGGGCCCTTCCAGGGACTCGATCAGCTCGACCTGCGGGCCGCTGCCGGTCAGCGCCACACGCATCCGGAAGGTCCCCTCGGCCCCGCGGTATCCGAGGCGGGGAACCGTCTCGGGGCCGTAGGTGTACACCAGCCAGTCGTCCGCGCCGAGCAGCGCGGACCAGGTGGCGATCCCCGCCGCCAGGTCGGGCACGAGAATCCCGACCTGGGCGACGGGCAGTCCTGCCAGCGGGGCCGGCAGGGTGCGGGGCGAGGGCATGCCGGAGGGCAGCACGCTCATCGCAGCGTCTCCTTGACGAAGCCTCGAACGGTCTCGTTGAACTCGACCGGGTTCTCGATCATCGGGTAGTGGCCGGTGCCTTCCAGGACGGCGATCCGGCTGCCGGGCACGCGGCTGGAGACCTGCTCGACCATCTCCTGCGGGACCAGCCAGTCCGCGTCGCCGCGGAGCAGCAGCACCGGGCTCTCGATCCGGCCCACCTGCTCGCGCCGGTCGAAGCCTGCGTATCCGGTCAGATCCGCCGCGATGACCTCGGGACAGACGCGGCGCAGCTGCCAGACGACCTCGCGGGCACGCGCCGGCGGGGTGCGGTGGCCGGTCATCGACTCGGACCAGCCCTCCAGGATCTGTGCGCCGTTGAGGATCAGCATCTCCAGGAGCGTGTCGCTGACGGTGGGGGTGTAGTCCGAGCCCTCGGCCGAGATGACGGCACGGTAGAAGCCGGGACGGCGGGCGGCGAGTTCGAGGACCATGTTGCCGCCCATCGAACAGCCCACGATGACCGGGCTCTCGAGGCCGAGCGCCTCCATGAAGGCCTCGTTGAAGTCGGCGTGGTCGCTGATGTCGCGGAACGCCCCGCCCTCGGGTTCGAGCGTCTTGCCGTGGCCCGGAGCGTCGATCGAGATGACACGGAACTCGTCGGACAAGCCTTCGAGCACGTGGCGGTACATCAGGGTGTCCTGCCCGGCCGCGTGGATGCACACGATCGGGATGCCCTCCCCCGCCTCTTCGTAGTAGGTCCGCAGACCGTTGACCTCGATGTAGCGGCCGGTGAGTGCGGTGTGGCGGCCGGTCTGCGGGTCGGGCGAATACGGGCCGGGTTCGGCCGCGGGCTTGCCGGCTCGTGAGAGCGCGTCCAGGAGGCACCACATGGCCTTGACGTTGCGCATGGCGGCGATGCCGTCGCCTTCCACGGTGATCTGGCCGAGGCCGGGCGAGGTGCCCTGGAACCAGTCCGTGTCGCCGTCGATCACGCGCCGCCACTCCGAGTCCGGGGCGACGATCGTGATGTCGGCGCCCTGGGGGTGCACACCCCGCCGCACCGAGACGGCCCTCCCGTCGCGCGTGTCGATGGTCCAGCTGGCGTGCTCGCCGCGGAACCCGATACGCGCCGGGAAGTACTTCGCCGCCTCCGACCACTGCGTATCGGCGTTGAGCTCAGCGAGAACCGCCTCCCACCAGGAGTCCAGTTCGAACTCCTTCAGGGCCGGGGAACCGTGCGCCACCTTCGACATGATCAATCCTCCATTGGATCCATGTGCCTTACACCGCAGACCCTCCCTCGCAGAACTACGCAAGTCAAGGCCCCTTCCTGCAATGCATATGTAACATAGTGATAACGCAGCCTTGCACATGGATCCATCTGGGACGAGCGTAGGAGAACGCACCTTAGCTGCGCGTCCCTGCTAGGCCGAGCCTCGCGCTCATATCTGGAGGCGTCTGTGCCCACCTACAAGAAACTCAGCCCGGCATCCCCCTGGGTCGAGGTCGTTGCCACCAAGAAGGACTGGGACACCGCCGATCCGGCGCTGCTGCTGTCGATGTTCAGCCAGATGCTGCTCATCCGCACGTTCGAGGAGCAGGTTCTGTCGTTCGCCTCCCAGGGGCTGGTCCACGGGCCCGCGCATTCCAGCATCGGCCAGGAGGGCGGAGCGGTCGGGTCGGTGCTCGCGCTGACCGGCAGCGACTACGTGAACGGCTCGCATCGCGGGCATCACCAGTTCCTGGCCAAGGCGCTGGGCTACGTGGCCCCTGACGGACTCGACCCCCGGGCGCCGCTGCCCGACGCGGTGCGCACCGTGCTCTCGCGAACCCTCTCGGAGATCTGCGGTCTGGCCGACGGGTACTGCCGCGGCCGAGGCGGATCGATGCACCTGCAGTGGCGCGAGGCCGGGGCCATGGGAACCAACGCCATCGTAGGCGGCGGCGTGCCGCAGGCGGCCGGGTTCGCGTGGTCGGCGCGCCACACCGGCACGGACGCGGTGTCGGTCTCCTACTTCGGGGACGGAGCGGTCAACATCGGGTCCGTCCTCGAGAGCCTCAACCTCGCCGGAGCGTGGAAGCTGCCGGTGTGCTTCTTCATCGAAAACAACCAGTACGCGGTGTCCACCCACGTCAACGAGGTCACGGCCGAGCCTCGGCTCTCCGCGCGCGGCCTGGGGTTCAACATCCCGAGCTGGCGTGTCGACGGGATGGATCCACTGGCGGTCTACCTCGCCACCAGCGAGGCGGTCGAGCACATGCGGCAACACCTCGGCCCCGCGGTCGTGGAAGCCGACGTCTACCGCTACTTCCATCAGAACGGCCCCTTCCCCGGCAGCGCGTTCGGCTACCGCACCAAGGAGGAAGAGCAGCAGTGGCGCGAGCGCGACCCGCTCACGCTGCTCTCGTCACACCTCGTGCGGCGTGGATTGCTCACCGAGGAGGAGATCGAGCAGGGCAGGCGGCGCGCGCAGGCCGACATCGAGGCCATCGCCGCCGAACTGGTCGAAGCCCTGCCCGGAGGCAAGCCGGGGCAGCTCCAGATCAGGCCCCACCTGTGGCCCGACCCCGAGTTCCGCGACGTCGGCGTCCGGGGCGACCTCAGAGAGTTCGACGGGGCGCGCACCGCCGAGCTCGCCGACTTCGCCGGCGCGACGCGGCAACGCAAGTTCATCGACGTCGTAGCCGAGGTCATGCACCGGCGTATGGCTGAGGACGAGCGCATCGTCGTGCTGGGCGAGGACGTGCACCGACTCAAAGGCGGCACGAACGGTGCGACGCGCGGCCTTCCCGAGGCGTTCCCCGACCGTGTTCTCGGCACGCCCATCAGTGAGAACGCCTTCGCCGGGCTCGCCGGAGGCATCGCGCTCGAAGGCCGATGCCGGCCGGTGGTGGAGTTCATGTACGCCGACTTCATGTGGGTGGCCGCAGACCAGCTGTTCAACCAGATCGGCAAGGCGCGGCACATGTTCGGCGGCGAGAGCGACGTCCCGCTGGTGCTTCGCAGCAAGGTAGCCATGGGTACCGGCTACGGCTCGCAGCACTCGATGGATCCGGCGGGCATCTTCGCGACCGCCGCCGGCTGGCGCATCGTCGCCCCGTCGACGCCGTTCGACTACATCGGTCTGATGAACAGCGCGCTGCGCTGCAACGACCCCGTCGTCGTACTGGAGCACGTCGACTTGTACGCGACCACCGGCGAGGTGCCGACGTCCGACAGCGACTACCACCTTCTTCCGGGCAAGGCGGCAGTGCGGCGCGAGGGTTCGGAGCTCACCGTCCTCACCTACCTGGCGATGACCCGCTACGTCCTGGACGCCGTCGAGCAGGGCGACGTGGACGCTGAAGTTATCGACCTGCGCTGGCTCGACCGGGCGAGCATCGACTGGGACACCATCGGTGCGAGCATCCGCAAGACGAACAACGTCCTCATCGCCGAACAAGGCGCCCTCGGCACCTCCTACGGCGGCTGGCTCGCGGACGAGATCCAGCGCCGCTACTTCGACTGGCTCGACCAGCCCGTGCAGCGGGTCACCGGCGCGGAGGCCTCTCCGAGCATCAGCAAGGTGCTCGAGCGAGCGGCCATCGCGCAGACCGACGAGGTCTCCACCAAGCTCAAGAAGATCATCGGTCACTGACCCGCCGACAGATGCAAAACGGAGGAAACCATGGCTGACCTGCTCCGGATGCCGGAGGTCGCGGCCGGTTCGACGACGGCGGTCCTGTCCGGCTGGCCGGTCGCCGAAGGCACGCCGTTCAGCGTGGGCGACCCGCTCGTGGTCGTCGAAACCGAGAAGGCCGAGGTGGATGTTCCGGCCACGGCCGACGGAACCCTGCTCAAGACCCTCGTCCCCCCGGGCAACGAGGTCGAGGTCGGCAGTCCGATCGCGGTGATCGCCGCGCCGGGCGAAGACGTCGCCGACCTCGAGGCACTGCTCATCGCCCTCGGTGTGGCGGAGCCTGCCGCGCTCAAGGAGGCCGTCCGGCGGGAGGTGCCTGATGAGCCCGCCGCGGCGGCACCGTCCGCGAGCGCCTCTGCCCCGCAGCCCGCGCATCGGATCTTCGTGAGCCCGCTGGCCCGCCGGCTGGCCCGCGAGTCCGGCGTCGCCATCGAATCGATCAACGGCACCGGACCGGGCGGCCGCATCATCCGCGCCGACATCAACAGCGCGATCGCCGCACGGGCGCAGCCTGCCACAGCACGGCCGGCGTCCACGCCTGCGCCGGTCTCGCCGACGGCCGGCTCCCTGCCGGCACCCGCCCAGGCGGTGCACGCGGCGGATTCGGGACAGGCGTTCGAGACCATTCCGCACTCCCGGATCCGGCGCGCCATCGCCACCAGGCTCACCGAAAGCAAGCAGAACGCTCCCCACTTCTACCTCAAGGGGCGGGTCCGGGTAACCGGGCTTCTCGCCCTGCGCAAGCAGCTCAACACGGTCGCCGACGTGAAGATCTCCGTAAACGACCTGCTGATCAAGGCCATCTCCAAGGCTCACATCCAGGTTCCAGAGATGAACGCGATCTGGACCGCCGACGCCGTACAGCGCTTCCGCGAGGTCGATATCTCCGTGGCCGTCGCCACCGAGTCCGGGCTGGTCACCCCGGTGCTCCGGAACGTCGGCTCCCTGTCCGTCTCCGCCGTCTCCGCTCAGGTCCGCGCCTTCAGCGAGCAGGCCCGCAACGGCAGTCTGCGCCAGGCCGATCTCGAGGGAGGCTCGATCACCATCAGCAACCTCGGCATGTACGGGGTCGAAGAGTTCAGCGCGATCATCAATCCGCCGCAGGCCGCCATCCTGGCCGTGGGCACCATCACGCGGACACCCGCCGTCGCGGACGACGGCAGCTTGCACGCGGCCGATCTCATGACCCTGACCCTGTCGGCCGATCACCGGCCCGTCGACGGAGCGCTGGCCGCCCGCTGGTTCTCCGCCCTGAAGGAGGTCATCGAGGAGCCGATGCGACTGCTGCTCTGACCACGACAGGCCCTCCCCCGCCGGCACGCGGAGCGATGCGCGCGGCCCGTCGAGAGACCACCGGGGAAGGGCTCGTCAGAGATTCGACGTGGCCGCGTCACGCCACTGACCGACAAGCGACGCACCAGCAGGTGTTCCCGGCCGAAGCTGATCGAGCGCGACCCGCGCCTTCCGCCCGCGGACGCGAGCACCCGCATTCCATACTTGTCAAGGTATTGATTTATATACCCTGACTTGGCCGCATGGTCGACCCGGCAGCGGGAGATCCGTGCGGCAGCACGTCAGCACTCGCCCCACATTGCCAGCCCATTTCTGTGTCAATGACGACTCACCGGGAGAAGCCATGTCGGAGATACCATCCGCACCATCCGCCGTCCAAGCGCCAGAGCCCGAGCGGGAGAACACGCGAACGCCCAGGAAGCGCTTCGCGCACCCGTCCTCGCTGCTGATGCTGGCCGTGCTTTGGCTCGTCTATTCCATGAACGCCAACGCCACCAACATCATCTTCTCCACCTCGACCCTGACCGCAAGCGATTTCGCGCTGAGCCCCGGCCAGCTCGGGCTCATCATCAGCCTGTTCATGTGCGCACGCGGGCTGATGGCCCCGGTGCTCTCCACATGGGTCGACCGCGGCGGCCAGGGCTGGGCCCGCAAGTACCGCCAGCTGACCATCGCAGCCGTCTACCTGGGCACCTGCTTCCTCGCGGGCTTCACATGGGTCTCGGGCGCGCTGGCAGGGTTCCTGGCGATCTCGCTGGTCCGGTACTTCGCCGTCGGCGTGGGCGAGATGATCGAGGTCACGGCCGTGTCGGAGTGGTGGCCACGCAACCGGCGCGGCTTCGCCCAAGGCGCCCACCACACCGGGTTCCCGTGGGGAACGTTCATCGGCTCGCAGCTTGTCGCCGTGATCCTCGCCGCGACCGACAACGACTGGCGCATCGCCTACATGGCCTTCCCGATCATCGCGCTGCCGTTCCTGGCGCTCTACTGGTTCACCTCGACCCGCCAGCGCTATGCCAAGGTCGTCACCTTCACCCGCGCGCAGGGCGAAGAAATGGCCCTGGGCGAGGACGCGGGAGACACCAAGGCCGCGCCCGGCGCGTTCGGGCGCGCGCTGCGCAACCCCAACGTGCACTTCGGCGCCGTCGCCTCGGGCGTGCAGATCGCCATGTACTGGGGGATCTCAACCTGGATCCCGCTCTATCTCGTCAACATCGGCAAATACACGGCAGCGGCGGCAGCCGCGGCCAGCTTCCTGTTCACACTGACCGGCGGTCTCGGCCAGGTCGTCTGGGGCGCGGTCTCCGACAAGCTCGGCCGCAAGGCAGTGATGATCTTCTGCTGCGTATGGCTGGCCGCCGCGGTCGAACTGCTGCAATTCACGACGAACTCCACCTTCGCGCTGGTGTTCTTCCAGCTGATCTTCGGTGTCTGCAGCAACGCCGTCTTCCCGATCCTCTACGCCTGGGGCGCGGACTCCTCCGAGCACGGCGCGGTCGGGATCTCGAACTCGCTGCAGATCTTCTACCAGGGCCTGGGAGCCCTGATGCCGCTGCTGGTGGGCGTCCTGATCGCAGCAGGAGGCGGCTACCATTCCTCCGCCGGCTACGGCTGGAGTCTGCATCTCATGGCCGGCACGGAGATCCTGTGCCTGCTCATCGTCACCCTCCTCATGCGCGAGACGACCGGGAAGCGTCGAGGCCGCGACGTCGCCCTCGTCTCCGCCGCCAAGTGCAACATCACCTGAGCCGCCCGGTCACCTCCGGCCGGACCCCGCTGCCGGGATGCACCCGCGCATCGATCCGCAGCGTGGATGCGGGTCCTGTGACCTGACGGCACAGCCGGACAGCCAATCAGGGAACGTGGATGCGCCGGAGCCCAGCCAGCCGCGGGATCCGCCACCACACATGAGACCGGACCGGTTGGCGCCCTGAAGGAACGGGCGCCAACCGGTCCGGCCGGCCTGATCGCGCGGGTGCGTCGAACTCGCGGGCCGGGGAATGCTCAGGACCGCGCCGCCGTCCTCACACCTGCGCGTGGCCGCCGTCGACGAAGAACTCCACACCGTTGACGAAGCTCGACTGGTCCGACGCCAGGAACAGTGCGGATGCGGCGATTTCAGCCGGCTCGGCGATGCGGCCGTACGGGACCAGCGTAGCCAGCACGTCGGGATCCGGGACGGCACCGGTCAGCCCCGGCGTCCTGGTCGGCCCAGGGCTCAGGACGTTGACGCGCACTCCCTTGCCGGCGAGGTCCATCGCCCAGCCCCGGGCGAGGTTGCGTACGGCGGCCTTGCTGGCGGCGTAGATACTCTGGCCGGGCGCGACCCGGCGCGATGTGGTCGAGCCGATCAGTACGATCGATGCGTTCCCGCGCAGCAGCGGCAACGCCTTCTGCACCGTGAATACGACGCCTTTGACATTGGTGCCGAAGGTCGCGTCGATCTGTGCCTCGGTGATGTGCCCGAGTTCGGCGCGGGCGCCGCCTCCCCTTGGCGACGACGATGTCGAGGCCGCCGCGGCGCTCCTGAACGGTGCGGTACAGATCATCGAGATCCTCGGGGTTGGCGGAGTCGGCCCGCACGATCTCGACGTGCCCACTGCCACCTGCGCCGTCTTCATCGCCGGCCGTCCGGACCGCCTCGCGGATCTCGGCGGCCGCGTCATCGAGCACGTCCTGGCGTCTGCCGGTCACGCACACGTGGGCGCCCTCCTGCGCGAACCGTTTCGCGATCGCCAGTCCGATGCCGGTTCCTACGACGGCTGTCTTATTCAAAAGGACGGCGCTCATGGTTCTCCTGGTCTCGTGTCGCGAGAGGCCACACCCCACGTCCGGGCACGGCGGCCCCGCATTTCTTGACTGCTTCGTCCAGAACCTAACCCATTCTGGACTATCAAGTCAAGAATGGGTTAGGCTGGCTGCATGGCACGCCCCCGCAGCTTCGACGCAGACCAGGCCCTCACCGCCGCCCGGGATCAGTTTTGGTCGACGGGCTACGCAGGCACGAGCATCGATGAGGTGGCCGCTGCCACAGGGCTGGGCAAAGGCAGCCTCTACGGCGCATTCGGCGACAAGCGTGCACTGTTTCTGCGCGTATTCGACGAGTACTGCGCCGCCGTGACCACAGCCACCCGCGATGCACTCGGCGGCCCGGACGCGGACGCCTTCGCGCGCCTGTGCGATCACCTCCACGCGGTGGCAGACGCCACCGCAGCCGACACCGAACTACGGGGTTGCTTTCTGGCCAACAGCACAGCCGAGCTCGCGAACCGGGATGAGGCAGTCGCCACGCGTGCACGTCAGACGTTCGCCGATCTGCGCCAGCTGATCGCCGACTGTATCGTCGCCGCTCAGCGCGTCGGCGACATCGCCGCGGATGCCGAGCCGGGAGCATTGGCCAGCATGATTCTGGCCGTGCTGCGGGGTATCGAGGCGCTGGGCAAAGGGGGCTGCTCCCGGGCCGAGTTGCGCGCGGCCGCCGAGACCGCCGTCGCGCTCCTGCCCCGGTCCGTGCCCGGCCTCTGAGTTCTATCGCTCAATCGAGCCCGGGCGTTCCCGGCTGGACGAGTCGTCGGCAACCGGCAGGTTGCCGACGCGCGCCAACTGACGGTGTTCGCAGCAGCTCGCGGAGCGTCGCGGCCCCAAGCCCGACGCTCTCGCCGCCGCTCACGCCGACCCTCAGTCGATCAGCTCGTAGCCGGCCACCGTCAGGAAGTCGACGAACTCATCACTGAGCGCGACCCGTTCGAACAGCCTGCACGCCGCGTCCAGCTCGGCGGGACGAGCGCCGCCTTCGTCGTCCTGGACGAGTGCGGCACGCACCTCGGCAAGGACGCTGCGTACCAGTTCGGGTGTGACGATCTCGCCGGTGTTCAGCGAGACCGCGTTGTGAGCCCACTGCCAGACCTGGGAGCGTGAGATCTCGGCGGTGGCCGCGTCCTCCATCAGGTTGTGGATTGCGGCGGCGCCGGTGCCGGAGAGCCAGGACAGCAGGTAGCGCACGCCTATGTCGACGGCAGACCGGAGCCCTTGCATGGTGGCCTCGCCCGGGGTCGAGGCGACGTCGAGGAGCTGGTCCGCGGTCGCCTGCACGTCCGTGCGGGTACGCTCGAGCTGGTTGGGGCGGGCGCCGAGCGCCTGGTCGAACACCTCGCGGCACACGGGCACCAGATCGGGGTGGGCGACCCAGGAGCCGTCGAAGCCGTCGCCGGCTTCGCGCCGCTTGTCCGCGCTCACCTTCGCGAGAGCCTGCTTGTTCACCTCGGGGTCACGCCGGCTCGGGATGAACGCGGCCATGCCGCCGATGGCGAAGGCACCGCGCTCATGGCAGGTGCGCACGAGCAGTTCCGTGTATGCGCGCATGAAGGGGACGGTCATCGATACGCCGTCGCGGTCCGGGAGGATGAACTTCTCGCCGGCGTCGCGGAAGTTCTTGATGATGCTGAAGAGATAGTCCCAGCGCCCTGCGTTCAATCCCGAGGCGTGCTCGCGGAGTTCGTAGAGGATCTCGGTCATCTCGAAAGCGGCGGGAATCGTCTCGATCAGGACCGTGGCCCGCACGGTGCCTCGCGGGATTTCCAGGTAGTCCTGGGCCTCGTTGAACACGTCGTTCCAGAGACGGGCCTCAAGGTGGCTTTCCATCTTCGGTAGATAGAAGTACGGCCCGCTGCCGCGGGCGATCAGCTCCCGCGCGTTGTGGAAGAAGTAGAGCCCGAAGTCGACGAGCGCACCCACGGCGGGACGCCCGTCGATCAGCAGGTGCCGCTCCGGCAGATGCCAGCCGCGCGGGCGCATCACGATCACGGCGTGCGGCCGGTCGGGGGCGAGTTCGTAGCGCTTGCCTTCGGGCGAGGTATACGTGATCTGCTTTCGGACTGCGTCGAAGAGGTTCGCCTGGCCTGAGATGACGTTGTGCCAGTGCGGCGTGTTCGCGTCTTCGAGATCCGCGAGCCACACCTTCGCACCGGAGTTCAGCGCGTTGATCGCCATCTTGCGTTCGGTCGGGCCGGTGATCTCGACCCGGCGGTCGGCCAGGTCCGCCGGTGCCGGCGCCACGCGCCAGGCCTGCGCACGGATGTGCGCCGTTTCGGGCAGGAACTCGTATCCCTGTCCGGTGCGCAGCAGTTCGCGGCGCGCGGCACGGCGTGCCAGCAGGATGTCTCTGGTTTCCGCGAAACGCCGGTGCAGGTGCGCCACGAACTGCAGGGCCTGCGGGGTGAGGATCTCCTCGGCGCGGTCCACGGGCTTGCCCGTCACCTCGATGTCGATGTGCGGCATCGGTCTATCTCCGTTCTGGTTGGTCAGTGTGCGAAAAACAGGCTGGTCGGGGTCTCGGTCAGGATCCGCTGCCGGTCGGCCTCATCGGGTGCCCAGTCGGCGAGCAGGTTGAGCAGCTCGCCGGTGTCGCGTTGGCCGTTGGGCAGGTGGGGCCAGTCCGTACCCCACACCAACCGGTCCGGGCGGGCGGCGACCAGTGCCCGGCCGATCGGCTCGACCTCGGCCAGCGGCCGGCCGGGGGCGACCCGGTACGGCCCGGAGAGCTTGATGTACGCGGAGCCTGCGCGCAGAAGCTCGACCAGCTGAGCGAAGTCCTCGGGGGTGAGACCGTCCGAGGCCTTCATGTAGCCCATGTGGTCGATGACGAACGGGTGTTGGAAGTCCGTGAGGAACGGCAGCAGGTCGCGCACCACCGTGCCGGGCGTGTAGAACTGCAGGTGCCACCCGCGCGGTCGCGCGCGTTCGGCCATCGCCGTGATGTACGCGGCGAGCTGGTCCACCGGCCAGGACTCGCGGGCGAACAGGTCCAGGCGGATCGCGCGCACGCCGGCCCGGTCCAGCCGGTCGAGTTCGCCGTCGGAGGCGTCGTCCTCGATGCGCGCGACACCGCGGGCACGCGGTCCGATCCGTTCGAGTGTGTCGATCAGCAGCCGGTTGTCGGTGCCGTAGTAGGTCGGCTGGACGAGGACCATCCGCTCGATGCCGAGCCAGTCGGCCAGGTGAAGATATTGGTCGACGGTGGCCTCGGGGAACGTGTACAGCGGCTTCGGGATGCTCGGATATCCGGATTCGAACACGTGGAAGTGGGTGTCGCAGGTGCCGGGCGGCAGCGCGTAGCGGGCTGGGGTGTTGGTCTCGGCTGGGCGCATCGGCAGGGTCTGGGCGAATTCGGGGGTCATGGTTACTCCGTCTTCTCGCCGAAGGCGACGATGTACCGGTCGGCGCTTGCTTTCGCGCCCTGGTACAGGTGGGCACTGTCGGTACCGGTCATCACGAGGGGGCACACTCCGAGCGGGAACAGCGAGAGCAGGAGGTCCGGGTCGCCGATGCCGCCGATCATCAGCAGTTTGCCGTGTTCCCGGCAGGCCTCTGCCAGCGCGGCGACCGCCTCGTGTACGCGCGGATCGTTGTAGTCGCCGGGTATGCCGAGTTCCGCGGTGAAGTCGTTGGCGCCGAGCGCGAGCATGTCCACGCCGTCGACTGCGGCGATCTGCCGGGCGTTGGCGATTCCGGCGGGGGTCTCGATGAGGATCTTCACGATCGTGGTCCGGTCGAGCTCGCCGTTGAGATCCGCCGCCGGCGTCGGGCGCATGCCTGTCGCGGGGACCTGCGCGATCTGCGAGCGGCGTCCGCGCGGCGGGAAACGGCAGGCCGCCGCGATGTCGGCGGCCTGCTCGGCGGTCTCGACGCGCGGCGCGACGATGCCGTGGGCGCCGCCGTCGAGCAGGCGGCCGATGATCCCGTAGTCGCGTTCGGGAACGCGGACCAGCGCTGTGAGACCTAGTGCTCCGGCTGTGGTGCACAGCGCCGCGGCGGTGTCGATGGACATCGACGAGTGTTCCAGGTCCACGAGGACCGCGTGGTGGCCGGTCGAGCGTGCGATGTGCAGCACTTCTGGGGTGCGGCTGCCGCGGATGGCGAGCATCAGGGTCGGCCGACCGGCGCGGAGCCGGTCGAGGAACCCGGCGGCGGACTCGGCCCCGGGCTGCGGGCTCGTACTGGGGTGGTTGTGTTGCATCGCTGCTCCTAGAGGTCCGTGGGATAGTGGACGCCGGTGAGCCCGGGCACGAGAACGGCGGCCGGATGCCAGTCCGCCGCGGCGAGCGCCTCGACGGCGAGGTCGGTCACGGCGCTGGAGAGCAGCTGCCGCGGGTCCTCCATCACCATCCGAAGCCGGGTGACCAGCGCTCGCATGTCATCCGGCGAGCGCACCGCGGGCATCTCGCTGATCTCGGTGACCGCCGGGTCGTGCACGTCTGGGAAGTGCACGCCGGCGGGGGCATAGCGCGGGTAGCCGTCGAACATCAGGCCGCCGAGTTCCACAGTGACCCGGGTGGCGCACCAGATGCCGCGAAGTTGCTGCTCGAGTGCGACGACCTCGGTCAGGTCGCCGTTGGTCGGGGTGGTGAAGGTCGGGGCGTGGGGTGCCAGGTACATGCGTTCGAGGGGAAGCCGGCGTCCGGATGCGCCGAGGATCGTGGTGGCGACGCTGCTCGTGGTCCAGGTGACCCCGGCGGTCGCACGGCCCTGGCGTCCGGCGATCAGGACCATGGCGCGCTCCCAGTCGATGTCCTGCGCGCGCAGCCAGCGTCCGATTCGGAAGCTGATGTCCAGCCCCGCGAGGAAGAACGTGGCGACCATCACGTGGTTGACCGGCACTGGGAGCGGTGCGTCGCCGCCTCCTTCGAGATAGTCGGTGCGCAGAGTCTGCCAGTTGAGATAGTTCTCGTCGTCGAGGGCTCTGGTGAGGTAGCGTGCGGTGACCGCGCAGGTGTAGTCGATCATGTCGGCGATCTGCCGTTCCCGGCCGCCGAATGCCTCGACCGCGATCCGGTCGCGCCACAACTCCATGGTGTTTGCCGCGCGGGAGCTCTTGACCTCGGCCAGCAGCCGCTCGGCCTCGGTGCGCCACGAGGCGTCGCCGAGCGCGGAGCGCAGGTACACGAGGCTGGCCAGGGCGGGTCCGAGGTGGGAGACCGCGGTGATCTCTTTGAAGCCCCGTGGCGAGAGCCGGTAGCCCTCAACCTGCGGGGGCAGGCCGGAACCGGGATACAGCGCGAAGTCGGCGCCGGTTGCGACGAGAAGCGGGGTGTCGCGGGTGTCGGCTTCGTAGGCGCGGGCGAGCCGCCGGCCGATGCTCTCGGGGTCGGCGGTGTATGTGTTGAACAGGCGGAGGAGCTCGGGGTTCTCATAGATAGCCGTCATGGGGCTCCTCGAATCGGTAGATCACGGTGTCCGTGGCGAAGCGGACCTTCTCACTGAGCGCGTTGGAAACCGCGAGTAGCGGTCCCTTCTCGTCGCGGAGCAGTGCGACGTCTGTGCCGCCAAGGGTGGGGAAATGCTGAACGATGACGAACCGGCCGTCTTGCCAGCGGTAGAGCTGGGAGTTGAGAGCGGTGGTCGGGTCGGCGGGCGTGCCGCGGATGAAGTTGACCCGCAGCAGGTACAGCCCGGTATCGGTCTGCAGGACGGTGAGCTCGCGGGCGCCGGGCCAATCGAGGACCGTGTGCTCGGCGAACCGCTCCCCGTTCCAGCGCAGCAGGTACGAAGGACCGACGAGGCGGGCGACCACCAGGAAGCGGTCACCGTCGGATGCGAAGGTCGCGAATGCGCGGCCGTGCGACTCGGCGAGGTCCTGGTGCGCGGTGAACCGGTCGCCGTCCCAGCGGTACAGCCGCGAGGGTGCGGCGTGGTCGGCGTGCGCGAGGAAGTAGGTTCCGCCGGCCTCGAACGCGTGCCAGTTGTACGCCCACTGCGAAGCGATGTCCTGGAACGGTTCGAAGCGCTCGCCGCTCCACTCGTAGATCCGCGACGGCTGGTTGGCCTCGGCGGTCGACGGGAGCGAGACGCCCTGGGCGAGGGCGAGGAAGTGCCGCTGTCCGATCGTGAAGTGCCGCCATTGTTTGGCCGCGAAGGTGCGGAAGCGCTGGAAGGGCTCGAAATCGCGTCCCTTCCACTCGAAGACCGTGCTATCGGTATCGAAGCGGTACGGTCCGGCCCCGCTTCTGATGCTGGCGGTTGCCAGGAACGCACGATCGCCGATGCGGAAGAACTCCGCGTCCTCTCCCCCGGGCACCGGAATGCTCCGCCACGGTTCACAGCCCTCGGCGGTGCGGCGAAGCAGGAGGAGATCCGTGTCGCTGTCGCCCCCGTTCATGTCGGCGCCGGATCCGGGAATGTCGTACGCCAGCTGGGGGACGGCGAGCAGGGATTGGCCGGCGAGGTCGAAGGGTTCGACGGCGCGGGCGCCTGAGGTCGGGATACGGCACCACTCGGTCAGATAGGCGTCCGTGTACCGGCCGGAGTTTTCATGGGAGTTCATTGACCGGTCGCCTCCTCTACGACCTCGGGGGCTCCGTCCGGGCGGCGGGCGGAGCCGAAGAACACGTCCATCAGGTCGGGTGTGTCGCGAATCTGCGCGGCGGTTCCGGTCATCACGACGCGGCCCGCGCTCATCACGGTGGCGTTGTCGGCGAGTTCCAGCCCGAACCGGACGTTCTGCTCCACCATCAGGATCGTGGCGCCGGTGCCGCGCATGGCGTGCACGCTCTGCCGGATCACCTCGAGGCCGGCCGGGTCGAGGCCGAGTGTCGGCTCGTCGAGCAGCACGACCTTGGGCTCGAGCATGAGGGCGCGGGCGAACTCCACCGTACGGCGCTGTCCGCCGGAGAGCGCGCCGGCCGGAGCGTCCGGCCGGTCGCGCAGCAGCGGGAACCGCTCGGCGAGGCTCTGGTACAGATGGTCGAGATCCTTTCGGCGGCGCCGGTGGATGTAGGCGCCCATCAGTACGTTCTGGCGCACGGTGAGCTTGCTGAACAAGCCGTGGCGCTGGGGCACCTGCACGATCCCGGCGCCGAGGATCGCTGCTGGACGTGCGCCGCCGAGATCGAGACCGTCGATGTGGATCGAGCCACGGTTGGGTCGGAGCAGGCCGCTGATGGTCTTCAGGACGGTCGACTTGCCGGCGCCGTTGGGTCCGACGATGCAGTTGACCGAGCCCTGCTCGACGAGCAGATCGACGCCGCGGAGGATGTCCAGACCGCCGTAGCCGGCCCACAGCCCTTTGATATTGATCATGTTTCGCTCCCGGTGGGCTGCGAGACGACGGTGTCACCGAGGTAGGCGTCGACGACCGCGGGGTCGGCACTGATCTCGGCGACCGACCCGTGCGCGATGACCCCGCCCTGCGCCATCACGTACACGTCCTGGCAGAGGTCTGAGATGAATTCGAAATCGTGTTCCACGACGAGGACGCCCGTGCCGAGCGGTGGCAGGGCGCGCACCATGGCGGCGAGGCGTGCGCACAGTGCCGGGCTGATACCCGCGGCCGGCTCGTCGAGCATGACAAGCGCCGGGTCCAGCCAGAGGACCTGTGCGAGCTCGACGAGTTTGCGCTGGCCGTAGCTCAGGGCTGCCGGGCTCTCGTGGGCGTATGCGGCGAGTCCCAGTTCGTCAAGGACCGCACAAGCACGTTCGTGCTCTGCCATGCTCGTGCGGCGGGCCCAGAGCCGGGCGAGCGAGAAGGCGCGTTCGCCGATGACGATGTTCTCGAGCACCGTCATACTCGGAAACAGCCGCGGCAGTTGATAGGTGCGCGCCAGTCCCGCGTGCGCACGGCTCGCGCGCCCGGCTCGCTCGAGCTTGCGCCCGGCCAGTGTGACAGCGCCCTCACGGGTGGCCACGGTGCCGTCGATGAGGTTGAACAGTGTCGTCTTTCCGGATCCGTTGGGCCCGATGAGCCCGGTGATCCGGCCGCGCCCCACGCTGAGGTCGACACCGTCGACCGCGCGCAGGCCGCCGAACGACTTTCCGAGGCCGCGTGCCACGAGCACGTCGGCAGCCCCGGTCGGATGCGTGCGGTCCCGGGCGGCGGTCTCCGCCGGTTCGGCGACGGGAGGCTCGACGCCTTCTGTTACCCGGGCGGGCCCGGCCGGGTGCCGCAGACGTCCGGTGATCGCCGGGAGGACACCGCGCGGCAGGAAGAGCGCCACGGCGCCGAGCAGGCCGCCGAACAGCAGTAGTCTGATCGGCCCGGCGTCTGCGCCGCCGAGGTTCGTGCTGGTGAAGTTGCTGATCGGCGCGATGATGAACGCGCCGAGCACCGGGCCCCACAGCGTGCCGCGGCCGCCGAGCAGCGCGCACAGCACGATCAGCATGCTGGTGACGATGTCGAACACCGCCGCGCTGTTGAGAAACGACGTGTAATAGGCGTAAATGCCGCCTGCGACGCCGAGGAACAGCCCGCCGAGTACGAATGCGATCATCTTGTACAGCGCGACCCGAAGGCCCAGCCCTGCCGCCTTGTCCTCGTCGTCGCGGATCGCGAACAGGCCGAGGCCGAGCTTGCTGCGCCGCACCCACCACGATGCCGCGACGGTCGCGATCAACAGCGCCAGCAGCGGGTAGTAGAACGGCCAGTCCTGGTAGGCCAGGCTCCAGGTCGGTACCGGCATCGCGAGGCCCTGGCTGCCGCCGGTCAGGCCGGACCACGCCGTCGTGACGATCTCGAGCAGTTGCAGGGCGGCGAAGGTGACGATCACGAAGTACATCCCGCGCGTGCGGCGGGTGACGAGACTCAGCAGCGCGGCGGCCAGGGCGCAGACGAGCCCGCCTGCCAGGCAGCCGATGAACGGCGAGAGGCTCCACTTCTCGGCGAGGATTCCGGTCGTGTATCCGCCGAGGCCGATGAACGCGCTGTTGCCCAGCGAGATGTACCCGGCGTACCCGCCCATGATGTTCCAGCCGCTCGCCCCGATGGCGAGCAGGAACGTCATGATCAGCATGTTCTGGTAGTAGAGGTTCGCCGAGACCATGGGCACCGCGACCAGCGCGAGGACGGCCGTGGGAATCCACACCCGCCGCGTGAACGCGGCGAGGCGGCCGTCGCCGCGGGCTGCGGCGGCGCGCGGTGCCGGGTTCGGTGGGGACGTCATGAAGGAAGTCGTCGAGGTCATGAGGCGGCGTCCTGTCGGGTGGCGCGGGTGAGCAGCCCCTGTGGGCGAAGGGTCAGCACGAGCAGGATCAGTACGGTCGGCACCGCGGCCGACCAGCGTACGGAGATGTATGTCGTGGTCAGGGACTCGGCGAGGCCGAGCAGCAGCCCCGCCGCGAAGGCTCCGGGCATGCTTCCGAGGCCGCCGAGGATCACCACGCTGAGCGTGATCCCGAGCCACGCGTCCTGGGTGTCCGGGGTGAACTGGTAGAGGAAGCTCAGGGCTGCGCCGCCGAACGCCGTGGAGCCCGCGGCGATCGCGAAGACCTGAGCGCCCACGCGCGAGGGTTCGATGCCGATCAGGCGGGCGCCTTCAGGGTTCTGCGAGGCCGCTGTGATCGCGTGTCCGAGCCAGGTCCGCTTGACGATCAGCTGCAGCGCGATGGTCACCGCGGCCGCGAGCAGGAAGGCGTAGAGCTGAGCGCGGGGGATGACCAGCGAGGAGATGTGGAATGCCTGGTTGAAGTACGAGGGGGTCGTCCCCACCTCGTTCGGCCCCCATGCGAGGGCCAGCAGTGCCTCGGCGACCATAGCCAGCGCGAAGGTCGCGACGATGGTCAGGCCGGGGTCGATCCGCTCGAGCCTGGCGATGACCAGCTTGTAGCAGACCAGCCCGAGCAAGCCCATCGGGACCATGACGATGAGGGCGGCCACGATCGGGTCGATCCCGAAGTGCTGCCAGAGTGCGTAGCACAGGTAGCTCGAGGCGATCAGGAACGCGCCTTGGGCCATGTTCACGACTTTCATGACACCGAAGGCGAGGGTGAGACCGGTGGACATGAGCGCGTACACACCGCCGACGAGCGCGCCGAATATCAGTGCTTGGAGGAGCTCTGTCATCAGCTGCTCCACGCCGGCTTCGGGAAGATGACGTTCTTCGTTGTCGCGGCCGTCTGCGGGTCGACCACCTGCAGGGTGTCGTACTGCCATTGCGCGAGCATCAGCGAGCCCTGCGGGTCGCCGGTCGAGTCCCACGTCAGCGGGCCGACGATCGTGCTGACCGAGTGCGCGTGGAGCCACGCGGCCAGGGCCTTCTGGTCGAGGTTGCCGACGGAGTCGACTGCGGTCTGCAGGACTTGGCCTGCGGTGTACGAGTTGGCGGCGTCCTCGGTCGGGGCGGTGCCGAACATCTTCGTGTAGGCGGCGACGAATGCGGCGTTGCCCGGGTATTTCGCGGTCGCGCTCCAGGCCTCGGCGGTGAAGATGCCGTTCGTGTTCGACGCGCCGATGGCGCTCGGATAGGTCGCGTCGGTCGGCGAGTTGGTTTGGAAGAGGATCTTCGGGCTGTAGTTCAGTTTCTCGAGCGACCTGGCGAACTGGGCCCCGTCGTCGGTGACCGAGCCCTGGATGATCATCTGGGGCTGGGCGTGCACGACGGCGGCGGCTATCGAGTCGAAGTTGGAGGTGGTCGGGTCGTAGGTCTGGTCGTAGACGGTCTTGACCCCCATGGCCTGCAGCTTGGAGACGAAGACCGAGATCGCCGGTGAGGCGCTCGGGTCGTCCTGGGTCAGATACGCCGCCGTCGTCGGGCGCTTGCTCGCCGGCATCGAGGAGAACCAGGAGAGGAACTGGTCCGGGAGACTGGTCGTGGTGCCCGGCTGGGCGAAGAAGAGATCGGTGAACCCTCGCTGGAACAGCGAGGCGTCGCCGCCCGAGGGCTCGACGTAGAGCATCTGGTTGCGTGCGGCGACGGCCGAGGCCGGGGCGTTGAGCAGCGACGAGAAGGTGCCGAGCAGGAGATTCACGTGGTCCTGGCTGATCAGCCGGGTGTAGTCGGTGGTCGTCTGGTTCGGGTCCATGCCGTCGTCGAGCACGTCCAGTTTCACCTGACGGCCCAGCAGCCCGCCCGCCGCGTTGACCTGCGACGCCCACAGCTCATAACCCTGATATCCGGCCTTGGCCACATCGGCGGCGGAGCCGGTGAGCGGCAGCGACATCCCGATGGTGATCGGCCCCGAGGCCGATGAACTCGTGGATGCCGGGGCGCATCCGGCCAGCGCGCACAGCCCGGCCGCCAGGGCCGTGACGGTCGCGAACGGGGCGAGCGCGCGCGACGTGGCGCCGCGGCCTGTTCTCGGCCGGCTCGACGGTGTGCGGAAGAATCTCATTCCCAGCTCCTTGGATGACTTCGTCGTCGTCGGTGGTGCTCTTGACGAGTACAGCCCGGCGGGGATTCCGAAACAAGTAAGTCGGCGTTACCATCATGCCCAGTGAGCGTTAGGAGATTTGACGCATGATCGACGTCAGGAAGTTGATCGTTCTGCGCACGATCGTGTCCGAAGGGTCGATCGCGGCGGCCGGCCGCGCGCTCAACTACACCCGGTCCGCGATCTCCCAGCAGCTTTCCGCGCTGGAGGCCGACGCGGGGACGCCGCTGGTCAATCGCTTCGGCAACCGGATCACCCTGACCCCGACCGGCGTGGCGCTGGTCGAGCACGCCGAACGGATCCTGGTGGAGCTGCGCGCCGCAGAGACCATGCTCGCCGGCGACGGCGCGGTGACCGGCCTCCTGCGTGTGGGCGTGCCCTTCCACGAAGGGCCGAGGATCATGAGCCGGGCGCTGACCGAGACGCGCCACCGCTTTCCCGACCTCGAGATCCGCCTGGTCGCGGTCACCGACGAGGATGCCGCCGAACTCGTGCGCCGCGATCAGATCGACTTGGCGATCATCTCGCGCTACGGCGCGGCGCACCCGCGTGTGGCACCCGCACTCGGCCTGCGTGAATGGGTGCTCGGCCACGACCCGCTGCGTCTGTGCGTCCCGGCCGACCATCCGCTCGGCGCGAAGCGGACATGCGCCATGCCCGATCTGCGCGATGAGGCGTGGATCATGTGCGCGGGCACGGTGTTCGGACGGCTCACGGCGAGCCTGTGCACCACAGCAGGCTTCGAACCGAGACTCGCCGCCACCGTCAACGATCTCGGCACCGCGACGGGGCTGGTCGCCATCGGCTGGGGTATCACCATCGCCCCGCTCCTGACGCCCGTGGCCGACGAGACGAGTATCGCCAGGCTGACGATCGACGGCGTCGAGACCGTCCGCCACAACATCCTCATCGCCCGCGATGGCGAGCAGTTCTCCCCTCCCATCGCGGCCGCCGTCTCCGCCGTACGCGCCATAGGCACCAGCCTGCCGGATGCCTCGGCCGTGGCCGCAGCCGGATGACCGGCCCGTCGAACGCGGAATCCGTCAGTGCGGGAACGCCAAGGCGCCGGCCAACAGGACCGCGCCGATCAGCGCGGACCGGACTGACGGGCGAGCGCGGCAGCGGACGACGGCGAGCCGCGAAAGGGGAGGCCGTGACCTGGCAGGAGAATCTCCGCGTCGAGCAACTCCAGCTTGGCCAGAGTTTCCATGGCGCTTCGGCTGTCGTGGGTGAAGGCACGCGAGACGATGCCGGGACCCGTGCGCCCGGTGATGCCGTCGTGCGTCACCAGTGCATCGCCGGTGAACAGCAGTCCGCGATCGGCGAACAGGTATCCGACGCTGCCCGGCGTGTGGCCCGGCAGGGCGATTGCCAGCGGAGCTCCGGGCACCTCAACGAGACGGCGTTCGCCCGCGTCGCCGAGGCTGAAGGCCCTCGCGTCGCCGACGGGCGTGCCTCCGAAGCCGCCGAGGCGCGCGATGTGGACGATGGTGCCGAGGGCGGCGGGGCGGCGCAGTAGGTATGGAGGAAGCCGGCGCTCAGGCTTCGACTCCCGCATTGCCGCGCGTGGGCCGCCGAGGAGCGCGGCGAGGTCGTGCTGCTGGATCCAGATCTCGGCGCCGGCGCTCTCGGCGGCGGCCGCGCTGCCGGTGTGATCGGGATGCGCGTGCGTGAGAAGTACGGCTGTGATGTCGCCGAGTGATCGACCGGTGCTGCCGAGATGAGCCTCCAGCTGGGTCACGTGTCCGGGCAGCCCGGAGTCGACGAGCACGACGCCGTCGGGGCTCTCGACGAGATAGTAGTTGACGGTCGCATCGCCGAGCCGGACGACGCCCGGTGCGGGTTGATCGAGCTCGCTCGTGTGCGCGGTCATGCGGTCCTCCTGCTGTGAGACGTCGGCCGGCGCTCCGCCATGGGCCATATCGGATACAGTGGACTGTAACAAAAATGGAGAGCTGGAGACATGCCTTCACCCAGGCCCTACGATGCGCGCGGGCGCCGCGAGTCCGCCGCGCGGAACCGCGCCTCCGTGCTCGCGGCCTGCCGTGAACTGCTCGATCGCGACGGCTTTCACAAGATGACCGTACGGGCGGTGGCCGAGCGCTCGGGCGTTTCCCCGGAGACGGTCTACAAGAGCTTCGGCGGAAAGGCGGGCCTGGCCAAGAGCCTGTGGGACGTGACCCTCGCCGGAGACGACGAGCCAGTGGCCGTCGCCGAGCGGCCGGAGCTGCAGCGCGTGTGGTCGACCGTCGACAAGATGGAGAAGCTGTACCTGTACGCCGCTTTTGTCCGCGGAGTCAACCAGCGCGTCGCGACCCTCTTCGCCCAACTTCTCGAGGCGGGTCCCGAGGTCGCTCAGGTGCTCGGCGCCACCGAGCAAGAGCGGCTCGTCGGCGTCCGCGCGTTCGTCGGCCACCTCGGCGAAGCGAACCTACTCGCCCCCGGCCGCGACGCATCGACGGCCGCGGACGCATGCTGGGCGTTGACCGGTCCGAAGGTGTACATCGATCTGACCGGCACGCGCGCATGGGCCGCCAGCCGTTACCAGCAGTGGCTAGCCGGCATTCTCGCCGCGACCTTTTTCTGAGGCGAGCAGGCCCGTGGCAAGCAGCCTGCTCAGCCGACCGATCACCTCGGCGTCTCCGACACGGCCGGACTGCTCGGTGAGCCACGTGTAGCAGAAGTACTCCAGCATGCACACGATGGCCAGCGCCAGCCCGTGCGCCTCCGATCGGTCGGCGCCGTCAGCCTCGGCGCCGCGCAGATGATGCTCCCACATGGCAACCTGGTGATCGCGCAGCTCGGCGTGCAGCCGCCGGAAGGCGTCGTTGAGCATGGACGCCTGGAATAGGCCCACCATCTCCGGCAGATGCTCCCGGTAGGTCTGCCAGTACGCGGCCACGTGATGGCGGATGTCGTCCTCGGAGCGCAGAGCGTGCTGGTGACCGACCTGCTCCACCACGCGCGAACGCAGTTCCGCCCGGAAGTCGTCGACCAGCGAACGCAGCAGGGCGTCCTTGTCGTCGAAGTAGCGATAGAACGAGCCGACCGCCTTGCCTGCCTCGGTCGCGATGTCCGTGATCCGCATCTCCGCGTACCCCTTGCGGGTGAGCAGCCGGCGGGCGGCGTCCTTCCACTCCGACTCGGTGCGCTTCGCCTTCGCACGGACAGCCACGTTAGACCCCTGTCTTCTAGCCCCGCTCGGACGCCGACCTCCAACCGCCGTTCCGCCGACAAAGCCGGAGCACCTGCCCAGGCTACCGGCCTCGACGGCCCACAGCCGCGGCCGGTCGGCCGAGGACGCGGCTCCCGCCGAATAACTGACGATGAATTCACTTTCATGTTACGATCGGAGCCATAAGCTGTCATCGGAGCCAGCTCGCCGCAACGGTCCGACGCCACGTTGTGCGTCATCCCCGATTCCCGAAGCGCCCGTATGTACATCTGCGGGCTGCTGTCGCCGGTGACAAGGCACACCGCACGCGCGCCGATGTCGCGCGGAAGGGAGTTCGCTGTGGGATCCCCCATCAGCCCCGGAACAACGTCGCCGCAGGAGTCGACCCTGCCTCCCGCGGAAGGCATGGCCGGGCCGGTGCCATTTCGGATCGCGGACACGGTCGCACCCGCGGCCATCGGGTCCAGCACGCTTCTCAATCCCGGCACCGAACCGCAGATGAGCGCCGGAAACGTTCCGCTGCGCGCGACTGAGGGGATCGTCTTCGCGACGCGACCGCTCGGTGATGGCTCGGTTCTCGACCTGAGGCTCGATCTGGTGAGACCGGACAGCGACGAACCGCTGCCCTTGGTGGTGTACGTGCCCGGAGGCGCGTTCCTCATGTCCCCCAGGGACAGTGCCGCCGAACTTCGGCGATTCGTGGCCGAGAACGGATTCGTCGTGGCGAGCATCGAGTACCGCACCAGCCTGCAGGGCGCCACCTACGTCGCGGGCGTCGAAGACGTTCGCGCCGCTGTCCGATACCTGCGCGCGCACGCCGACCAGCACTTCATCGACCCGGCGAGAGTGGGCGTGTGGGGAGAGTCGGCGGGCGGGTACCTGGCTGCGATGGCCGGCGCCACCAACGGAGACAGCGAGTTCGCCGACTCTGAAGCATCGCAGATCAGCGGCGACGTCCAGGCGGTCGTCGATAAGTTCGGCGGCGCCAACCTGGCCCGCATCGCCGCCGACTTCGACGCGGTGACCCAGGAGTTCTTCGCCGGACCGGACAACAGCATCGCCTGGTACATCTTCGGCCAGGGCTCCGGAAAGAGGTTCGCCGAGCACCCGGAGCAGACTCGTCACGCGGACCCGGCGACGCATATCTCGCCGCTCACCCCGCCCTTCCTGCTGTTCCACGGCACGGATGACCACCTTGTCTCGCCGAGTCAGACGCACGAGTTGCACGAGGCGCTGCGGGCGGCCGGGATCGAGAGCACGCGCTATCTGCTCGACGGAGCGCGCCATGGCGACCTCGGGTTCCTCGGCGATGTCGAGTCCGGGCTGCCGTGGACGACCCAGGAGGTCATGGGTTTGATCGTCGAGTTCCTCGACAAGCACCTGCGTGGCTGACCGACGGGGAGCGCCGCCCGTCACAACCGGTTGGGAGCGGAATGGCCATCGCTGAGGTAGAGGACTGGTTCGCGCTCTATCTAGACGAATTCGCCCGCCTAGGGCGCGGTGACGTCGCCGATGAGCGGCGCATCCTCGCCTACTACGGCGTACCGCTGGTGTTCAGCACCGCGGACGGCTCGAAGGTCTTGACGGACGAGGGCGAGGTCCTGGCCGCGGCGCACCGACAGGTCGCCGGGCTCAGGGCCGCGGACTATGCCCGGACCGAGGAGCTCTCGACCACGACCGTGGCGCTGAACGGATCATGCACGCTGCGTTCAAGCCGTTTCGTCCGGTACGCGCGTAGCGGGGCGGAGATCGCGCGCGTCGCCGCGACCTATCTGATCACCGCTCAACCTGGCGGTTTGCGTATCACCGCGCTGGTCGTCCACGACACAGAGTGAGTGCACGCGCCGTAGACGCCTGTGGTCCTGAGTATGGAGCCAACTCCATGCTCAGGACCACAGGCGTCTACGGCGGCGTGATCAGGCCTTCTCGCGCCGAACGACGGCCGGCCGCACTGCCATCGCATAGCAGAAGAAGAAGCCCTTGTTGACCGCGCCCTGGTACCCGATCGCGGTGATCACGTACCAGGCCTTGGCGGGGTGGTCCGCGTACTCGGTGCCGCACCAGTAGTGCTCGGGCTTCAGATTGCGGAACGGGCCGTACAGCGCGCCCGCCAAGCCGAAGGACTCGGCGAAGTCGAAGTCCTGGTCGCCGGTCGGCGGAGGCGGCAACTGCGCGAGCGAGCCGTCCGCCGCCTGCAGACCCTTCTTGCCCAGCGACTTGTAATACAGGTGGGCCCACTCGCTGTTGTTGTCGTTGTTGTAGCCCGCGTTCGTGGTTCCGTCGAATCCGTAGACGTACGGGCCGTCCGTGGTCCGGGGCAGGCGCCAGTTCCCGCCCCATTCGATCGAGACTCCCGGATCGAGGTGGTAGGTCAGCTCGCCGGGTGCGGAAAGGCTTGCGGCCCAGGCGGTCTGGGTGGGCCAGTCGCCGAAGTCGGAGGTGTAGTCCAGCCAGACCAACTGCTGGCCCTCGTCGTAGATGAGCTGGTATTCCCGCCCCCGGTAGGTCGCCATGCCGACCGGCGTGAGCGAGGCGCTGGTGACCGTGGCAGGCCGCACCGCGATCGCCCTGTTGAACGGCCAGTCCTTGGAGTACTCGCCCTGATAGCCCATCTGCGTGCCGAAGAACCAGCCGGAGGAGGGGTAGTCGGGGTACTCTTCGGACCAGTAGAAGTCAGCCAGCAGGTTCTTGAACGGGCCGGTGTTCTTCAGGCCGTTCCCCGGCTGCGGGGAGCTCCCATCCGTGCTCTGGTATCCGAGGTTGCCGAGGCTCCCGTAGTAGAGGTGCCCCAGCTCGCTGTCCGCGTCGTTGAAGCCGGCGGTGTTGTCGCCGTCGAATCCGTACTCGTATCGGCGATGCCCGGTCACCGGCAGCCGCCACTTGCCGTGCCACTGGACATCGATGCCCGGTTCGAGGTTGTACACCAGGGCGCCCGGGGTGTTGAAGGCCGCGGCCCAGTCCGCGCTCTGGTCCCACGACAGCCAGTCGCTGGAGCAGTCCAGCCAGACCAGGCCCGCGTCCACCTCGTGGATCAGTCGATATTCCGTCCCGTCATGCACCGCGGTGCCCACGACCACGAGGTTCGCGTTCTGGATGTCCGGCGTGGCGACGCTGGCCGTTTCGGTCATCTTCGTCTTCCTTCTTCTGGTAAGCGTGCTGATTTCAGCAGGGCTGGCTCGCCCGGAACCACGAGTGGTCGAAGACGAGGTGACGGTTCGCGGCCTGAAGCCGCGAGATGGAGCAGTTCGGCATCGGTTCCGGTCCCTGGAAGCCGGCTGCGCGGTTCGGCATCATCGACGGCCGTTGTCGTATCCGTCTTCTTGTGCGCGATGCGAACCCGTTTCGGTGATCCCGGCTCAAAGCCCCAGGCCGGGATAGCGTGTTATCAAATAGTGGAGACGACATCCGCGTACTCGAGCCGCGGCAGACGCGGGAAAGCCGGATCCCCGCTCGCGATGCCGAGGTTGACGACCGCGAGAACCGTGCGGTCACCGTCGGGGAAGAACTCCTTGTCGATACCGTCGGCGTCGTACCCGGTCATGGGCCCGGCTGCAAGCCCGGCCGCGCGAATCCCGATGATGAAGTATCCGACCTGAAGCGCCGCATTGAACGACGCGGACGCCTCCCGGTCCGTCCGCGAGCCGAACAACACCTCCTTCGCCTCGGGCATGTGTGGCACCAGCCGCGGCAGCTCTTCGTGGAACTCGAAGTCCGCGGCCAGGATCGCGGTCAGCGGCGCCGCCGACGTCTTGGCCTTGTTGTTCTCCATCATGTGCGCCACCAGCCGCCGGCGCGAGGCGCGCGTGCGCACCAGCACGACGCGCAACGGCGATTGGTTGAACGACGTGGGGGCGTACTTGACCAGCTCGTAGATCGCCTGCACGGTGCTGTCCGGCACGGGCTCGTCGACGAAGGTGCTGAAGGTGCGCGCGCTCCTGAACAGCAGATCCTGCGCCTCCGCGCTCAGGACGAGGGGCGAAGTGGACGGGGACACGGATGCCTCGCTTTGTAGGTCGCGTCGACAGCGGTCCGCGCTCGCGCCAGCCGCATCCTCGGGCGATCTGAAGCTAGTGAACGATTGGTTATTAGGAGCGTAGCGCACCGGCACCCTAATGACCATATGGATACTAACGAGCTCCGGCACCCCGTCGCCGGCGCTCCCCCCGACGCTGTTGACCACCCGTACACTCGAGGGCATGGACAGTCCCGCCGCAGTCACCGCGACCCCAGCTCGCAAGCGCGTCCGAAATCCCGAGGCGCACCGAGCCGCGATCCTGCAGGCCGCGCAGACAGTGTTCGCGGAGCGGGGTTACGCACGCGCGACGATCCGCGAGATCGCGCGCCAGGCAGGAGTGACACACGGGCTGGTGATGCGGCACTTCGACTCGAAGGAGAACCTCTTCATCGCCGCGGTGCCCGGCGCACGGGACGTCGACCAGCTGGTGCAGGGTGATCCCGGGAGTCTGCCCGAAAGGATCGCGCACGGCTTCGTGTCCCGGATGGAGCACGCCGGCGGAAACGACCCCTTCGTCGCCCTCATCCGCAGCGCCGCCTCCAACGAAGAGGCAGCCATCAGGCTCTATATGGCAATGCACGAGCGAAGTACATCCGGCTACCTGAAGGCCGTCACCGCCCCCGACGCCGAGGTACGTATCGAGATGCTGGCCGCCGAGCTCATCGGCATCACGTTCAACCGCTACGTGATCGGGAAGGGGCCGCTCATGGACCTGACTCCCGACCAGCTCGCCGACCATCTCAGCCGGGTGATCCGGGCGATCCTCTATTCGTGATGTCCCGACGTGGCGCGGCATCCGGCGGGGAATCCGAGCGACGCGCTCGATGACGTGATGTCAGGCCTCGCCGGGACCGCCGCGACGCAGCAGCACCGCGACGACCACGCCGGCGACGAGACCCAGAAGGATCGCCCCGCCTCCCCAGGCCGGCGTGGTGCGCCAGTGCAGCACGTCCGTGTCGCCGGAGGCGGCACCCGGACCCGCCAGTGCGAATACGGCGCCCGTCACCGCAAGGACAGCTGGATATTCGAACCCTCCGTCCTTGCCCCACAGGCCGTTGCGTGCGGTCGCCACACATGCCACCACCATGACGCCGATCATGGCGGCGCCACCGAGTGGGGTGGCGAAGCCGAACAGCAGCAGCACGCCGGCGAGGATCTGTGTCGATCCCGCCGACACGGCGCTGAGAGTGCCGAAGCGGAAGCCGAGAGCGGCGAAGTTGCGCGCCTCCTGCTTGAGCCCAGCACCGCCGAACAGGGGCGTGACCTTCGCGAGGCCGTGACAGACCGTGAGCCCGCCGACGATCACTCGGAGCAGCAGCAGCGCAGCCGACGTGGTCCAGGTGTCGTGCATGGGATTTCCTGATCTCCTTGCTGGGCCACGGTGGGCCCGTCTGATCGCCACGTCGAGCGGAGAAAGCAGCCGGTGACGAGGCCGGGCCGATCGCCGCAGCCTCGCGGAGCCGCTATTGACCGAGCGGACATTAAGAGGGACGATAGCGCACAACCGCGCCGGGCCCCATCCCGGAAGGACACGTCCCGCGCGGGCCGCAGCGCGATCATCCCGAGCAGCCTCGCCGGATCTCCGGGTCCGAGGCGCGGGCCACTGGAGGCGTCAACGTTGACCCGACACGATTCAGACCCGCTCGGCACGCGGGACTCGTACTGGCCCCGCGACGAATCAGCGCCCGTCCTCGAGACCACCATCGGCGGCGCCGTGCGCGCGGCGGCGGACCGGTGGGGACCCCGAGCCGCGCTCGTGGAAGCGATCGCCGCGGCGCCCGGCAGGCGCTGGTCGTTCGAAGACCTCGTGACGGGATCGGAGACAGTGGCCCGGGCTTTGCTGACGCGATTCACGCCGGGCGAGCACATCGCCGTCTGGTCGCCGAACCGCCCGGAGTGGATCCTGCTGGAGTTCGGCGCCGCCATGGCGGGCCTCACCCTTGTGACGGTAAGCCCGGCCTACCAGGAAGCCGAGCTGTGCTACGTGCTCCAACAGTCCCGGAGCCGCGGCATCATCTACGAGCCTGAGCACCGTTCACGCTCGTTGGCCGCGGTGATCGCCTCGGTCGCCCGGAAGCTGCCGCACCTGCGTGAGGCGATCTCCTGGGCCGACTGGGACGTCTTTCTCGCCGGCGCGGGAACTGACGGAATCCTGCCCTCGGTTCAACCGGGGGATGTCGCACAGATCCAATACACCTCGGGTACCACGGGCTTCCCGAAGGGAGCTCTCCTCACCCACCGCGGTTTGACGAACAACGGCCGCCTGTTCGCCGAGGCGTTGCGAGCCGACGCCCGCGACGTGTGGGTGAATCCGATGCCGCTGTTCCACACGGCAGGGTGCTCGCTGTGCACACTCGGCGCCCTGCAGACCGGTGGCACTCAGGTTCTCCCCCGCGCCTTCGACGCCGAGGAAATGCTCGACCTCTTCGAATCGCAACGCGGCACATTGCTCCTGAGCGTCCCGACGATGCTCATCAGGATGCTCGAGGCGCAAGCCCGCCGCGCACGGAACGTGGGCTCATGGCGACTGGCCGCCTTGGGCGGAGCCCCGGTACCGCCGGAGCTGGTCGATCGCGCCGAGTCCGAGCTTGGTCTGCGCGTCGCCATCGGATTCGGCCAGACCGAGGCGTCGCCTTACATCACACACACGCGTCCCGACGATCCGCCGCCACAGCGATTCGCCACCGTCGGAAGGCCTCTACCGCAGGCCGAGGTGCGCATCGCGGACGGGTCCGGCAGCACGGTGCCGATCGGCCATACCGGCGAGATCCTCGTCCGCGGATACCTCGTGATGCGCGGATACTTCGACGCTCCCGAGGCGACGGCCGACGCTCTCGACTCCGAGGGCTGGCTGCACACCGGCGACCTCGGCGCGATGGACGCAGATGGCTACATCAGCATGCGCGGGCGCATCAAAGACATGATCATCCGCGGCGGCGAGAACATATACCCCCGCGAGATCGAGGATGTCTTGTTCACGCATCCCGCGGTCCGCGACGTGAGCGTGGTGGGGCTCCCGGACGCCGAATGGGGCGAGATCGTCGCGGCATTCATCCGGCTCGGTGACGGCGTCGACAGCGATGCCGACGACCTTGAGAAGTTCTGCTGCGAGCGGCTTGCCCGGTACAAGGTGCCCCGCGTCTGGGAGTTCGTCGACGCGTTCCCGCAGACCCCGTCAGGGAAGATCCAGAAGTTCGCCCTGCGAGAACAGTACATGAATACCCATGAGATATGAACGAGCCCCGTCCTACCACGACCGCGCGGCGCGGCAAGCGCGCATTCGACTCGGGGTGCGTGAGGCCTGCCCGCTATCAGAGCCGAGGACTGACTATGAGCACATTGAAGGGCAAGACGCTGTTCATGACCGGCGGGAGCCGCGGCATCGGACGGGCGATCGCCTTGCGCGCTGCGGCAGACGGGGCGAACATCGCCATCGCGGCCAAGACCTCGGCCCCGCATCCGAAGCTTCCGGGGACCATCCGCTCCGTCGCCCGCGATATCGAGGCCGCAGGCGGTAGAGCGTTGGCGCTCGAGGTCGACATCCGCGACGACGAGCGACTCGGCCAGGCCGTGCACGAGGCCGTGGACACCTTCGGTGGCATCGACATTCTCGTCAACAACGCGAGCGCCATCTACCTGGCCGGCACGGCCGAGACGCCTATGAAGCGCTTCGATCTCATGCACGCCGTCAATACGCGCGGTACCTTCGCCGCATCACAGGCTTGCCTGCCCTACCTCCGGCGGGCCGCCAACCCGCACATCCTCACCCTCTCGCCACCGCTTGACATGAACCCACACTGGTTTGCCGACCATTGCGCCTACATCATGTCCAAGTTCGGGATGAGCATGTGCGTCCTCGGTATGGCCGAAGAGTTTCGAGAGCACGGTATTGCCGTCAACGCGCTCTGGCCTCGCTGCATGGTCCACACGGCGGCGAGCGGCCAGATCGGAATCGAGCCGGAGCAGTGCCGGACGGTCGAGATCATGGCCGACGCCGCGCATGCCGTCCTCGTCCAGGACAGCAGGCAGCTCACAGGCAGGTTCCTGTTTGACGACGAGGTCCTCGCCGCCCGGGGCATCGCCGACTTCGGCGGCTACCAGGTCGTGCCCGGCGCCGAACTCACCCCGGACCTCTTCAGCTTCTGAGCCGCCGCACAGACCGCTCGCCGCAGATCCGAAAACGAGATAGCGGGCGGGCCGCGGCCGACCGGTGACGCAACCGAGCGTCCAGGCCCGCACGCCCTCAACCACCTCTCTTCGAAGCCGACTCAACCGGCGTCGGACCAGCATCGACGCCAGACTCGGGAATGACTCGTCCGGGGCAGGTCAGTCTCAGAACGCCCATCACAATTCCTTACGCCACAGGTCTTTAACCGTAACGCTCGACTGCTTGTCCGGGCTTTTCCTTGTTGCTGTACTCATCACAAGCCCATCGGCGCTGAAGGCTCTGGAACAGCACAGAGAAAGCGCTCGATCGGCCTCGACAGGACCGTTCGAAACTCGACCGTGACTGGCTCGAGCTGTCACGGGATGCCTCGTCACGCCCGCACGACACCGCCCCGGTCGAGGCACAGGCAAGGCTCTCGTCAAGCCCAGACTTGCGAGCACTCGTCCTGCGCTGTCGCGGTGGTTCACACGGTTCGATTCGCCAAGCGAAAAGCACACTTGAGTCATGAAGGGTACAAGGATGACCATCCCTGCAGCGTCGCAGCCGGATTCTTCATCAGTTCTGGCCGTAGACCGAGTCACCGGCAATACGAGGCGGGCAAGCCTGCCTTTTCCGCTGCTCGTTCTGGCGCTTCTCTGGCCGGCCCAACTTGTCAACGCCTCGTCGGTGATCACGTCATTCGCCCAGGCCCGGATCGCCCTGGACTTCCATACCACCCAGATCGCCTGGTTCGGAGTCCTCTACGCCCTGATCGGCACGCTCCTGCTGCCGTTCGCGGTCAAGCTCAGCGACATGTACGGCAAACGACGGATCATGATCGTGCTGATCTGCTGCGGACTGGTCGGCGATATCGCGGGCGCGCTCGCGCCGACGTTCGGCGTCCTGCTCGTCGCACGGGCGATCTCGGCAGGCTACACGCCGGTCGCCGCGTTGGCTCTGGCCTATGCCCGCGACATCTTCCCGGCCCGCAGGCTCACCACGGCCACCGGACTGATCGGGGCCAGCGCCGGCGCCATCATCGGAATCGGCCCGGTCATCGCCGGCTGGCTGCTCGACAGCTATGGATTCCGTGGCGCGATGTGGTTCGTCGCCGCCTGCACCGCCGTCGGACTGGCATTGGCCGTGCTGTTCCTGCCCGACACCCCTCGGCGGGCCGGAACAGCGGGCTTCGACTGGCTCGGCGGACTGGCACTGGGCATCTGCATCGTCACGCTCATGTACGGGCTCGGCCAGAGCTCCGCGTGGGGCTGGACCAGCCCGTCGGTCCTCGGGCTGATCGCAGGCGGACTTGTGGCGCTCGCGATCTTCATCCGCATCGAGCGCACCGCCCGGTTCCCGCTTCTCGACCTTCGCATGATCTCCCGCCGCGAGGTCGCAACCGTGCTCGGGGCCACCTCCATCATCCAGGGCAGCGCCTTCACCGCAGCCGCAATCATGTCCGTGGTCATTCCGCTCTACCCGCATATCCCCGGCATCTCGGACGGCTTGGGGTGGTCGGCGATGCATGGGGCGCTCGTCGGGCTGCCCGCGGGCGCCGTTCTGTTCGTCCTCGGTATCGTCGGCGCTTCGGCGACGGTGCGCATAGGCCCGCGGTCGGCCTGGCTGATCGGCGTCCCGGTCATCATCGTCGGCACGGTCCTGCAGGCGTTCTACCACCACACGGCGACCGAGATCATCACAACCGGAGTCGTCACGTCGCTCGGCGCCGGCATCGTCTACGGCTGCGCCGCGATCATGGTGATCTCCGCTGTGTCACAGGCCGAGCAGGCACAGGCGAGCGGCACGGCACTGATGCTCCTGGGCCTGATGGTCACCGTGGGCACGCAGGTCCTGTTCACCACGCTCGGCGCCGGCGCTACCGTCGTCCAGGGCACGGCGTTGTACCACGACGTCGCCTATCGGAACGGCTACCTCGTGCTCGCGGCCATCATGTGCATCGGATTCCTGGTGTCGCTGTTCATACCGAAACTGCGCCGACCCACCGAGGTCGACGCGGGTATGCCGGCCGTCGCCGAGCCCGGGGCGCTGGTGTAGGCGCGAGTTCCCGCTGGTCGAGACCGCGCGAAGTCAATGACGAACAGCGGCTCTGCCCTCACCGCCCATCGGCGGTGAAGGCAGAGCTGTTCCGCTTCTCAGGGTTCTCCGGCTACGCCGTGATGGACCCGATGACCTCGCCGAAGCCGATCCTCGTGCCGTCGGGACCCGGCGCCGAGGCAGAGATGGCTATCTCGTCGCCGTCCGCCAGGAACGTCCGGACCTGCCCGTCGGGCAGTTCGATCGGGTTCTCGCCGTTCCACGTCAGCTCGATCAACGATCCGCGGCTGTCCGGTTGCGGACCGCTGACGGTACCGGAGGCGAAGAAATCCCCGGTGCGCAGGCGCGCGCCGTTCACTGTGATGTGCGCGAGTTGCTGTGCGGCGGTCCAGTACATCGCCGAGAACGGCGGGCGGGACACGAGATGGCCGTTGAGCCTGACCTCGATCTCGATGTCGAGGCCCCACGGCCCGTGGCCGGCGTCGTCAAGGTAGGGAAGAAGCGGCGTATCGCGCCGTGGTGGGGCAACGCGGGCGTGCCCGAGCGCCTCGAGCGGCACCACCCAGGGGCCGACCGAGGTGGCGAAGGACTTCCCGAGGAATGGGCCGAGCGGCACATACTCCCAGGCCTGAAGGTCACGTGCGGACCAGTCGTTGACCAGGCAGACCCCGAAGACGTGGTCGGGGAATCCGTCAAGCGCAACCGACTCTCCCGCGCGGCTCGGCGTGCCGACGACGAATCCGACCTCCGCCTCGATGTCCAGCCGCCGCGACGGACCGAACGACGGCGACGCCTGGTCGGCCTCCTTGAATTGCCCGGAGGGACGGCTGATCGGCGTGCCGGAGACGACCAGGGATCCGGCACGCCCGTGGTAGCCGACGGGGAGGTGCTTCCAATTCGGCATCAGCGGCGGCGAGCCCGGGCGAAACAGGGCCCCGAGATTGGCCGCGTGGTGCTCCGAGGCGTAGAAGTCGACGTAGTCTGCCGGCTCGAATGGCAGGTGGAGGACCACGTCGGCGAGAGGGTACAGATGACGGCTGATGGCTTCGCTGTAGCGCTCGTACGTCAGCCAGTCCGTGAGATCGCGGCGCACCTTCGTCCAGGCTGTGCTGCCCGCAGCCATCAGTGGGTTGATTGTCCCGGCATCGAGCAGCGCCGACGGCGCCCCGATTGCGCGAGCAGCCGCGCCGAGATCCAGGACCGAGTCGCCGATGCGTGCGCCGATGCGCGGCCGGTTCGCCGCATCCGGCGTGGAGAAGACACCGTACGGCAGGTTGGCAAGTCCATAAGCGGTATCGTCGGGAAGATCCAGCCAGCCGGTATCGGTCATCGTCAACGCTCCGTGTGTCGGGTAGGCGAGGTTGCGGCGTCTGCGGCCAGGTCCTCTCGCGACCAGGTCCATGCGTATTCCGAATCTTGACAAGCCAGGGCTGCCTCGCCGAGTTCGAGCGGGCGGAAGGTGTCGACCATGACTGCGAGCTCGTCGAAATACTCGACGCCGACGCTGCGCTCGTAGGCGCCGGGCTGCGGCCCGTGGGCATGGCCGCCGGGGTGCAGCGAGACAGATCCGGTGGAGATCCCTGAACCCTTGCGGGCTTCGTAGTCCCCGCCGCAGTAGAACATCACCTCGTCCGAGTCGACGTTGGAGTGGTAGTACGGCACGGGGATCGACAGAGGGTGGTAGTCGACCTTGCGCGGTACGAAGTTGCAGATGACGAAGCCGGGTCCGGCGAAGACCTGGTGAGCCGGCGGCGGCTGGTGGATTCTGCCGGTGATCGGCTCGAAGTCGGAGATGCTGAACGTGTAAGGGTACAGGCAGCCGTCCCAGCCGACGACGTCGAAGGGATGGTGGCGGTAGGTGTACCGGGTGCCGGCGATTCCGGCGGGCGCACGGTGCTTGACGAGCACTTCGACGTTGTCGCCCTCAGCCTGAAGGAGGTCGGCCGGTCCGTGCAGATCGCGTTCACAGTACGGCGAATGCTCCAGCAGTTGCCCGAACGCGGACAGGTAGGAGCGAGGCGGGGCGATATGGCCGGCTGCCTCGATGATGTAGAGGCGCAGGGGTTCGTCGCCTGTGGGGATCCAGCGGTGCGTGGTCGCCCGCGGCAGCATCACGTAGTCGCCGCTCCGGGCCGTCAATTCGCCGAACACCGTCTCCACCGTCGCCCCGCCGGCCTGGACGTATACGCACTCGTCGCCGATCGCGTTGCGGTACAGCGAAGATGCCTCACGCGCGACGACGTAGCCGATCCGCACGTCTGCGTTGCCGAGGACCAGCCGCCGTCCGGTCACCGCGTCCACGCCCCTGCCGTCGCCGGGCCCGGCCAACTCGTTCACGCGCAGGTGCCGCGGGATCAGCGGGTGATTGGGCGTGAGCGTCTGGTCGGGCAGGCTCCATGGGGCGGCGTCAACGATCGCCGAAGGAATGTGCCGGTGGTAGAGCAGCGACGAGTCCGAGGAGAACCCTTCCTGCCCCATCAACTCTTCGAAGTAGAGTCCACCGTCCTCGCGCCGGTGCTGGGTGTGGCGTTTCGGTGGGACGAAGCCCGCCTGCCGGTAGTAGGCCATGGGTCTGCTCCCTAGAGATTTCCGCGGCGTTCCTGCTCGCGCTCGATCGCCTCGAACAAGGCCTTGAAATTGCCCTTGCCGAAGCCGAGAGAGCCGTGTCGCTCGATCAGTTCGAAGAAGACTGTCGGCCGATCCTGAAGCGGCTTGGTGAAGATCTGAAGCAGATACCCGTCCTCGTCGCGATCGGCGAGGATCTTCAGTTCACGCAAGGTCTCCACCGGCACCCTGGTGTCGCCGACCCACTCCCCCAGCGTGTCGTAATAGGCGTCGGGCGTGTCGAGGAACTCAACGCCCATCTCGCGCATCGCCCGCACGCTGGCGACGATGTCGCCGGTGGCCAGGGCCAGATGCTGCACGCCGGGCCCGCCGTAGAACTCGAGGTATTCGTCGATCTGCGACTTGCGCTTGCCCTGAGCCGGCTCGTTGATCGGGAACTTCACCCGATGGTTGCCGCTGGCGACGACCTTGGACATGAGCGCGGAGTACTCGGTGGCGATGTCGTCGCCGATGAACTCCTTCATGTTGGAAAAGCCCATCACCCGGTTGTAGAAGCCGACCCACTCATCCATCCGCTCGACGTTCCCGACGCAGTGGTCGATCGCCTGGAAGTAGCGCTTCGGATGGTGGGAAGGCCGAGCGTGAAAGAGCGGATCGTGGTCGACGAAGCCGGGTAGGAACGGGCCCGTATAGTCGCCGCGCTCGATGAGCGTATGGCGGGTCTGTCCGTAGGTGGCCAAGGCGGCCAGTCGGACCGTGCCGTGCTCGTCGCTCTCCTCGCGCGGTTCGACGAGCACCCGCGCGCCTTGAGCACGAGCGTGGGCGACGGCTTTGCGCACATCGGGCACCTCGATGGCGAGGTCCGCCACCCCGTCGCCGTGCGCGGCCACCGATGCCCCGACCTCGGTGCCCGCACGGGTCTCGCCGGTGATGCGGAACCGCGCCTTGCCGGAGACCAGGATGTACTCGGCCTGATCCCGGCTTCCCGTCTCCGGGCCGCGGTAGGCGACGCACGTCATGCCGAACGCGATCGAGTAATAGAGCGCGGCCTGCTTGGCGTTGCCGACGTAGAAACGGACATGGTCCATTCCGATCACCGGAAACGGGTCCGTCGACCCGTCGTGCGGCACCGCGCCGATCAATCGGCTCAGATCGACGTCTGTAAGTGGCTGGTTCATTGGAAGCCCCTTCGCTTGAACTGTGCGACCAAGCTGGATTAGAAGACCGGAGTAGACTCATGTGCAATATCGACGAGATGATCTACGCAGTCCGCATAGTTCAGGGCAGCGGCAGGAGGCACTGGTGGAAGATCAGCACAACAAACTGGATCAGCTCGACACGACGCTGATCCGGGCCCTGGCCGAGCATCCGCGGACCGGCTATCTGGAGCTCTCGAGAGTCACCGGGGTCTCGCGGGCCACAGCACAGGCGCGCGTTCAGCGACTGGAGGCTTCCGGGGTCATCACCGGATACGGGCCGCAGGTGGATCTGGCGTCCGCAGGTTATCCCGTGCTTGCTTTCGTCAGCATTGAGATCGCGCAAGGCGGACTGGACGGCATCGCAACCGAGCTCGCCCAGGTACCCGAGGTACTTGAAGCCTATGCGACGACCGGCGTGGCGGACGTGCACTGCCGGGTCGCGGCGACCTCGCACCAGGGCTTGCAGGAGTGCCTCATCCGCATCAACCGGATTCCCAACGTCGTCCGCACGACGAGCGAAGTCGCGCTCTCCGAGGTCGTCGGGCCCCGCCACCTTCCCCTGCTGGAAGCCACACAGCGGCCGCGACCGTCGCGTGTGCCCGCCTATCGCGACCGCTGATAACGTCGCGCCCGGCTGCGCGACCAGCCAAGAAGTGGATGGGGCTGCCGCGAGGGCAGGGCGCGGATGCTCATCGGCGCAACGCCCACCGCCGTCCACCGGTCGGGATCGCCCGAGGAGGTGTCCCAATACAGCCGATTCGCGCCAACGTCGTACGCCCATGCGATCCAGCCTTCGACCCTGTGAACGCGACGGGAACCGCTCTTCCTTTTACAAATCCGTTGCGATCCCCCTCTCAGGCACGAGCAGCCGGCGCTGGAAGCGGAAGGAGCGCCGCTGCGCGCCGCCGAACCCGCCGCAACCGCCACGGAAGCCGCTCGGGGCGCCGGCAGCCCTGCTGTGTAGTCCACTCGGGAACGCCGTCGGATGCGCGCCGGTGAATCTCCCAGTTGGCCGGGCGCATTGCGTGGCGCTGCTCGAACCACTGCTGCTACTGCTGGACGAACCTGTGCACGCGGCCAGCAGGCCGCGGCCCGTGACGCCTGCCAATGTGACCGCACCGAACCTCAGCGCCGGCGTTCGCCTGCCGACGCGCACTCCCGTCCGTGCCGTTTTCTACTCCATAACCCCTCTCAGGTACGAATCGGTTCGTGGGTGGAGACGGATGCGAAGGTCCTAGGGCCCGATGAGACAACGCTGTGAAACCCATGAGAAGGTGATGACGATCGAAGATAGCCGCGAGGCCGTTACAGCGTAATGGTGACTCATCGCCACGTTGCTTTCCCACGATCCGTCCGCAACGCAGGTCTTCGGCCACAGTGGTTCCGCACGGCTGCAGGCGGCCGGCCTCAGGTATCAGGTCGGCGGCACCGACGACACGCGCACCCTGCGCACTTATTGGGTATTTTTTACGCTTGCGGATCTTTGCACGTCACGCAATAGCCCACCCACTTTAAACAGGCGAAATACAACAACGGAGGACTGATATCTTCAGCTTCGCTTCATTGGGACTGAGAAACGTTGAGGCTATGTCATCAATTACTGCCTCCGTCCGACGCGCAGCGGAAGACCGAGCTCAACGCGTCCTGCGGCCCCTGGGCGACCGACCGCGCTCGGTGCTGGCGGCACTCGCACTGATCGCCGCCTGCGCCGTTCTCCTGGACTGCTGGGGTATGGGCGGCAGCGAGTTCAACACGTTCTACGGCTCGGCGGCGCGCAGCATGTCGGAGAGCTGGAAGGCCTTCTTCTTCGGTTCGTTCACCCCGGCGAACACGATCACCATCGACAAGATCCCCGGCTACCTCTGGCCGCAGGCCCTGTCCGCCCGGCTGTTCGGTTTCCACAGCTGGGCACTCGACCTGCCGCAGGTCGTCGAAGCCCTGGTCACCGTCGCCGTCACCTACCGGCTCGTGCGCCGCTGGGCAGGCGAGGCGCAGGCGGTGATCGCTGCCGGGCTGCTGGCGCTCACGCCGGCGATCGTCGCGCTCGGACACACGAACAACGAAGAGGCCTGCTACGTCATGTGCCTGACGCTCGCGGCTTCAGCCGGACTGCGGGCCGCGACGAGCGGACAACTGCGCTCGCTCGTACTCGCCGGAGTGTGGGTCGGCGCGGCGTTCCAGTGCAAGATGCTCGAGGCGTGGGCCGCCTATCCGGCCATCGCCGTGGCCTACCTCCTCGCCGCGCCGCCGAAGACGCTCAAGCGCGTCGTGCACGCGGCCATCGGCGGGCTGGTCACCGTAGCGGTGTCACTGTCCTGGGTGGTGCTGGTGGCGCTGGTGCCCGGGAACGACCGGCCGTACATCGACGGCACGACCAACAACAACCCGTTCAACATGGTCTTCGGCTACAACGGCCTCATCCGCTTCAGCTCGCTCGGCGTCGCTCCGTCGAGCGTCGGCGCCATCGGGTCAGCCGGTGCCGCCGCCCCGGCGGGGCCGTCGAGTTCGGGCGGGCTGGCCACGATGTTCCAATCGGCTCAGACAACTCAGGTCGGCTGGCTCTATCCGCTGGCCGTGGTTTCGATCGCGTTCGTACTCTGGCAGCGGCGGAAAGCCCCGCGCACGGACCCGATCCGCGCGGGGGTCGTCTTGTGGGCGGTCTGGATCGTCGTGTTCGCCGCCGCGTACTCAGCGGGCACGATCCACTCGTACTACGTCGTCACGCTCGCCCCCGCGCTCGCCGCGGTCAGCGGCGTCGGGGCGGTGGCTCTGTGGCGGGCATGGCATGAAGGCACTCGAGCCACGTGGGCCGCGCCGATCACGGTGACGCTGACGGCGGTCTGGGCGAGTGTCATCGCGTCGAGTTCGTCGGCGTATCGCGGCTGGCTGGTTCCGCTGCTGATCGTCGTCACGGTCTGCGCGATCGCGGCCATGGTGCTCGGCCGCGCCCGCGTTGCCACGCCTCGCCGTATGTTCGCCGCGGCCGGCGCGCTGTGCGTGCTCGTAGCGGGGACGGGCGCGGCGACCTGGGACTCGTCTGTGTTCACCGCAGGCGACACGCAGAGCCTTGCGATGGGTACGGTCGGCCCCGGCGGCGCCGGATTCGGCGCAGGCGGAGGAGGGCAGGGAGGGCAGGGAGGGCAGCGCCCCGGATTCGCCGGCGGCACGCGGTCGGGCGCAGGCGGCGGGTTCCCTGGCGGAGGCGGGTCCGGCGCAGGCGGCGGGTTCCCTGGCGGAGGCGGGTCCGGCGCAGGCGGCGGGTTCCCTGGCGGAGGCGGGTCCGGATCCGGACGCCCGGCCGGCGGCTTCGCGGGACCGGGAGGAGCCGGTGCGTTCCGCGGCGGGGCAGGAGGCGGCGGAGGTAATGGCATGTGGGTCTCCGACGCGAGTCTCACGCCCGCGCAGAGCAGCCTCCTCGCTTACGTCCAGGCCCATGGCGCCGGGGCGAAGTTCCCCCTGACCGTCACCAGTTGGATGCAGGCAGCGCCGTTCATCCTCCGCGCCGGAACCCCCGTCCTCACCCTCGGCGGCTTCTCCGGCCAGGCCCCCGCTCCCACCCTCGCGCAGTTCGAACAGTACGTCGCCGGCGGCCAGGTGCGGTTCGTCTACATGTCCCCGACCGGCGCGAACCAGATCGAGACCTGGGTGATCAAGGATTGCGCAGGCGTCCCCGCACAGGATTACGGCGGCACGGCGTCCACATCCACCGACCTATACGAGTGCGGCCACTGAGCTGATGAGCCGGGGCACACCCTCCCAGGCCGTGGCTTCAAGGCGGGTTGGTCGGGTGACGTTGCCGGTCACGGTCCGGTCGCGGTGGCGCGTCGCGCTCGGGCGCTCGTGTGGCGGATGAACCACGAAGTCGCGCCTAGCCTGAGAGCGAAGTAGATTCTCGTGGAACCTCATCAGCGTGCGGCCGGGCTCAGCGGCAGCGGCGATTCTTCTGGCCGGTCGCGCGCCGATGTGCTCGAAGCCGCCGCACAGATCACATCGCCCTCGCCGCTACTGCCCCTGCGGCACGTGGTCCGGCCCGAGGAGGTCGCAGCTCTCGCCGGGTTCCTCGCCGGGCCGGAGAGCACGTTCGTCGCCGGCGCCGAGCACTTCGTGGACGGCGGGCAAATCCGGGTGTGACCTGGGGTGTGACCTGGCGAGGCCGTTCAGGCTTGTGGTTCTCCGAGGAGGACCTGCTCATGGGTGAAGTAGAACTCGCTTTTCGAGAAGTCGAAGAACCGCTTCTCGTCGGGGCGGATCTTCGTCCAGTAGGCGCGTGAGCTGAACATGCGCATGAAGTCCGCGCGGCTGTCGAACCACATCCGTACCACGGCGTCGAACGAGGTGCCCGGGAGTCCGGGAGTCCGGGTGGGCTCAGGGTGCTCGATGGTGTAGCGCCTGACGAATTTCCGGGCCTCGGGTGTGGAGGAGAACAGCGGGGCGTGCTGTTCTCGGTGGTAGCGGCGGAACTCCTCGCACGTCATTCCGTCGATGCGCCTGAGCAGGCTCGTCATGATGATCATCGGATCCTCCTCAGGGTCCGTCCGGCTCTTTATCGGTGGGGCAGTTGGAAGCTGGCGAGGGCGGGGTGCAGGATTCCGGCGAGCCAGACACGATCTCCGTGCTGGTAGACGCCGGTGGCGTTGCCGAACTGCGGGTGCGAGCCGTCGATGTCGTGCACGAGGGTGCCGTCCGGCGCGTAGGCCCTGGCCTGGATCACGCTCTGCCCCTGGGGTTGGAGCTTGTCGGGCAGGGCCCACATCGCCTGGCGCCACACCGGGTGGCGCGGGAGCAGTCGGTCGAGCAGCGGCACGCGGGGGGCGACGAGGGTGACCCAGAGGTTGCCGTCCTGGCCGCGAGACATGTTGTCCGGAAGGCCGGGCAGGGGCTGGCCGAACTGGCTCTGGCGTCCTTGGCGCTCGCCGGTCAGGTCGATGCGGATCATGTCGTAGGCGCAGGTCTCCGCGACGACGAGAAACGACTCGTCCGGGGCCAGGGCGACGCCGTTGGCGAAGGCCAGGCGGCCGGCGAGCAGTTCGAGTTCGCCCTCGGGGCTTAAGCGGAACAGGCGGCCGCTGGGGCGGTGTTCGAGCGCGTCGCCCACCCAGTCGTCGAGGCCGAAGCGCTGGCTGGAGGCGCTGAAGTAGATGGTGCGGTCTGCGGCGATGGCCACGTTGCTGCAGAAGCGCAGAGGCTCCCCGTTGACCGTGGAGACCAGGGTTCGCACGGTCCCGTCTTCGGTGACGCGCAGCAGACCGCGCTCGAAATCGCCGACGAGGAAGCCGCCGTCCGGGTGGTTTTCCAGGCCGAGGGGGCGTCCGCCGGTGTTCGCGATCATGGTCTCGGCGCCTGAGTCCTGGTCGATGGCCACGATGCGGCCGTCCGGCAGGCCGGTCACGGCCCGTCCGCGGGGATCGATGATCACGTCCTCGCCGCCCGCTGCGGAGACGGGGTGCAGTCTGAGGTCCAGCGGCGGGCTCGGGTGCCCGTCATCGCCCGCCGCGGGTGGTGTCCACCGCGCTGGCCTGATGCGTGTCTTGGTCATGGCTCGTCTCCTTCGGCAGGGCTGGGCAAGCCCTCGATTGATCTACACGTACGGTCTACCAAATGTATATTGCTGGCATTACCGAGAAGCTCTACCAGTACCATACTGCATCCTATACATGTATAGTCTACGTGTGGCGGGCGGCCCGTCGGGGTCAGGCCCGCGGCGAACCCGGAGTCGTCAAACGTGGAAGTGGGATGGCAATGACGCTGCCCGAGTCGGCCGGACGCGAGTCCAAAGTGATCATCGTGGGCGCCGGTTTCGGCGGCATCGCCGCGGCGGCCGAGCTGATGCGGCACGGTTTCCGAGAGGTCACGCTGCTGGAGGCGGCGCCGGGCTTGGGCGGGACCTGGCGGCACAACACCTACCCCGGCGCCGCCTGCGATGTTCCCAGCCATCTGTACTCCTACTCGTTCGCGCAACGCGCCGAGTGGTCCCGGCTGTGCTCGCCCCAGGCGGAGATCCTCGGTTACCTGCGCACGACGGCCTCGACGCTCGGTGTGGACCGGCGCGTAGTCACCGGCAGCAGGGTCACCGCCTGCGAATGGGACGAGCAGGCGTGCACGTGGACCGTGCGCAGCACCGAACCCGACGGCAGCGAGATAGAACGCTTCGCCGACGCGCTCGTGCTTGCGACGGGCCAGCTCAACCAGCCGGCCGTGCCGAAGATCCCAGGCCTGGATCGTTTCGAGGGCCGCAGCTTCCATTCGGCGCGTTGGGACCACGACTACGATCTGTCGGGCAAGCGTGTCGCAGTGATCGGCACCGGTGCCAGCGCCGTGCAGTTCGTGCCGGAAATCGCGCCGCTGGTCGGTGAGTTGACCGTGTTTCAACGCAGCGGGAACTGGTTCATGCCGCGCCGCAACCGCGCCTACCCCGCTGCGGTGCAACTGCTGTTCCGCCGCGTGCCGGCGGCCCGCCGCGCCTGGCGCGGCGTCCTGTCCCGCTACATCGAGTCGCTCACCTTGTTCGTCCGGCATCCCCGCACCTGGGGGCTGATCGGCCGCGCCCAGTCGGCCCTGTTCATGCGGCGGCAGGTCAAGGACCGTGAGCTGCGCCGCAAGATCTGGCCTGACTACGCCTTCGGCTGCAAGCGCGTGTTGTTCAGCTCTGCTTTCCTGCCCGCGCTCCAGCGGGAGAACGCCGAGCTGGTGACCGAGCCGATCGTGCGCGCGACGGCGAAAGGCCTGGAAACCGCGGACGGCAGACACCATGAGGTGGACTGCATCATCTTCGGCACGGGCTTTCGCGCCAACGACTTCATGTTCCCCATGCGGATCAAGGGCAGCGGCGGCCGCACGCTGGAGAAGGAATGGGCCGGCGGCGCCCACGCCCATCTCGGAATGTGCGTGCCGGACTTCCCGTCCATGTTCGTGATGTACGGCCCCAACACGAACACCTCCGGCGGATCGATCATCTTCTTCCTCGAGCGCCAGGCGCTGTATCTGCGCAAAGTCCTGGAAATGGCCCGGGACCACGGGGCGGACGCGGTCGACATCCGGCCCGAGGTCGAGGCCGCCGGCGATCGCGACGTCCAGTCGCGGTTCGCCGGCACGGCGTGGACCTCGTGCGACTCGTGGTACCGCAACGACACCGGGCGCAACATCGCGAACTGGCCCGGCTATATGAGCGAATACGCCGAGCGGACCCGCCACGCGGATCCGGCGGATTTCACGCTGGTCACCAGACCCGGCATCGCCGAGCCGGACGCGCAGGCAACTGCCCGCGCCTGAGGCGCGCACAGCCGCGACGGGCGTGCAACCGGATCGCACCCGCAATGCAAGACGCCATGGAAGGCAAGATCATGCCCGACGACTCCCCGATCGCGCTGCGGTCGCTGACTGCGGTCACCCAGGCGTTCACCGCCGCCGCCGAACCGACGCTCGACGATCTGGTCGGCGAGCATGACGGCTCCTTCACCGGGCCCGGCTGGCTGCGCAGCGCCGCGCCACTCGCCGTTCGGGCAGCGGGGATGGGCGGCTGGTGCGGCAAGTCGTTCGCCGCGGCCCGAAACGGCGAAAGCGTCATCTACGGGACCAACCTGGTGCGACACCGCCGCGGCATCACATCGTCGATTCCCGTCACCGCCGAGATCTCACGCTCTCGCATCGACACGCGCCCGGCGCTGATCGTGCGCTATCCCCACGACGCGCGCTGGCCCTGGCCCAGAGTCATCGACGAGCTGCGCCCGCTGCACCCCGGCCTTCTGCTCGGCCTCACCTTCGGACTGCCCGGCGGCCCCTCGTCTGGCGGACCTTTCCTTCTGCGCCGCCGCTAGACGTCAGCTTCACGCCCCGAGGAGAGCGCTATGAACAACCCTGACCTGCTGTCCGTCCCACCGCACGGGAACCCGCCCGCGTCCCCCGCGAACGATGCTAACCCCACTGCGACGATCACCCGCGACCTGCTTGCCAAACTGACCTCCGACGTCACGGGCAGCGGCAGCTTCACCAGCCGCACACCGGGAACCGGTCAAGCGCTCGCCGTGTTGCCCGAAGCCGGCCCACAGGAGGTGCGCAGTGCCTTCGAACGTGCCCGCTCGGCCCAGCCGGCCTGGGCGAGCACACCGTTGCGCAAGCGAGCCGCGGTACTCCTGCGCTTCCACGACCTGCTGCTCACCCGCCAGAGCGAGGTGCTCGACCTCATCCAGCTCGAGACCGGAAAAGCGAGACTGCACGCCTACGAGGAGGTCATGGCGGTGGCCTCGGCCGCCCGCCACTACGGGCAGCGGGCACGCGGTTACCTGCGCCCCAAAGGGCACCAGGGGGCGATGCCCTGGCTCACGCGCGTCACCGAACTGCGCCAGCCCCGCGGGGTCGTCGCGCAGATCGCCCCGTGGAACTATCCGCTGGAGCTGTCGGTCGGCGATGCACTGCCCGCGTTCCTCGCCGGGAACGCTGTGGTCATGAAACCGGACAGCACGACTGCGCTGACCGCCCTGTGGGCACGCCAGGCGCTGTTCGAGGCGGGCTTGCCCACCGGTGTGTTCCAGGTCGTGCTCGGTGACGGGCCGACCATCGGACCGCACCTGATCGAGAACGCCGACTACGTCTCGTTCACCGGCTCCACCCGCACCGGCCGCGAGGTCGCTACCGGCGCCGCGCAGCGCCTGATCGGCGCCTCGCTCGAGCTGGGCGGCAAGAACCCGCTGCTCGTGTTGCAGGACGCGGACACCGCGAAAGCTGCCGTGGGCGCAACACGCGCCTGCTTCTCCTCCGCCGGGCAGCTGTGCGTGTCCGTCGAGCGGATTTACGTGCACGAGTCCGTGGCAGAAGAGTTCATCAGCAAGTTCGTGGCCCGCACGCGCGGCCTGCGGCTCGGCACAGCACTCTCATATGGCGCGGACATGGGCTCGCTGGTCGGCGAGCGCCAGCTGCGCACGGTCCAGCGCCACGTCGAAGACGCGGTCGCGAAAGGCGCGACCGCGCTGACCGGCGGCGCCGCGCGCCCAGAGATCGGGCCCTTCATCTACGAGCCCACGATCCTCACCGGGGTCGACGAGAGCATGGACGTATTCGCCGAGGAAACCTTCGGACCGGTCGTGTCCGTCTACCGCGTCACAAGCGACGACGAGGCCGTTGAGCGCGCCAACGCGACCAGCTACGGCCTGAACGCATCCGTCTGGACCACCGACGCGCGCCGCGGCCACCGCATCGCGGCACAGCTGCGCTGCGGCACGGTCAACATCAACGAGGGCTACGCCGCCGCCTACGGCAGCATCAGATCCCCCATGGGAGGCATGAAGGACTCCGGCCTCGGGCGCCGTCACGGCTCCGAAGGCGTCCTGAAGTACACCGAGGCACAGACCATCGCCCATCAGCGGCTCGTGCCCATCGGCCCGTCGTTCGGTCTGGATGATCAGGGCTTCGCGAGGCTGATGACTCGCAGCCTCAAGGCGATGAAGACGATGAGGCTGGGGTGAGGGCCGCCCGCCCGGATGGTGCGGGCCGTCCCGGGCCGATGCCGCGACCGCCCGCTTAGACCGCCTCGACCGGATGCGCCCGCAGACCGCTCAGCACGATCTCGAACATCGCGGTCGCATACGTCTCCCAGGACGTGAAGGGGTACTTCACATACGTGATCACCGACATCGCGGTGCCGTGCGCGGCCGTCCACAGAATCGTCGTGATCGCAAACGGGTCACCGGAGAAAGTACCCGCATCCACACACGCGCGCACGCGGTCGAACACCAGCCGGAAAGCCGGATTCTCCTGCTCCAGGCTCTCCCGGCTCTTGGTCTCCTCCGTCGTGATCGGCGTCATGAACAGCGTCCGGTAGTTCTGCGGCTCGTCCCGGGCATAGGCCACGAACGCCAGCATCAGGTCACACAGACCCTCGACCCCGTCACGCAGGCCGGCGGTCTGCAGCCGCTCGGCCAACCCCAGAAACTGAGAGGACGCCAGGGCACGCAGGATGGCCTGCTTGTCCGGGAAGTACGAGTACAACGCCATCGGCGTGAAGCCCATCCGAGACGCCAGCTTCCGCAGCGTCAGCGCGTCCTGGCCGTGCGCGCGCACCAGTTCCTCCGCGACCGCGAGAATCTCCTCCCGCGTCTGCTCTCGCAACTGCGCCTTGGCGTTCTCGCGCCGCGCCCGAGGCGTCAGCTCTTCCGTACTCATCAGCCCATCCGTCACTGCGCGGGTGCACCGGCATACCGGCTGTACACCCGGCGCCGTCGATACCTCAACCTATTCGCTTTACATGTGCCGCCGACTATACGCGTCCATCGCGGCGGCTCACCCGCGGCGCGCTGTGACCTGGCGCTGACGGCCCGACGCAGTCACCGACTCGGCCGGTCGGACCGGATCACGGACTTTTCGCGAGATGCGTTCATGTCGAGCGCCGTGCCATCGAGCCACGGCTGCGGATCGGTCAGCCACACCGAGTCTCCGCTGGTGCGCGAACGCATCTCAAGCCACCTGGTGACCGCGGCGTGCAGCGTCGGCGAGGAGGCACTCGTCAACTGCGCTACGGCCTCCAGGAACAGGGCCCGGCGCGGCGCCATGCTCACGCCCTCATTGAAGATGCGCTTCTGGCGCGCTACCTGCGGCCGGGGGCGCGAGGCATACCGCGTCGCCAGGTCCACGGCCTCGTCGACCAGCCGCTCGTCTTCGACGACCCTGTTGACCAGGTTCATCCCGAGTGCCTCGCGAGCGTCGTATTGGCGGGCTTCGAGCATGAATTCGATGGCGCGCGACGGCCCCATCAGCAGCGCGAGCCGCTGCCCGCCGAGCGGCGCGTTGAGCGCGATCGTCAACTCCGTGAGGCTGAACCGCGCCTGCTGTTCGCCCGCGATACGGATATCGAAGAACAGCGACAACTCCAGTCCCGCTCCCGCGGTGGGCCCGTTGACCGCACCGATCCACACGGCCGGTGATCGCAGCAGCTTCAGCGCGGTCTCGTGAAAACCGAGGACCGTGACGAGCCCCGCAGCCGGAGTACGGGCCACCAGACCGCGCGCACCGAGCCGCGCGGCCGCGCGAACCGTGCCGAACAGCGCCCGAGCCGCGCGCCAGGACAACGCCGGAGACCTCTCCGTCGCCGCCAGCACATCGGAAAGCTCGAAGTGGAGCATGTAACGCGCCTCCGGGGCGCCGGTCACCACGACCGCCCCGATCGATTCATCAGCATCGACAGCATCGACCAACCGGTTGAAATCCTGCTGCATCTGCGCCGTGAAGTAGTTGAACGGCGGCGCATCCACGGAGACGATCAGCACCCGCCCGCGCTGCTGCAAACGCAACGTCGAAAAGGTCTGCGCTACGGCCGTGTCAGCCGGCTTTCTGGACATCGAGACACCTCTCCTGCGATGAACCCGTCGGAGGCTCGGTGCCGACCACCACCGCGGGGAGTCGAAACCGCGCCGCCATCTGCCACCTAGGACTATACGCGCATAGCCATCTGTACGCATATAGGCCGTGTACGCATATAGGCCTGCGCGGCATGGGCCGCCGGCCCGCCCCGGGCGCACGCGGATCCATGAGCGAGTGCGCGCAAGCCGCGCTGCGCGCTGGCGAGAGCGGTCTCCACTACAGTCCGCTACATGGATTGCGGACTCTGGCGACGATCCCGCGGCGGGGGCCGGCGCCGTAGTCGCATCCACGGTGATCACATATAGATTTCGATTGTCCTTCGATCTTTCCGCAGCTCTTGGCCGTGACCTGCGGCCTTCGGCAATCTGGTGCGATGGGGATGGATGGTCGTGGCACCGGGTGGGGCCAGCATGTGACGGGTTTCTTCCGCCGGAGGCGCTCTGCCGTCGCGATCAGCGCTGTCGCGCTTGTGGCGGTCCTGTCCGTGTGCGAGGTGCGTCGCGAGGATGATGTGGCGCGGCGCAATCAGGAGACGGCGCAGTTGCAGTCCGACCAGTTCGCGAGTTTGTACGCGAGCACAGTGGCGCGGCTGCTCGGCACCGGTACACGCACCAATGCGCAACTGGAGCCCGACGCGGTGGCAAGCGCCAGCGGAGCCAGCAGCTTCTACAGCATGGACGGCCGCACCCCTGGCTTCTCCGGCAGCGCGGTGCTGCTCGATCGGGAGCCGGTGGACTCGGACTCAGTAGTCTGGCTCACCATCCGGATCGAACGCTCCTACCCGGAGGCCTTCGGCACCCATGACACGCTCGAGACCTGCTATACCGTCGCGGTCCCGACCGGGAAACGGTCGTCTGCGCCGGTGACGACCATCCTGATGGACTGCCCCTCCGAGCCGACGCTGCCCTACCCGTCGGCAACCGCCTGATACGGCTGCGGTGACAGGGCGGGGTGCGGGTCAGGCTGCGAGGAGTATCTGGGCTTGAAGCAAGGTCGAACTTCGCCGGCCGGTAGCCGTTCCGTTCGAGCCGCTTGACGCGCCCCCGAGCTCGGCCACCAGCCCGCCGACCTGCGCATCGTCAAGCAGCGCTGGGGCGCGTTCAACGGCACCGACCTGGACGAGCGCCTGCGCGAGCGCGGCGCCACCAGGTCTTCGTCACCGGGATCGCCACCAGCACCGGCGTCGAGTCCACCGCGCGTTCGGCCCACGAACTCGGCTACGGCGTCGTACTCGCAACCGACGCCATGGCCGATGCGACCCGGGACGCGCACCGCAACAGCATCGAGCGCGCATCTCCGGGTCGACGCTGGAGTCCATTGCAGTCACCCAATCAAGATACGGGTCGGATCACGGGCGGGGGTTAGCCCCTGAACGTGGACACCCTGATGATTGGATCGTGAAGATCCGATGGATGGGAGTTCCCGTTGGGGACCTATCGTTACTCCGCTGAGTTCCGTGCCGACGCGGTCGCGTTGGCGCGT